>Ga0180216_1000540_pt1 | contig 39320 bp, 44 predicted proteins | sample eDN3rd37CBELigMG_FD_128879 | JGI IMG/M metagenome (GOLD analysis project Ga0180216, IMG submission 128879) | Enriched Miracle-Growth compost microbial communities from Emeryville, California, USA - eDNA 3rd pass 37_C BE-Lig MG (version 2)... ...
AAAAATGCCCCCACGCTGCGCCTTCGGCTTGCCATCCACCTCGCGGCCTGCATGCCGTTCGGATTCGCCAGGCGCGGGATGGATCCATCCCGCGTCCGGGCTCATCCCCAAGGGGGCCGTTTTTGCCTTGGGGCGGCCCGGCGGCAAAAACCGCGCGCCGAAACGCCGGATGATAGGCATCATACCGCCCCGAACGGTCGGCCGGGAGGCGCCGCCGGGCGTTCGCCGCAAGGCTCATGCCCCCGCGAGATTCGTACAAGTCCGCACGGAGGATCCCTGGCATCCGGCCGCCCGCTGCGATGCCGTCTTTCCTGCAGTGCAGTGAACGGAATCGCACCCAACAGTAATCATTAAATATTGATATATCTTTTTTGAGTGATTCATGGCACCATGAAGGGCACGGACATCATCAAAAGGCCATGGAAATTCGATATCCTGCCATCGTCGCGGAGGATCCCGAAGGGGGCTTTTGCGTCCGGTTCACTGACTTGGACGAGGCATTCACCGAAGGCGATTCACTGGAGGAAGCCTTGTTCAGCGCGGCCGAGGTGCTGACCCTGACACTCGAGAGCCGCCTTTCCGAAGGAATGGACGTGCCCGAGCCCACCCAGGGCATCGAGGGCGGACACTATATTTCCCCGGATGCCAAGATCCAGAGCGTACTATTGCTGCGTGCGGCCCGCGGCAACCGCAGCCTGGCCGATCTCGCACGCGCGCTGGAAACGAGCTGGCCGCAGGCCAAGCGCCTGGAGGATCCGCGCCACTGGCCCAGCCTCAAGACACTCGACAAGGCGGCACGAGTGCTCGGCAAGCGCCTGGTGCTCAGCATCGAATGACGGACACCGACCGACACCTTGAACATCATTGAAACCGCCCTCCCTGGCGTGCTGATCATCGAACCCCGGGTGATCGGCGACGCGCGAGGCTTTTTCATGGAGACCTTCAGCGTCCGGCGCTATCGCGACGAGGCGGGCATCGCCCTGCCCTTCGTCCAGGACAATGTCTCGCAGTCCGGGCGCGGCGTGCTGCGGGGCCTGCATTTCCAGCGCACACGCCCCCAGGGCAAGCTGATCCAGGCGATCGCGGGCAGCGTGTTCGACGTGGCGGTCGACATCGATCCCGATTCGCCGACCTTCGGCCGGCACGCGGCGGTCGAACTGTCGGCCGGCAACCATCGGCAGGCGTGGATCCCGCCCGGCTATGCCCACGGATTCTGCGTCACCAGCGAATCCGCGACCCTGCAATACAAGTGCACCGATTACTACGACCCCGCCGACGAGTGGGGCCTGGCCTGGAACTGCCCTGACCTGGCCATCCCCTGGCCGGTCGACGATCCCATCCTGTCGGACAAGGACCGCCGCCATCCGGGCCTGGCGGACCTGGTCCGCCGATTGCGCGAACAAGGCTAGAAAAACAGCGCGTAGATAGTTTCCACGGTGGCAAACCGGATGCGCTGGACCATCCGGACCCCTCCAATCCTCGGCATGATGACTTCCTTGGCCGACGAATCGATTCGTCCGACCCAATGGCGTATTGTAAACCCTAAGTTTACGATTTATGATTACATCATTCCGACATAAAAGCCTGGAAGCTTTTTTCAGGACAGGGAATCAAGCCGGCATCCAACCCATCCACGCAAAACGGCTGCGAGACATGTTGACCGCTTTGAATACCGCCAGCAGTCCCGACGATCTGATGCTCCCATCCTGGCGGCTTCATCGTTTGACCGGTGATCGTGTCGGGTTTCTGGCCATGACGGTGCAGGCGCAGTGGCGGTTGGTGTTCCGCTTCAACGACAGAAACACGGAACTGGTGGATTATCTGGATTACCACTGATACTCAAGCCGACATGGACACAATGCACGACCCCGCGGCGCCCGGTGAACTATTATCCTGCTGGCTCGACGAACTGGACATGAGCGTCACGGCTTTCGCCCGCCATATCGGCATCAGTCGCGTCATGCTGTCGAAGATCCTGAACGGCCGTGCCGCCGTCACGGCGGACATGGATCTACGCCTATCCGAGGCGCTGGGCACGACGCAAGGTTATTGGCTTCGGCTGCAAATGCAGCGTGATCTTTGGCTGGCGGGCGAACGTGCCAAGGACCGCCCCCATATTGTGGCCTTGACGGCATAGACGCCAGCCGGGCAACCCGTTCAGGATACATCGCCCGCATGGCCCTGCTGCATTAGCAGGGCCTGCCCTCCCACCCTCTACAGCGCCTCGATCGCCGGATAGAACTCGCGGTTTTCGCGCAGCATGCGGGCGTGCACGTCGCGCAGGACGGTATTGGCCTCGTCGCGGAATTTATCGGGGTTGCGCGACAGGAGAGTCGCGCTGCTCCAGCGGCGGGCGAAATTGATGAAGGCGTTGGCGATGCCTTTCATGTCGTCCTGGTAGTCCTCCGCCATCATGGCCATGGCCGTGTTGCCGCTGCGGCGCAGCGACGGATACAGGATGCGGTCCTCGATGGCCAGGTGGGTGGTGATGACGGTGGAAAGAGCCTTGAGCTCGTGGGCGATGTCCACCGCGTGGTCGGTGATGCCCTGGTGCGCGAGCTTGCGCAGCGCGGCGATGCCGCTGAGGATGTCCACGTGCTGGTGCTTGAAGCGGTCGATGTCCATGATGGGTTTCCCTCGTCGAAGTCGCCGCCGGTGGCCTCCACCGGCGTTAAGATACATCTTATATACATCTTATCGGCCAGGCAAGATGAAACATATTCCCAGTCGGGGTATTCACTTGGCGGTGAAGGAACGTCCCCAGGTCGCTCGGCAGTGAGGGGGCGCCCCCGGTTCGCACAGCGGCGAGAGATGCCCCGGCGGTGAGGGGATGCGCTCCTTCCGCTCGGCGGTGAGGAAATGCCCTCGGTTCGCCCGGCGGCGAGGGGGCGCCCCCCAGATCTCAGATCAGCTTGCTGAAGGCGGCATCGTCCCCGGGCGTGTGCTCCCAGGAATGATGGGCCAGCCAGGCGCGGATCCGGGCGATGGCCTGGGAGCGTAGCTGCGAGATGCGCCCCTCGGTGACCTCCATCACGGCGGCGATCTCTTTCTGGTTCAGGTCCTGCTCGAATTGCAGCGACAGCAAGAGCTGCTCGCGCTCGGGCAGGTGGCGGATCGCCTCGATCAGGGCCTTGCGCAGGCCCTCGTGCATGAGCCAGTCCAGGGGGCTGCCACCCTCGGCGTGGGCCTCGCCATCGATGGGCAGGCCGTCGTCCGCCCCCTCGCGGTGGCGCGCCAGGTCCTCGTACATCAGGATCTGGACGCCGCGCGCCTCCTCAAGCAGGGTCTGGTATTCGGCGAGGCTCAGGCCCATTTCCTCGGCGATCTCGCCCTCGGTCGCGGAGCGCAGCAGGCGCTGGTTGAGGGCGTGGACGGCGTCCTCGATGCTGCGCGCCTTGCTGCGCACGCTGCGCGGCAGCCAGTCCTGGGCGCGCAGCTCGTCGAGCATGGCCCCGCGGATGCGCGTGACCGCGTAGGTCTCGAACTGGGCGTCGGGCTGCTCTTGGTAGCGCCGGACCGCGTCCAGCAGGCCCATCATGCCGGCCTGCATCAGGTCGTCGAGCTCGACGCTCGCGGGCAGCTTGCCGATCAGGATCAGCGCCTGGCGCCGTACGAGCGGCGCGTACTGCCCGACCAGCAGGTCTTCGGAACTGGGCATCGTGGAGTCGGTGGGCTTGGTAGGGGATGGAACGTCGCCCAGTATGCCCGAAAAAATTTGCGCCGTTACGCCGAGCAAACGTCAATTCACCGAGGTATCCGGAATTCCCCCCTAAAGTTCCCGGGATATCGGCCGTTACAGGGTCCGTGCGGGGGTTGGCCGGCTGCCGTTCGCGGCGACGGCCCCTTTTCGCAACGAACAAGGAACACGAGGAGCCTCCATGATTCAACCGATCGGCCACCCACTGACGGCAATCGCGACGGGCCTGTCCCCCATGGCCGCCGACCGGCCCGAGGTGCCGCCGCAGCCCCCGCTCGCCGCCGCCCGGGAAACCTTGGCGGCGGACACGTCGACGACGGGCGGCGAAACCCGCCAGACCGGCCGGGACACGACCCTGCCCTCGCAGCAGACCCCGCTGGAAAAGGCCCTGCAATTGGTCAACAACAGCCTGGAGGCGTGGTCCACCGGCATGCGCTTCGAGATGGACGAGGACGCCCAGCGCCTGGTGGTCTCGATCATCGACAGCGCGACCGGCGAGGTGCTGCGCACGGTCCCGTCCGACGCGGTGCTGCGCGTGGCAAAGATGATCGTCCAGTTGCAAGGGACGAGCGTCGACACGCGCGCCTGAGGCGGCGGCTCCAGGTCTTTGAACTATGTTTGTTTTTCCCCCCTTACATCCGGATTGCCCGGGCTGGAATGCGGCGATAATGGCTGCACGGAGTTAAACCATGGCCACAGTTTCCTCGATCGGCGTCGGGTCCAACCTGCCCCTCAACGATCTCCTCACCAGCCTGCGCAACAACGAAAACCAGGCGCTGGCGCTGATCCAGAGCCGCCAGGTCGCGGCCCAGACCAAGGTATCGGCCTACGGCAAGCTGCAAAGCGCGGTCTCGGCGCTGCAGACCGCGGCGCAGGCCGTCGGCAAGGCCGACGCCTTCGGCACCCTCAAGGCCACGGCGGGGTCCGAGGCCTTTTCGGCGACCGCCGGCAAGACCGCGATCGCCGGGCAATACGCCATCCAGGTCGATACCCTGGCCTCGGCCCAGACCCTGGTCGCGCAGGGGCGCGCCGAGCGCGACGCGGCCATCGGCACGGGCGGCTCGGTGACGATCACCCTGGCCAACGGCGAATCCCATACCCTCGACCTGGGCGGCAAGGACACCTCCCTGAACGGCCTGGTGGCCGCTCTCAACGGCGACCCCGACTCGGGCGTCAACGCCACGCTGGTGAACGACGGCTCGGGCGCGCCCCATCGCCTGCTGCTGACCAGCCGCACGACCGGCACCGAATCGGCCGTGACCTCGATCACGGTGGACGGCAACGCCGATCTCGAGGCCTTCCTCGCCTACGACAAGGCCGAGGGCACGGGCGGCTTCACCGAGCAGGCCGCGACCAACGCTCAGCTCTCGATCAACGGCATCGCGATCACGAGCCAGACCAACACGATCAAGGACGCCATCGACGGCGTCGAGCTGACGCTGAAACAGACCACGAGCGCGCCGGCGACGCTGTCCATCGCGCGCGACGACACCGCCGCGACCAAGGCGATCAACGACTTCGTCAAGGCCTACAACAGCCTGCTGGGCACGATCACCTCGCTGACCGCCTACGACACCGACGCGCAAACGGCCAGCGCCCTCACCGGCGATTCGCTGGCCCGCCGCGTCCAGACCGAGATGCGCGGGGCCCTCAACGGCGCGCTGGGCGGCATCGACGGCCTGTCGCTGTCGCGCATCGGCATCACCACCGATCCCAAGTCCGGCGAGCTCAAGGTCGACGACACCAAGCTCGCCAAGGCGCTGTCCAGCAACCTCGCGGGGGTGACCGCGCTGTTTGCCGGCACGGACGGCGCGGGCACGCGGGTGGCCAGCGCGGCCGACGCCTTCACCCGCAGCGGCGGGCTGTTCAGCGCCACCACCGACAGCCTGAACCGCACGATCGACCAGATGCAAAAGCAGTACGACGCGACCGCCGATCGGATCGACCAGCGCATGGAAACCTACCGCCAGCAGTTCACGCAGCTCGATTCCATGGTGGCACAGATGAACTCCCTCAGCAGCTACCTCACCCAGCAGCTCAGCATGTTGAACAAGCTGAGCACATCCGACGAATAAGCCGATCCCACCATGACCTATGCCCCCCGTTCACGCGCCGCCCGCAGCGCCGGCGCCTATGCCAGCGTCGGACTCGAGTCCGAGGTCCTCTGCGCCACGCCCGAGCGCCTGATCTCGCTGCTGTTCCGCGGCGCGCTGACCGCCGCCACCCAGGCGCGGATGCACATGAGCGAGGGCCGCACCGCCGAGCGCGGGCAGTCGATCTCCAAGGCGATCGACATCGTCGAGACGGGGCTCAAGGCCAGCGTCGACACCGAGCGCGGCGGCGACGTCGCGCGCCACCTGGTTGCCGCCTACGATCTGATCGTGCGCAACCTGCTGCTAGCCAACCTGAACAATGACCCGTCCAAGCTCGAATCAGCCGAAAAACTCCTCAGCGACCTGGCCGACGCCTGGCACGTGGCGGCCGACCCTCACTTCGAGCGTCCCCCCGCTCCCTGAAAAGAGACCGTATTCCGTAATGGCTTCTCGATCCTCCGCCGTCCTGCGCCAGTACCAGCTCATCGCCGCCCTGAGCAGCCAGATGCGCGCCAAGGCCGAGGCGCAGCAATGGGACGACGTCGTCCAGCTTGGCATCCAGTACAGCCAGGCCGTCGAGGGCCTGCGCCGGTTCAATCCGCTGGGCGACGAGGACCGCACGGCGCGGCGCGAGCTGCTGACCCGGATCCTGGACGATGACGCGCACATCCGCCATCTCGCGGCGCCCGAGCTGCTGCGCCTGGGCCAGTTGATGGGCACGATCAAGCGGCAACGCACGGTGCTGCAGACCTACCACATGTCCTCCGAATGAGCATCGGGGCCCCGTCCAATCTGGGAACGCTGCTGATCCAGCGCCTGGATGCGGTACTGGGCACGACGCTCGGCCAGCAAGCCAATCTCGTCTCGGGGGCCCGCCCCACCGCGGTCACCCAGCCCGGCAATCCCGAGAATCCAGGCGCCCTGCAAAATCCCGCGCAACGCCATCCCCGCGAGGCGGTGGATGCGGCCGGCGCCCAGGGGCGCGGCCAGGCGGCGGTCGGCAAGGCCCCGGGGGCCTCCACGCTGGACGACCGGATCGGCCGCGCCGCGACCTACAGCACCGCCACCGCGTCGGCGCCCACGACCCTGGGATTCGCCGCCCGCATCATCCTCGCCCTGCTCGCCCAATACCCGCAGGCCGATCCGGCGGTGCGCGGCCGTGCGCCCCTGCTGGACGGGCAGGCGCCGCGCGCCGGCGCCGCGCCGCCCGCTCCGGCCGCGACGGCCGCCGCGGGTGGGGCGGGCGGTGCCGGCGGGACTGCCGCGGCCGGCGGCACCGCGGCGGCGCCCTCCCCCGGGGCCGGCGCGCCGCAAGCCCTGGCCGGCCCTTTCGCGGCCTGGGCCACGCTCGCGAGCGCGCTGGACCAGCCCGGCGCCCTCGCCGCGCGCCTGGCCCAGTCACTGGCGCAGGCGGTGCAGGGCAGCGGCCTGTTCTACGAATCCCACCTGGCGGCGCTGGCCTTCGGCAAGGCCGACGCCCGGGACCTGGCCCGCGAGCCCCAGGCGCGCCTGGGGTCCCAGGCGGCGGGCGGCCAGGGCGCCGCCTCGGGGTCCGCGCCGGCGCCCGGTCCGCAAGGCGCGCCGCAAGCGGGAATGCCGGCCGCTGGCGACACCGCCGGCACGTCCGCGCAAGCCGGCCAGGCGGGAGGCGCGCCCACCGGCCAGGCGGGGGGCGCGCCTGCCGGCCAGGCGGCCGCCACGCCCGCCCCGCCGATCCCCGGCATCGACCCCCAGGCGCAGTTCCTGGTGCGCCAGCAGCTCGAGGTCCTCGCCAACCAGGGGTTCGCCTGGCAGGGCGAGGCCTGGCCCGGCGCCGACATGCGATGGGAGGTCCGGCGGCATCCCGGCGACGAGGGGGACGAGGACGGCGTGCGGGACGGCCACTGGTCCACGCGCCTGAATCTCTCCCTGCCGGCGCTGGGCGACGTCCAGGCCCGGCTGACCCTGGCGGGCGACCAGCTCGTCATGCGCCTGGCCGCGCCGGACAGCGCCCCGCGCCTCGAGGGCGCGGTCGAGACGCTGCGGGCGCGCCTGCTGGCGCAGGGCCTGCGGGCGAGCCGGATCGCCGTGGTCGAGCGCGACGACGCGGACGAGGATGGAATGCCGGCGGGCCCGGCGCCCGCCGCCGGGGACGATCATGGCGAAATCCACACGGCCTGACCCCGACCGCCCAAGCGCCGTCGCGGTGTCCTATGACACGAGCGACAGCGCGCCGCGCGTGGTCGCCAAGGGCTACGGCACACTGGCCGAGACCATCGTGCGCACCGCGCGCGAGCACAATCTGTACGTGCACGAATCGCCCGAACTGGTGGGCCTGCTGATGCAGGTGGACCTGGATGCGCACATCCCGCCGCAGCTCTACGTGGCGATCGCCGAGCTGCTGGCCTGGCTGTACGCGCTGGACGCCGAGGACGGCCCCCGGCGGCTGGACGCCCCGCGCCCGCTGCCGGGATGGACGGCCGAGGGCGGCGGCGCGACCTGAAGGCTCCTCGCATCCGCAGACGACCAACGCCGCGGAGGCTCGCAGCGCGGCGATTCGTCCAGGAGGCCCCTCAGATCGCCATGTTGGCGATTTCCTTGTAGGCGTCGACCAGGCGGTTGCGCACCTGGACGGTTGCCTGGAAGGCGAGGCTGGCCTTTTGCAGGTCGATCATGACGTCGTTCAGGGCGATGCCGGGCTCGCCGACCTGGAAGGCGCGCGCCTGGGCGTTGGCGGCGTTCTGGGTCTGGGACACCCGCTCGAGCGAGCGCGCGAGCTCGGCCGCGAATCCTCCCTGGCCGGAAACCTCGCCGGTGCCCGTCTGGGCCGGCAGGCCCTGGGCCGCGCGCGTCACGGCGCGCATCTGGGCGAGCATGTTTTCGACGTTGGCGAGGGCCTGGGCTGTGATCATGGGCATTCCGCTGTCCGCGGCCATCGACGCGAGGGCCGCCACGCGGACACTATACGGCCCCGCGGCCGTCCGCAAGACCCGCAATAGCGAGCGCTTCGGGCCGCTGTTCCCCGCTTTGGCGGCACGGCGGCGAAACGCGCCCGGATAACATTAACTAAGCCCCAAAACACAGGTTTTTCGGCGCTTGGCCCGCCGGCGTTCGCGGCGATAATGGCCGCCATCGTCCCCCAATTCTCGCAGCACCCGGTATGCACACCATTCAGACCTTCGAGTCCAGGCCCCTGGATTTCCAGACGCTTTCGCGCGCGCGCCAGGCATGAGCCCCATGACCGAATGGATGAGTCGCCACCCGGCCCTGGGCCGGCTGGCCGTGCTGCCCAAGCCCCTGCTGCTGGCGCTGGGCGCGGGCGTGGTCGCCATGATCGTCGTCATGGCGCTGTGGCTGCGCGAGGGCGAGTACCGCAGCCTGTTCACCAACCTCGAGAGCCGCGACGGCGGCGCGATCGTCTCGGTGCTCAACCAGCGCAACATCCCCTACAAGTTCGCCGACAACGGCGCCACCATCCTGGTGCCGGCCGACCAGGTCTACGCCCTGCGCCTCCAGCTTGCCGAGCAAGGCCTGCCGCGCGGCGGCAGCGTGGGCTTCGAGCTGCTCGACCAGCCGCGCTTCGGCGCCAGCCAGTTCACCGAGCAGGTGACCTACCAGCGCGCCCTCGAGGGCGAGCTCGCCCGCTCGATCGAGGGCATGCATCCGGTCAAGGCCGCGCGGGTGCACCTGGCGATCCCGCGCCAGTCCCTGTTCGTGCGCGAGCGCGAGGCGCCCACGGCCTCGGTGCTGCTGACCCTGTATCCGGGCCGCTCCCTGAGCGATTCCCAGGTCTCCGCCATCGCCTGGCTGGTGTCATCCAGCGTCCCCAAGCTCAACGTCGACGCCGTCTCGATCGTCGACCAGGACGGCCACCTGCTCTCGGCCCTGGCCGGCGAGGCCGGCATGGACGGCACGCGCCGCAATTTCGTCGCCGACATCGAGCAGCGCACCGTCCAGCGCATCCTCACGCTGCTCAACCCCATCGTGGGCGCCGGCAACGTCCGCGCCCAGGTCAGCGCCGCCGTGGATTTCTCCCAGCGCGAGCAGACCTCCGAGGTCTACCGCCCCAACGAGACGCCGGGCGAGGCCGCCGTGCGCAGCAAGCAGACCAGCGCCTCGCTGCAGAACGGCGCGCAGCAGCCCCAGGGCGTGCCCGGCGCACTCTCGAACGAGCCGCCGCCCAACGCGACCGCCCCGATCCAGGCGGCGCCCGCAAACCAGGCGCAGAACCAGACACAGAACCAGGCGCAGAACCAGGCTCCCGCGCAGGCCGCCACCCCGCCCGCGGCGGCCACCGGCACCCTCGGGACGCAGGCCGGCACCGAGCGCGTCTCCACCCGCAACGACGCCACGATCAACTACGAGGTGGACCGCACCATCAGCCACGTCAAGCACGAGCTCGGCACCTTGCAGCGCCTGTCGGTGGCGGTGGTGGTCAACTACCGGGAAAAGGACGGCGAGGCCGTGCCGCTCGATCCCGCCGACATGGAAAAGATCGACGCCCTGGTGCGGCAGGCCATGGGCTACTCGGCCGAGCGCGGCGATTCGCTGAGCGTGGTCAACAGCGCCTTCACCGAAACCGCGCCGCAGATCCCGGCCTGGGAAAACCCCGCCTACCAAGGATATGCCATGCAGCTTCTCAAGATCCTGCTGTTCCTGGTGGCGGCGGTCTTCCTCTGGCGCTCGGTGCTCAAGCCCATCATCCAGGGCTACGCCAACGCCCAGGTCGAGCGCGCCAAGCAGGACGCCCGCCAGCAGGCGATCCGCGAACACCAGCGCATGGCCGAGCAGCGCGCCTCCGAGATCAGCCGCTACGAGGACAACCTGGAAACCGCGCGCACCATGGCGCAAAAGGACCCGCGCGCCGTCGCGATGGTGCTGCGTTCCTGGATGAGCAAGAATGAAAAATCCTGACAACGACATGGTCCGCTGCGCGGTCCTGATGATGTCGATCGGCGAGGACGCCGCCGCCGAGGTCTTCAAGTACCTGTCGGCGCGCGAGGTCCAGCAGATCGGCGCGGCGATGGCCAACCTCAGGCAGATCACGCGCTCGGACGTCGACGGCGTCCTCGAGGAATTCCGGCGCGAGGCCGACCAGTTCATGGCGGTGACGCTGGGCTCGGACGAATACATCCGCTCGGTGCTGACCAAGGCCCTGGGCACGGACCGGGCCGCCGGCCTGATCGAGGACATCCTCGAGGCCGGCGAAGGCTCGGGATCGGGCATCGACGCCCTGAACTGGCTCGAGCCCGCGAACGTGGCCGAGCTGATCCTGGACGAGCACCCCCAGATCATCGCCACCATCCTGGTGCACCTCGAACGCGACCGCGCCTCGGCCGTCCTGAACCTGCTGCCCGAGCGCCTGCGCCACGACGTCATGATGCGCATCGCCACCTTCGGCGGCGTCCAGCCCGCCGCCCTGCACGAGCTCACCGACGTCCTGAACTCGGTGCTCTCGGGCCAGGGGGCCAAGCGCTCCAAGATGGGCGGGGTGCGCACCGCCGCCGAGATCCTCAATTTCATGTCCACCGCCGAGGAGGAGGCCGTCGTCAGCAGCCTGCGCGAGCTCGACCCCGACCTGGCCCAGCGCATCGTCGACGAGATGTTCGTCTTCGACAATCTGGTCGACGTCGAGGACGTGGCCATCCAGGCCATCCTCAAGGAAATCGACACCTCGGCGCTCACGATCGCCCTCAAGGGCGCGACCGACGAGCTGCGCGCCAAGTTCTTCAAGAACATGTCCAACCGCGCCGCCGAGATCCTGCGCGACGACCTCGAGGCCCAGGGGCCGGTGCGCATGTCGCGCGTCGAGACCGAGCAGAAAGCCATCCTCATGGTGGCCCGCAAGCTGGCCGAGTCCGGCCAGATCAACCTGACCATGGGCAACGACGAGTATGTCTAGGCCCAAGCCCGATCTCGCCGCCCGCGCGGCCTGGCAGCGCTGGGAGATGGACTCGCTCGAGACCCTCAAGCCGCGCGCCGGCGCCCGCGAGCCCGAGCCCGGGGCCGCCGACTGGCTGCGCCAGCGCGCCGAGGCCCTGTCGCGGGCCCGCGAGCAGGGCCACTCCAAGGGCTACGAGGCGGGATTCGAGCAGGGCCGCCGCGAGGGGCACGCGGAGGGCCTGGAGCGCGGACTCGAGGAGGGACGCCGGGCCGGCGAGCGCGAGGGTCGGGCGCTGGGCCTGCGCGCCGGACACGACGAGGGCGCCGAGGCGGCGCGCGAGCAGGTGCGCCGGCTCCAGGCGCTCGCCGATTCCTGCGCCCGCGCCCTGGAAACGCTGGAGGACGAGGTCGGCCAGGCCTTGATCTCTCTCGCCGTGCGCATCGCCGAGCAGGTCATGCGCACCAGCCTGCGCGACCACCCCAGCCAGGTCCTCGAGCTGGTCGACGAGGTCCTGCGGACCCGGCCCGCGCAGGACTCGGCCCTGCAACTGCGCCTGCATCCCGAGGACGTCGAGCTGCTGGGGACCTTCCTCGAGCAGGATCCCGAGGGCGCGCGTCCGCGCCTGGTGGCCGACGAGCGCATCACGCGCGGCGGCTGCGTCCTCGAGACCGCGCAGGGCGCGATCGACGCCACCCTCGAGACGCGCTGGCGGCGCGTGATCGCGGCCCTGGGGCAGGCGCCCGGCAAGCCATGAACGCGGCCCCCGCCCCATCGCCGCAAAGCGCCGGCGAGCCTCCCGACACCCTGCTGCAAAGCGCCGGCGCCCGCTGGCGCGCCCTGCTGCAGGCGGGCGAACGGCGGGTCGGCGCCCGGCAGCCCTGGCGCGCCAACGGACGGATCACGCGCGCCACCGGCCTGGTGCTCGAGGCCACCGGCCTGCAACTGGCGGTGGGCGCCGCCTGCCGGATCCAGATCTCGCCGGGCGGCGACCAATGGGCCGACGCCGAGGTCGTGGGATTCCACGCCCAGACGCTCTACCTCATGCCGCAGAGCGACATCACCGGCCTGCCGCCCGGCGCCCGGGTGGTGCCGGCGGAAACCCTGCTGCTCGACCGTCTGACGGTCCCCACGCACGCCTGGCAGGACGACCCGGCGCCGCCGGCCGACCAGTCCCGCCGCCTGCCGGTGGGCGCCGCCCTGCTGGGGCGGGTGCTGGACGGGGCCGGCCGCCCGCTGGACGGGCGCCCCCTGCCCCCCGGCCTCGACATGGCCCCGCTGACGGCGCGGCCCATCAATCCGCTGACGCGGGCCCCGGTCGATACGGTCCTGGACGTGGGCGTGCGCGCGATCAACGGCCTGCTCACCGTGGGCCGGGGCCAGCGCATGGGCCTGTTCGCCGGCTCGGGCGTGGGCAAGAGCGTGCTGCTGGGCATGATGGCGCGCTACACCCAGGCCGACATCATCGTGGTGGGCCTGATCGGCGAACGCGGCCGCGAGGTCAAGGAATTCATCGAGCACAACCTGGGCACCGACGGCCTGGCGCGCTCGGTGGTGGTGGCCGCCCCCGCGGACGTCTCGCCGCTGCTGCGCATGCAGGGCGCGGTCTACGCGACGCGGCTGGCGGAATATTTCCGCGACCAGGGCCGGCACGTCCTGCTGATCATGGATTCCCTGACGCGCTACGCCATGGCGCAGCGCGAGATCGCGCTGGCGATCGGCGAGCCGCCCGCCACCAAGGGCTATCCGCCCTCGGTGTTCGCGAAACTGCCCACGCTCGTCGAGCGCGCCGGCAACGGCGCGCCCTCGGCCACGCACGCGGCGGGCTCGATCACCGCCTTTTACACCGTGCTCACCGAGGGCGACGACCAGCAGGACCCGATCGCGGACTCGGCCCGCGCCATCCTGGACGGCCACATCGTGCTCTCGCGCAGCCTGGCCGAGTCGGGCCACTACCCCGCCATCGACATCGAGGCCTCGATCTCGCGCGTGATGTCGGCCATCGTGCCGCCCGAGCAGTTCCGCCTCGTCCACCAGTTCAAGCGCATGCTGTCGCGCTACCAGCGCAACCGCGACCTGATCGCCGTGGGCGCGTACGTCCCCGGCAACGATCCGGAAGTCGACCGGGCCATCGAGCGCTATCCCTGGCTCGAAGGCTACCTGCAGCAGGGCATCGAGGCCCGGGTCGACTACGCGGGCGCCGCCGGCGCCCTGGCGGGCGTGATGGGCCAGGAGGCCGGCCATGTCCAGTGACCGCGCGCCGCTGGCGGTGCTCATCGAGCTGTCCCGCGGCCGGGTCGAGGAAGCCGGGCGGCTGCTCGCCGAGCTCGACGCCCAGCGCCGCCAGGCCCAGGGCCAGCTCGACACCCTGGACGGCTACCGCGGCGACTACGCCAGGCGCCTGCAGGCCAGCACGCGGGACGGGGTAACGGCCTCGAATTACCACAACTTTAGGCGGTTTATCGCCACTTTGGACGAGGCCATTTCCCAGCAAAATAAGATCATCGCCCAGATCGACACCCGTCTCGATGCCGGGCGCCAGCGATGGTACGCCGAAAAGCGCCGGCTCAGTTCCTACGAGGCCCTCAAGGCCCGCCAAGACCGCCAGGCCCTGTACCGCGAGCAGCGCCTCGAGCAGCGCCTCAGCGACGAGCTCTCGGCAGGCCTGCACCGGCGCGCCCGGCGTCCCCATTGATTCGGAAACCAGCGATGAACGTGCCCCTGATACCCTCCGCCGCTCCCGGCGCCCAGATCCCCGGTTCCGCGGGGCGGGGGACGGACACGGCCGATCCTTCCGGGTTTTCCGACGCCCTCTCCCGGCAGCGCGAGCCGCTGCGCGGCGCGGACCGGACGGCGCGCGGCCCCGAGGGCGCCTCCCGCAAGGGCGCGGACACGGCCAAGGACACGCGGCGCCCGCCGACACCCGAGGAAACCCTCGCGCTGCTCGCCGCGGGCGCCACCCTGCCGCTCATGGGCGCCGCGCAGGCGGCGCCGGCCGGCGAGGCGCCGCAAGGGGACGGCGGCCCGGCGCGGCGCGCCTTGCCGGCCACGGCATCCGCCGATGGGGCGGCGTCGGCCGCGCGCGACACGCAGGCGCCCCTGCGCGCCGATCCGGGCGCGGCCCTCGCGGGCTCGCCGGATGCCGCCGGCCGCGGCACGCGCGAGGTCCTCCTCGGCGACACGCCCGCGACGCGGTTGGACGGGCCCGCGGCCACGGGCCTCGTGGCGGCCAGGCCCGATCCGCGGGGCGCCGCCGCGTCCCATGGCGGCGGGCGCGGGGCCGACGACACGGCGCCCGCGACGCCCACGGGGGGGCTCCTCGCGGGCATCCAGGCGGCGACGGCCTCGCCGGTCTCCGCCGCGGCCCCCGCACCCTCCACGCACGCCCCGGGCGCCGATCTCGAGTCCGCCATGGCGCAGCTCGCCGCGGTGCCGCCGCAGGCCGCCCTCGCCGGCGCGGCCGGGACGGACGAGGGTCCCGCGCCGGCCGCCACCCGCGCGGTGGCCACGCCACTCGGCGATCCGGCCTGGCCCGCGGACTTCGGCCGCCAGGTCCTGTCCCTCGCCCGGGATGGCCGCGGCGGCGCGCAAACGGCCGAGCTGCGCCTCAATCCGCCCGAGCTCGGGCCGGTGCGCATCGTGCTGCACATCAGCGACTCGGTGGCGCAGGCGCTGTTCGTCTCGCCGCATGCGCCGGTGCGCCATGCCCTCGAAAACGCCCTGCCCCAGCTCCAGCAGCAACTGGCCCAGGCGGGCCTGTCGCTCGGCCAGGCCGACGTGAGCGACCAGCAACCCGGCCAGCAGCAGGCCTTCGCCCAGGCCGGATCCCAGGGCCGCGGGGATGCGGGCGCCGCGGTCTTCTCGCTGGACAGCGCGGCCTCGCCGCCGGCCATGCCCACGCCTCCGGACACCGCCCAGCGCCGCGCGGGCCGCATGCCCGACGCCCTGGTCGATACCTTTGCCTAGCGTCATGTCCTCCAAATACGCGTCCATCGCTCCGAATGCACGCGGGACGGCTACAATTCCCCTGGCGCCCGATACCCGGCGCCCAAGCCCGCCTCCCATCCACTCGCTCGTCCGGAATCATGCTCAGGCTCCTGAAACTAGTCCTCATGCTGGTCATCGTCGTGGGCGCCACCATAGGCGCCACGATGCTGTTCATGTCCAGGCAGGGGGGCGAGCCCTCCGCCGCGGCAAACACCGCATCGACCGAGCCACCGCCCCCGCCGATCTTCGCCGAGCTCGCGCCCTTCACCGTCACGCTGTATGGCGAAACGCGCAACCGCATCCTGTACGCGGGCGTCACCCTGCGCCTGGCCGACCAGGCCTCGCGCAAGATCATCGAGGACTACATGCCCGAGGTGCGTGACCGCGCGCTCAAGGTGCTGTCCAGCCAGGACATCGCCCGCGTCCAATCGGCCGAAGGCCAGCAGATACTGGCCGACGCCCTGCGCGCCGCGCTCGAGCGGCCCTTCGCGCCGCAGCCGGCGGGGCCGCACATCGCCGACGTCCTGTTCACCGCCTTCGTGGTGCAGTAATGCCGTACCAGAGCCTGCTATCCCAGGACGAGGTCGATGCCCTGCTGGCGGGCGTCACCGGCGAGGAGTCGGCATCTGCCGAGTCTCCCGCCGACGAGCGGGGCGGGGTCCGGGCCTATGACCTGACCTCGCCGGACCGCGTCGTGCGTCACCGGATGCAGACGCTGGAACTCATCAACGAGCGTTTCGCGCGGCGGCTGCGCTCGATGTTCTTCAGCTTCATGCGGCGCAACGCGGACATCACCGTCAACGCGATCCGCATCCAGAAATACTCCGAATTCGAGCGCAACCTGCCCGTCCCCAGCAACCTGAACATGGTGGCCTTCAAGCCGCTGCGCGGCGCCTCGCTGTTCACCTTCGATCCCAACCTGGTGTTCCTGGTGATCGACAGCCTGTTCGGCGGCCACGGCCGCTACAGCACGCGCGTCGAGGGGCGCGACTTCACCGTCACCGAGCAGCGCATCATCCGGCGCCTGCTCGCCCTGACGCTGGAATGCTACGGCGAGGCCTGGGAAAACGTCTATCCGATCGAATTCGAATACATCCGCTCCGAGATGCACACCAAGTTCGCCAGCATCAGCAGCGGCAACGACATCGTGGTGGTCTCGTCGTTCAACATCGAGCTGGGCAGCGCCGGCGGCAAGCTCAACATCTGCCTGCCCTACTCGATGATCGAGCCCGTGCGCGACCTGCTCACCCGCCCGCTGCAGCAGGCGGCCTCGGACTCGATCGACCGGCGCTGGACGCAGCAGCTCTCGCGCGAGGTGCGCAGCGCCGAGGTCGAGCTGACCGCCGAGTTCGCCCAGATCGAGACCTCCATCGGCGAGCTGCTCCGGCTGCGCGTGGGCGACGTGCTGCCGATCGCCGTTTCACCCAGGATCACCGCGAGCGTCGGCGGGGTGCCCGTGCTGGAATGCGGATACGGCACCTTCAACGGCCGCTACGCCCTGCGGGTGAACAGGGTCCTGGCGTCTCCCCCCCCGGAATCCCCGTCATCAGGCCAAGGAACATGACCGACCCCAGCGACAAGGACACGCAGGATCCGAACCTGCCCGCCTCCCAGAGCACCACCGACGACGATTGGGCGGCCGCCCTGGCCGAGCAGCAGTCCGCCCACGACCAGCCCACGCAGGCCGCGGGCCTGTCGCAGGAGGACGACTGGGCCGCGGCGCTCGCCGAGCAGACCGCCGCCTCCACGCCCCGGCCCGCGGCCGCCCAGGTGTTCCAGCCCTTGACGAGCCAGGGCGCGAGCGCCGACAGCGACATCGACATGATCATGGACATCCCGGTCCAGCTCTCGGTCGAGCTGGGCCGCACGCGCCTGACGATCAAGAACATCCTGCAACTGGGGCAAGGCTCGGTGGTCGAGCTCGACGGCCTGGCCGGCGAGCCCATGGACGTCTACGTCAACGGCTACCTGATCGCCCAGGGCGAGGTCGTGGCCGTCGAGGACAAGTACGGGATCCGCATCACCGACATCATCACCCCGTCGGACCGCATCGCGCGGCTCAACAACCGCCGCTAGGGCCGGCGCCGACCATGGACCAGCCCGACATCCTGCGCGTCACGGCGAGCCTGCTGCTGATCGTCGGGCTGCTGTTCGCGCTCGCCTGGGTCGCGCGGCGCGGCGGCTGGCTGCGCACGGCGGCCGGCCGCGGCGGGCTCAGGATCTCGGCCATGCAGCGCCTGGGGGCACGCGCCTCGCTCGCCATCGTCGAGGTCGAGGACGCCCGCCTGGTACTCGGGATCACCGCCCAGCAGATCACGCTGCTGCACACCCTGCCGCCCGCCGCGGGCGCGGACGGGACGACGAGCCGCGACCGGGCTTTTTCCGACACGCTCGATCAGGCGGTCTCGAGGCGCTGATGAGCATTCCGGCGGGTTCACCGCGGCGCTTCGCGACGAGGCGGCCCATCCCGGCGCGCAGGCTGCCGGGGCCGCGTACGCGGCTGCCGTCGTGGCTGCCCTGGCTGCTGTCCGGCGCCCTGCTGGCCGCCTTCTGGCCCGGCGCGGCCCTCGCCCAGGCCACCCTGCCCGCCCTCACCGTCACGCCGGGCGCGGGCGGCGCCCAGACCTGGTCGCTGAGCATCCAGACGCTGGTCATGCTGACCATGCTGTCGTTCCTGCCGGCCGCCCTGCTGATGATGACCGGCTTCACACGCATCATCATCGTGCTCGGGCTGCTGCGCAACGCGCTGGGCACGGGCGTTTCCCCGCCCAACTCGGTGCTGGTGGGGCTGGCGCTGTTCCTGACTTTCTTTGCCATGTCGCCGGTGTTCGACGAGATCTACGCCCAGGCCTACCAGCCGCTGAGCCGCGACGAGATCACCTTCGAGCAGGCGGTCGAGCGCGGCGCGGGGCCGCTGCGCACCTTCATGCTGCACCAGACGCGCGAGGCCGACCTGGCGATGTTCGCCGAGATGGCCAACGCCGGCCCGCTGGAGTCCGCGCAGGCGGTGCCCATGCGCGTGCTGGTCCCCGCCTTCGTCACCAGCGAGCTCAAGACCGCCTTCCAGATCGGCTTCACGATCTTCATCCCCTTCCTGATCATCGACCTGGTGGTCGCCAGCCTGCTGATGGCGCTGGGGATGATGATGGTCCCTCCGGTCACGATCTCGCTGCCCTTCAAGCTCATGCTGTTCGTGCTGGCCGACGGCTGGCACCTGCTGCTGGGCTCGCTCGCCCGCAGCTTCTACCAGTAGGAGGCCGTCCATGACGCCGGAAACCGTGATGTCGATGACCTACCAGGCGCTGCGCGTGGCCCTGTCCATGGCCGGGCCGCTGCTGCTCGTGACCCTGCTGGTCGGCCTGGTGATCAGCATCTTCCAGGCCGCCACGCAGATCAACGAGATGACGCTGTCGTTCATCCCGAAGCTGCTGGCGGTGGGCGCCACGCTGGTGCTGCTGGGCCCCTGGCTGATCAGCACGATGGTGGACTACATCCGGACGCTGCTGGAATCGATCCCGGGCCTGGCCGGCTGAACGTGGCCTCGGGAACGGCGCCGGCCGGTCCGGACGCCCGGTCCCCCACCGCGCCGGACACGAGCCCCACCCAAGCGAACAGGACGCCAGCACGCCATGATCCAGTTCACCGCCGACCAGCTCTACGCCTGGATCAACGGTTTTCTGTGGCCGCTGTTCCGGATCGCGGGCCTGGTGGCGATGGCGCCGATCTTCGGCGAGTCCTCGATCCCGCTGCGGCTCAAGATCGGGCTGTCCATCCTGTGCGCCCTGGTCGCCGCGCCGCTGCTGGGCCCCATGCCGGACATTCCCGCGGGGTCCTTCCAGGGCCTGCTGATCGCCGCCCAGCAGGTGCTGATCGGCATCGCGCTGGGCCTGTGCATGCGGCTGATCTTCACCGCGACGATGATGGCGGGCGAGTTCGTGGGGCTGCAGATGGGGCTGGCCTTCGCCTCGTTCTTCGATCCGGCCACGGGCGCCAACACGGCGGTGCTCTCGCGCCTGCTCAACCTGCTGGCCATGCTGGTGTTCCTCGCATTCGACGGCCACCTGCTGATGCTCGACGGGCTGGTGCGCACCTTCGAGATCCTGCCCGTGGGCGCGCCGCTCGACCCCAATGGCTGGGGCGCGCTGCTGGAATGGAGCGGCCAGCTCTGGATCTCGGGCATGCTGCTCGCCCTGCCGCTGATCATCGTGCTGCTGACCATCAACCTCGCCCTGGGCATCCTCAACCGGACGGCGCAGCAACTGTCGGTGTTCGCCGTGGGCTTCCCCATCACGCTCACGACAGGCCTGGTGGTGCTGGCCATCGTCCTGCCGCAGACCTCGGGATTCCTGTCGCGGCTTTTCGAGGACGGCTACCAGGCCATGGCGCAGATCGCGCGCGCGCTTGCCGGGATGTAGGGGGCTGGGACGCGCTCAGGCGCCGGAGCGCCCGATGGGATAGCTGACGCCGGGGGTGTAGGTGGTGCCGGGAGGCAGCAGCGGCTGCGGCGTGTCGACGGCTTGCGGCACGGCCTGGCCCTCGGGCGCGGCATTCGCCGTTCCCCGATCGGCGGGGGCGGCGCCCGCGGGCGATCCGGGCCCGCTGCCCGACGCGAATCCGGCGTTCGACGCAGGCCCCGCGGCCTGGGAAGCCCCGGCAGCCCGGGGATCGGCCCGCCGCTGGCGCGCGGCGGCCTCGGCCGCCTCCTGGTCGGCCTGCGCCTGGGTGCGCGGCCGGAAGGTCCCCGGGATGTTGATGGTGTTCTCCATGCGCTGGAAGGTGCCGTCGGGCCCGAAGCGCAGCCAGGCTTCCTGGCGGAAATACACGGCGTCCGTGGCGGCGGTGCTTTTGTACCCCCAGCGCGCCAGCACCGTGTCGCCCTGCCGCCAGGTCTGGTCGGGCAGGGCCCCCAGGTACTCGGAGGCCTGCTCGAGCGTGGTGCGCCCGACCACGATGCGGTCGAGCCCGCCCACGTCGAAAGTCCGCCCCGTGAAGGTGCACGCGGCGAGCAGCAGCGACGCGAACAGCGCAGCCACCAGGGACGCGCGACGCGCGCGGGGATTCGAGGTTTCCGTGCGGCGGGGGCTGGCGAGGAGAGCCGACGCGCGGCGCGCGCGGGGGTTCGGGACATGCGGCATGGAGGTCTTCCTCGGAATTCTTGCCATTCTTCTTCGACCCGTTCGGCCCCGGCCTCGCGGCCGCGGACTCAAATGCCGTCTCGCCGTGCCGGATGCGCCTGCGGACTCATTTGCCGCCCATGTTGAACAGGCTCAGGCTCTGGATGGTCTGGAACGCCAGGGATGCGCCCTCGAGCGCCATCTTGCGCAGGTTGAGCTTCATGGTGGCCTCGTAGTAGTCGAGGTCCTCGAGGCGCTGGAGGTCCTTGGCATAGCCCAGCTTGCGCTGCGTGCCCACGTCGTCCATGGCGGACAGCTCGTTCATGCGCGCGCCGATCGAGGCGCGCACCGTCAGGACGTTGTCGTAGCCGGAGGCCAGTTGCTGCATGGCGGTGTTGAGCGTGTTGCGCAAGCCGGCCTGGGCGCTGGCGTCGGTGGACGCCGGGGCCTTCAGGGCGGCGATGAGGTTGTCGAGGGTGGCGAACAGGTTGAAGCCCTGGTCGTGCTGCAAGGGGGTGACGGTGAACTCGTCGCCGGCCGCCGGATCGCCCGAGATCTGGACCTGGGTGCCGGTGTCGACCGGACTCGGCGGGGTGCCGCCGTCGCTGCGGGTCAAGCTGAGCACTGTCGATCCGGGAGTAAAGACCTGGTCCGTCAAGGTGTCGACCGTAGGCGCAGTCGCAGGGGGCGGCGGCACATAATCGGTGATCTCGATGTCGTAGGTCGTCGGGCTGGTGAAGGTGATCTTGAATCCGAGACGTGAATCGGCATTGCCCTGCGTGCTGTCGGCCACCATCGGCGCGCTCAGCACCGCGGTGCTGCCGGACCCTTGGACCACCTGCCGGCTGGAATAGCCCAGCGCCCCGGGCTGGGCGCGCTGGAACACGTCGCTGCCCACGTCGCTGCCGGCGATCCGGCGCGTCTGGTCGGCCTGGATGTCACGCTGCAATCCATCGCCCACGTAGACGCCGGCGTCGGTATAAGCCGGCGTCTGCCCCTTCGATCCCGAGAACACGTATTGACCGTTGCCGTCGGTCGTATTGGCGATGGCCAGCATGGCCGCGCGCGCGCCCTCGAGGGCCGTGGCGAGGGTGCCGCGATCGGCGTCCGACAGCGCGCCGCCGCCCGCCTCGACGACCCGCGTGCGCACGTCCTGCAGCAGGAGGGTCAGCGAGCCCAGGGCGTCCTCCTCGGTGGCGAGGCTGCGCTGGGCCACGGCGCGGTTTTCCGCGAAGCGCTGGTTCAGGGACTGGGATTGGGCGATGTTGATCGACTGCGAAGCCGCCAGCGGGTCGTCGGCCGGCGTGACCATGCGCTGGCCCGAGCCGATCTGCTGGTACAGGTGCATCAGGTCGGCCTGCTGGGTGCCGATGGTCTTGAGCCCGGTGTTGAACAGGAGGTTGGTGCTGATCCGCATGGCATGGGTCTCGGGATGAAGGCGCGGCCTAGCTGCGCAGGCTCAGGAGGGTGTCGAACAGGGTCGAGCTGACGTCGATCAGGCGCGAGGCGGCGCGGAACTGCTCTTGGTACTGGTTGAGGTTCATGTATTCCTCGTTCAGGTTCACGCCCGAGACCGCCTGCTGGGCGGAATAGTTTTGCTGGATCAGGGTTTCCTGGGCCTTTTGCGCGGTGGTGTTCTGCTGGGTCAGCACGCCGACCTTGTTGACGATCTGGGCGTAGGCCTCGTTCAGGCTCATGGCCCCGTTGCCCAGGACCTTCGTCGTTTGCAGGGCGGCGAGCTTGAGGGCGATGTCGCCGTTGGCCGGACCCGCGCCCACCTCCGGCGTCGCGGGATCGCCGTCGTGATCGACGCCGCCGGCCGCCGCGATCCGGCCGGGATCGCTGATGGCCACCCCCAGGCTGGCGGCCGCGTCCCGCGTGGGCTGGATCAGCCAGCCGTCGCCCGAGGCGGGCGCCGTCACGCCCGAGAAATCCACCTGGATGCCGTCGAAGGACAAGGTCCCGTTGCCGGCCGCGGCCACGGTGCCGGCCGGCACGCGGGTCACGGTATAGCTGGCGCCGTCATAGCTCACCTGGTAGTCCTGGGTGCCCAACTGGTTGGCGTCGGTGATCGTGACGGCGGGGTCCGCCCCCGCGACGTTGCCCTCGCCCCGGATCACCTTGGGGCCGGCGAGGCTGAAGAAATCGCCGCCCTGCACGCCCGTCAGGTCGTAGCCCTGGCGGTGGACCTGGTTGATGGCCATGGCCAGGCCCGTGGCCAGGCGGCCCAGGTCGTTCTGGACCGTGTCCAGGGCCTCGCGCCGGAACGTCAGCAGGCCGCCGAGCTTGCCGCCCGTGATCAGGCTGTCTTTCAGCTCGACGGACGTGACGCCGCCCGCGCCGTCCGGGATGGCGTAGCTGACCGCCAGCCGCGAAGGATCGGCGGCGGACGGCCGCACGTCGAGATGGAATACCGAGTCGCCGCCCAGGACGACCTGGCCGTTGCCCACGGTGATGTTCACGCGGTCGTCCTGCTCGAAGACGTTGACGTCGACGAGCTGGCCCAGCTCGGCCACGAGCTGGTCGCGCTGGTCGAACAGGTCGTTGGGCGGCTGTCCGGGCGAGACGGCCTTGGCGGTCGATATCTGGCGGTTGAGATCCTGGATGCGATCGAGGTAGCTGTTGACCTGGGTGACCGTGGTGCGGATCTGGGTGTTGACGTTGGAGCGCTGCTCGTCCAGGAAGGCGTTGGCGCTGCGGACCTGGGAGGCCAGGCTGTTGGCCCGGCCCAGCAGCTCTTGGCGGGCGGCGCTGTCGGCGGGCGCGGTGGCCACCGCCTGCAGCCCGTCGAAGAAGGCCTGGATGGCGGGCGTGATGCCGACGGTGCGGTCGGCTAGCAGGTTGTTGATCTGGCCGATCTGGTCGCCGTAGGTGGCGAGCGCGGCGCCCTTGGTCTGGGACTGCGTGAGCTGGGTGTACAGGAAATTGTCGTAGGCGCGCTGGACGCCGACGGCGAGCACGCCGCGGCCGATCCATCCGCCGGCGGTGGCCGTCGCGCCCGCGGTCTGCGACAGCACGCTCTGGCGGTTGTAGCCCTCGGTGTCGCTGTTGTTGATATTGTGGCCGGCGGTCTGGAGGCGGTTTTGCGCCACCAGCAGCCCTGCTTTGCCCAAGTTCGCCAGATTCATATGTGCATCGTCCAGTGTTCTGCGCGCCCGCGCCAGGCGCGGGCCGCCGCCTCAGAGGCCTCATATCGATTTACGACGGACCGCCCCCGAAATTTAGCTGCCCCGCCCCCTCCGATCCCAGCCATCCCGCCCAGTCCGATCGATCCCCGCGAGACACGGCGCTAGCGCGCATTGAAATACCCCATGATCGAAATCAGCTTGTCGGCATACGAGGGGTCGGTGGCGTAGCCCGCCTCCTGGACCCGGCGCGCCGCCTCCTCGGCCGAGGGCGCGCTCAGCACCTCGCTGTAGCGCTCGCTGCGGCCGATCAGCCGCGCATAATCGGCGAAGGACTCGGCGTAGGAATCGTAGGCCCGGAACGGCTGGGTGACCTTGCGGGCCACCCCGCCCTCGTATTCGGTGGTCGTCGCATACACCACGTCGCCCGTCCAGCCTCCGGTCGCCTTGATGCCGAACAGATTGTGGCTGCTGCTGCCATCGGGGCGCGGGATCTCGCGCCGGCCCCAGCCGGATTCGAGGGCCGCCTGGCTGAGGATGAGCTTGGCGGGCACGCCGCTCTGCGTGGCGGCGTAGTCGGCCGCCGCCGCCATCTTGTCGACGAACTCGCGGATGTGGCCGGGCGCGCCCCGGATGGCGCCCGAGACTTTCTCGGTCGCGCGGCCGCTGCCGAGTAGATCGATCAGCGCCGTGATGGAATCGGCCACCTCGCGGCGGCCCTCGCCGATGCGCGAGCGCAGGCCCGGCAGGCGCGAGGCGGCGGCCTCGGGCGGATGGGACAAGGGATCGAGCCGGCTCGCGGCGGTCCCGCCGCGCATCTGCGCCAGCAGCGCCTGCGCCAGGCCCAGGCCGGGATTGGACAGGTTCAGGGCGGCCTGCTCGTCGCCGAGGCTCTGCGCCATGCGCACGCCCGGGGAATCCAGCAGGCCGGGCGTCATCTCGGAGGTCTGGCGCGCCTGCTTGAGCAGCATCTGGATGAACATGGCCTCGAACTGATGGGCCACGGCCTCCTGCTGCGCGGCCGGCGCGTCGGCGCCCGCGGACACGCCGCGCTTGAGGCGGTTCAGGCCGCTGAAATCCAGGGCCGAGGGCTGCGCGGCATCGCTGGGGCGCGGGGTGTGGGCGACGAATCCCATGGCCACCGCCCTCAGATGATCTCGAGGTCGGCGCGCAGCGCGCCGGCGCTCTTGAGGTTCTGCAGGATGGACAGCAGGTCCTGCGGCGTCGCTCCCAGGGCATTGAGCGCGCGCACCACGTCGGCCAGGTTGGCGCTGGTGCTCACTCGCCGGACCGCGCCGCCCTCGCTGCGCATCTCGATCTGGGTGTTCTCGGTGACCACGGTCTGGCCGCCGCCGAACGGCGTGGTCGGCTGGCTGACCTGCTGCTGCGGGCTGATGACGATCGACAGGTTGCCGTAGGCGATGGCGGCCTCATCGATGGTCACCGTGCGGTTCATGACGACCGAGCCCGTGCGCGCGTTGATGACCACGCGGGCGCGCGCCGGCGGCAGCGTCACCTGGAGGTTCTCGACCTGGGACAGGAAGGCCGTCTGCCCGGCCGGATCGAGCGGCGCGCGCAGCTCGATCGTGCGCGCGTTCAGGGCCTGCGCCGTCTGCCCGCCGAACTTGCGGTTCAGGGCGGCGACCACGTTCTGGGCGATGCCGAAATCGCTGGAATTGAGCTCGAGGCGCACCCTGCCGTCCTGGGCATAGGTCGTGGGCACGTCGCGCTCGACGATGGCGCCGTCCGGAATGATGCCGCCGTTGAGCTGGTTGACCTGCACGCTGGCGCCGCCCTGCGAGGCGCCGGCGCCGCCCACCAGCAGGTTGCCCTGCGCCAGGGCGTAGACCTGGCCGTTGGCCCCCTTGAGCGGGGTCATGAGCAGGGTGCCGCCGCGCAGGCTCTTGGCATTGCCCATCGAAGACACCACCACGTCCAGGGTCTGGCCCGGCTGAGTGAAGGCGGGCAGGCGCGCCGTCACGATCACGGCGGCAACGTTCTTGACCTGCATATTGGTGCCCTGCGGCACGGTCACGCCGAGCTGCGAGAGCATGTTGGTCAGGCTCTGCTGGGTGAAGGGCGTCTGGCGCACCTGGTCGCCGCTGCCGTCCAGGCCGACCACCAGGCCGTAGCCGATGAGCTGGTTTTCGCGCACGCCCTGGAAGGATGCGAGGTCCTTGACGCGCTCGGCCCGCGCGGCGCCCGAGGCCAGCAGCGCGCCGAGGCACAGGAGGGCGAGCCCGCGCGCCGCGCGGCGCGCCAGGACATCGAGGAGGTCGAGGGATGCGGCCATGGCGTCAGAACGGGGCGATGTTGAGGAAGAAGCGCTGCAGCCAGCCCATGGTCTGGACCTCGTCCATCACGCCCTTGCTGCGGTACTCGATGCGCGCGTCGGCCACCTGGGTGGAGGACACGGTGTTGCTGCCGGTGATCGAGCGCGGATCGACGACGCCCGAGAAGCGCACATACTCGCTGCCGCGGTTGATGGCGATCTGCTTTTCGCCGGCGATCTGCAGGTTGCCGTTGGGCAGCACGCCGATGACGGTCGTGGTCAGGGTGCCCGAAAAGACGTTGGTGGCGCTGCTCGAGCCCTTGCCCTGGGACTGGTTGCCGCTGCCCACCTCGAAATTCTGCTTGGGGCCGAGGTCGGTGGGCAGGATCGCGGGGGCCAGCGCGATGTCCATGGAGGCGCTGCCGCTGCGGTTGGTGCTGGTGTCCACGCTCTTGGCCGCGTTGGTCTTTTCCTGGATCACCACCGTCACGATGTCGCCCACGTTGCGCGGCCGGCGGTCCTCGAACAGGGGATAGTTGCCGTAGGCCGTGGGCTGGTAGATCGAGCCGTTGGCCTGGGCGGCCGGCGGAATGGGCGGCGGAGGCGGCGCCGTGAGCGGGCCGGTCACGACGGGCTCGGGCGGCACCAGCGCGCAGCCCGAAAGGGCCATCGCCAGCCCCAGCCCGCCCGCGGCGAGCAGCCGGCGCACAAGTCCCGCGAAAGCCGTGCCGCCCGGCGCGGCCGAGGCGCGCGGCGGGCGATGGCCGGCCATCCGGCACTCCATGGAAAGCACGCGATCCCGCATCCGGCTTACAACTGCGTCAGGCGCGCAAGCATCTGGTCCGAGGTCTGGACCGCCTTGCTGTTCATCTCGAAGGCGCGCTGCGTGGTGATCATCTTGACCAGTTCCTCGGCCACGTTGACGTTCGAGGTCTCGACGTAGTTCTGCAGCAGCACGCCGGCGCCGTCCAGGCCGGGCTGCAGCAGGTTGGCGGGCCCCGAGGCGTCGGTCTCGAGGTAGAGGTTCTCGCCCTGGCTCTGCAAGCCGGTGCTGTTGATGAAGGTGGCCAATTGGAGCTGGCCGACCTGCACATTGGTGCCGGTCGCGCCGGGCTGGGTGACCGACACCGTGCCGTCGCGCGCGATGGAAATCGTCAGCGCGTTGTCGGGGATGTTGATGCCGGGCTGCACGGGATAGCCGCCGGCGGTGACCAGCATGCCGTTCTGGTCGACTTGCAGGCTGCCGTCGCGGGTGTAGGCAAACGAGCCGTCGGGCAGCTCGACTTGCAGGAAGCCGTTGCCCTGGATGGCGACGTCCAGGCTGTTGCCGGTCTCTTGCAGATTGCCCTGCGTGTGGATGCGCTCGGTGGCCACCGTGCGCGCGCCCGTGCCGATCTGCAGGCCGGAGGGCAACTGGTTGGCCGCCCCGACCTGGGCGCCGGGCTGGCGCAGCGTCTGGTACATCAGGTCCTCGAACACGGCGCGGCTGCGCTTGAAGCCCGTGGTGTTGACGTTGGCCAGGTTGTTGGAAATCACGTCCATGCTGGTCTGCTGGGTTTCCAGACCGGTCTTGGCGATCCACAGTGAACGAATCATGGTTGTCTTGCCTGTCGGGGGCGGCGGGCTCAGCCCGCCGCCGAGAGAATGGAATTGCCGCGTTCTTCGTTGGTGTTGGCGCTCTGGATGACCTTCATCTGCATCTCGAACTGGCGCGCGTTGGAAATCATGGCCACCATGGCGGCGGCCGGATCGACGTTGCTCTGCTCGACGAAGCCGGGGGCGATCTTTACCGCGGGATCGGCCTGCGCCGCCTGCCCGTCGGCCAGGCGGAACAATCCGTCGTCGCCCCGGCGCAACTGGCCGGCCGGCGGATTGACGAGCTTGAGCTGCCCGATCAACTGGATGTCGCGCGGATTGTCGCCCGCGCCCAGCGCGCTGATCTGGCCGTCGGTGGCGAAGGTGATGCTGCCGCGCTCGGGCACCTCGATGGGTTGTCCCTCATTGGACAGGACGGGCAGGCCCGCGTGCGTGACGAGCTGGCTGCGGTCGTTGACGGCGAATTCGCCCGCCCGGGTGTAGGCCTCGCCCTGCGGCGTCTGGACGGCGAACCAGCCCTCGCCGGCGATGGCCGCATCGAGCGCGCGGCCGGTCTCGTTCATGGCGCCCTGGCGGAAATGGCTGCCGGGCGTCGAGGCCACGGTGGCCACGCGCGTGGGCAGCTCGCCCGCCTGCGGCACCACGGGGACCGAGCGGTAGACCGCGAGCTGCTCGCGGAACCCCGCCGTCGAGACGTTGGCCATGTTGTTGCCGATGACCGACTGCTGCTCGAGGATGCGGGCCGCGCCGTTGGCCGCGGTGTAGAGGATGCGATCCATGGTCCGCGGCCGCCTAGCGCATGGTGATCAGGGTCTGCAGGATCTGGTCCTGCGTCTTGATCGTCTGGGCGTTGGCCTGGTAGGTGCGCTGGGCGATGATCATGTTGACCAGTTCCTGGCTCATGTCGACGTTCGATTCCTCGACCGCCTGGCCCTTGATGGTCGCCAGCCCGTTGCTGCCCGGCGTGCCCAGGATGGGCTGGCCCGAGCCGGCCGTCTCGGCCCAGGCGTTGCCGCCGACCGATTGCAGGCCCTGGAGGTTGTTGAAGTCGGCCAGCGCCAGCATGCCCATGACCTTCTTGGCGCCGTTGGTATAGTTGGCGATCACCTCGCCGTTGGCGCCGATGGAGGTGCTGGCGTACTCGCCGGTGGTGTAGCCGTCGGGCACGAAGTTCTTGGTGAAGCCGCCGCCGAACTGCGTGGAGCCCGTGTAGTTGACGAGGATGTTCAGGGGCGCGGCCGGCGAGGCGGCGCCGCCGGGATTGGCGAGCGACACGGTGAAGCTCGAGGGCGAGCTGATCAGGCGCCCCGCCGAATCGAAGGTCAGCATGGTGGCGCCGTCCGCCGGCGCGCTGGGCGGCTGGCCGTCGATGCGGTAGTTGACCTCCCAGACGCTGTTGCCGCCCACCGCCGGGCGCTTGGTGTAGTACTGGGTCAGGCGGTGCTCGTTGCCCAGCGAGTCGTACACCGTGATCGGCAGGGGGCTCGAGAAGGAATCCGGATTGTTGGGATCGAAGGCGATGGCGGTCACGGGAGCGACGTAGGCCACGTTGCCGGTGCCCGCCGGAATCGCGGTCGTGGGGGTCCCCGCCGTGGCGAAGGTCACCGCCGTATCGGCCTGCGCGCCCGACTGGTACGTGCCGTCCGCCGGATACCCCGGGTCGCCCGCATTGGCGACGATCGTGCCGCCCGCGTCCTGGTACCACGTATACGTCGTGCCATCATAGGTGTAGTAGTGGGCGGCGCCGTTCAGATAGACGGTGCCCACGTTCGTCGCATCCCCGGCCACGTTGCCGCCCGTCGTCGGAAACGAGACGTTCGGCGCGCCGCTCGTGAACGTGATGTTGGCGGCGGGCACGCTGGTGTCGGTCATGTACGCGCCCGCGGGAGGGACCGGCCCGGCGGCGCTGCCCGTGCTGTTGGTCCACGAATAGGTGCCGCTGGTGATGCGATAGTGGTATCGCGTCGTCATCCCGTTCAGGGTGAGGTCGACGGTGCCTATCGTTTCCGGGGCCGTCGTGTCCGGCACGACCGCGACGTTGGCGTCCAGATTGACCTGGTTGGCGATGTTCGACGTCGCCACGGGATCGATGTTGCCGACGGGCACGGTCATGCCGATCAGGTTGGTGCCGCCCGGCGCGTAGCCCATGAGCTGCTGGCCCTGGGTGTTGACGATCTGGTTTTCCTTGTTGGCGAAGAACTGGCCGTTGCGGGTGTAGTATTGCGCGCCCGTGGAGCTCTGCACGACGAAGAAGCCCTTGGCGCCGTCGATCGCCATGTCGAACTGGTTGCCGGTGGCCGAGACGATGCCGGTGGTGAAGCGCTGGTTGACCGAGGCGACCTGCACCCCCAGGCCGACGCGCGAGTTGGCGTAGACGTCGGCGAAGGAGGCCGTGCCCGCCTTGAAGCCCACCGTGCCGGAGTTGGCGATGTTGTTGCCGATGACGTCCAGATTCTGCGCCGCGGCGTTCAAGCCGCTGAGACCTTGTCCGAAACCCATGTTTACCTCTCAGTGCGTGATTCGTCGATCGATGGGGGCGGCGTGCCGATCGCCGCCCATGCGGATTACATGATCTGCCGGATGTCCAGCAGGGAAACCTTGCCCGCCAGGCCGAGGTCGAGCTTCAGGCCCTCGGAGGTGTAGGCGACGCTGCCGACCGTGCCCGAGCTGAGCGCCTGCGCGGACACGGGCTGGCCGTCGGCGTCGACAGCCGCCACCTGGATGCTGTAGGCGCCGTCGGCCACCGGGGCGCCCGCGCCATCCTTGCCATCCCACGCGAGGGGATAGACGCCCGCGTCCAGGGCGCCCAGATCGAGCTTGCGCACCAGCGTGCCGCTGGCGTCCACGATCGACACGGTGGTCTTGGCCGAGCCCGAGATCAGGTCGATGCCGAAGGGCGTGGCGGACTTGATCGTGGGATCGGCGGGATCGCTGCCGAGCGAGACCTTTGCGCCGGGCACCAGGACCTGCTTGCCGATCAGCGAGGCGGCCTGCAGCGACTGGGACATGTCCATCTGGCCGGAGAGCGCCAGCAGGGTGTTGTTCAGTTGCTGGATGCCGTTGACGGTGGACAACTGCGCGATCTGCGAGGTGACCTGGGCGTTGTCCATGGGATTGAGGGGATCCTGGTTCTGCAACTGCGTCACCAGCAGCGTCAGGAAACGGTCCTGCGTGTCCCCCATGAGGCTCTTGTTCTGGGCGCTCGCCAGGGTGGCGGCGCTCGTGGCGGCGGTGCCTGAGACGGTCGTCATGGCGTGTTCCTCACTGGCCCAGGGTCAGGGTCTTGGCCATCAGGGTCTTGGCCGTGTTGATCACCTCGACGTTCGCCTGATAAGAGCGCGAGGCGGAAATCATGTTCACCGTTTCCGCCACCACATCCACATTGGGCAGGGCGACGTAGCCCTGGGCGTCGGCGAGGGGATTGCCCGGGTCGTACTGCATGCGCGGCGGCGCGGCGCTCTCGATGACGCCGGCCACGCGGACGCCGCCCACGGCCTCCGAGCCGGGCTGCGGCGCCATCTGGAACACCACCTGGCGGGCCCGGTAGGGCCGGCCGTCGGGGCCCGCCGCGCTGCTGGCGTTGGCGATGTTGCTGGCCGATACGTTCATGCGCTGGGACTGGGCCGTGAGGGCCGATCCCGCGATCTGGAAGATACTGGTCGATGACATGGGCGAATTCCTGGGATCCGTCACTGCTGCATGGCCGCGAGCAGCGACTTGATGCGCCGGTCGACCAGGGCCAGGTCGGCCTGGTAGCGCATGGTGTTGTCGGCGAACTGGACGCGCTCCACGTTCATGTCGACGGTGTTGCCGTCGATGCTGGGCTGGGTGGGCACGCGGTAGAGTTCCTCGGCCGGCCCGGCGGTGTGGGCGCGCGCCGGGATGTGGCGCGCCGAGGTCAGCGTCAATTGGGTGTCGGGCAGCCGCAGGGCCTCGCCCATCGCCTCGCGCAGCGAGGCCGCGAAATCGATGTCGCGCGCCTTGTAGTTGGGGGTGTCGGCATTGGCGATGTTGGATGCCAGGACCTCCTGGCGCTGCTGGCGCAGCGACAGGGCCGTTTGCTGGAACTCGAATTCCTTGCCGATGCGATCGATCATGGGGGTCCGTGTGAGATATCCGTTCTCGCGAGGGGCGGCCGGGATGCCCCGCATCCTCGCGGCCTTGCCGCACGCAACCATAGTAATTCGAGGCCCCGCGCCACAAACATCAAAACAAGCCGCTGTTTGTCGGCCAATTCGCCTGATGCCCGCGCCGCGCCGGGGCACTACAATGCCCCAATGCCAGGACGCCGCTTCTTTTCGCTGCTGCTGATCGCGGGCGCGGCCTGGTCCGCGGCGGCGCAGGACGTCCCGCCACAGGGGATCCAGGACCCGGCCGCGGTGGCCGCGCGGGCCGAGGGCCTGCTGCGCGAGCTCGCCGCCAGCCATCCGGGCACGCCCGTCATCGCGGTGGACGAGCCGCGCATCGCCCAGCAGCCCGCCTGCGCCCAGCTCGAGGCCTTCCTGCCCGGCGGCGCCGAGCTGCGCTCGCGCACCTCGGTGGGGGTCCGCTGCCTGGCGCCCCACCCCTGGACCCTGTACGTGCAGGCCAGCGTGCGCATCATGGGGCATTACTTCGTCGCCAACCGCGCGATCAACCGCGGCGAGACCCTGTCCCTGGACGACCTGGATACCCGCGAGGGCGACCTGCTGCGCAACAATCGCCTGATCGGCGATCCCTCGCACATCGTGGGCTGGATCACGACGCGCCGCATCGCCAAGGGCTCGCCCATCCAGGGCAGCGCCCTGCGCGACCCGCAATCGATCGAGCGCGGCAACAAGGTGCGCACCGTGGCGCGCGGCGTGGGCTTCGTCGCCACGGGCGAGGGCCAGGCCCTGGAATCGGGGGCGCCGGGCAGCCAGATCCAGGTGCGCACCAGCTCGGGCCAGGTCATCACCGGAACCGTGATCGACGCCCACACCGTTCAGGTTATGATGTAGAGACGCAGGTGGCGTGGGGGCGCCCTAAATTTCGCCGCCCCGGCGCCGTTACATGGGATGCACCGGCACCGCCCGCCGCCCTGACTTCCCCGGAGACGACCTTGAAAATCAGTTCCACTTCGTCCAATTCCCTGCTGAACGGGATCGCCGGGGGATCGCGCGTCGAGCCGGGCCAGGCCGGCTCGACCTCCCAGAAGGCCGGCGGCGCCAAGTCCTCGGTGGACCTCAGCCCGGCGGCGCGCCACCTGTCCGCCCTGCAGGACGGCGGCGCCGACATCCAGGCCCAGCGCATCCAGCAGATCCGCGACGCCCTGGCCTCGGGCGAGCTGCAGATCGATCCGGGCCGCATCGCCGACGGCCTGCTGGCCAGCGTGCGCGACCTCCTGAAATGAAGGCCGAGGCCGACGCTCTGCTGCGCTGCGTCGACCAGCAATCGGCGCTGGTGCGGGAATTCATCCAGACCCTCGAGGAGGAATCCGCCCTGCTGCTGGATTCCACGCCCAACGAGGCCCTCGAGGCCCTGACCCAGCGCAAGAACGACTACGCCCAACGCCTGGGCGAGCTGGACCGCGAGCGCGCCGAGCGCCTCGGGCGGCTGGGCTTCGCATCCGACCGCGACGGGGTCGAGGCGGCGATCTTCGCCCACCCGTCCCTGCGCGAGGCCTTCGACACCCTGCTCGACCTGGCCGCCCAGGCGAGCGAGCTCAATCGGCGCAACGGCCAGATCATCGACATTTTCATCGCCAGCAACCGCCGCGCCCTCGACACCCTGCACGGGCTCATGGGCGAGGACCTCTACGACGCCAAGGGCCGCCTCTCGCGCCCCTAACCACGCCTCGGCCCGCCGCGTCGCACATCAAATTCGGCGCATTATCGCGCGGATTCGCAACGCCGCATGGCGCGCCCATGCGCCGAATTCAGCCCAGCATTTCTTTCAGGGTGTAGAGCTTGACCAGCGCCGTCGGCGCGAGGCCGGGGCGCAGCGCCTCCTGGCCCAGCATGCGTGCGCAGACCGACGCGGCGCGCGCAAGGCGCGGGTCGCGCCACAGGCGCCAGGCCGCCAGGCCGAGCTGCGCCGCCGGGAGGCTGCGGCCGAGCAGGGCCTCGCCCGCCCCATCCGCGCCCTCGAGCATCGACGCCGCCTGGCGCCATGCCGACTGGCAATCGATGCGCGCCGCCAGGGCGCGCGCCAGGATGGCCGGGTCCGCCGGCCCGCGGGCCGAGGCCAGGGCATGCCAGCAGCGCAGTTCCCGGCCATCGCGGCGATCGACCGCCCGCAGGTAGACCGCCCGCGCCTCGAGCGGCTCGGCGCCGCGCGACTGGATGGCGATCGGGCCGGTGCCCGCCCAGAAGGCGACGCGCGCGTCCTCCACGCCCGCGACGGATGGCCGGTGCGCGAACGCCTCCGGATCCAGGGGCTGGAGGGCCAGGCGCCTGCAGGCCGCCGACAGGGTGGCCGGCTCGCCGCCCTCGTGGACCCTGGCGCGGGCGCTGCATTGCGCCAGCCAATGGGCGCCGCGGGATTCCAGCGTCCGCCAGAGGGCGGGCGTGCCGCCCTCGAAGGCATGCAGCAGGGGGACGGAGGATGCGTCGGATTCCGCGGCGATCTGCGCCAGCAGGGCATCGGTCTGCGAGGGCGCGATCGGCTGATGGGCCTCGAAGGAGGGATACCAGCCATCGGGGAACACGAGCTGCTGGGATGCCGCGGCCAGGACGCGGCCGTCCGGGCCGCAGCAGGCGCTGGCGAACCAGGCGCCGCGGTGCCCGTCCGCATGCAAGGGGACGCGGCCATGCACGACCAGCGCGAGACCGCGGGGATCGCCCAGCTCGCGCCGGGCGGCGCCCCGCAGGCGCTCGACGCCCTCGGCCACGAGCGGCGTCCCGTCCGCGCCCTGCGCGCGCCATAGCTCGTAGCCCTCGGCCAGGACCGGGTCCTCGTCCAGGGCGGCGATCGCCGCGTGCAGGTCCTCGGCCGCCAGGGCCTCGCCGCCTTGCGCCGGCAAGGTCAGCAGGCGCGGCAGCAGGGCCTTCTGGCGGGCGGCGGCCGCCTCGTCAGGCGCCTCGGCGGGGCGCGTCATGGACAGCAGCGCCGCCAGGTCGGCCTCGGTGGGCGCATACAGGGTGCGGCCGCCCTGGGCCGGCGCCAGGGCATGGTCGACCAGCGCCGCCGCCGGCAGGAACAGCAGGTGTTCGGGCACTTTCTGGCCATTGGAGACGTAATGGATCGGCAACTGGTAGCGGATCGCCGTGTCCAGGGCCGCGCCCAGGCGGCTCGCCTCGTCGATCTTGCTGATGATGCAGCCGCGCAGCGGCGGGCCGCCGTCGCCGGCGTAGGAGCGCGCCACCTCGTCGAGCGTGTCGCCGTGGCTCGAGGCATTGAGCACCAGCAGCCGCGAGACCTGCCGGCCGGCGCCCGCCAGCAGGGCCGCCTGCTCGGACACGTACTGGTCGCGCTGGCTGATCCCCACATTGTCGATCAGGATTGTCTGGCCCGGCCGCACGCCCTGAACCAGGCGCCGCATCTCGTGGATGTCCTGCACCACGTGCACCGGCACGCGCAGCATCTGCCCATAGATCTTGAGCTGCTCGTGCGCGCCGATCCGGTAGGTGTCGGTGGTGAGCAGGACCAGGCTCTCGGGGCCGGCGCGCCGCACGCAGCGCGCGGCGAGCTTGGCGATCGTGGTGGTCTTGCCCACCCCCGTGGGGCCGACCAGCGCCAGGACCAACCCGGGTTGCCACAGGGCATCCTCGGAGGCCGGCACCGGCAGGTGCTTGATGAGCTCGGCGCGCGCCCACTGGAACGCGGCGCGCTCGCCCATGTGCTCGGGCAGGCGCTTGAGCATGGCCCGCAGCAAGGCCGTGCTGAAGCCGAAGCGCAGCAGGGTCTGGAACAGCGTCACCGCGGCCGGCGCGCGCCGCAACTGGCTGCCCCACAGCAGCTCGTCGATGCGGCTCTCGAGCGAGCCGCGCAGCTCGCCGATGGCGCCGACCAGGTCCTGCCCGGGAGGCTGGGGCGGCGCCGGGCGCGGGGCCGGGCGTGCGTGGGGCGCGGCCGGTGCCGGCGCGGGGGCCGGATCGGCCGCGCGCACGGACTCCGGCGTCTGGTCGGTGGCCAGGATCTCGACGCCCCCGTTGACGCGCTTGTTCGAAATGATGAGCGCGTCGGGGCCCAGCGCCAGGCGAGCCTGGCGCATGGCTTCCCGATTGGTGGCGCCGAAGAAGCGGCTGATGTTCATGTTGGGCTCCCGCCGATGACCGCGGTGATGCGCATCATACGCTCATCAGGAATCTCGGCGCTGGAGAGCACGCCCATCTGCGGGATGTGGTGCCGCAGGAAGCGCGACAGCGAGGCGCGCAGCGGCGGCGGGACGACGAGGACCGGCGCCTCGGCCTTGTCCTCTTGCTCCTGCACGACCCGCAGGGTATCGGCGAGCAGGCTGTCGGCCAGGCCGGGCTCGAGGGCGCCGTTGCCGCCCATGGCCTGCATCAGGACGCGCTCGAGGCGCGCATCCAGGCCGATGGCCCGCAGCTCGCCCTCGCCGGGGAACCAGTGCTGGGTGATCGCCCGGCCCAGGGCCACGCGCACCAGCGCCAGCAGCTCGCCGTGGTCCGGGCCGCCCGAGGGATTGAGCGCGGCCAGGCGCGGCGCATGCTCGGTGACCGTCTCGAGGATGGAGCGCGCGTCGCGGATGGGCACCTCCTCGTCCAGCAGGCCGCGCAGCAGGTTCTGCAACTGCGACAGCGAGAGGGTCTTGGGCACGAGGTCCTCGACCAGCTTGGGCAGGTCGCGGCCGATGTGGTCGAGGAGCTGCTGGACCTCCTGGCGGCCCAGCAGCCGCGCGGCATGGCGATGCATGAGGTGGTTCAGGTGGGTGGCGACCACGGTGGCGGCGTCCACCACGGTGTAGCCCGCGATCTGGGCCTGCTCGCGCATGGACACGTCGATCCAGGTCGCCGGCAGGCCGAAGGCCGGGTCGGTGGTCTGCGTGCCTTGCAGCTTCATGGTCACCCCGCCCGGATCGATCGCCAGCCATTGGCCGACGAGGGCCACGCCGCGCCCGATCTCGACGCCGAACAGCAGGATGCGGTAGTCGGTGGGCTTGATCTCGAGGTTGTCGCGGATGTGCACGACCGGCGGCAGGAAGCCCATTTCCTGGGCGAATTTCTTGCGCAGGCTGCGGATGCGGTGCAGGAGCTCGCCGTTCTGCTCGTGGTCGACCAGGGAAATGAGGCGGTAGCCGACCTCCAGGCCCAGCGGATCCACCACGGACACGTCGTCCCAGCTCGCCTCCGCCGCCGCCGCGGCCACGGCGGCCTCGGCGCGGGCGGGCTCGTCGGCGGCGCTCGCCTGCTCGCGCCGCTGGCGCTGGAGCAGCGCCCAGCCCATGCCGCCGATGATCGCGGCCAGCAGCAGGAAGGCGACGTGCGGCATGTTGGGGATCAGGCCCATCAGGGTCAGGATGCCGGCCGTGATGAACATGACGTTGGGGTTGGAAAAGAGCTGCCCCATCATCTGCTGGCCGATGTCCTGGTCGGTCGCGACCCGCGACACCACCACGCCCGCCGCGGTCGAGATCACCAGCGCGGGGATCTGGGCCACCAGGCCGTCGCCGATCGTCAGCAGCGTGTACACCCGGCCGGCCTCGCCCACCGGCAGGTCGTGCTGGGCCACGCCGACGATCAGGCCGCCCACGATGTTGATGATCATGATCAGCAGGCCCGCCACGGCGTCGCCGCGCACGAACTTGCTCGCGCCGTCCATGGCGCCGTAGAACTCGGCCTCTTGCGAGACCTCGGCGCGGCGACGGCGCGCCTCGTCCTCGCCGATCAGGCCGGCGTTCAGGTCGGCGTCGATCGCCATCTGCTTGCCGGGCATGGCGTCCAGAGTGAAGCGCGCGCCCACCTCGGCGATCCGCCCCGCGCCCTTGGTGATGACCACGAAATTGATGATCACCAAGATCACGAACACCACGATCCCGACCGCGAAATTGCCGCCCACCAGGAAATGGCCGAAGGCCTCGATCACCTGGCCGGCGGCCGCCGGCCCCTTGTGGCCGTTGAGCAGCACGACCCGCGTCGAGGCCACGTTGAGCGACAGGCGCAGCAGCGTCGCGAACAGCAGCACCGAGGGGAAGGCGGCGAAATCCAGCGGCTTGCGGGTGAACATCGCCACCAGCAGGATCATCACCGAGAGCGAGATGTTGAACGTGAACAGCAGGTCGAGTATGAACGGCGGCAGCGGCAGGATCATCATGGCGAGCACCATGAGGATCAGCACCGGGCCGGCCATGAGGCGGGCCTGCCCCGAGCCCTGGGACCTGAGGAATGCGAGGAATGCGTTCATGGCGCGGCCGATGCGGCGAGCGGCGCGGAGGCCTGCCGCGGATCGAGTTCGGGCGGCACGCGCAGCGCCCGGGGCGCGGTGGGCGGCACGCCCGCGCCCTGCTGCCAGCGGCGCAGTTGATAGACCCAGGCCAGCACCTCCGCCACGGCGGAATAGAGCGCGGCCGGGATCTCATGGTCGAGGGGGACGTGGTGATGGAGCGCGCGCGCGAGCGCCGGGGCCTCGAGCGTGGCGACGCGGTGCTCGGCGGCCAGCTCGCGGATGCGCGCGGCGATCAGACCGGTGCCCTTGGCGACCACGGTGGGCGCCCCGCCCTGCCCCTCGCGGTAGCGCAGGGCGACCGCGTAGTGCGTGGGGTTGGTGACGACCACGTCGGCGCCGGGCACCGCGGACATCATCCTGCGGCGCGCCATGTCGCGCTGCTGCTGGCGGATGCGTCCCTTGACGTAGGGATCGCCGTCGCTTTCCTTGTGCTCTTGCTTGACGTCCTCGCGCGACATGCGCAGCTGCTTGTAGTGGTTCCACAATTGCCAGGGGACGTCGATCAGCACGACCACGATCAGCGAGGCGGCGATCAGCAGGCAGCACCAGGCCACCAGGCCCAGGCCGCGCGTGAGCGCCTCGGTGGGCGCCATGTGCGTCAGGGACAGCATGTCGTCGCGGTAGTGCCAGATGACCATGACGCCCACGGTGCCGATCAGCAGCGCCTTGGCGATGGTCTTGACCAGCTCGATCAGGGTCTGCATGGCGAACATGCGCTTGAAACCCTTGAGCGGATTCATGCGCTCGAACTTGGGCTCGAGCGCCTTGGACGAGAGCAGGAAGCCGCCCAGCGCGACCGAGGAAAACACCCCCACCAGCGCGAGCAGGCCGAAGATCGGCAGCACCAGCATCAGGGCCTGCCAGGCGGAATCGCCCGCCTGGTCGACCATCACGCGCGTATCGCGCGCGATGCGCGGATCGAACCACAGGCCGCCGCGCAGCACGCCCTCGAGGACCCGGTACATGTGGCCCGCGCCCAGCCACAGGCCCGCCGCGCCGGCCACGATCGCGAGGAAAGTGCCCAGCTCGCGCGAACGCGCGACCTGCCCCTCCTCGCGCGCCTTTTCGAGGCGCCGTGGAGAGGCGGGTTCGGTTTTTTCGAGATCGCTATCCTCGGCCATGCGGGCGGGCGGCGGGAAATTGGGACAGCCTGGATTCTAGCCCCCGGGCCGTCTCTCCGATCCGCCAAGCAAGGCCGCTTAAGCGAGGCA
>Ga0180216_1000542_pt1 | contig 39273 bp, 47 predicted proteins | sample eDN3rd37CBELigMG_FD_128879 | JGI IMG/M metagenome (GOLD analysis project Ga0180216, IMG submission 128879) | Enriched Miracle-Growth compost microbial communities from Emeryville, California, USA - eDNA 3rd pass 37_C BE-Lig MG (version 2)... ...
AACTATATCCGCGCCAAATTTCCCGGGAGGCTCAAGAACGCCTAATGCCAATGGATTTGAAGAAACAACCAACAGCCCTTTATGCCTATGAGCGATCTCTTCGATCGCACGCAAATCCTCAATTGCACCAAAGAAATTAGGATATTGGACAATGACCGCTGCCGTACTTTCATCACTTGCCTCATCAAGCGCCAGAAGATCGGTTACTCCATTCTTGAGATCAATCTCCACCACTTCGTATCCTTGCCCTTTTCCATTCACTTTCAGAATGGAACGAGCTTCTGGGTGAACCGCCTTGGATACCAGTACCTTTTTTCCGGTTGCTCCGCCAACCGCCAAGTTCGCTGCCTCTGCCACCGCCGTTGGTCCATCATACATAGAGGAATTGGCCACTTCCATCCCCGTTAATTCACAGATCATGGTTTGGAATTCAAAAATAGCCTGTAGTTCTCCCTGACTAATTTCCGGTTGGTAGGGTGTGTAAGCTGTATAAAATTCCGAACGGGAGATCACATGATTGACAGTACTAGGGATGTAATGATCATAAATTCCCGCACCTAGAAAATAGGCATAATCCTGACTGTTTACGTTTTTGTTTGCCAATCCATTAAAATAACGAACAATCTCAGGCTCCGACATGGCTTGCGGAATGTTCAATTCTCCTTTAAAACGAACTTTCTCAGGAATATCTGAGAATAACTCTTCGACACTATCAATTCCAAGGAACGCTAACATTTCCTTCTTATCTTCCCAAGTCATTGGAAGGTAACGGTATTTCACCTTGATTCCCCCTCAACAAAAGTATCATATTCTTCTCTACTCCAACGTTCGAACGAATTACTTGATTCAATCACAGCCAACCACCCCTGATCCAGAGGATCACGGTTCAGCAGGTTCGGTTCCTCTAAAAGCAGGTGGTTAATCTCGCATACCAAGCCATCTAAGGGGGCATAAATATCCGCTACAGTCTTTGCCGATTCAACCGTTCCAATCGCTTGGCCAGCTTGAACTTTCTCCCCCTTTACAGGCAGTTCAACAGCAATCACTTCTCCCAATCGCCCAATGGCAAACGGGGTGAGACCTATACGATAGGTTCGTGCCCCGATTTTCTCTATCCATATATGTTCCCTGGAAAACGTTTTTTCCACCATTTATTTTCCCCGCTTGTAAAAAGGCGTCTTCACTACAATCGCTTTGAGTCTTTTACCACGAATCTCTACTTCGAGTTCAGTACCAATCCCCGCGTATTCTACCTCGACCAAAGCTAGACCGATATTTTTCTTTAGCGTTGGGGACTGTGTTCCGGTTGTGACCTCGCCAATTTTTTTGTCATTGATATAGATTGGATAATGAGTTCTCGGAATTCCCCGGTCGATCATTTCGATCCCAACAATCCTTCGTGAAACACCTTCAGACTTTTGCTTCAACAAAGAAGATTTTCCGATAAAATCGGCCTCTTTATCCAATTTCACAGCAAACCCTAACCCCGCCTCCAAAGGAGAAATCTGTTTGGAAATCTCTTGTCCGTATAATGGCAGTTTAGCCTCAAATCTCAAAGTATCGCGTGCACCCAGCCCGCAAGGAAGGATCCCTTCCATTTTGCCTACCTCAAGAATTTTATCCCATAGCAGGACAGCATCCTCTGGTTTGCAGTAAATTTCGAAGCCATCTTCACCTGTATAACCTGAACGGGATAATAGAACCGTATGCCCAGCCAATTGAACTTCAGCAAAATGGAAAAACATCAATTTCGATAAATCCACGTTAGTTAATTTCAGAAGGATCCCTTCAGACAGTGGACCTTGAATGGCAAGCAGGGCTGTTTGCTCAGAAACATTTACGAGTTCTGCATTTTCCTTCAGATGCTGCTTCATCCAGGTAAAATCAGTGTCTGTGTTAGCAGCATTCACGACAAGAAGAAAGCAATCGTCCGCTTTTTTATAAACTAAAAGATCATCGACTGTTCCCCCATTTTCGTAACACATAATGGAATATTGAATTGTCCCGCTTTGGAGCTTAGAAGCATCGTTTGTTGTCAATCTCTGGACAAAATCTAACGCCCCTGGTCCGCGCACCTCGATTTCGCCCATGTGTGATACGTCAAATAATCCTGCTTTGGTCCGAACAGCTTCATGTTCTTCCTTGATGCTTGAAAATTGAACAGGTAATTCCCATCCCCCGAAATCAATCGTTTTTGCCCCGTAAGCATGATAAACCGGGAATAACGGGGTTCTTTTTAAATCAGACATCCAGGCACCTCCAATTATTTATTTAAATTTTCAAAACTATGGCATACTAAAAAAAGACAGACGTAGGGTATCCTTTTTCCCCTACACTCTGTCCTTGTTACCTGAGAGAATTACCCCTTGGGTGGCCTTTTGGCGCTCTCCAGAGTCGCGTCTAATAGAAGTACTTTTGCCTGAGAGATTCACCTTTAACGGCTTGCTCCTTCGGCGCTGTATCACAGTCTCTCCCTCTATCTTCATTCGCTATGTATGATTTTTTTAAAATTGTAGAATGCTAATTCATAAACTCTTTTTCTCTTTATGTATTTTACCCTATTACACAAAATAATTAATCTTTTCCAAGCTATCTTATCACAATTTTTTATAAATGGGAATAAAAGAAAAAGCTTCTATCGAAGCCCCTTCGAAGAAGAGGGATCCCGCTTTAAAGGAAGCTTTCCCCCTACGGGGACTACAATCCCATCTGAGCAGGATACAAATTCGACGTAGTACAGATGGAAATAGAGGTTGTCATGCCGATAGGAAGGTTTTTCACTTCAACACTTAGTGAACTTAAACTTTCCTATACGGTTAAGCTTCCCTCTTGAACTGGAAGGGAGTTAGGCAAAATGAACATTCCTATACATTTTGACCGGGAATGGGTCCCGGAACTGAAAAAACGTATGAAAGAAGATGGTCCTTGGAATAAGTGGGAACTATTCCAGTTAGCCTATCAAGCCGAGGAAACTTCAATTGTATCCGATTTTGATGAGCTTCAATGTCTTAAACACCTTCCTACCCTTGATCCCTTTCCACATCAACTGGAGACAGCAAAACGGGTGATCTCAGAAATGCATGGCAGGGCGATTTTGGCAGATGAAGTAGGATTAGGAAAAACTATTGAGGCTGGTCTTATCATTAAGGAATACATGGTAAGGGGATTAGCTAAAAAAATTCTTATTTTGGTCCCAGCTTCTCTCGTTGTTCAGTGGACAAGAGAATTAAATCAAAAGTTTGGTATTCCTGCCGTAGCGCAAAAAAAAGAATATATGTGGAGGCAATATGATGTTGTAATTGCCTCAATCGATACAGCGAAAAGGGAACCACATCGGGGACATGTACTAGACCAAGATTACGATATTCTCATTATCGATGAGGCTCATAAATTAAAGAATAAAAACACAGTGAACTATCAATTTATTAAGGAAATCAAAAAAAAATACTGTCTTCTTCTGACCGCAACACCGATTCAAAATGATTTAGATGAGCTGTATAACCTGATTACTCTACTAAAGCCGGGTTACCTCGGCCAATCTGCAGATTTCCAAAAGAATTATGTAGAAAGTAAAAGGCAAGCTAGAAACCATGAAGTTCTTCAGGAAGAGCTGAAGGATATTATGGTTCGAAACACTCGGAACGACGGTGGGCTTATTTTTACCAAGCGCTTTGTTGAAACAGTCCCAGTAGAACTTTCCGATATGGAATGGGAACTATACCATGGAGTCACGAATTTCGTAAAAGAGCAATACCAAAATTCCATATATAAAAACCCACTGGCCTTAATCACCTTACAGCGGGAGGTTTGCAGCAGCCGCTTTGCCGCTTTCGATACCCTCGTTAATATGCATAATCGTTTACCCGAAGATTCACCGGCTAGAATGAAAATTGTGGAACTAGCAGAATTAATTCGGACAATCAAAAAAAATGCCAAGGCTGAAAAAACGCTTGAACTGATTCAATCGTTTAACGATAAGGCGATTATCTTTACGGAATACCGCAAAACCCAAGAATATTTACATCATTATTTAGCTGAACACGGAATCAGTTCGGTGATGTTTCGTGGCGGCTTCAAACGGAATAAAAAGGATTGGATGACAGAGCTATTTGAAAATCGTGCTCAGGTCCTCATTGCTACGGAGGCTGGCGGTGAAGGGATCAATCTGCAATTTTGCAACCGTATCATCAATTTTGATATGCCGTGGAATCCAATGCGTGTGGAACAACGAATTGGCCGTGTTCACCGCTTGGGACAAAAGCGAGACGTGTATATTTATAATTTATCCACCTCTGGAACAATCGAGGAGCATATTCTCAATTTGTTGTATGAAAAAATCAACATGTTTGAAATGGTTATCGGTGAACTAGATACTATTGTTGAACGCCTAAGGTTAAACAAATCAATCGAAAGCAACCTCATTGATATCGTTCTGGAATCGGATAGCGAGCGGGAAATGCAGATCAAAATCAACAATATTGGAGAAGTTATTCGTATGCAAATGAATGAAAATAATCTTGCCGAAGGAATGGAACAGATATGAACCAACAGGAAATTCGCAACTATATCGAGACCTATTTCAAGGCATTTGACAGTCCATTTATAACAGAGACTCCATCCTATTTTACGGTGCAGCTCCCCGTCGAAGTGGATAAAGATTTGGGAAATCGCCCTTTTTATTGGACTTATGTAGAGAAAATTGGCATCGAACCGAATCCACTCCAATTGACTTTTGTTTTTGAACCAGATTCACTTCCAGAAGGTCTTAAGGGGGAGGAGCTTCCTTACGGTTCGAGGAGGCTGCATCAAATTTTTGATTCGGCAAAAAAGCATGGAAAATTTGTCCGCCTATACGAAGAATTGGGAACCCATAATGGACGCCCTCGTTCTTCCTTTCCCCTCGTTCCGTGGCTTGGAGTGAATTATAAAGCTGAATTCATTTGCGACCAAAAAAAAGACATGCTCCTTTCCCTTGGCATGAACCTAATATCAGGATCTATTATTGCGGATTTTTACCAAAAGGTTCAGTCTTTAGAACTCACCCCAAAACTTCCAGACTATACCTTTACCATGCAACCGATCTTTGGAATTGATTCTGCAGTGGAGAAAATAGAGGGTTACATTACACGCGAATTGGAGCAACATGATACAAAATGGGCGGAATACGCGCTCGAACGCCTGAAAGAAGAAAAGGAGCTTGTCGAATCCTATTATGGTGAGGAGGCAACTCGCCAAGAGTCGACGGAAGAACAGGAAAGCGAGCATTCGGAAAAATTACAGAAGCTGCTGGTCGAAAAGAACACGCGCTTACAGGAATTAACTTGGCAATTTGAACCACGTATTCAGGTCTCAGCGTTGAATATTGGATTATTTTACCTACAAACTCCCCTTCTCTCGTAGTCATTCCCTGTCGTATCAGATCATATTTGAAAGAAAAAAAAACAAGTTCTGGCGACATAGAGCAACAAAAATTGTAGGAATATTCCCGTATAGTGAACTTAAGCTATTTTTAGGGGAGGGATATATGAACAGATGGTTGATCCTATGCTGTCTTTTGGGTATTCTTACTTTTCCATTAATGGGACAAGCTGAAACCTGGGAAGATAGCTTTCAGAAGCAAATAAAGCAGTGGACACAAGAGTTAGCTTCCCAGGACCAGCGCTTCAGCGCATTCACAGGGGCCCATTGGGAACAGCAGGCTTTAGGTCCAGGCTCCCGACAATGGTTGGTTACGTTTATTTCACAGAATGAAAAATTAGGATACATGATCATAGAGGACGACGATCACAGATTTTCTTTGTTAGAATATGGGCTAGGTGAATACACTTTATTTGAACAACCACTACTTGAATCACTCCGTGTGGATCCTAATAAGACAATCTATGCTGGTCTGGAATCGGCGTGGGATATAAATAATCGTTTATTTGATGCCAAATCAGGAGAACAATATCCGGCAGGCTCCCGGGTGTTAGCTAGAGAAATTTCCTCAGAGGTAGAAAAGGGAGCATCCTTGGAAAAGGTGTTCCACCATGAAAATCATGGGAATACTTCTGATTTTTCATGGGTCTTCCCTGCCGAAAGCTTAGAGGGAAAAGAAATGGTTATGCAAGAAATTGAAGCGTCTGATCTCACCCTGCTCGCCTATTTATTTGAAGAAACAGTCAGAGCGCCATTTCCGATTATCGGCTATCACTTATGGGATAAAGAACTTTTTTTAGAACTAGATGATTACGGAAGCCGATATATTTCTTATAGTTATGCGGTGGAAATTGGCGATATTTTTTAGGAGAAGAGGGGACTTGATCACATCTGGTGGTCAGGTCCAACTTTAGTGAAATAGAGGATTCTGGGTACGCATTCTTATAAAGAAGGACAAATCCCGAGCCTATTCCTCGAGAAATTGTCCTTCACCCACCTCATGAAGGACAAATCCAGGCGATTTCCCCCACGCAATGTCCTTTGACTCAACTTCCTTCAAAAATCCTTCTCTTTCCTCTTCCGAAATACCATCCTGATTGCCAATGGGATCATTCCGAACCAGTGGGAACTACCCTTGCTTCTCACTTTCTTTTTACGTTCGTTCTTCGGGGTATCAATATACTTAACGAATTCTTGAGTTATATATTTGACGATATCGTTGGAAGACATAGTGCTCCACTTCCCTTGAACTTTTAGCTATAGTCTAACCCAATTTAAATCCAGCTAACCCTCTTGTTGATTTCTCCTTTTAATTCCGAAACAATTTCTTCTACAGTTTTGCCGTCTGTTTGGATTTGAATTTGGGCAAAATCATAAACACCCTTTCGTTCTTCGACCAAGGTATTCACTCGTTCCACAAGGTTTCCTTCCAGTAAAGGTCGGTTCCGGTCCAGTTTCACTCGCTCAATGATCGTATTGGCATCTGCCTGCAAGGCAATGACTAGCCCATTTTCAACCATAATTCTTCGATTCTCTTCTCGCAAAGGTGCTCCGCCACCTGTCATCACAACTTGGCAATCGTCCTGAAGAATGGTCTTTAGTGACTCTGTTTCCATTTGGCGAAATTTTTCCTCACCATACTCTTTGAAAATAAATGGAATCGACATCCCGTAATTTTGTATAAGCCATTGATCACAGTCAACTTGGCGCCAATTAGTCAGGTTGGCAAGAGCCTGTCCAACGGTGGTTTTTCCTGTTCCCATTAAACCGATTAAAATCAAATTCTTCTTCATCTTTGAAACTCCATCCCCGGTGAATTTTCATTAATTATATCGAAAGTCCACCTAATTTTCATCTGTTTTTCAAATGGATCAGTCCTCGCTATAGCCTCAGTTTCCACCTCGATGCCAATGGATCCATTTTTCTGCTGTAATATCATATACAGCAAAGATGGTATCTTTATAATAGGATGAAAAGGTTCCTTCTGAAACAAGTTCCAAAACTTCTGCCCCATTTTGCGAGCATTGCACCTTCACCTTCCCATCAGAAAGTTCATAAATCATTTCCCTGGGAATTTCAGGGACTTCCCCCCATTCTTCAACAACCAAATACAATCCTGCCTCGGCATTCATTCTTGCCTGTAGTTTTCCCCATTCATTCTGTGCCATTTGATGATTAGCGGCAAGGTAGGGATATAACCAAAGCACTCCCATCCAAATGAAAGCGGAAAGGAAAATAAGAACCACCGAGGCCGATCCCTTTTCTTCTAATCTCATAAAAGTTTTCACCTATATCCAATAAATCTCTGAAATACTTGCTCTTCCCTTTGATTCCCCAATGTAAGTTTAATCCAAACTCCCTGTTCTGCCGACTGAATGGAAAAACCTTTAACAAAATAACACACTATTACATATCCTTTGCTATCCTTTTCCCGTACAATCGTTTGATTTCTCCACCGGTAATCATATCGGCTTCCATCAACATAAAAATAAAACCTTTGTCCACTAGCATAAATAATATCTGCACAGCTTATTTCATCCTCAAGGTATTGAAAAAAAGCCAACGCTTCATGCTGAAGCTCAAATTTACTTTGAATAGTAACTGTTCGATGTTTGACAAGCAAAGTACCATGGAGAACCGTACCAAGAATCAGCATGAGCAAACCAGAGGATATCACCAGCTCAATTAAGGTGAAACCAGCTTGTAGGCAGTGATCGTCATCGTTTTTAAAGAATTTTCTTCGGTCCAAGTCACTGTAAAATCTCCTTCTTTAATATTTGGGGATAACCAGGTTTCCTTTACCTGAACCCTATAGGGGAAAAGTCCATCATTTTCCCTCATAGGGATGTCCTTCTTCCATAATTCAATCTCATTTTTGACAGCCCAATACACATCCCCTTTTTCCTGAATCCATTTTCCCTGTAACAAGACCTGCTCGAAATGGGCAAGAGCCATCAGTAAAAAAGCAGATACAAAGAAAATAGCAAATAATACCTCTACATACCAAAACCCTCGATCATCCACTAGCAATCCGAAACCTCCCGCTGACAATTTGAATCACAAAACGTTGAATCGCACCGTTTGGATCCGTGAGAGTCAAAGTCCCACCCAATGTTGGGCGGCCATGAGCATTAAACACAATCCGATTACCCGAAAAATTGCTTTTAAGGGAATAGCCCTTTGGAAGTGTCCGCGCCTTTTTTTGACTTTGCTGTGAAGAAGAGAGCATGTAAAGACTAGGTTGTACAATATTAAAATAGTAGATAATTTGTTTGCTTCGTGCCTCATTTGCAGCAAGGTATAGATCATTGGTGATCTGCCGAATAAGTAGTTGAGTTTGCTGTTTCTGCAGTTGAACGGCGTAGATCGGTCCCGACATGAGAAAAAGTAGGACAACGAGCACTAACACAATAGACAGTTCTAAATAAGAGTAGCCAGATTGATTCATAATATGGGATTTTATTCCGTTTCAGGATGTGCGCTGCATTTGACTTTAATTTTCCCGGAGGCTTGATCGGTTTCTATAGTGTACGTGCCTTTGATCGGACAATTCGGATACGACTTGAGATAATTCTCATCCACCAGAACTTTAATCGGGTCTTCGTCTTCCGTTCCAGGATACTCAAACTTGTCAATATAATAACTTTCCACTTGTGCCTCAATCATCTTGCGATTGGCATCACAGCTGTTTTTCTGAGCCTTTTCCGCAGCACTGCGATAATCCGGCAGGGCAATCATCATAAGAATCCCGATCATTGCAATCACGATACACATCTCCAAAAAAGTAAAACCGCTGTCATTCCTCAATTTCTTCTTCATCTACATACCTCCTATTTTTTAAATCTGACCAATAATCCCGAATAAAGGGAGAAAAATCGTTAACATCATCACCAAAATGACCATCCCATTACCAACAATCATAAATAACTCGGTTCTTGAAGATGTTTTTTCAATCCAGTGATCTAGCTCTTCTTCCAGTTGGGCTCCAACCTGTTTTAGCGATACACCAAGCGTTCCTGTTTCTTCGGAAATTCGTAGGACTTCGTATACAAATACTGGGAACCAGGTAACCTTTTTACAGGCCTTTGCTAGGGGGGAGCCGTTCAACAATTCCTTCTCAATTGTCTGAAATGCGTGTTTCACCAGGGCTGAACGGGATTCCAAAGAAAAAAGCTGACATATTTGCAAAATCGTGATCCCGCTTTCCAACAACAAACCCATTTGCACGGTAAGAAAGGAAGATAACGATAGCGTATAGTAGGTCGAAAAGAGAGGCAGCTTCATTCGGAACTTTTCAAATCGAAGAGGATCACTTTTCTTAAAAACGACCCAGAAAACAACAAGGAATAGAAAAGCTAGTAAAACCCAGGCAAAATATGTGTTCCACCATGAAATAATCTCAATCATTTGTTCGGTAAACCAGGGTAGTTGAATCTGAAAGGTTTGATATAACGCAGTAAATTGGGGGAACAAATAACGAAAAAGCAGGAAGAAGCTCAAAACCGAGGTTAATAAGACGATCATAGGGTAAGTGGATGCTTTTTGGTACTGCTGCCATCGTTTATGTTTTTTCTGATAAAAACGGCTGATGCTAAGCAGTGCTGGTGTTAATTGTCCGTGTAACTCTGAGGAGGAAATGATTAAACAATAAAAAGCTGGACAACCAACAGTTTTTAGAGATTCGGAAAAAGGTCTCCCTTCTGTAAGCAATTTTTCTATTAAAATATAGACCTCTTTTCTTCGTCTTTTGGTTGTTGATTTCTCAAGCAATTGTACAGCCCGGAGTAATGGAATTCCCGCCTTTACAAGTTGATGAAGGCTAAAACTAAATTCTGCAAGATGCTGATCGGTCCAGATTCTATTCCACATCGGCAACAAGAACCCTTTGAAATTCGCTTATTGTGGTAATGCCTTGTCTCACCTTCTCCTTTAGCTTCATGTTTAATGTACAAAATCCTTTGCTTCGCAGATACGCCCTAATTTGTGAGGCTGCGGTTTTCTGAATAATGTACGGATGCAGATCATCCAGGATCCGAAGAACTTCAAAAACAGCTTGTCTGCCGAAATAACCGGTGTTTTTACATCTGGTACAATTACCTGGCATTGCGCAAGTACATAATTTGCGAATCAATCGTTGAGCAATGAGACCCGTCAGTGCCGAAGTAATTAAATAAGGTTCAACGCCCATATCGAGCAAGCGGGTGATTGCACTGGCTGAGTCCTTCGCATGCAATGTCGATAACACGAGATGACCTGTCAATGCTGCGCGAAAAGCAATTTCTGCAGTCTCCTGGTCACGAATTTCCCCAACTAGAATAACATCTGGATCTTGCCGCAAGGATGCTCGTAAACCAGTAGAAAAAGATAAGCCAGCTCTTGTATTTACTTGTACCTGGTTCACTCCTTGAACATGGTATTCCACTGGATCCTCCAGGGCAATCACATTGCGTTCGTGCCGGCGGATTTCTTGCAGCATCGCATAAAGGGTTGTCGTCTTTCCTGAACCCGTTGGTCCGGTGACGAGAATCATCCCTTGAGATTGATGGATCAATTTTCGAATTTCATGACATTGCACATCATCGAGTCCGAGTAATGGTAAAGATTGATAGGGAAATCGCTTGGAAAGAAGTCTGAGGACTAGTTTTTCACCGTGGATTGTGGGGAGGGTTGAAAGTCGGATATCTGTTTCTTGGGTCTCTGTTGCATAGACAAATCCTCCATCTTGGGGAAGCCGTCGTTCGCCAATATCTAAACCAGCAAGAAGCTTTAATTTTGAGATCATCGGTAATCCCCAAGCTTCTTCCTTCTGGTCAAAATGAATCAGCAATCCATCAATGCGCAGGCGAATCTGCAGACCATCCGGTATTGGTTCAAGATGAATATCACTGGCTCTTTGGTTTACAGCCTCTTCCAGTACATAAGAAAGATAGGAAGAAACATCATTCATTACATTCACTCCTTTTTTCAGTTTCTTCTCTATCTTTCGACAATCACAGGATTCATTCCTGCAAGAACCAAAAAAAATTTTATTTTCTTTGGATTAATCCCGAAGAAGCAATCCGAGTAACTACTTCTTTTAAGACTTCCTCTTCTTCGACAAGGGCAATTCGTACGAAACCTTCACCTTTTTCCCCAAAAGCATTCCCTGGAATAACAACAACACCCACTTGCTCTAACAAAGTATAGGCAAATTCCGCTGAAGAATACCCCTCAGGAATTCGGGCCCAGACAAACATTGTTGCCTTAGGTTTACCGATGACCCAACCGATCTCAGCCAGCCCATCAAGCAATACATCACGTCTTTTCTGATAAAGCTCAGCCACGCGGTTTGGATAACTGCCACTAATATCCATACGTATAGCACTGATTGCTGCCTCCTGTATGGCGAGAAAAACACCATAATCAATATTCGATTTGATAATCGACAGTGGCTTGATCAATTCAGCCCGCCCAACCACATAAGCAATCCGGCACCCTGCCATATTAAAGCTTTTGGATAAGGAATTGAATTCAATCGCAACCTCCTTCGCCCCATCAATCTCAAGAATACTTGGCGGCCGGTATCCGTCAAAGGCTAGTTCGGAATAAGCCAGATCATGAACAATAAGAATGTCATTGTCCTTAGCATAACGTACAGCATGTTCAAAAAAATCGCGGTCAGCGGTAGCAGCCAAAGGGTTATTCGGGTAGTTCAAAATCATAAATTTCGCCCGTCTGGCAACATCGTCCGGAATCTGAGAAAAATCGGGAAGGAAATCATTCTCATTTAAGAGCGGCATAGGGTACATGTCCCCTCCTGCGATGACCACTCCAGCGGCATAGATCGGGTAGCCTGGATCTGGAACAAGAACAAGATCACCTGGGTCGATCCAGGCTTGTGCCATATGGGCAAGTCCATCCTGCGATCCCATCAAAGCATGAACCTCCTGTTGAGGATCAAGCTTCACAGCAAAACGATGTTCATACCAATCAGCTACAGCCTCACGAAAGGAATTCGATCCTTCTGTCGTTGGATAGCGATAATTTGCTGGATTTTGTACAGCCGACACGAGTGCCTCAATGATATGTGGGGCAGGTGGATGATCGGGGCTGCCAATTCCCAAATCAATAACCTTTGTTCCTCGATTTTCAACTACACGCTTTCTTTGCGCCATTTCGGTAAAAATGGCTGAAGACAGGCTTTGAAGTCTTTTCGATGGTTTCATCTTTTTAACTTCCTCCCTTATTATTCAGAAGAAAAGCTTCTCTAAAAAGAGAAGCTTTCATCATTTGGCCTCAATCATTTCTTTTTGTTCTGGATTTAAAGGGGGAACTATCCCTTTTAGATTTACTTCTTCCATTTTATAATCATACTCTTTTGCCTTATCAGGCTTCGAGTTTTTAAATTCCTTAGGAATCTCATGACGGTGTGAACGTTCCACACGGGTCACAAAATCTAAACGTTCTACCCTTTTGATGATGTCTTCCAAATCATTGGCAGGAACATACATACTGACATAGTGAAGACGCCGGGAAATATAATGGATGTTCCCAAAGCGTCGAAGATTCTTGGCAGCCTTTAGATTTTTCACCCAAACGGCAAGACCTAAACGCCTTTCCCTCATGCTTATCCCCCTATATTCTTGCATAGCCTTACCCCTTGCAATCCCTGAATTGACATTTATTTCACTAAAAATCGTATCATGTCAAACCCTGTTTATGCAAGAAAGAAAATAGCATGGATTTAAATTTAATGACACCCGCAGGATCCTCCTGTTCCACAACCCCCCGTACTACAACTTCCACCAACTTGGTAAAGCGGGTTATCACTGGGAACCTTAATCCCTTCTGAAACACTGTCTGCAATCGTTCGGCAGACAAGATAAAGCAATTCGTCCATACTGTTCTCCGCTTTTTTAAAGGCCTTGACCGTTGGATGGGACCATAGATCTTTCTTCGCTTCACGAACCTCTTTATTGATTCGTGAATAATCCGGATGATATTTTCCAAACCGTTGTACTTCTTCGTGCATCATTTTGACTCGTTGAAACCCTCTGATCTTTTCCTGGGCCTCTAGATCATTTTCCATCGCCTTTTTTGTTACAATATATGTTTTCATCTCTTCAGATGCTAAAATCATTTCGGCAATTTCATAGGATTTGGAGAGAATCTCCACCATATTTAATTCCTGAACAGCCGTGGTCATTCCTTTTCCCCCCTTACTTAGTTTCTATTATACCTCAAATCAAGGGATGTTCTAAATATCCCCTTTAATTTCCAAGGTTATTTTGGAATGACCAGTTGAACCCTGCCAATTTGCTCCAATGGAACCCTTAAACGCTCAAATCCTTCATCATATCCTTCCAAAGTCCAGAATCCATGATCATTCCCTAATGTTTTTGGCTGCAGAACTACTTCCTTCTTATCCTCACGTTCCAGTCTAATTTCAAGATTCAGTTGGATCGCCTGCTGGAGAAGCTCTCTTAAAGTGGAATGGTGATACCTTTGATAATTGGCCATCCACATTTTAGGGATTTGCCTTAAACCAGGCAAAGCATCTTCAAGTTCAGGAAAGATACTTTCAACTTTATAATCCTTATTTGATGTGGTATCCTTCAAGACTTGAATGGTCGTCACAATCCCCTCAGATCCTGAAGAAACCCCTGTTTCCGCAATCATCGAAAATTCTCTTTTCTCCAATTCAGTAACAAATTGATCCCACCTTTTCAAATCGATGATGAAATGCCGATCCCCCAATTTTTGAACCAGCATTCCTTGAACCGCAGGTATGTTTTCCAATTGGCAGGCTAAAACGGGATCGCTAACTTCCACAATGCGTGCATCAAAATAACGAATTCGTTGGATTTCCTCGTGCCAATTCTGAATGGTGACGATAAGATTTTCCGGGATTGGCGTCACACTAATGGATGCTAACAGGTTACATAGATATTCTGCCGTATTTCCTTTTTCAAGAAAGGTCTGAACCGATGATTTGGTTAGCTTAAAACACCACATTTCCCCCAGATTTTGCAATTCTGCGAAAGATGCAACAAGCCATTTTGTTTTATAGCTTGCAAATACTGGAACAAGAATTTCAAAATCTGGCTGAACATATGCTATCGGAAGCTGATCCGATTCCTTCCTGCTGTTCCAGCACCAAAAGACATCACCGTCTTCTTCCGTAAAATGAATAATGCCAAGGCACCCCATAGGAGAAAACAACTTTTCCTTGAGGATGTCGGTAGATAGAGCAGTTGAACCGAAACTCTGAAGCATCGCATTTAAAGAATAAACAGAACTGCTCGGAAGCTCTTTCATGATTTCAAAAAGAAAGAGGGTGGCTGGGTCTAAGTCCAAGAATTTCATGAGTTGTTGGCAAAACCAGTTTTCATGTTGCTCAAAGGTTGTGTTTGACCAGCACTGAGGGTTACGAGGTTCAACTTTTCCATCCTTTTGCTCTAAGAATGAACAACGGGCCATCAGGTCGAGAAGGATGGCCTCCTGTTTTTCGTACGGATAAATGGGCGGTGCTGGACATTGGAAAACAGCGGAATCCCAGTCGATCCCAACGATCTCCAAGAGCTTGCGAAGATGCTTTTTGGGAATGGTCCCCTTCTTGGTCAATTCTATAGGGTGAATCCTTACATGATTTACCGCTTGAAACAACCTATCCAGGATGTGATATGATGAGTTAATCGGAATTCGTTTTTGACTCGTCCAGGTTGAACTGGCAAAAGAGAATTCCAGAGATGCCTTACCGAATAACAGTAATAAATCAGAAGGCATCACATAAGCTAATTCACCCCACATCCGTCTCAACGTAAAGATGATTCCTTTGCGTCTTAATTTCGTAAGTGCTACACGAAAGCTAGCTGAACTAAGCTGAGAAACGCCATGTTCCAACTCTCGGTATGTTAACAGGTCCGTCCATTTATTAAATAAAAAGAAACGGATGACCTCTTTTTCATCATTCGTAAGTTGGTTCCAAAAGGAATTTATATACTCCTTATCCAGGAGAAATGTAAGATCATTTACTGATTGTCCATGTTCCTGGCACATCTGAGCTTTTACTTTTGAAGATTGCATTTCGTACATTTCGCTAAATTTCATGGAATGAACACACCTCACTGTCCCTATCATAACACGGATATACTGAATCCCAAAAATTCATACTAAGAAATGCAAAGAAAATGCATTGGAGGGTGTAAATCATGAAACAACTAAGCATAAAAATAAATGGAAAGTTATTATTGCTAACTGTAATGAGTATCCTTTTACTGGTTGGTTGTACAGCCCAAGCGGCGCATCCTAATTCAGAAAGGAAGGAAGGCCCATTGAAGGCGGAAGTTATTGCTCCTCCCTATCAGTCTGCTGTTGAAAACCAAGTGGAATCAGTGAAGAAAAAAGGGGGGCTCAAAACCGTCACCTTAAAGGACAATTTATATGTCATTTTTTCACTGGGGCAGCGCCCATCCGCTGGTTATAAGATTAATATAGAAAAAGTGGAAAAACAGTCAAATCAGATCGTTATTTACTATTCAGAACAGAAACCAACGGGTATGGCCCTAACTGTCATTACCTATCCAACTGTTGTCTTGAAATTACCAACACAAGACCTGCCAATCATTGTAAAAGCCATCGAATAGAGAAAGAGTGTCCATTGACACTCTTTTTTTCTTGGGCACCACCTATTCACCTTTCGCATACTTTGATAATACCCGAAAAGGGACCTATCTTAAGGGGGCGTTTTTATGGGAATAGAATTGCTGCCTCTGCACTGGACGTACCTTTTATTTGTATTTCTCATACTAGGTGTAATGATTTTTAGACGCGACACAACCCTTGTCTGCATTATCGGTATATTTGTGATCGGAATTCTTACAACTGAGTCTTTGACCTTGTCCGTTGGAACAATCTTTAATAGCTTCGTTTTTGCAATCTCCGAACTGCTTGGTACGATCCTTGTCATTAGTATCATTGTCGCGATGAGCAAGGTTCTAACCGACTCAGGAGTCAATGAGGTCATGATTGGCCCCGTTGCAAAAATGATCAAAAGCCCGGGCTTTGCCTACTGGATTATCGGTATAGCGATGATGGTTATTTCCTGGTTTTTTTGGCCTTCTCCTGCCGTTGCACTGGTTGGTGCTGTCTTGCTTCCTGTTGCCTTACGGGTTGGGCTCCCCGCATTAGGTGTAGCCATGGCCATGAACTTGTTTGGCCACGGGATCGCACTTTCCGGGGACTTTATTATTCAGGGAGCGCCCGCAATCACTGCTGGTGCAGCAGGGATTCCTGTTGGAGATGTCGTTAGCGCTAGTGTTCCTTTGGTTTTCATCATGGGAGCGGTTACAACGATTACTGCTTTCTGGTTTTTACGTCGGGATATGAAAAAAGGCACACTTAGAGTTGAACAAAATCAACTTGTCGATCTGAATGTTGAAAAGAAGGTAAAGCGACAGCCTTGGATTGCCTGGATGGCCTTGATCATTCCTGTTTTATTTTTATTAGACGTGATAGCCATGATCTCTTTTAATCTTCAAGGGGGAGATGCGACTTCTCTCGTAGGGGGAACAGCTGTTATTATTCTGACCTTGACCACTTTGTTTCATCATAAACAACTGCGAATGGAAAAGATTACTGAATATCTGATCCATGGTTTCCAATTCGGGTTTAAAGTGTTTGGTCCAGTCATTCCGATTGCTGCTTTTTTCTATTTGGGTGATTCCGGTCTTGTGAAAATTATAGGAGAAGTCCTTCCTGCTGGGTCTCAAGGGATCGTCAACGACCTAGGTGCTGCCCTTGCCGCCAGTGTTCCACTCAACGCTCCCATTGGTGCCGTCACTTTAACAACAGTCGGAGCCATTACAGGATTGGATGGTTCGGGTTTTTCCGGAATTGCCTTAACCGGGTCGATAGCCCATCTATTTAGTCAGGCCATTGGTACCGGAATAGCTACGCTAACCGCACTTGGCCAAATTGCAGCCATCTGGGTAGGTGGAGGAACCCTAGTTCCCTGGGCACTCATTCCTGCGGCAGCAATTTGTAATGTGGATCCCTTTGATCTAGCCAGAAGAAACCTAGTCCCAGTTTTAATCGGGCTGTTGGTGACAACAGTGGTAGCGATGTTTTTGTTGTAAGTTCAGACCGAGCAATGCTCGGTTTTTTCATTTTTGAGGATATCTAAGGGGAAATTATCATTTCCCCTCGCCTATCTCTTCTTATTTTTAAGCTTCCAGTCCGACAAAAAAGTCATCACCTTTCCAAACCACAATACGATTTTTGTACTATTATGTATGGCAATATTCTTTCCGATTGCCTTACTTCCAACGATTCCTGCGCTGCTGAGACCTGCAACTAATACAGATACTATTGATTCGTATGGTGTTAATTGGTCGTTTAAGCTAATGATTCGCACAACGACTGTTGCCCCAGCAAAACCGGCGACATAACCCAAAACGTCTCCCACCACATCGGAAAAGAAATTCGCGTACTTCTCAGCGTTTTGGATCATTTGGATCCCTTTGCGGGCACCGTAGACTTTTTTTGCAGCCATAGAATTAAATGGGCTTAATTCTGCAGCCGTAATTGCCACCGCGATGATATCTGCAACAGCACCAATGATAACAATACATAACAAAATAATTAAGGCAATAAGTAAGGTAGATTCCCGCAGCAAGAGGTCACTGATCATGCTGATTCCAACCGCGGTAAAAAAGGTCCAAATCGAAATAATAAAGGCCCAACGGGTAAAGATTGTATTCCTTTTTCTTTCCTTTTTTATTTTCTTTGCGTTTCGACTCAAAAGGGGCAGCCCCATTCCTGCTTTTTTAGGAAACAGTTTAATCTGTCCTCCCTATAAAATCAAGAAGTTTACAGAAAAAACTCCCTTCAACCAAATCGTTTGGTAAAAGGGAGCCTCTAACTTGCTCAATCATCTGCGAAAAGTACAAGCAATATGATAAACACAACAACAATCCAAAGCCATGCATTATCCTCATCGAAGAAATTATGAAATCCCAAAACTTTCCCCCCTCTGCTTTCCCCTCGTTGTTTACTATATCCTATGTAAATACCTATAGCTTGGAAAGCGAATTTTGAGCCCATTTTTCAAAACAACAACAAAAAAACTGACCCTCAAAAATATGGGTCAGCCAACTATATCTAATAAAATTATTGCAATCCTTGTGAATGACGTTCATTTGGTTCGGAAATTTGACTTAGAGCATATCCCGCTTCATCTTCGTGAATACTTCTGACAGCCATATCAGCCATCGCAACGATCCCCACTAACTTACCATTCTCCACAATAGGAAGGCGACGAATTTGATGTTCCGCCATTAACCTTGATGCCTCATCAACGCTCATATCAGGAGAGCCTGTATATAATTCACTGCTCATGACTTCTTTCACTGCAGAGGAACCGGATCTTTTTTCTGCAATTCCACGAATGACAATATCACGGTCTGTAATAACTCCGATACAATTTTGACTTTCGTCGACAACCGGGATCACCCCAACATTATGATCCCTCATTTTTACTGCAACTTCATAAACATTATCCTTTAATGTACAAGTTTCTACTTCATGGGTCATTATATCGCGTAGTATACTCACTAGAAAAACCTCCTTTAAAATTAATCAATTGTACTATACCCCAACTTTGAGCCACTCATACACGAGCTCCGAGCTCCCAAAAATCATCCAGGCCTTATTTAGCATTGCACTTCCCAGCGAAACATAATATCATGAAAAAGTAACGGACTTTCTGTTGGAGGGAAAACATGGAGAAATCACGGGGGATGCCAGACTTTCTACTCCTGTTTATGACCTTGGCACTTGTTGGATTTGGAATTATTATGGTTTTTAGTGCCAGTTACATCTTGGCCTACTATGATCCGGACTATAACAATGACAGTCTTTATTTTGTGAAGAGACAAGCCATGTGGGCTTTATGTGGATTAATTGCGATGTTGATTGCAATGAATGTACCCTATTCCTTTTACAAACAGTCCTTCCCGCTGATTGCTTTTTTAGCCTTCCTAATCCTTTTTCTCGTTTATACCCCATTGGGAAAAGAACTCAATGGCGCACGGAGCTGGATTGGTTTGGGTCCCTTTACTTTGCAGCCCGCGGAATTCTCCAAATTGGGACTTATCATATATCTGGCTGGATTGATTGCCAAAAAAGGGGATCGTTTTCGGCTTTGGAAAAATGGACTAGTTCCCGCCCTTGTCGTTACAGGAACCTTTTTTCTTGCTATTGCGGGTCAGCCTGACTTTGGGACCGGTGTTATTTTGTTAATGACCGCCGTGGTTGTTATTTTTTCCGGAGGGGCCCATTTGAAACATTTAATGGCTCTTTGTATCCCGGCGCTAGCTGCACTTACTATATTAGTTATGCTGGCCCCCTATCGTATAAGGCGAATAACCACTTTTCTTAATCCTTGGAACGATGGGATGAATGGGCTTGATGAAGGATACCATTTGATTCAATCTTTCTACGCAATGGCAAATGGTGGAGTCGGTGGGGTGGGCTTTGGGAAAAGTATTCAAAAATATCTTTATCTTCCTTACCCACAGACTGACTTTATTTTCTCTGTAATGGCTGAAGAGCTTGGCTTTATTGGATGTGCTATGTTTTTGCTATTCTTTATCCTTTTTCTTTGGAGAATCATCTACATAACCACTGAATGCAAAGATACCTTTGGAAATCTTGTAGGTATTGGAATTGTCAGTATGGTTTCGATCCAGGCGATCATTAACATTGGTGGTGTAACAGGTAGTATACCAATCACAGGTGTCCCGCTTCCTTTCGTAAGTTATGGAGGTTCCTCTCTACTCGTATGTATGTTGAGTATGGGAATTATCTTAAGTATTTCACGGGAAACACACAAACAAGGACTCAGGTCACGACAACAGGATCGATTAAATGTATGAAAAAAGAGGGTTCCCATTGCTTTGGGCCCTCTTTTCCTTCTTAATCTTTTCTTATTTTACTCGGTAAACAGGCTCAGACACAGTTGGAGTCTCTGCTTGCTTAAACTCTACCCCTTCGACCTTGACGTTCACCTCCACTACATTTAAACCTGTCATCGATTCTACAGCTTCTTTCACCTGAAATTGCAGTTTTTTACAAACTTCATCTATTTTCACTCCGTAGTATACGATCACCCTAAGATCGATCGCTGCCTCAAGCTCACCTACCTCAACATGAACTCCTTTGTGAACGTTCTTTCCACTCACCCGTCGCGCTAATCCTTCAACAATTCCTCCGGACATACTTACTACACCCTCTGTATCTGCAGCTGCAATGCCAGCAATAACAGCAACAACATCATCAGCAATTTTTACCATTCCATAATCTTTTCTTTCAGCCAAGGCAATCCCTCCTTTTTACTTTATTCTATTCAGAATCTGGGCTCTAGGTACCAATTCCAGGAAATTTAATAGGCATATTAATAATTATGTATTTCGCCAAATTCCGCGTTATTCCCTTCTAAATCTACAGAATAAATTTCAAAAAAGGGATTGTTTTCCAATCCATTTATCTACATTATCTCCAAGGTTTTCGATAAAAATAAGATCATAACCAATACATAGTAAGCAATAAACTAGGAGGGAAACATGAAAAGGGCTTTTTGGTTATCGGGAATAGTTATCGCTATACTTTTAGGCGGTGCGTACTTTTTATCTTCCACTATTTCTTTCACGACCGAAGATGTGTTTAGTAAGCAAATAGTAAAGCGGGGTGCAGTGGGCGGGGATGTATGGGAACTGCAAGGCCGATTAAAATTTTTAGGTTACTACACAGGTGACATCGATGGTATCTTTGGCACTCGGACTTATTGGGCACTACGGCACTTCCAGTATGAATTCGGAATGAAGATAGATGGTGTCCTCGGTCCAAAGACGAAACTAAAGCTTTGGGAAGCCACAAAACATTGGAAACCAAGCGGCCCAACAAACGTACCACCTCCTACCAATTCATACAAAGCGCACGGCATTTCTAATAATGATATAAAATTGATGGCCAATGCCGTTCATGGTGAAGCAAGAGGTGAGCCATATATCGGACAAGTCGCTGTCGCTGCTGTTATTCTCAATCGCGTGGAACATGCATCATTCCCAAATACACCATCCGGTGTCATTTTTGAGCCTCGAGCGTTCACAGCTGTTGCCGATGGACAAATTTGGTTGACTCCAAACGAAACATCGAAAAAAGCTGTCAAAGATGCACTAAATGGGTGGGATCCAACAGGCGGTGCAATTTATTATTTTAACCCTGATACGGCAACCTCTGCATGGATTTGGTCACGACCGCAGATTAAGCGAATCGGTAAGCATATCTTTTGCAGATGATGATAAAAAGGAATTCCCCCGTTTTTGGGAGGAATTCCTTTTAAATTGTACCTCGTGGGTTATGTAAGGCTGCTTTAATGAACACTTCTTCATCATTGATAATACTGCAGGTAGCGCATTGGACCTTATAATCCGATCCACGATACGGATTGTGAAAAGGATCTGTAATCGCCTCGTCATACCGTTCAATCACATTTCCTGTTGCCGGATCCATTTTCACAGCAATAGGCACTTGTTGAATAATATTAAAACGGGTACGATTTGTTTTACAGTTGGGACAAAAGTAAGGTTCATGCATATGAATAAACCTCCTAAAAGATGTTTTGGTGTTATTTTGTCCCAGTTGCACTTGTTTTAGTTATCCTGCATAAAATATTAAGGAAAGAAAATTGCCCACCAACTCAACTTCTTAATTCTATACCTTCAGCAACTACTGGGAAAGAGGTCTAATCTCTCTTTCCCTTTTTGTTTGTGAAGAAGATCTATTTTTGAATTTGCTCCTGATACAATTGATTAAGCTCGCTTAATTTCCGTTCCAATTCTTGAAGAATCCGTTTTCCCGTATCTTCTTGAACAAGCTTTAAACGGACAGCAAAATCTATTTCCCTTGACAGACCGAACATTTGCGTATCTAACACTTCTTCATAAAGGGGGCATTGCGGCATGGTAAGATTTTTCATTTGCACTTCTATCAGTTTTAAAATCTTATCAGCATCTGCCTGAAGAACTTGGATCGCTTTTTGCTGGATTTCGATTGCGGATGTAACCGGCAACTTTGGTTCCCTCCTTATCCAATCTTTCATTTACGTACAGTTTATCATATTTTCAACACAGTAGGGAGAAAAAACATTCTACACCTCCTGTTAAAAAATGAAATGGGGAGGAAGTATGGTAAAATAAGAAAGGATTACAACAAGGAATGGATGAAGGGCTTTTTCAGCTGGTTTTTACGCGAAGTTGTCCTTATAAATGTGAAAAAAAGACTCATTACCGAAATTAACCAAAACACTTTAAAAGGAGTCAAACCATTATGGCCGAAATTATTCAACTCAAAGGCAATGTCCAATATCAAATTACACTTGACCCTGGGGTATGGATCTTTGATGATCGAAAGAAAAGAATCGACGAATTTTTTGAGAATAAAGAACATGATGATGAGCTCTTGACCTACCAAAAGCAAGTAGGAAAACAGTGGGACCGGGAACTTAAAGAAGGAGCTGCTATCCCTACAGAAAAATCGGAAAAAGCCTTTGTATACAAGAAGGATATTTCCGGCGACTGGGGTATTCCCTTCGCCCCCTTCTTAAATAATTCTAATCCCGGAGAAAATGTCACTAAGGTCATCTTTCACATAGAAGATGGCAATACAGTCGAGATTGATTGGAAGGAAGCATTAGAAGGAATCCTTTGGTTTGCTGTTGATGGAAAGCCAATTCGGGAAAATGGGCCCATTTATTTTCTTTACGGAGATGGGAGAAATCGGATGTCCCCTATTAAGGGAATTAAGGCCATTGAATTAGTGTAAAAGGCATTTCTATGGGTAATTTGTGAGAATTGAAGGATTCACCAATCTGCGTTTTAACCAGGAATAGCGGAACCTAGTAGCCTGTCCATTCATTGTAGACAAGAACGTTTAGGCAAAAAAATGAATACAGTCTCCTACCCAATGATTTGACAGGCTCCCTAGATCCCCAAAATTATCCAGACGACTAGGCTTAGCAAAGTAAATAAAAAAAGGCCATTCCCACCAGTCTCAAGAACTGATGGAATGACCTATAAACTCTCAACCATTTGGATCTTACCGAATGGTTACTATAGTCAAGCATATAACAAAATATGACATTATACAATAGGATTTTACAAAATTTTATCCTTTTTGGGCTGAATTTCTTTCTAAACGTTAAAAACCTTATAAGGAATTCGATCATCTTCAAGCAAAGCGAGTAACTTCTCCTCTTCTTTTTGATTTACCCATACAGACATAGTCTTGGCAAAATACACTTCCACTTTCACTGTATCTCCGGAAAGTAGCCGGTAGGCGGAAAGGTCTTCAAGGTCTTTTATTTGCTTAAAATATACGAGGGCCTCTTCCCTTAGATTTGTCCGAAAGGTTCTACTTAGGACAAATTCCCCACGCTTGTTATCGGTAATGTTCTTAGAATTGGCTCCAAGAAGGGTTAGCAGTTCAGCTGCCCTCCGTGCACCCATTTGTTTGGCCATAAAAGCATCAACATATTCCACTTCTAATCCATCCAGGCTTTCTTCTACGGCTAGAATCATTTGTCGAAACAGTCTTGTTATGATTTGGTTAGCAGGGGACAGGGGTTGGTCTTGAAAAATATAAGTATATTGAAGTGTATTTTGATCGATTTCTTTTCTTCGTAAAAATAGGTTATGTACCGCTCCCATGTCAACAAAAACCTTCCCTTTATCTTTTCTTTATCTCTTCTAATGTCTCCCGATCCAGGCGTTTAATTAATGTTACCAACAGCTTTTTAGCGGCTTCGTAATCGGCGCGATTGATGATCGAAGCATGGCTGTGGATATACCTGGCCGGAATTCCTATGACAATAGATGGAACCCCTTCTCCTGTGGTATGTACACGGCCAGCATCTGTTCCACCAGGAGAAACGAAAAACTGATATTTAATCTCTTCTTTATCACATAAGTCTATTACGAAATCACGCAATCCAGGCAATGTGATCATCGTACGATCGAGAATTCTCATTAACACTCCATCGCCGATTTTTCCCATTCCATCGTCTACACCTGGTGTATCACCAGCTGCTGGACTTGCATCGAGAGCTATGAAAAGATCCGGCAGAATCATATTTGCAGAGGTCAACGCCCCTCTTAAGCCAACTTCCTCCTGTACAGTAGCTCCGGAAAACACTTGATTTGGGTGGCTTTCTTGCTGCAACTCCTTCAATAATTCTATACTTAAGGCGCATCCGTAGCGATTATCCCACGCTTTGGCCATCAATTTCTGAGGGTTTGCCATGACCTGGAATGGGCAAACAGGAACAATGGGTTGGCCTGGTTTAATTCCCATTTGTTTCGCATCCTCCGGACCATCAGCCCCCACATCAATAAACATATGGGATACGGCCATTGGTTTCTTACGAGCCTCTTCCGTCAAATTGTGTGGAGGGATCGAACTAATCACACCGATTACAGGTCCCTTATCGGTGATGACTTCCACTCGCTGGGCCAATAGAACCTGGCTCCACCAACCACCTAATGTTTGGAACTGGATCAAGCCCTTTTCATTAATCCCTTTTACCATAAATGCAACTTCATCCATATGGCCCGCAACCATTATCTTTGGGCCATTCTCATCCCCAGTCTTCACCCCAAAAATACTGCCTAAGTTATCATACACAACCTTCTCCGCAATGGGATCAAGGTATTCCTTCATAATTTCCCGAACAGGTCCTTCAAATCCGGATGCCCCCGGGGCTTCTGTTAATCTTTTAAATAAATTCATTTGCCAATCCATCATGAGCCTCCTTCTTCCGTCGTTTGCGCACTACGTCGTTTTGCCCTACTTTTGCAAACGGTATAGCAATCTCCTTAAGGACTTCTTTCTAGCGCACTATACTTTATTTTACCCTGTAATGAAATGAAAAAGCCATAGAAATCCAGAATTGGATTTCCATGGCTTATCACAAACTTATTTAAATACAGGTTCTTTAAATTGTGCAAGCTTTTCAAAGGAGTTCTTGTCCACATCCGCATGCAAGCTGTTTCCATGTGCATCCATCGTTACGATAGCTGCAAAGCCTTTCACATTCAGGTGCCACATTGCTTCTGGTACACCAAATTCCATAAAGTCCACACCGTCAACATTTTTTATACAATCCGCATAGTATTGAGCTGCTCCACCGATTGCATTGAGGTAAACAGCACCATGTTCTTTTAATCCGGCCAGTGTTTTTGGACCCATTCCGCCTTTTCCGATAACAGCGCGAATGCCAAATTTCTTGATAATGTCTGCTTGATAAGGTTCCTCCCGGATACTTGTAGTCGGACCGGCAGCTTTTACATGCCATTTTCCATCTTCATCCTTCAGCATAACAGGTCCACAGTGATAAATGACACCGCCTTGCAGGTCGACTGGGCAATCGTTATCCATTAAATACTTATGAAGAGCATCGCGCCCTGTATGCATTGTTCCATCGATGACTACAACGTCGCCGACTTTTAAATCTCGGATTTGTTCTTCTGAGATCGGCTGTTGTAGAACAACCGTTTTCCGCTTTTCTCCGGAATTTTGCTTATCTTCTTCTGTGGTCACCTGAACCTGCTCATCCTTATACAACCAGGAAGTGATTTCCCCTGTGGAAGCATCAAGCGTAACTCCCTGGCGGCGGAAAGCCCAACAGTTATAGGCCACAGAGACAAAGAAACTTGCTGGAAGACGATTCGTTGCACCAACTTTACAACCAAGCAAAGTCGCTTGGCCGCCAAAGCCCATCGTTCCAATTCCCAACTGGTTGGCGGTTTCCATAATGTAGTTTTCGAGTCTTGCCAAATCGGCATTTGGATTGACATCATCAACCTTCCGGAACAATTGTTCCTTAGCAAGAGCATACCCGGTAGTGCGGTCTCCCCCAATTCCTACACCGATAAATCCAGCTGAACATCCCTGTCCTTGGGCTTGATATACGCTATGCAAAATACATTTGCGGATCCCATCAAGATCCCGTCCCGCACGACCTAAACCATCGATTTCAGCAGGAAGGCTGTATTGGATGTTTTTGTTTTCACATCCGCCGCCTTTTAGGATTAAGCGAATTTCAACTTCCTCGTTTTCCCATTGTTCAAAATGGATGACAGGAGTTCCTTCACCCAGATTATTCCCCGTATTCTCCCCAGTTAACGAGTCAACAGAGTTTGGACGTAATTTTCCGTTTTTTGTAGCGAGCGCAATTGCTTCATGAATGGCTTTTTTTATTTCAATTTGGTTTGCACCAATCGGAGTTTTTACTTCAAAGGTTGGCATCCCTGTATCTTGGCAGATGGGAGATTGATTCACCTCGGCAGCCTCGATGTTTACCGCAATGGTTGATAGGGATAAAGCAGCCCGTGTTCCGGCATCCTCGTGTTCTCTTGCCTTCACAATTGCACGTCTGACATCAGGCGGCAGGTTCGTAGAAGTTTCAACGATTAATTGATAAATACTGTCTTTTAAACGTTCCATCCTCTTACCCCGTTTCTATATTTTTTTCCCTCATTCATTATATCTCAAACCTTCCGAATGGAACAGTATCCGTTGAATAGTCATATTCTTGTCCACCATTTCATATAATGGGAAAAACTCAAACTTAAGGTGAAATGATGTTATACAGAAGACTCCAAACCTTACCAACGAAGTGGAAAATAGTGACGATTTCTTTTCTTCTTCTTGCCCATGTTATTCCCTTAATGTATGTACTCACCCTGCTACTTCCCGCAAGCCAACAAGCCATTCAGAGCTACCCAAATCATCAAGAAGTCGACTTCCAACAGGCTGACAGTCAATTATCTGTTGAACAAGCCGCCTCCCCCGCGACATCGAGTTATCGTGTGCAATTAAAAACCGTCTCAAAAACAAATATCCCTGCTGCGAAGAGGCAGGATATCACCCTTTTGTATCAAGACGGTCTTCTCGTCGGTACCACACATCAACAGAAAAAAAATGAGGATACCTTAGTACAGAAGCTGGAGGTTAATGGCAAATACAATCATCTCTATCAGGCTGTAAGCTTTCACCACGGGGAAACACCTAGCCATAACACACAAAAAGTGAGCAGTGATTATCTATACATTTCAGCAACAAAATATGGTGGTTTGCAAAGCTTTCACGAGCCTGTAACACTCTTGCAGAGAAATTGGAAAAAAGCGATCGATCGTGGAATCCAGCAGCAGATGAATAATGAATGGAATCAAGCATTTAAGAAGTTCGGAATTAATCCCCATTCTTATTATCTGGTCCCACTCACCCAACTTTCTTCACATACTAGTCCCGATCAGTTTCCTGAGATCAGTCCAGAAAAGTGGGCGCAGCTTACCCGGGCAATTTCCTTGGCCATTTTCACTCATATTGTTGCCCCCGCTGACCATAAGAACAAGGAATCTTTATATCGGAGCAGCATTCCCTTAATCCTGATTGACAAAAAGAATTTCCGCTTTCAGATCCTGTACCGAACATCCAATGGTCATTACCATCTGCTGAAAGAAAAAGAATCATAAGAGGTGACCTCTTATGATTCTTTTTCATTTTCTTCCATGGCTTTAATGTGTTTGGCAGATGCTTCAAGGAAATCGGTATAATCTTTTCCGTATAAATCCTGAACAACTGCCTTTCCAAACTTGGTAAGCTGTTCCCATTCCAATCCAAACTGATCCTTTTTCTCTTGCATAATAGTATAAAGCTTATAACTGGAGTAATCATCATCCAGCAGCTTGGCTTGCAGGGCATGTCCTTCCTTTGTCAGGAAGATCCGAGATGCCCTTTTGTCATTCCAGACTCTCTCTTTGCGAATAAGCCCTTTCTCTTCCAATTTATCAATTAGATGCATAGCTGTGGAAATATGCCACAAACCTACATTGGCAATTTCTGTAATTGTGCTGCCATCACGAAAATACAGAACCCACATCAAATGCTCCTGTGGAGAAGTCAGCCCATATTTTTTGGCCTGTTTTGTCCAATCTTCATCTAACGTTTTATACATGGCACGAACGATATTAATCAAGATGTGTAATTCCGCTGAAACTTTAGTTTTTTCCACTGTTATTTTTACCCACCTTATTTTAGTCTTCATATTAATTCTGCATTTCTCGACAATTTCCTGCTCTATTCTCCAAATGAAGAACATTTAAGATATAAAATTCCACACATTTTTCCCATATATTTATCGATGAAAAAAAGTAGATATCCAATATATAATTTAGTATATATCCGAACACATAAAGGAATGATAGATTATGATATTGCTATTATCCATCGGCATTCTGATAGTACTTATATATATAGCTTATCAGAACACGAAACAAGCCGAGTTTACCAGGGTTACACTTCCTATTAACGATATCGGAGATGGAGGGCTGCATATATTGCATTTATCTGACATGCATATGGAGAACCTTTCCATTTCTCCAGAGCAACTGAACGAACAATTAAAGAATGAACCTATTGACTTAATCGCATTGACCGGGGATTACCTTGATCGGGCCAGAAGTATTGATAAACTTCGTCCCTACCTGAAGGTTCTAAAAAATATTAACGCACCTTATGGGATTTACGTTGTGTTTGGCAACCATGATTATGTGTTAAAGCAACATAGCTTGGAGAGATTAAAAAAACTTTTTCTTGAAGTAGGATGTCACGTTTTAATCAACGAAAGCAAAACAATCAAAGTAAAGGATCAGATAATTAATCTTATCGGTATTGACGACTACTCCACAAAACGTAGTAACCCAAAAAAAGCTTACGCTAATATAGAAGATGGCATTAATATTGTTCTTACTCATGATCCGAACATTGTGTTGAAGTTAACAGATTATCATTTTGATTATTTGCTTTCCGGTCATTTTCACGGGGGACAAATACATTATCCAAAAGCCTTTCATTTAATCAAGATGGGCAAGCTTCCGCGCATGAATATTATTAAAGGGCTGCATTTTATCGAGAATAAGGCCTTCTACATTAGTGAAGGATTGGGACAAACCGGCTTTAATATTCGCCTTCGATCTAAGCCAGAAATTACTCTTCATACGCTTATTTCCAAGGAATAGAGCTTCCAATAATCCCCTACTATGAAATGATCCGAATTAACTCATGCTAACCAAAAGAAAACATTTTGAGGTGAGCCATGAAGATCCGGATCAGATTATTTTCAGCAATTACTGCTTGTATTATGCTAATGTCCATCGTTTTATCTGCTTGCGGTGGGTCATCACAGCAAAATACCCAATCTGCCGAAGAAAAGAAACCAATCCATCTCCCTAATAAAATTGATTTTATTAGTCAGGTGGATCAAACAGTAAAAAGTTTAAATAACAGTCCGCATATATTAACGATCCATCACAATTCTCAGGATAAAAGTCATGCGATTAAAAACGAGGTCACTGTTAAATTCAAAAGCCATCCTAATCATAAGGAACTGGCCAAGATTAGCCAATTGATTGACGGAAAAATCAAGAAGCATTGGGATTCCTACAGTATTTTTAAATCAAAAAGCAAAAGTACAGATGAGTTGATCGAGTATTTTGAGTCCCGTGAAGACGTGTTATTTGCCGAGCCGAATTTTATTTTACTGCCTAACCGAGAGCCAAATGACCCCTTATACACCCAATACCAATGGAATCTCCCTATAATCAAGGCAGACAGAGCTTGGGATATCTCCCCTGGGCGAGCCAGTATCATCGTTGCAGTTATTGACACGGGTGTGGATTTAAGGCACGAAGATTTTAAAGGGAAGCTTGTCAAAGGGTATAATGTGTTACTTGACAACAATAATCCAATGGATGATAACGGACATGGAACCCATGTTGCCGGGATTATCTCTGCAAGAACAAACAATACAATTGGCATTGCCGGCGTCTCCTGGAATAATCGGATCATGCCAGTGAAGGCAATCGGTGCCGAGGGAACAGGTACAGCCTTTGATATTGCGAAGGGAATAAAATGGGCTGCAGACAACGGGGCAAGAGTCATTAATATGAGCGTGGGCAACTATCATCCATCCCAGGTTTTACATGATGCAGTTCGCTACGCTTATGACAAAGGAATCGTATTGATTGCCGCATCAGGGAATGATAATACGGATCAACCTAGCTACCCAGCAGCTTATCCAGAGGTAATGAGTATAGCTGCTGTGGATAATCATAAACGGCGAGCGGAGTTTTCTAATTACGGAAAACATATTGATGTCGCGGCCCCCGGCGTTGATATCCCAAGCACTTACATCTATAGTGAGTACGCAGTTCTATCAGGAACCTCAATGGCTTGTCCACATGTTTCGGGTTTGGCAGGATTAATTCTTTCTGTGAACCCGAAATTATCCAATCGAGAAGTCGCGAAGATTATACGTGAATCCGCAAAGGATCTTGGAACACGTGGAAAAGACCAGCAGTATGGATACGGGTTAATCGATGTAGATCGAGCGCTTATTATGGCTAAAGAGGAAATTGGTACGGTAGCAACGCCTTCCGAAAAAAAACAGTTGAACGAAGAAAAACGGGTCACTTTTTCCCCCTTTCGAACAATCAGAGAATGGTTTGGTTTTTAGAAAAAAGCAACCCTAAAGGGTTGCTTTACTTTTTTCTTGTACTCTTTTCATGGTTACATAATCGGTCTCATAAAATTGTAACTCATCGCGTAAATATCCAAAGGTTTTGGCTAAAGATAAGGTTAATTCCTTTAATTCCGGAACAACTTCTTTTTGGAACACAACCGCGTCACTTCCTGTGTAGGAATGTCGGCCATCTTCCTCATAAACCTCGCCTCTAGGGTAATAAAAATTATTTACACAAGTATGGTACAATTGATATAGGACATCATTCGCCATTTCTTCGCGAAACTGTGCTCTGCGCAGACAGATCCCCAGATTTTCATATACCTTCTCACAATGGACCAGCAAAAACCTTAAGTCGGAAAGAAAGGAACGATAATAAGGTTGATTTTGTTCCATGTCCCCGCTTTTTGCTACAAGTGCATCCAATGTCGTCGAGTTTAAAAACAGCTCTATGTCTAACGCAGCTTCTTTTAAAAGCCGAAAGGATTCTTCGCACAATTCTCTAAGCTGAATATCAGGCATCATGCAACCCCCAACAAAAATCATTTAACTCTATTTTAACAGGTTCTATAGGGTTTAAGAAGTAGCCAATGGGTCAACCAAGCCATGATACAGTTAGATCGCTTTCCCGGAATAAGGGATTAATTTATTTATTCTCTGTGCAAGTGCGAAGTCTTTCCCTGTAAGTCCTCCGGAAGAGTGCGTGATTAAACTAAGCTTTACTTGACGAAAATCAATATTGATTTTTGGATGGTGGTCCATCTCATCAGCAAATTCAGCTATCTGATTGACAAAGGATATAGCCTCCTTGAAACTGATAAACTCAATTGTTCGTTCGATACAATTACCATTGAGTTTCCACCCTGGCAGCTTGGAAATATTATATTCAATCTGTTCCTTAGATAGTTTGGCCATTTAAATCCCCTCTCCCAAAAAACGTATTGATAATATAAGGTATTTAATGCCAAAGTTGCAGATGACAATTTTCTCCGAAGTTGAGCTTTTGTCTGTCAGCCAATCAAATCCATTCCATTAGATCGTGGTAAATAGTTGATCTCTTGCTAAAACAGCATCCTCTTTTTCCCATTTCGCGATAAAAGAAGACAGTTGCTCGTTACCTGCTAGGATTGTTTCTCTCCTTTTCATTAATTCTTCTATTTTCGCCAAATTTCCCTTCTCAAACCAATGAATGGCCTGTTTTTCAAGGCTTTCCAGTTTCATTTGCCTGAGAAAGACAATGTGTCTTAGCCGATCAAAACGATTAGAGAGAATATCATCTCGTCCCACGGATCATCCTTCCTAGCCTTATGACAATTCGTCAATAATTTCTTTAAGTTTCTCAAGGACTTTTTCATTTCTTTCTTTTTCCTTCATCAAAGTCCCAATCGCTTCGATATCATTTGAAGTAAAATAGGTTAGCACCTCTTCCTTCATCTCACCGGAGCGCTTTTCTAATTTGATTAATCCTCCAAGTAAATCTTCCAACACCTGTTCTACAACAGTTTTTGATTTGTCTACTGTTTTTTCTTCTACTGTACGAGTTTCCACGGCAGAGGCCACCTCCTGAATCGAATGTTTGGTTTGTTCTTGCAATGCAGCAGACCCATCCTTCGGGTTAGTGATATAATGGGCATCTTCGAAAGGTTGTCCCACAAGATAGAGAACTTCATCCTCAAGGAAGAAACGCTCGTCCTGATCTGGTAAAAACAGACATTTGTTTTTGGGGACGTTCAATTTCATTTGAATGAGAAGAGGGATCTCACGCATAGGGAGTTCCCTAATTCCTTGATTGATAAAGTATTGATATACTTCATCATTTACAGGCTCCCACTGACTTAAAACCCATCTTTTATCCAATTCCATTTGTGAAAATCTGCTGTCTGTAATAAGTCCTAATTTGTCAAAAGAAAAATTCCACGAAATAAGACTTAAGCTCCTTAATCGTCGAAGAATGGTTTCTTCTGTTAAGGGCACTTTCGCATCGTTTAAAATTCGGTATACATGTGATGCAATAGCATGTGATTCCTGATTATATTCGATGATTGCACGGGATTTCCCTTCACGAAAAGGGGTTTTTTCTGCATTAAGAGCCGCTTGGATGAGTTTTTCTCCCTCTTCGTGTTCTTCATTAAAGAAAGAGACTAAGCGCTGTATAATTTCCCCGCGTGAAAGGGAACGTTCCCCTGGTTTAAAGACTTTCTTGATTAAACTAATGGCTGTAAAAAAATTCCCTCTCATACTTCATCCCCTTTCTTCCAGGTTTATTTTATCATACCATGTTTTGGGAACCCTAACCACGAAAAAAAATGAAAGAAACGTTGTTAATATGCCGAATTTAAGCTAAACTAAGAGTTGTATTATAGTGCTTGAGAAACGTCTAAGAAAGGTCTGATATTATGTTCTCAAATATAGGGATTCCCGGATTAATTATTATCTTGGTAATTGCTTTAGTTATTTTTGGTCCAAGTAAGCTTCCTGAATTAGGAAGAGCCGCTGGGAAAACATTAAGAGAGTTTAAGGATTCCGCCAAAGGAATTATGGATGACGATGATGTGAAAGAAGATCCGAAAAACGAGACCAAACAACTGAAATAGATTGCGGAAAAGATTCCTTTATGGGATCTTTTCTTTTTGTCACCTCATAAATTAAATAGGAGGTGATCCAACATGAAAAAAAATTGGAGGATTCGAAGGAGAATATCTGAGTTAGACGATCTCTACCTGCTTTCCTTGATTAAAGAGAATCTCGGACATTATCCATCATCGCATGGATTTACCGATGAAAAAATAATAGATCTCTTAAACAAGTATACAGAGGTTGTTCTCTTGATAAGTAAAACAAGTGGCCGGATCGGCTTCCTAGCCTGGACTGAAAAAGCGAAGATCATGCTTCTTGAACTCTGCGTTTTAGAACCTCGCTACCAGGGAAAAGGAATCGCAACTTTTTTCATAAGAAGAGTGGAGTCACGAGCGAGAAAACGAGGTTTTTCCTCGATCCGTTTTTACGTGGACAGGAATAATGACCGTGCTCAACGTCTTTATCAAAGATTTGGTTATACAGTGAAAAGGTTTAATTGGCTCACAAATACCATTCTAATGGAAAAGCAATTGTGAAGAAATGAAAGGATGCCACAAGTTATCAGTATGACAACCAAAAAAGGCAGCTGTTACCAGCTACCACATTCACATAAGAAACAATTTTTTGTTCTGACTATTTATCATCGCCCGAATTTCCATTAAAATTTTTTCAATTTCTTTAATATCATCCTGATACATTTGACTTAAATACCTGTTTCCCTTCAGATGGCGCTGAGTTTGCTCCAACCGATACTGCAGATCCAAAACACGTAAATCCATTCCTAAACCCCCATGGTGTTCAATTTCACTCCACACTAACTTTATTCCTATTGACGCTTGATTATGCTTGAAACCACTTACAAAAAAGAAAAAGACCTGATGCAAACCATCAGGTGGAAGTAGGAAATGAAATTGATTTCCACGACACTTTCGGGAACCCTTGATATATAAGGTGATGAGGTTCGAAGAGTTCTGTCTATTTCTCGTTGAGAAGAATTAGTTAGGTAAAGCGAAGACTATCGGTTATTTCCTCGCTAACCGATAGTCTTACATATCACGTGATTTTGGCGCTAATTTAATAAACTGAATTTACGAACAATCCTTGCAACGAAGGAAAAGCATCTGTTAGGTATTTGTAAAACGACGGATCAAAATTCGTAGACCTATCCCCATGATGGCTCCCAAAACCAAAAAAAGCATCGGTAGCCAAATAGGTCCTAATAAATATGGAGAATAGACGACTCCAATGGTTCCTAGGTAAGCAGAAATGACAAAGGGTAAAAACGAAAAAGGACCACCTCCGCCAGCATCTTTATACGCATCATAAATGGCAAAAAGATAAAGACAAGGATAAAACATCAGCCATCCATAATCGGTTACTTCAATTGCTTTTTGTATTTCACCATGAAAACTGCAAATAATGGCTTGATTTAACCTTGCCTGTACATTGATTAAGACCTCTAAAGCTATAAAGACAAGACCCTTAAAATATTTTTTATTTAAAAATTGAGCAAATCCAGGTAGAGCTACACTCCATACAATTTTCTCGATTTTATCCGATCTAACCATTTCATCATTTGTTCCCGCTTGCCAAAGAAACACGATCATCTGCTGTCGGCGGCTGTTCCATCCAACCGTTGTTAATCATGATGTTAGCTCCATCTTCCCCATATTGCTCCATTTCGCTTGTCAGACGAGCATACTGTGTTGCTAAATCTCGTCTCATACAAACCCCCAAAGCTGCCCCGTAAAAAGCCACAGCTGCTTGCGTATAAACTCCTGTATGAAACATCATTAATTTATCTGAAAACGGTGCAACTGTAGAATTAGTCACGTCGGAATCCCATGATGGAGGAGACGGAAGATTATCTTCATGGAGTAAAGAACTAAAAATTTCAAGATGCTTCGAAGACAGTTGGGTCCCTCTCATCAGATATTCACGAACATCTTGGGACCCCGCCACTTGACTAAATCCAAGAACCATTGCTTTTCCCATAACAGTTTTATTCATGTTAAAGGTAATGTTGCTGATTTCAATACCATTTAGCGGTCGGCGATTGCCAAACCAGCCTGTTAAGAATCCTTGTTTTTTTACATACTGAGCCATAACAGGCGGATGAAGATAGGGAGGTCGAGTGTAGAGTCCTTTTGACAATAGTAAATCAATGGATCGGTTAAACAACTCCATCGTTTCCACATTACAGTCAGAGTAATACTTACGCATATCAGATCGCACTGAAGTAGTGAAAGCGATGGCGTACCCTGTTAAACCATGTGCCGCCATGATATGTATATATTTTAGGAAAAAATTGTCTGAAAATAAACGTGGGGCATCAAGGTTTACATCCTCATCTGTGAATCCATAAGGAATAGGGTATTTTTCTTCATTGAAAAATTCCTTAATCGTTTGAAGGTGACTTTTGGACAAAGATAAAGAGAACTCTAAAATCGAGCGAATGTCGTTATCCTCAACCTTTTCCAACATATATTTTAAAACACATATTGACATGCTATCACTCATGTATTGAGTCCAAAGGTTTGCAATTTCGGTTGAAGCTAATTTAGGATTATGTTCAGTTTCCATTTTACCCTCCTAAAAATTAATGTTAGATTTAGTATCCCTCTATAGATGGGAAGTTATTGAAATTGGATAATAAATTAGTCTCTCTATGGATCGTCCTGATTCTGCTATCCTGCTCAATACTTCAACAACAAAAAAGCGAAGGAGAAGTACCACCTTCGCTCTCGATATTCATTTCATAACTATTCTTGTTCAGTAGGTAATCGTCCAATTGATATTCTATTAGGCAAATCATTATCTTTAAGTTTTCCAAACAGACCTCCTATATCGTCTGTTACTTTTTCTCTTGTCAGTATCATGCCACCTATTGTTGATTGAATTGTTTTTAGGTCTTTTTCATTCATTTGGGATAACTCGTTCATTGAGAATCTTATTTGTTTGCCGAAATATTTTTCGAGTGCAATCGATAGGGAATCTTTGTCCTTATCAGGTAACTGTCCGAATTCAGTAAACACTTCTTTTGCCTTATCAAATTGCATAAGAATATCCTCCTGATTAATAACCGAATTTATCCAAATTTGGTTTTTTTTGAGCCAATGAGGAACTTGAGTCTTCTCTTTGACCTCTCTCACTATCGAATATTGATAAAGCAGACCTTCCAAGTATTTCACACTTTCATTATGAGGTCAGTCTACCTATCACATTAACAAAGAGAACATAGAAAGCTCCTCATTGAGCCTCTCCTATTTGCAATGTGCTTGCGTCTTTTAAAAAGAGACCGACTGCTCGTCGATCCCTTGATAATACTGGTTTTTTCACACTGTTTTTGGTCACATTTCTGGTCACAATTAGGTCGATTTTGCCCTATTTTAAGTGTTTTTTATAGAATTAGTCAGGAACAAGAAAAAGCCCCGAACCCTTGATACCACTGATTCTGTCAGCGTTTTCAAGGTTATCCGAGGTGGAAGTAGGAAATGAAATGGATTTAAAAACACTATAGCATAACTTGGCCCGTCTGAATACAAACTTCCGTCGACAGATTTCGAGGTTTTTGGCAATTTTTTTCTCCTAGACCCTATACTCTCCTATGGACATAAGAATATCAACGATGTATATTCAAAGGTATAAAGGGAGTATTTATTCACATGTGTCCCGTTCTGGGTGGAGGGAAAGAAATGAATATTCGTCAAGCAACGATGAGAGATATCGATACAATGTATGAATTAATAAATACGTACGCAGAGCAAGGTCTAATGCTCCATCGCTCAAAACTGTCCCTCTGCGAAACACTGACCTGCTTTTCCGTTGTTGAAAATTCCGATGGAAAAGTGATCGGCGTTGGTGGACTTCATATTCTATGGGAGGATCTCGCTGAAATTCGCTCATTGGTTATTGCGCCTGAATATGCCGGTCAAGGAATCGGCAAAAAGCTTGTGCAATACCTCGCTGAACGTGCGCAAGAACTTGGAATCAAAAAGGTCATGGCGCTCACGTATCAAGAGCAGTTCTTCAACCATTGCGGTTTTAGGGTTGTTGAAAAAGAAACGCTTCCTCACAAAGTCTGGCGGGACTGCGTCAACTGCTCAAAGTTCCCCGCTTGTGATGAGATTGCAGTATTGAAAGAGGTATTATAAAGTTTTTCGAGGGAAGCCAAGAGAATTTAGAGGGCCTAAGACCCTTTAGATAACCGGAATAGCCAGGTTTTATCCTTTGGGCGAGCCATAGGACTCATGAAGGACATTTCGGCCGCTTTCCGACCAGGTTTTGTCCTCATATGCTCGATGAAGAGTGAATCCCTCGAAATCTTACATATTTTACAATACAAAAAGAAGGATCTCTTCATCAACCTTACAGTTAGAAGAGACCCTTCTTTTTTGATTTTTACCTACAGCAAGTTATTTTTTCTTATTCAATACATTACCAATCAAGCCAAGAACCCTCTTATCCACCAGATCTTCTGCTTTTTTAACCAGGTTCTGGACAGTCTGTAGCAGATCCTCTTTTCCATTCCAATGTTCGAGCAGGACTTGTTTGTCAACATCATTCATAATCCGGCTAATGGCGTAGGCTGCTAAAATAATATCATCCAAAAATCCAAAAGGACCGGTAACCACCTCAGGGATGATATCGAGCGGCGAGATAAAGTAGGCAACAACGATGCCCGCTATTGCTTTGGATTTCGCTGACACCCGCTTATCCTTAAGGAGTCGTGCCATGAGAACAAAAAAATCAGGGGCTAGAAGAATATAGGGTGTCGCCGCATCTGCCCGATGGTTTGACTGTTTACCGATGAACTCCTCGATCTTTTTTCGCAGCTTATCGTAAAAACGTTGGTGCTCCTTTTCCAGAACAATGAGGTCCCCTTCTCCTGCTTTTATGGATTCCTCTTCAGGAGAAGTAGTCTCAATTTGTTCCCATTCTCCATCTACCGATTTCTTTTTATCCCAAATTGTCATCGTAACGCCTCCATTATTAGAATAAAAAGGAGCTGCGCACCCCATAAGAGATTAAATTCAGAAGAAATCGGCGTTCCCGCCGATTTCATAGTTTTTCACCCTAAAACAGCTCTGTCACTAGCGAATTTCTCCCCGCGGATCCGTTCAAATTCCTTCAACAATCTTTCAATCGTCAATGTCTTCTTCTGTTCGGGATCTACATCAAGAATAATTCTTCCCTTATCCATCATAATTAATCGATTACCGAGATCAATAGCCTGCTGCATATTATGTGTAACCATCAAAGTAGTAAGTCCTGAACGTTCAACAATTTCTCTCGTTAAATCTGTTATTAATGCAGCCCTTGAAGGGTCTAAGGCTGCTGTATGCTCGTCCAAAAGCAATACTTTCGGTTTTGTAAAGGTTGCCATTAACAAGCTCAACGCTTGCCTTTCACCACCGGATAGGAGACCTACTTTCGCTGTTAGACGATTTTCCAATCCCAGGTGCAGGGATTCCAAGCTCTCCTTAAAAAGGAGCCGGCGTTCTTTGGTAACCCCTTTGCGAAGGCCGCGCTTCTTATCTCTGGAATAGGCCATGGCCAGATTTTCTTCGATCGTCATCGCCGGAGCTGTTCCCGCCATTGGATCCTGAAAAACGCGACCAATCAGTGGCGCACGCTGGAATTCTTTTAGATTATTGACA
>Ga0180216_1000543_pt1 | contig 39245 bp, 34 predicted proteins | sample eDN3rd37CBELigMG_FD_128879 | JGI IMG/M metagenome (GOLD analysis project Ga0180216, IMG submission 128879) | Enriched Miracle-Growth compost microbial communities from Emeryville, California, USA - eDNA 3rd pass 37_C BE-Lig MG (version 2)... ...
GAGCGGACCGTCAGCGGCCTCTGGAACTGCATCGGCAAGCTCGTCGACATCTTCAAGCCCGATGAATGTGAGAACTACTTCGTTTCATGCGGATATGAACCATAATGATCGAAAAACGCTCTAGAAGCGATGCATTCCCCGTGCCCCTAAGCACTTCCGCCGGCATGTAAAATAGGGTCCAACGAGTAATGTCTGTTTTTTTAATTCGAACCGTGGAGGGGACTTTCAACCGTCTTGGCTAATTCACATTTAAATTTCGATATATAACATTTCTTGGCCGATATAAACTTTTCCAGATTGACGTTTCGCATCAGGAAACAACATTCCCCCTATGTAGTACGAGGGGGCATTGATGAGCGGGCTGGTTGCAAAAACGAAATTGACGTTCCGGGTTGAGCCGGAGGAGCGGGGCGAGGCGACGCAGACGGTCACGATCGACCGGAGGCGGATGACGTCCCCCGAGAAGAAGAAGCGCGGCAAGCCACGCAAGAAGCCGGACCGGCGTCTGGTGATCGGCTTCGATACGGAATACCAGTCTGCCGATGCGGTCGATGTGACCGAGGTCCGTCGTGGCGAGGTCGAGGCGAAAAACCTCGTTCTCTCCTACCAGTACAGCACGAAGCTGGTCACGCGTTCAGGTGGCAGTGATGACAAGCAGGTGTCGGGCATCATCATACCCGATGATGGAAAACGGCTGTCCCTGCCGGATTTCATCGCGTTCGCCGTTGGGGCATGGCTTGACAGGTTTCCGGGTGAGAAAGCGCCGTACAGCATCTATCTCGTTGGGCACTTCAACCGGGCTGACCTGCCGGCGTTCGATGAGTTCCAGACGCTGTCCCGGTCGCACCTGTCCGCGATCCGCAATACGTTCATTTCGATGGGCAGCGCCATCAAGTTCCCGCTTGGGAAGAAGACCAGCGATCTGAAGTTCCACGTTGAATTGCGCGACACCTACCTGCTGGCTCCGGGCAACGCCAAGGCGCTCAGCGAACTGGGGGCGATCGTCGGGTTCGAGAAAATCCGCCTGCACGATGATGTGGCCGAGGAAATCCGCATCAAGTCCAACATGGCCGAGCTGCGGTCATCCGACTGGCCGCTGTTCCGTGACTACGCGATCCGGGATGCGGAAATCTGCGTCAGATATGCTGAGCGCGTCCTCGGCAGCATGACGCCCTGTTCGACGCCTTTGAGTTGCCGGTGACCCTTACGTCATTTGGCACGCGGTTGTCAGTGATGGACTGGGAAAAATCAAAGGAAGATCGCCTGTCGATCCTCGGCAAGGAGCGCATCGTTGTCAGAGGCTTTAGCAAATCGCTGGGGTACGTCAGGACCGAAGCCGTTGAAGTTTATATATATCGCGTACATTGGAACATTGATCTGGCCACTGACACGTACCACGGCGGTCGCAACGAGCAATTCTGGTATGGACCGGCTCCTGAAGGGAACTGGCGTGATCTTGATCTGTCTTCCGCATACACCACGGCCATGTCCCTTCTCCAGAAAGCGAGGTGGCGGGAGATCAGACGGCTAAACAGCATTGACGAAATTGGTCCCCTGGACCTCGCTTTTTGCTGCGTGGATTTCGAATTTCCGGAGAGCGTCAGGTTTCCGACACTGCCAGTGCGAACGGCAAACGGCATCATCTTCCCCCGGAAGGGCCGGTCGTACTGCGCTGCCCCGGAGGTCTGGCTGGCGAAGCAGCTTGGTGCTGAGCTGAAGCTTGATGATGGTGTCTTCGTTCCCGTTGAGGATGGAGCTCCAATTTTCCGCAACTTCATCATGGACTGCATCAAACGCCGGAACGAGCACCCCAAGGGCACCTTCGACAACCTGTTCTGGAAGGAAGTCGGCAACAGCACCTACGGGAAAACCGCCCAGGGACTGCGCGAGAAGCGCGTCTATGACATCCGCGACGATGATATGGTGGAGTTGCCCGAAAGCCGGATCACCCAGCCTTTCTTCGCGTCGTTCATCACCTCGTACACCCGGGCTGTGCTGGGCGAAATTCTGAACGCTTTCCCGAGCGATGTGCACGTTTTCAGTGTCACCACTGATGGCTTCCTTGCAACGCCCACCGACGAGCAGATCGAAGCCGCCATGTCAGGCCCTCTGGCCCAGTCGTTCGTAAAGGCCCGGAAGGACCTTGTCGGTGATGACAATGCCCTTGAGGTCAAACACAGGATCATGCAGCCCATCGGATGGCGCACGCGTGGTTCAGCAACGCTCCAGCCCGGTGACGACGAGGCAGCCGGGATCGTTTTGCAGAAGGGCGGGATCAAGACCGACGAGCTTTTGCAGGGCAAGATGGAGAACGATCATATCATCCGCATGTTTTTGAACCGGGACGGCAAGCAGGTGATCACATACACGTCCGGTATGGGCGTGAAGGACATGCTGCGCTCCAACGCGGACTTCGTCAGCCGCGAGAACCAGAAGAACCTGCGGATGGAGTTCGACTGGAAACGCAAACCGGTGAACCCGCGCGATGTGACATTCCAGTTCGATGGCAAGGAGCATAGCCATCTCGCATTTGCGACCGCCCCGTTGGACACGGTGGATGAATTCGGCGATGTACGCGATGCGTGGGATGCTTACAACAAAAAGACCCGCTTCTGCCTCAAGACGCTGGCGGACTACGAGCAGTTCGACCGGTACCTGAAAACGATGGAGCTGCCGCGTGACGTCACCAGATATGCGGCGAGGGTCGATGGCGACTTCAAGCGTCTGAAGCGTGACCTTTGCCGTGCGTTCATGGCGAGAGCGGCCGGGTTTGATCAGGTCCTCGCGGACAGGAAGGTGCAATACAAGGAGTTCGCCGCCGCCCTGAACGCGTGTGGGGTCCCTTGCAAGGTGTCCGACCTCGACAATGCCTCAAACGCCAGAACGAAGCCGTTCGAGCCTGGAACTGCCATGGATACCGAACGGGTTCGGCAGGCGCTTGCCAAACTGAAGGCGGAGCATTTCCCAGAGCTTGTGGTGGAGGTGTTCTTCGAACGCGATGAGGCGGTCCAGCCAGCCGGAAACGACAATTCTTTGGGTGTGAGCGTGCCTTCTGAGGCGGGAGCATCTGCTAACGGTGTGGGCTGACAGCTTTGGACGCTGTTCGATCAGCTTCGTATCTGCCTCATTCTGAGGGGGATTTCCGGATCACGGCGTGAGGTGGTCCGGTTTCTGTAGCGGGTATGATGCGTCCATTCTCCGAAATCTGCTCCACTGCCCGTGCTTCCAAAGCCCGTTCCTTTGCTCAGCGCCTTTTCGGCTAATGGCAAGGGGCTTGTCATCGAGCTGGCGATCATGATACCCAATATCTCAATATATATAGAGAGATTGATATGATGAACGACAAGCGGGCTTTGGACGCATTTTCTGCGCTGGCGCAGGAGACGCGGCTTCGCATCGTGCGCCTGTTGGTCCAGGCCGGGCCGGGAGGGATGTCGGCTGGAGCAATCGGTAATGCGATGGACGGTGCGTCGTCATCGCGCATGTCATTCCATCTGAGCCAGTTGGAGCATGCAGGCCTGGTTCAATCGCGCCGGGAAGGTCGTTCGATCATCTACAGTGCGTCATACCCGGCGCTCTCCGACCTGATCCAGTTCCTGATGCGCGATTGTTGCCAAGGGCATCCCGAGGTGTGCAATCCGGCCCTCAAAGCGCTGTCGCGCCAGTGTGATCCCGTGAAAGGCGACGCGCATGTCTGAAGCAATGGATATTGTCATCTATCACAACCCCGCTTGTGGGACGTCCCGCAATACGCTGGCCATGATCCGCAACGCCGGGATTGAACCCCATGTCATCGAATATCTGAAGACGCCGCCATCCCGGGAAATGCTTGTCCAGCTCATCGGGCGCATGGGCATCCCCGCACGTGCGCTGCTGCGCGAGAAAAACACGCCCTATGCGGATCTTGGTTTGGGCGACCCGGACCTGACCGACGACCAGCTTCTGGACGCCATGCTGGCGCACCCGGTTCTCATAAACCGTCCAATTGTCGTCAGCCCAAAAGGCGTGAGGCTGTGCCGCCCATCTGAAGCGGTGCTGGACCTGCTGCCGCCGCAACAGGGCGCGTTCGTCAAGGAAGACGGCGAGCGCGTCATCGACGCGCACGGCCGCCGCGTGGCGACAGCTTGAGGCAGAACCAGTGTCCACATTCGAACGCTATCTGACCCTCTGGGTTGCCCTTTGCATCGTCGCCGGCATTGCGCTGGGGCATTTCATACCGGGCGCATTTCACGTCATCGGCGCCCTGGAGGTGGCAAAGGTCAATCTGCCAGTCGCTGTGCTGATCTGGCTGATGATCATTCCGATGCTGCTGAAGATTGATTTCGCAGCGCTCGGGGAGGTGGGGCGTCACTGGCGCGGCATCGGCGTCACCCTGTTCATCAACTGGGCGGTGAAGCCATTTTCCATGGCGCTGCTTGGCTGGCTGTTCATTGGCTGGCTGTTTCGTCCGCTACTCCCCGCGGACCAGATTGAAAGCTACATTGCCGGGCTGATCATTCTTGCCGCCGCGCCCTGCACGGCGATGGTCTTCGTCTGGTCCAATCTGACCAGGGGTGAGCCCCACTTCACCCTGAGCCAGGTCGCTCTCAATGATGCCATCATGGTTGTGGCGTTCGCGCCGATTGTTGGTTTGCTGCTCGGGCTTTCGGCTATCACGGTCCCATGGGGCACGCTCGTGCTGTCGGTGGTTCTTTACATCGTCATCCCCGTCGTCATCGCGCAGATTGTCAGGCGGCGCATCCTGTCATCAGGCGGTCAGGCGGCGCTTGACCGCCTGCTGGCCCGGCTCGGACCCGCTTCCCTCGTGGCCCTTCTCGCGACGCTGGTCCTGCTGTTCGGTTTTCAGGGTGAGCAAATTATTGCCCAGCCGCTGGTCATCGGGCTTATTGCCGTACCGATCCTGATCCAGGTCTATTTTAACGCAGGCCTGGCGTATCTGCTCAACCGGATCGCTGGCGAGCAACATTGCGTCGCCGGTCCCTCAGCCCTGATCGGCGCATCCAATTTCTTTGAGCTGGCTGTCGCCGCCGCCATCAGCCTGTTCGGTTTCCAGTCGGGCGCGGCGCTGGCGACCGTTGTCGGGGTGCTGATTGAAGTCCCTGTGATGCTGTCCGTCGTCTGGATCGTGAACCGTTCCAGGGGCTGGTATGAGCGCGCGCCCCAGACCACACCTGCTGTAGAGACGAACCACTGATGTTGATGAATATGCCAAACATCGTCGCCGCAAATCTTGACCGGCCGGATGTCGAACGATTGCGCGCCACCCCGTCATCCCATCCCCCGCGTATCCTGCTGCTTTATGGATCTCTGCGTGAACGCTCCTACAGCCGGTTTCTGACACTGGAGGCTGAACGGCTGCTCAAGCATTTTGGGGCCGAAACACGCATCTTCGATCCAGCGGGCCTGCCTCTGCCGGATGGCGCTCCTGAAGATCATCCAAAGGTTCAGGAACTGCGGGAACTGAGCCTGTGGTCTGAGGGGCAGGTGTGGAGCAGTCCCGAGCGCCATGGGGCCATGAGCGCCGTGCTCAAGGCGCAGATTGACTGGATACCGCTGTCAGTGGGGTCAGTGCGGCCAACGCAGGGTCGCACCCTTGCCGTGATGCAGGTTAGCGGGGGGTCCCAAAGCTTCAACGCGGTCAACCAGATGCGCGTGCTTGGGCGCTGGATGCGGATGGTGACAATCCCCAACCAGTCATCCGTCGCCAAAGCGTATCAGGAATTCGATGAAGCAGGCCGCATGAAGCCGTCCCCATATTATGACCGTGTGGTCGATGTGATGGAGGAGCTGGTCAAGTTCACGCTACTGACACGGGATATCTCCGGGCATTTGACGGACCGCTACAGTGAACGGAAGGAAACTGCGGAGAAACTGGCCGCAAGGGTCGCGCTCGGGAGCATCTGAATTTGAAGCTAAGGCAAAGCCTTTCGAGCCCGGAGCGACGTTGGACACCGGGCGGGTGTGGGCGGCGCTTGCGAAACTGAAGGCGGAGCATTTCCCCGAGCTTGAGGTTGATGTGTTTTTCGAACGCGAGGAGGCAGTTTCAGGGGGGGCTGAGACGAGAGTGCCTGTTGACGGCGCGGGCTGACAGCCTTTGAAGCTGTTGTATCAGCGACGTAAAGGCTTAATTTTTATGGATATTCCAGAACCACCTCGCGAGGTGGTCCTGTTTCTTTGCGGGTACGACGCGCCCGTTGTGCTGAAATCTGCTTTAGCTGCCCATGCTTTCAAAGCCCGATCAATTGCTCCGAGCTTTTCGGCTGGCGTAACGCAGGTCACGTTTGGCTTTTTGGGCAGCTTCTTCAGCGGCGTTCGCTTTTGCGCGGGCATCCAGTTCAACCGCTTCGAGCGCAGCTTTCTGTGCTTCGCGCGCTGCGCTCTCAGTGTCGAGCCGGACGCGCTCCTCAAGTTTTGCATGTTCCCGCTGCACACGGCGTATTTCGCGAGCTTTGGCAACTGCAGCGCGTTCACGTAGGTTTGCCTCCCGCTGTGGAGCCGATGCTGTCCGGGCAGCCCGATAGGCTTGGACTGAAGCCGTCTTTGCGGCTGCAGCGGCTTTGCGGCGGTCGGAAAACTCAACATGTCCAGTGTTATGCAAATCAGAACTCCATTTTTTGCTCTTTAGGGCGCGAGCATCCGCTTGGCTGTGGATCGGCTAAGGTTTCCGGAATGATTTTCCCGCGCTCGCGAGGTCGCGCTTTCTGAATATGAAAAAGGGCCAGGCTGGATAGCCTGACCCATAATTTGCTCAGACGGGCTGATTCCAGGCGCGCGCCAGTTCAGGCGGCCTTCAGGTTCTCAGCTGCAACCTTGCCCTTGCGCTGGTCCATGACGATGTCGAACGACACCTTCTGGCCATCGAAGAGGGACGACATGCCCGAACGCTCTACGGCGGAGATGTGCACAAACACATCGGAGTTACCGTCGTCCGGCTGGATAAAGCCAAAGCCCTTGTTGGCGTTAAAAAATTTTACGGTTCCGGTATTCATGACGACTTCCTTTCAAATCGACACAGAATTTCAGCATCCGACAATGTGCCGGATCCTATGAACACGAATTTGAGGAAAGAAGTCGTAACTGCGCTATCGCGCAAAAACAAAGTTCGTCGACAAGTTCGATAAAGAATTTACTATACGACAATTGTGTCTTTTGCAAGGGAGCATTGGAAATTATTGCATGTAAGCGCCCATTTTTTTTCAGCAGATTGTCTGGCCGGTTGTGGTTTCAATATCCGGACACGGATAAACCGCATTCGTTCTGCAGAGAGAGGGGTGGCCTTGCCGGGCCACTCTGGCCGTGCAGCCCTATCCTGCGCTGCGGCCCGATAGCCTGCCCCGTGGAGGGAAGCATGGCCACCCAAGACAACCAGCCGCTAAATGCAGTGGAAACACTCCCGGAGGGCGATCCCACCCAGCCGGGAGGCCCCGGGGAAGCGGGAGGGCGGGCGTGATTGGACGCCCAGCAGAGGGTGCGTCATCTGCCTTTAGAAGGGGCTTATGTTTGTATAGCGAGCAAGGGTGTGCCAAATGACCAAAAATACATTGGGCCGCAGCACGGCGACGCCAGCAGTCGATCTGTCGGAGCCGGATCAGACGCCGATGCTCCACGTAACGCTTCTGGCCCATCATGCCAAGGCGCGGAGAGCCCGGATGATGCGCTGGTCGACGTTGGAGCCGCCAAACCCCGCTTTTTGTAGCGATGCCTCCAGAGTTGACGGTTGAGGCGCAATCGGCTGCCCCGCTCTGCGGGGCTTTTTTATCGTCAAGTCAAAATGGCGAGATAAATTTCGGGGTCATTGCGTTGCTCCGGAAGTTTCAAATATAATCATATTTTTGTTAAAGGTCGTGCTGAAATGAAATCTAAAAGAAAACACGGAGACGCCTTGAGTCAAATGATGGCGGGTCGTGAGTCTCATATATACGCGGTAGGTCAGTCGGTTATGCTATTTAATGCGTTTAAAGAAGCCGATGTTGTCTACCATATTACCAGAATTTTTCCGCCAAGCGGGTCGTCTCCGCAGTATCGTATTCGCAGCGATGTAGAGCGCCACGAAAGAATGGTGACCCAGGACGACATAAGGCCAGTTGCTTCGCTTAGCGCGGCAAAGGGGCGGACTTTGATTGAAAGGATTCATAGTCATGGCTAAAGAACAGCGGAGAGGCAATCGCGAGATTAAAAAACCAAAGCAGGAGAAGTCCGCTCCGCAGCCCGCCGGGCTGTTTGTCAGTCAGGATGGGGGTGCGGCAAACATAAATACGAAGCGCGCCAAGGGCAAAACGCGCTGGTGATTGCGATCTGGGCGTCAGGAGCTGGCAATGAAGGTCGTCATCAAGTTCTATCGGATTCGCGATACGGACAAGGCGCATGCTGTGGTCGGGCAAGAGACGCTCGATGCTGCAAATCTTGAAGACGCGATTGAGCAGGCAGTACGGCTTTCGACGTCCCTTAACATGCCACAGCAACCAGACGCCATGTCCATCAGCGATAGCGATGGAAATGAGGTCCATGTACGAAGACTGGGGCGTCTGGGCGCAGGGCGAGGGCGGTCTGCGCTATAAAAACTGGTCAGACGTTTTCGTTGTATATAGGGAGTGGTCTGTTGTTCATCCTGCCGGAAATATAATTCTCACTGCAGCGACAGCACCTAACTTGACGCCAATGCAGTATGTCCGAATTATATTTCCGGCAGGATGAGCAGCGACGGTGACGCGCTCAATCCGTAAATGTTGATGGCCCTACACCCATATAGAACATTTACGGATTACATATCGCAACGTGGGTGGTGTGGGTTTTTACCTGTATCACCGAAGGTTCATTTTCTCACGCACCCGATCGCTCCCGGCTCCTCTTTCTCCGGCAGTTATACCAGTAGGTCAGCGCCCCCCTGTCAGTGAGCACCGCCCCGTCGATGAATGCCTGGACAACAACGTCCTGAGGGTGGCTTTCAAGTTGCCGGTACATTGCCATCGCAGCGTCAATCTTGGTGCTGCCGTTCGACATCATCTCCCGCGCTTCGGCGACCGCCTTCTCGACGATCGACATGTCAGTGACGTCGGGCTCGGGTGATTTTGGTTTTCTGGACACGTGTGTCTCCCCTCCAGATCGTGGAAGCCCGGAGGGTCACGGCAATCAGGTGGTGGGACAACGGGATCGGGGGTGGATTTCCCGTCGCGTTTTTTCCAGAGGTGGTACGGGTACTGTCACCGCTGATGGGGTCGAAGGTGGTGTGAGAATTGCGAAGCTTCCGGGGACAATCCGCACTGTTCGACGTCGCATTGAAGTGGTGTGTGGAGCTGAAAGTTCCGATGTCAGGAAAAATGGGAATCCGGATTTATGATGTGATGAATCCGGAAGTTTTCCGCAAACAATTATGGAAGAATATGCAACTGACTGTCTTTGGGAAGCTGTCGTTCTACCACTGAACTACGCCCGCAGAGCGGAGATGGAACCGTTGGGTTCTGATCCCGCCCGTCCCGCCGCCGGCAAATCGCCAGGGACAGGGACCTTCATGCACCCGGTTTCGCCCACATCGATCAAGGGTCATTGCACCGCCAGATGACGTCAGGGATCGCCGTGCACAGGGGAGGGAAGGGTTGCTTGCCGTAGCGGATCCCAGTTCTGGCCGCCCTTTCACCGTCCGGTACAGAACCCGCGTCGCTCCAGTGCGTCCGCAACGCCGGAGCGACGGCCGCATGCCTGATCCATTTTGGGGTCGTCGCCGCTTCCACCGCGACAGTCATCGTTGAGGTCGCCCCATTGGTCGATCAGCGCCTTGTCTGACAGCTCGCGGCTGTTGGTCGGGGTGGGTCTGAATGCCTTCGGTTGCCCATGGGTGGTCTGGCCCAGATATGGTCCTCACCTTTCAGGCTGAACCGCGGCCGCGGGATGAGTTGCTATGAGGCGCTGTTTTCCACGCTGACGCGGGCACGCTCCCGGCTGGCCAATTGGCAGGCCGATTATAATGGGTCCCGGCCTCACGCCGCACTGGCGTGGCAGGCGCCAGCAGCCCTCCCGGCTTCGTTTGCGCAATGGCGGGATTGCCGTTGCGTCAGGTCACGGGCTCCACGACAGATCCCGCCTCAACCATCCATTTGAAAGGCAACCCGCAACCGTCAGATCGAACTCAGGGCCGGATGAAGCTGGGGTCAACGTCAGGCGCTCTGAGGGGCCCAGGCGTGCACAATCGTGTTGCCTGGTAATTTTGGAACATGAAAAAACCCGGCAGCAACGCTGCCGGGCTCCTGATAGAGCGGGGGAATTCCCCGAATTATTCAGAACTTGTAATTCACGCCGACGCGGACGACGCCGAACTCGTTGTTCTTGTTGCCGCCCGAGTAGTACAGGCTCGCCAGGGCGGCGCCCGGGAGGTAGACATCGCTGTTGCCGCGATCGAGGCTGACATACAGGCCTTCGATCTTGGCGGTCAGGTTATCGGTGAAGGCATACTCGAGACCGCCGCCGACGGTCCAGCCGGTGGCGGTGTTGTCGCCATTGCCGGCGTAATAGCCGTAATCGTAGCCGTAGAATCTGTTGTTGTTGCCGCCGCCGCCGTAGGCGAAACCACCGGTTACGTAGATCAGGGCGCGGTCAATGGCGAAACCGGCGCGGGCGCGCACGGTGCCGAACCAGTCCATGCCCTGGTTGCCGTAGCCGTAGTTGTTCTTGCCGCCGAGGTCGGCGTACTGGATGTCGGCTTCGGCGCCGATCACGAACTGGCCGATCTGATAATTGTAACCGATCTGGCCGCCGCCGGTGAAGCCGCCGTCGTTGCCGGAGTCGCCCCAGCCGTAGTACGCGTTGTAGACGGGCGCGCCATACAGGTAGTTGTTGTTGTTATTGTTGGTGTTCCAGGCATAGCCGGCGTTCACGCCGACGTAGAAGCCGGTCCAGGTGAACACGGGAACCACGACCACCGGGGCGACCGGCTCGTACTTGCGCGACGGCAGGTCAGCAGCGAAAGCGGAGCCGGCAGCCAGCATGGTGGCGGCGGCGACGCCTGCAAGAAGAATTTTTTTCATCACTCACTCCATTCCTGAAAGCTTGCGATAGGGAGCTTTTGCAGCACTCTCCGCCAGCCCAACGGGCTTACACCCATCGACGGTGTATGTCTGTAGCGTATTGGCAACAATTGCATCTGGATCAAAAAGCAATACGCGCAAACATCTGTGAAACGTAAACAAAACATCGCCAGTCGGCAAAAGCTCGCAGGAAATCCTGCGCGCCGATGTCTGATTAATCGCAAGTGAATTCAGTAGTTGCATTCGGCGCGCCGAAGTGTATACTGCTTTTACTCACTCCGATTAAGCTGTTCCGCAGCCGGCGCCCAAATGGCGCCGGTTGCGGAACAGTTATCTTCAATCCACCGGGCTTTCTCCGGGCGATGCTCCCTTTTTTCGGTTGGCGGTCTAACGTCTGGCCGCGTCGAACTGTTCCATCCTGGCTCATCCCGCCGGAAACGTCATGCTTCTGCCTGGATACGCCGCATTGCAAACGCAAAGCTGCTTGAAGGTTTGCGGACCATCTGCATCCCTTCCACGGCGGTGTTTGAAACAGAGCCGTTTTCCGCAACGCTACCTGATCAGGGCCAGGAATGACCCATGGTGGCCAAAGTTGCTCGCCATTTCACGCCATGCTGCATGGTTTCCGGGGCAACGGCAAGCTGTGCGTTTGACCATGCGCTGGGCGCCCAGTCTGTGATCTGGCCGCTGGGCGGAGCCAGGCTTGCAAATAACGGCGTTCCTTCCGGGCGTATGATGAGCTTTTCCGGCAACGCCAGTACGTTGCCCGCGGGACGCCGCGCGTGGAGCCGGCTCCCGGCGTCGTCAGTTACGTGGCGTCAGGACGAACTCCGTGGCCTCGGTGAATGACAGGCGGACCATATCGCCCTTTTTCAGCCTCTGGAGCGCCGTGACGACAGCGGGATCGGTCACGCGAACCGTGCGTGCGCCTTCCGGTCCCTCGTAGCTGACCGTTCCGCGCGCGGCGTCAAAGCTGGTGAATCTGGCCGTCACCGTTACGTTGCGGACCACCCAGCGCGCGGGCAGGTTGCCAAACATGCCGTCGTTACGCGCGGTGGAGAACGCCACGTCAGGCCGCGCGCCCCGCTGGGCGGGGTCCACGGAGACCAGCGCGCTCTCGACCCGGTTGATTTGCAGGCGATCGCGGCGGCGCAGCGCGTTCAGGCTGCCGAACTCTTCCGGAAGGGTGACCCGCCACTGGCGGCCCCTGCGCTCTACCTGCACGGTGCGCGTTGGCAGATCAACTGACAAAACGCGGACATTGAAGCTGTCGACGGCGACGCCGCCCAGGCCGCGAACGTCGACGGTCTGCGCTGCCGTGCGCGCCTGCGCTGGCGCGCCGGCGAGAGGCAAGGCGGCTGCCAGCGGGGCGGCGACAAGTGTGGCGAGTAGGGTGCGGCGGGACACGGACATGGTGCGCTCCTGTGTGACCAGAAAAACCTGGGTTCCGGAGTTAACCATCGAACAGCGCAATGGGTCGATATGTCTGCGCTCACAATATGCGGCGATCCTGGCGTCGCAGCGACCCGCCCGGTGAACGGGAATGGCGGCCCGATCCTTTGCGGGATGACGTCTGCGCGAAATCTGGCGGGCAGGGGAAGACGCCCGGCGATCGTCCCCCGGGCCGCCCGCCGCTTTTGCCATTCAGAACACTTGGTTCAGAACACTTGGAAAGTATCTGGCCGGGCCACGTCGAAACCGTCTCGCCCTTCTGGAGATGTTCCGTTCTGTGATGGCCTGGTGCGCGCCATGAACCAGGGGTGGCGGCGCGCCATGCCGGCACATGGTGGATGCGTCCTTCGCGGCATGCCCCGGGCGTTTGCCTGTCACCCTGCCGTCGCTGGCGCCAGATCTTCCACAAGGTCCAGGGGCGTTACGGAGTTCGCGTTCTGCGTCGGGCCGCCGTTCAGCTGTACGGCTTCCGTCTCGATATAGAAGATGCTGCTGTCCGGCAGCGCCAGGTACAGCTTCGACTTGGGGAAACGCTCCATATAACGCTGCTTCAACGTTTCATACGCCGCGCCCTCCACCCGCCGGGCGCGTCCCACAAGGCTGAGGCGCGGTGTGGTCAGCACGTCCTTGTTCATATCGGCGATGGTGATGGAGACGCGGTCGTCCAGCGCGATATTGCGGGCGTGCAGCGAAAGGCCGGCCATGTAGATGAAAGGCTTGCCGGCGTCGTCCACGGCAATGTTGGTGGCGGTGCTGTAGGGGTAGCCGCCTGGGTCCAGCGTTGCGATCGCTGCGGTTTTCGCTGATCTCAACATGGTCCGCGCCAGGGAGATGGCGTCGAGGGGGCGCGCGGCGTCCGCGTTGATTTCACGTCCCCGTGGCGTGATCGGCGGCATGGCTGGTCCTCCGGCGGCGTCGGTGCTGATCCGGCATATCGTGAAACACGCCGCCTGATGTCAATGGCGCTGGCGTTCCGGCGCTTCCGTCAGACGTTCCGGCTGGTTCCCCCGCCGGGGGGAGATGGCCGGGCCGGCGGGCGTCGCTCCGGCACGCAAGGCGCGGCGCCTGGCCTGGAAAAAAAACGCCAGACCAGCCGGTCCAATGATGTGCGGCGCGGGCGCCGGACGGGCCGGTCAGACAGGCGCGTCAGACGGGCGGATCAGACAGGTTCCTGGACCGGATGGGCGTTCTTTGCCGGTTGCGCGCCCGCCGTGGTCCCGGCTCCGGCGGTCGCCGGCGGGTCGTTGGCCTGCACGTCGACCGGCGCGGACCGCCAGGCGGCGGCGGCTTCCCGCGCGGCTTGCAGGGCCTCCGGGGTGAGGCTGGCGGCGATTTCGTTGCGCCGCGCCGCGGCTTCCTGATCGCCGCCGCGCGCGCCGATGTCGAACCACATCCAGGCTTCGGCCGGGTCCGCCTTGCCGGCGAGGCCCCTCGCCAGCAGCACGCCCAGATTGTACTGGCTGTCGCCAAGCCCCCGTTCGGCGGCCTTGCGGAACCAGGTCGCGGCGGCGCCGTAGTCGGCCTGCCCCAGCGAACCGTCGGCGTACATCACCGCCAGGTTGTGCATGGCGCGCACATTGCCCTGGCCGGCGGCGCGCGCGTACCAGGAGCGGGCGCGGCGGGCATCCTTTGCAACGCCGGCGCCCTTCTCATACAGCCGCGCGATGCGATACTGGGCAGGCGCCTGGCCGCGCTCCGCCGCTTTTTCCAGCAGGCTGGCCGCGAGTTTGGGCGACCCGGTGGCGGAGCCTTCGGCGATGCGGTCGCCCAGGGCGTAAAGCGCCGCCGGATCATCGACAATCGAGGCCGGGTGCGCCGACGTGGTGAGGTGGCTGCCGATCTTTTCCGGCGCCCGCGCCGCTGGCTGACCGGCAGTTTCGCCGGAAGGCGGCAGGATCGCGTCTGGCAATGCGCGCAGGGCCGGCGCCAGCAGCGGCACCGAGCCAGCCCCGATGACGACGGCCGCAACCCACAGCAGCCCCTTGCCGCGCAGCCAGCGCGCCATGGCCCTGTCGCGCCGGATGGCCGGCGTCGGCGTCCGTTCCGCCGGGCGGCCGTCACGCCAGGTGTCCCGGCCTGTCGCATTGGCGCGTCGCGCCGCCGCGATCAGCCGCGATTTCATTTCTGACGGCGTTGGAGCCCCGGCCGGCGTCTGGCGAACGGGCGCGGCGGACGGCTCGGCAGGCAGGGAGGTCGCGGGGCGATTGTCGCGGGCAGGGGGGGCTTCAGCGGGCGCTGTAGTGATATCGCCGCGGGGGCCGGCGACGGCCATGGCGTTGGCGTGGGCGAGCATGTCCGCGCGCTCGGACGCCTCCCGGGCCGCGCGCAACTGCTCGGTCAGCGCCGACACGCTGTCCTGTAGCGCGCCAAGCCGCGTCGCCATCGAGCGGATGTCCTGGGCGTGCCCGGCCTGCGCCGCCGCCATGTCATCACGGATGGCGTGCGCAAGGGAGAAGTCGCTGACCGCCGGCATCGCTGCGACCGGGCGGGGCTCCTCACGCTCCTTCTCCTGTTTTTGGGTGGCGGCGAAGCGCGCGACGGCGGCGTCGATGGCCGCCAGCACTGGTTGCGTTACGCTGGCTTCAAGGTCCGGAAGCGTGGGTTGCGGCAGGTTGCGCAGCGCGTCGTCGACAATCTGGCGCATGGCGTCGGCAGAAACCTGGCGCAGCGCGCTCTCACCCGCCGCGTCAGCCAGCGTCGCAAGGCGGGCGTCCAGCTGCTGGAGCCCGTTCTCGAGATCCCAGGCCGGGTGCCGGGTCAGCGTGCGCGTCAGATCCGCCAGGTGGTCGTCAACGGCGTCGAGACGCTCATCCATGGCGCTGGCGATGGCGCGCGCGATCCCGGGGCCCGCAGCCTCCAGGGCTTCCAGGCGGGCGTCAAGCATGGCGAAGCGTCCGCCGTCGACGGCGTGCGCGGCGATATCGCCGCGCAGGGTCGCGATGGCCTCGTCAAGGGTTGCCGCAATGGAAGCCTCGATGCGGCGGGCGGTTTCCTCGCCGATCCGGCGCAGAAGGCTGTCCGTATCGATCCCGGGAAGGGCGGCGGCCTGGTCGCGCCCGTTCGGCGCGGGAGCCGGGGGCGTGCATGCGAAATCTGCAGGCGCGCCATCCGCATAGCGCGCCAGGCGGGCTGCAATCCGGTCATTGACTGGCTGGTTGTGTGGCGTCGCGTTGATGCGACCTATGGTTGCGTCAATGCGCCGCATGCCTTGCCGGGATGTGGAGGCGGGGCTGGCCGTTCGGGTCATGGTTCGCCATCCTGCTGGCGCGGCAATTGTGTCGCTGCCCGTGCAAGCTATTGAAATTCAAGGTTTTCAGGCGGTTCCCCGGCGCATCGCCGGCATGCGGGCCTGTGTGTCTCCACTATCTGCAAAGATAGTAAATGAAGTGTTAACGGGATAACCGCCGCTTCCCCCGCCCATGCATGCAACGGAAGCATGACGTTGCGGTTGCGGATCACAGAAAATTGAGCGACGATATTTGCGCGCACATTCCTGTGGGGGGGATTATTGTGAACCACGAAGTCGTTCATCAGCTCCATGCAAGTCATTCCATTGCGTCGGGGCAATCCAGGCATGTAGACAAGGGCGCGGACGCCGCCAACACCGCTGGTTACTATCTGATCGGTGATCTTGCGCGGGACTTCGGGGTGACGCTGCGCGCCCTGCGTTTCTATGAAGACAAGGGGCTGTTGCGCCCGGGCCGGCGCGGCGCGGTCCGCCTGTACAGCGATCGGGATCGTGAGCGCCTCGCCATTATCCTGAAAGGCAAGCAGCTTGGTTTCACGCTCGGTGAAATCGCCGGCATGATCGAGCGGAACGAGGGTGATTTCAATTCCGCGTCCAACGGATTGACCTTGCGCCTGTCCGTCGACCAGATCAGCGAACAGATCAGACACCTCGAAGCACAGAAGCGCGATATCGAAGCCGCGATCACCGAACTGGAAGCCAGCCGCGCGCATGTGGCCCGCCTCAAGCTCTAACGGCGACGGTTGGCTTGCCGGCCGTGGGTCCTGTCCTGTCCCGTAATGGGTAAAGAGCCGCCGCCAGTTCGCACATACATGCCAGTTCGCACATACATGAAGGGGTCGCCGGAAGGCGGCCCTTTGTCTTTGCGCCCACGGCAGCGCGCCAGTTGGCGCCGGACGTTTGCCGCGATCGTGGCGCTGCGGGGCGTCCGTGGCGGCGTGGGTGGGAGCGATCCACTCCCGTCATCTGCGACCAAAGTCAGGGGCGCGCCGCGCGTCTGACGATAGACCGCAAAAACGTCATTGTAATCAGACATGTTTGCGCCACGGCGGCGCATGCCCCGTCGCCATCGCCACTGCAATCGCCACCGGCGCGGCGGCTTTTTGCGCTTGCGGGCCTTTAAGGCAGTTCGCAGATGGTTTATATGTGAACTATCTGCTCTCCGCCCCCGGGATACCCCTGCAAGGGGCGGCGGGGCATTGCCGTTCCGGCGGACCCGAAGACGCTTGGGCGACGTGCGCTCGCCCCACAGGAGTTGCCCATGTCCACCTACAAGGCGCCCGTTGATGACGTGATGTTCCTGCTGCGGGATGTCCTGAACATCGAACAGTATGGCAATCTGCCCGGCTTCGCGGATGCGTCGCCCGAACTGGTGGAGGCCATCCTGGTCGAGGGCGCCCGGGTCTGCGAGGAAGTCCTGCAACCGCTCAACGCCTCTGGCGACCAGGAAGGCTGCCGCCGTGCCGAGGACGGGTCGGTCGCCACGCCGAAGGGCTTCCGGGAAGCTTATGCGGAATTCGCCGCCGGCGGCTGGATGGGGCTCGCCGCCAGCCCCGAATACGGCGGGCAGGGCCTGCCGCACACCGTCGCCGCCGCCATCAACGAATTTTCGTCCTCCGCCAACATGGCTTTCGCCATGTATCCGGGCCTGACCATGGGCGCCGCCGCGGCGCTGTATGTGCATGGCTCCGATGAACAGAAGCAGACGTGGCTGCCCAACATGCTGTCCGGCAAATGGACCGGCACCATGAATCTCACCGAGCCCCACTGCGGCACGGACCTTGGCCTGCTGAAAACGAAAGCCGTGCGCCAGCCGGACGGCAGCTTCCGCATCACCGGCACGAAGATTTTCATCTCCGCCGGCGAGCATGACCTGACGGAAAACATCGTTCACCTGGTGCTGGCCCGCATCGAGGGCGCGCCGGAGGGCGTCAAGGGCATTTCCCTGTTTGTCGCGCCAAAGTTCCTGCTCAACGCCGATGGAACGCCGGGCGCGCGCAACGCCGTCAGCTGCGGCTCCATCGAACACAAGATGGGCATTCACGGCAACGCCACCTGCGTCATGAATTATGATGGCGCCACAGCCTGGCTGGTCGGCGAGGAAAATCGCGGCCTGAACGCCATGTTCGTAATGATGAACGAGGCCCGCCTCGGCGTCGCCATCCAGGGGCTGGCCCAGTCCGAGGTCGCCTACCAGAACGCCGCCCAATACGCGAAGGAGCGGCTGCAGGGGCGCGCCCTCACCGGCGTCAAGGCCGCCGACAAGGCCGCCGATCCAATCATCGTTCATCCGGATGTGCGCCGCACCCTGCTCTCCATCCGCGCCTTCAACGAGGGCGCCCGCGCCTTCGTGCTGTGGAACGCGCTGAAGGCCGACATCGCCCACCGCTCGCCGGACAAGGCGACGGCGGAAGCGGCGGATGAGGTGCTCGGCCTGATGACGCCGGTGCTGAAGGGCGTGCTCACTGACGTTGGCTTCGACAATGCGGTGAAGGCCCAGCAGATGTTCGGCGGCCACGGGTATATCGTGGAAACGGGGGCCGAGCAGTTCGTTCGCGACGCCCGCATCGCCATGATCTATGAGGGCGCCAACGGCATCCAGGCGCTGGACCTGGTGGGCCGCAAGCTGCCGCGCAACGGCGGCCGCGCCGCCATGGCCTTCTTCGGCGAATTGCAGCAGTTCGTCAGTGAGAACGAAGCCGATGAAAAGCTGGCCCCGTTCCTGAAGGCGCTGGGTAAATCCGCCGGCCACCTGCAGCAGGCCACCATGTGGTTCATGCAAAATGGCCTGAAGAACCCGGACAACGCCGGCGCCGGCAGCACCGATTACATGCACATGCTTGGTCTGGTCGCCATCGGCTACATGTGGGCGAAGATCCTGAAAGCGCTGCACGCCAAAAAAGCGGCGGGCGAAACCCTGACGCCGGCGCTGGAAGCCAAGTTCGTGCTGGCCGATTTCTACGCCCAGCGCATGCTGCCGGAAACCGGCGCCCAGCTGGCCCGCATTTCCGCCGGCGCCGACGCGGTGATGGCGTTGCCCGCCGAGGCGTTCTGAGCCGCCAGGAGCCCGGGGACACGGGGACCCGGGCGAAGAGCAGGAGCGTCGCGCGGGCGACGCTCCACCACGTTGATCTGACGCATTTTCTGCCGCGCGATCTGGCGCCTGAAATCGCGTCGCGGTTCATTCCGGAGGCCGGTCATGGCTGAAGCATATATTTATGACGCCGTTCGCACGCCGCGTGGTCGCGGCAAAAAGGACGGCGCCCTGCACGAGTGCTCCACCCTCAAGCTGGCGACGACGGTGCTGGGCGCCATCCGCGAGCGCAACAATCTCGATACGAAGCTGGTTGACGACGTGGTCATGGGCTGCGTCGATCCGGTGGGCGAGGCGGGCAGCGACATCGCCCGCGTCGCCGCGCTCGCCGCCGATTACGGCAATCACGTGCCTGGCGTGCAGATCAACCGTTTCTGCGCATCCGGCCTCGACTCGGTGAATTTCGCCGCCGCCCAGGTGATGGCAGGCCAGCACGACATGACCATCGGCGGCGGCGTTGAATCCATGAGTCGCGTCGGCATGGGCGCCTCGGGCGGCGCCTGGCCCATGGACCCCGCCATCGCCATCAAGTCCTATTTCATGCCCCAAGGCGTCTCGGCTGACCTGATCGCCACCAAATATGGCTTCAGCCGCGACGATGTTGACGCTTACGCGGTGCAGAGCCAGCAACGGGCGGCGGCGGCCTGGGCGAAGGGCCGGTTCGCCAGATCCGTCACGCCGGTGCGCGACCTCAACGGCGTCACCATCCTCGACCGCGACGAGCATATGCGCCCCAACGCCGACATGCAGTCGCTGGCGCAGTTGCAGCCGTCGTTCGCCCAGCTCGCCGGCATGGCCGGCTTCGATTCCGTCGCCATCCAGGCCCACCCGGAAATCGAGCGCATCAATTACGTCCATCACGCCGGCAATTCCTCCGGCATCGTCGACGGCGCCGCCGCCGTGCTGATCGGCAACAGGGAGGCCGGCGAAAAAGCCGGGCTGAAGCCGCGCGCTCGCATCCGCGCCTTCGCCAATATCGGCTCGGAGCCGGCGATCATGCTCACCGGCCCGGTGGACGTAACGAAAAAGCTGCTGGCCCACGCCGGCATGGCGATCAGCGATATCGACCTGTTCGAGCTGAACGAGGCTTTCGCCTCGGTGGTGCTGCGCTACCTCCAGGCCTTCGACATTGACCCGGCGATCATGAACCCGAATGGCGGCGCCATCGCCATGGGCCACCCCCTCGGCGCCACCGGCGCCATGATCCTGGGCACGGCCCTGGACGAGCTGGAGCGCACCGGCAAACAGACCGCCCTCGTCACGCTGTGCATCGGCGCCGGCATGGGCACGGCCACCATCATCGAGCGCGTCTGACGCTGGTTGCGAGGCCACAGCCTCCGGTACAGGAAAGCAGGAGACAGCCAATGAGTCTCAAGGAATTCCGCATCGACGTCGACGCCGACGGCGTTGCGCTCGTCACCTGGGATCAGCCCGGCGCGCCCATGAACGTCATCACCCTGGCGATGATGCAGGAGCTGTCGGCGGTGATCGACCGCATTGCGTCCGACGACGCCATCAAGGGCGCGGTGATCACATCCGGCAAGGACAATTTCTCCGCTGGCGCCGACCTCAACATGTTGCAGGGCGCCCGCGTCGAATTCGAACAGCGCGCCGCCAAAGGCGACCCGGAAGAGGCCATGCGCGTCTTTTTCGGCGAAACCCGCCGCCTGTCGCAGCTGTATCGGCGCCTGGAAACCTGCGGCAAGCCGGTGGCCGCCGCCATTCGCGGCCTCGCCCTCGGCGGCGGTTTCGAGCTGGCGCTCGCCTGCCACTACCGCGTCATGGCCGACGACGGCGCCACGAAGGTGGGGCTGCCGGAAGTCCAGGTGGGCCTGTTCCCTGGTGGTGGCGGCACGCAGCGCATCGCCCGCCTGATGGCGACGCCGGACGCCCTGCAATTCCTGTTCAAGGGCCAGCAGATCAAGCCGTCCATGGCCAGAACCATGGGCCTGGTTCATGAAACCGCCGCGCCGGGTGAGGTGATCGCCAAAGCCAGGGCCTGGATACTTGGCGGCGGCAAGGGCGTCGCCCCGTGGGACGTCAAGGGCTTCAAGAACCCCTCCGGCAAGGTGTTCTCGCCCGTCGGCATGCAGGTGTTCCCGGCCGCCAACGCCATCTACCGCAAGGAAACCTACGACAATTACCCGGCGGCGAAGGCGATCCTGGCCAGCGTCTATGAGGGCCTGCAACTGCCGATGGATCTCGCCCTGCAGGTCGAGAGCCGCTACTTCGCCCACATCCTGCGCACGCCGGAAGCGGCGGCGATGATCCGGTCGCTGTTCATCTCCATGGGCGAGCTGAACAAGGGCGCCCGCCGGCCTAAGGGCGTGGAGAAATCAAAGCTGCGCAAGCTTGGCGTCGTTGGCGCCGGCTTCATGGGGGCCGGCATCGCTTATGTCAGCGCCCAGGCCGGCATGGAGGTGGTGCTGGTTGACCGCGACCAGGCCGCCGCCGACAGGGGCAAGGCCCATGCCGAAGCGCAGATCGACGCGCAGATCCGCAAGGGTCGCGCCACCGCCGAAACCAAAGCCGCCCTGCTGGACCGCATCACCGCGACGCCCGACTATGCGGCGCTGGCCGGCTGCGATCTGGTGATCGAGGCGGTGTTCGAGGATCCCAAGGTCAAGGCCGAGGTGATCGCCAAGGTCGAGAGCGTGATCGGCGACGACGTCATCTTCGCCTCCAACACCTCGACCCTGCCGATCAGCGGTCTGGCGAAGGCCTCGTCGCGTCCGGCCAACTTCATCGGCATCCATTTCTTCTCGCCGGTGGAGAAGATGCTGCTGGTCGAGCTGATCATTGGCAGGCAGACCGGCGACAGGGCCCTGGCCACGGCCATGGATTACGTGCGCGCCATCCGCAAGACGCCGATCGTTGTCAACGATGCGCGCGGCTTCTTCGCCAACCGCTGCGTCGGCGCCTATGTCCAGGAAGGCCATCGCATGCTGCTGGAAGGCGTGCCGCCGGCAATGATCGAGAATGTCGGCCGCATGGCCGGCATGCCGGTGGGACCGCTGGCGCTCAATGACGAGGTGGCGCTGGATCTCGGCCTGCGCATTGCCCGCGCCACGAAGGCGGAAGCTGGCGACGACGCGGTCGATCCCGACCAGCTGGCGTTGCTGGAAACCATGGTGGAAGGCGAGGGGCGTCTTGGCCGCAAGAACGGCAAGGGCTTCTACGACTATCCCGAAAAGGGCCAGAAGCAGCTGTGGCCGGGCCTGGCGAAGTTGCAGAAAACCAGGCTTGATCCCGATACGCTGGACGTGACCGAACTGAAACAACGCCTGCTGGTCGTCCAGGCGCTGGAGGCGGCGCGCAGCTTCGGGGAAGGCATCGTCACCGACCCGCGCGAGGCTGACGTCGGCTCGATCATTGGCTTCGGCTTCGCCCCGTTCACCGGCGGCGTGCTGTCCTATATCGACGGCATGGGCGCGCCGGCGTTCGTCGCCCTGTGCGACCGCCTGGCCGCAACTTACGGCGAACGCTTCACCCCCAACACCCAGCTTCGCCAGATGGCGAAGGACGGCGGCTCCTATTATCCGAAGCTCCAGGCCGCCGCCGCCTGAGGCGCCGCCATCCCGATCGGACACATGACGCCGCAACGGGCAACCGTTGCGGCGTTATTTTTGAAGCACTGAACTTCAGTCGTTTGAAAATACCGCGATCTTTACATGCTGCGTGCGTGTACAGATCCGTGGCCAATTTTGCCGCCGTCCCGGTTCGGCCGTTTCGCGGCGGCGCCCACACGGTTTCCCCCTCGGGCAGCCCCACAAATCATCTCGGGAAAACGCGCGGCGACGTTGCGGCGCGCCCTGCGCTTTATTCCATCCGCGCCCGCCACTGGGTTAGCAGGGCGCGCAGGGCCGCCGGCTTCAGCGGTTTGTGCAGCACGTGGGCGTTTTTCTTCTGCGCTTCCGCCCGCACCTCCGGCGAGCGGTCGGCGGTCAGCAGCACGGCGTGCAGACCCGGCCCCAGCCGCCAGCGCAGACGGGTGATCGCCTCCAGCCCGTCGCCCTCATCCAGATGGTAGTCGGCGATGACGATGTCCGGCGCGAAGCGGCGCGCGCCGATGACCCGGTTGGCCTCCTCCAGGCTGCCGCCCGCCGCCACTTCGCAGCCCCAGCCTTCCAGCAAGGCGCGCATGCCCTCCAGAATGGCCGGCTCATTGTCGATGGCGAGAATGCGCATGCCGGTGAGGGGCGTCGTCGGCGGCGGCGCCGGGCGGGCGGAATCCGGCGTCGCCACCGGCTCACGCACCGGCATCGTCACGGCGAACAGCGAGCCGCGCCCCGGCGTCGACGTCACGGACACCTTGTGATGCAGCACATGGGCGATCCGCTCGACGATGGAGAGCCCGAGGCCGAGGCCGCGCGCTTCGCGCATGCCCTGATCGAGGCGCTGGAACTCACGGAAGATGAGGCGCTGTTTTGATTCAGGTATGCCAAGGCCCGTGTCGGCCACGGCGACGCGCAGCCGGTCGCCGTGACGGCGGCAGCCAACCAGCACCTTGCCGGAGGGCGTGTATTTGATGGCGTTGGAAATAAGGTTTTGCAACAGCCGTCGCAGCAGTCTCCGGTCCGAGCGCACGTGCAGGGATGACGGCAGCACCGTCAGCTTCAGGCCCTTTTCGCGGGCCATCGGCGCGAACTCGCGCTGCAGCTGGTCGAGCAGGGGGCCGATCGGGAAAATGGAAAACTCCGCCCGCATCTGCCCGGCGTCGAGGCGCGAGATGTCGAGCAGCGCCGTGAGAATTTCCTCCACCGCGTCGAGGGAGCTGACGATATTGTCGATCATCGGCCGGGCCTCGCCGGCCCCTTCCGGCCGCTCCACCAGCGCCGCGGCGTAAAGGCGCGCGGCGTTCAGCGGTTGCAGGATGTCGTGGCTGGCGGCGGCGAGAAAGCGGGTCTTCGACTGGTTGGCTTCGTCGGCGGCGGATTTCGCTTTGGTCAGCGCCACGTTCAGCCGCATCAGCTCCTGGGTGCGCTCCTCCACGCGTTTTTCCAGCGTGGCGTAGGCGGCCTCCAGCGCCTCTTCCGCTTCCACCTCCCGGGTGACCTCCGTATAGGTGGTGACGAAGCCGCCGCCGGGCAGCTTGTTGGAGCGGATTTCGATGACGCTTTCGCCCGGGAACAGCTTGACCCGTGCGGGCGGGCCGTCGCTGAGCAGGCTGGCGAGCCGGTCGGCGACCAGATCGTCCACATGGCCAGGCCCATAGGCGCCCCGGGTGGCGTTGAAGGTCACCACCGCGTCGAGGCCGACGCCGACGCGCACGAAATCCGGCGGCAGGTCGTACAGATCCACGAAGGCCTGGTTCCAGGCGAGAATCCGCATGTCGTGGTCCAGAATCGTGATGCCCTGCTGCGCGTGGTCGAGGGCGTTCTGCAGCACGTCGCGATTGTACTGGATGGCGGCGGATGCATCGTCCAGCAGCGCCATCGCCGTGGTCGACGACAGCTTGTCGGAGCTGTTGAGCAGCGACAGCATGAGCCGGGAGGACGCGGCGCCAATCACCGAGGCCAGCAGGTGCTCGGCGAAGCGGATGGTCTGGATGTCCGCTGGCGCCGGCCCCCGGGCGGGCTCCTGGCGGGTGGCGTTGAAGCCGGCGAAGGCCGAGCGGGCGCGATCCTCACCCAGATAACGCGTCACCGCGTCATACAGGTCATCGAAGGTGGCGACGCCGCGCACCGGCATGGGGCTCTGGCTCATGCGCGGCTCGGGCGAGCGGAACGCATAGGCCTGGAGGCGCTCGATGGCGCTGGCCGGACGCAGCAGGGAACAGGTGACATAGAAGACAATGTTGAGGCCAAGGCTCCACAGGACCCCCGGGGTGATATTTTCCGGCCCGGCTGCGGTCAACACCGCCGGGTTGATGATGCGCAGCCCGAAGGGACCGGTGAGGAAGGAGCCGCCGAGGCTCTGCGGGTCGGCGATCGCCGGCAACAGCAGCATCCAGGCCCAGGCCAGCCAGCCAACGCCAAGGCCCGCCACCGCTCCCAGCGCCGTGCCGCGCCGCCAGATCAGCCCGCCGATGAACGGCGGCGCGATCTGGGCGATGGCGGCGAACGACAGCAGGCCGGTAGCCGCCAGCGCGGCGTTGGCGGCGTTCTCGTTGTAAAACCAGGCCAGCGCCATCACGGCGACAATGGCGCAGCGGCGGATGCCCAGCACCACCGGCCCCATGCCGGAGCGAATGTGCAGGCCGCGCGCCGCCCGGGCCGAACGCCAGCGCAGCAGCACCGGCATCACCAGATCGTTGGAGATCATGATCGCCAGCGCGACGGAATCGACGATCACCATGGCGGTGGCGGCCGAGAGGCCGCCGATGAAGGCGAGCAGCGCCACCCACCCGGCGCCCGCGTGCAGCGGCAGTTGCAGCAGCGTCATGTCCCGGTCGACGGCCGTGGGAAACATCGAGATGCCGGCCAGCGCGATGGGAATGACGAACAGGTTGATCAGCGCCAGATAGGCGGCGAACATCCACGCCATGCGCGGCGCGTCGGCGGCCCGGCGGTTCTCCACCACCATCATGTGAAACTGGCGCGGCAGCAGCAGCGCCGCGCAGGCCGACAGCAGCAGCAGCGCCGCCAGATCGACCGGACTGGAGGTCATCTCCAGAAAACGCATGGGCGAAATGGCGTCGGCGCGGGCGACGATATCGGCCACGCCGCCGAACATCACATAGGTGATGAACAGGCCCACGGCGAGAAACGCCGCCAGCTTGACGATGGATTCCACCGCGATCGCGGCGACGAGGCCCTGCTGGTGTTCGGTGGCGTCGACGCGCCGGGCGCCGAAAGCCATCGCGAACAGGGCCAGCACCCCGGCGGCCATCACGCTGATCCAGCCCATCCACGGCGCGGTTTTCCCATCTATGGCGACGAGAAAGGTCGTGAGGGAAACCGAAACGGCCTTGAGTTGCAAGGCGATGTAGGGAACCGAGCCGGTAACGGCGATCAGGGCGACAACCGCCGCCACCTTCTGGCTCTTGCCATAGCGCGCCGCCACGAAATCGGCGACGGACGTGATGTTCTGCGCCCGGCTGAGCGCGATGATGCGCATGATGAGCCGGGCGCCGAGAACCAGCGCCAGGGCGGGTCCGATGTAGATCATCAGGAAGTCGAGGCCGGAGCGGGCCGCGAAGCCGACGGAGCCGTAGAACGTCCAGGAGGTGCAATAGACGGCGATGGTGAGCGGATAGATGAATACCCGCAGCCGCCCGTCGAGCCAGTGTTCGCCGCGACGGTCGCAGAACCATGCGACGCCAAACAGCGCGCACAGATAAAGCAGTGCAGCGGCGATCACCATCCAGCTGTCGGGCATGGAGCTCCTGTCGTCCGGGTAAAGGCGCCGGCCGGGCGCGACGACGCGAAACGGCCGGTCAATAACAGACAGGATAATACTGCGCGCGCGTTTGTGTAACGATCAATAACCTTTGCCAGGTTATCCAGCAAAGAAGGCGTGGCAGGTTTCCGGGGCGCGGATCATGACGCGGCCGCAGACCGGCCCGCTGTCATGGGACGGGGCGCTGGACATGCGCCAGACAAATATTGCGACGTCGAGGTCGAGGAGGAATGCAGGATGTTGAGTGAGTTCAAAAAATTCGCCATGCGCGGCAATGTTGTTGATCTCGCGATCGGCGTGATCATCGGCGCCGCCTTCAGCGGCATCGTCAACTCGCTGGTGTCTGATATCTTCATGCCCATCATCGGCTGGATTACCGGCGGCCTCGATTTTACCAATTACTTCATCGCATTGGGCAAGAACGTCACCGCAACCTCCTACGCCGAGGCCCAGAAGCAGGGCGCCGTCATCGGCTACGGCCGCTTCATCACCCTGGCCGTCAATTTTCTCATCATCGCCTGGATCCTGTTCCTGGTGGTGCGCGGCATCAACCGGCTGAAGGCGAAGGAAGAGGCGGCGCCGGAGACGCCGGCCGATGTTGTGCTGCTCGCGGAAATCCGCGATCTGCTCGCGGCGAAGAAGGCTGTCTGACAGCCGGCGTGGTCCACGCGCCGCCCTGTCGGGAGCGGTCGCTTTGCACGGCGCCGTCCGCAGACGGACGCCATTTTGCGCCGGGCTGGCTTTCAGCCCGGCGTTGCTGTTCCTGGGCTGGCGGCGTTGTGGTCCCGCGCCGGCGGTTCGGGCGCGCCCGGCGGCGCCGGCGCAGGCTATTTGCACAGAATTCGCCATCTGTTCGCCATGATGAGCGCGCCGTGAGGCCGCGCGGATTTTCCAGGCGCCTGTCTTCAAATGGGAATACCATTTGTTAACCGTGCTTCACGTCTTCTTGCGCTGCCGGCGGCTGCCCGGGCTTTTTCATGTTTGCGCCGGAAAGCGATGGTCTGATGCAACTATTGAAAGGGATCGGTGTTTCCCTTGCAGGATTGATTGCGGAGGAGTGACAATGAAACTCGCCCTGACCGCCAGCGCTTTTGCTGGCGCCATGCTGTTCGCCTCGGGTGCGTTCGCCATGCCCGCGGCTTCGGGACTGGCGCAGCCCGCCCAGGCGGATGGCTTCGTGACCCACGTTGCGCAGGGCTGCGGCCCCGGCGGCTGGCGCACCCCCTCCGGACGCTGCGCTTATGGCCGTCCCGGTTATGGCCCGCCGCGTTACGCGCCGCCGCCGCGCTATTATGGCCCGCCGCGCTGCTTCGTCAGACACACCCCCTATGGCCCGCGTCGCGTCTGCCGTTAAGGCGCGCGCAAGACCGGTCGCCGCCTTGCGCCAGGCGACGCGGCGGCGGGCGTTAATGTAACGCCAGTGGCTTTCCGGGTCGGGCCGTGCGCCGGGTTCGGGGCCGAACAAGAGCAAACAAGAGAAAGTGAAAATCGTATGAAGGCTGCATTTGCCAAGTTGTCGGGCGCGCGGGTCGCCGGTCTGGCCGCGATCGCTGGCGCGATGATGGTCGCTTCGGGCGCCATGGCGGCGCCGGCTGGCGCGGGCGCCGGCGCGTTTGACGGCGCTGGCGCGCCGATGGTGTCGACGGTCGCCGGTGGATGTGGCCCCGGCATGTACAGGGGCCCGGGCGGCCGCTGCTACCGGGCGGGCGTCCGTCCGCACGCCCATCGCCCGCCGCCGCCGCCGCCGCGTCACTATCATGCGCCGCGCCGCGCGCCCCATTGCGTCGTGCAGCACACGCCGCACGGTCCGCGACGCATCTGCCGCTGAGCGGGCTGCGCAATATGCAAACGGCCCCGCTCCGGGGCCGTTTTTTTATTGGCGCGTCGCCACACGCGTTCAGTTGGTGGACGGGCCAGACTCGCAGGCAGAGCTCCAGGGCTTGTTGATGGGCGTGGCGCGCCCGCACTTGTCGCAGGCGGCGACGGACAGGGCCACCGCGAGCAGTGCGCCGCATCGCACGGAGAGCCGCGCGATGCGCTTCAGGCGCTGCGGGCGGCGGGCGACAATGGCTTCCATATCAGATCTCCACAACGGTTCGGCGGAAAGGGACGCGGCCTTTGCCTCCCGATAACGTCCCACCGGCAGGGCGTTGCCGCGCCCTTGACGCTGATGCGCCCCCGAGCGGGGCGCATCAATGGGTCGCCCAGGTCCGGGCTTTTCAGGGCGCGCGCGCATCGCGGCGGCGTCCTGGAACGTTGGAGCAATCCGGCGTGGCGATTTGACGACGCCGGCCTGCCGGGTCCGGCCACGGGCGGCGCGGCGTGAACCCGCGCCGGTGGCCTTCCGGGCGTCAATGCCCGGTTGTTTTTGCCTGTCCACGGGGCAGGGGCAAGGTGTCCGCCATGTTGGAGCCGAGCATCTCGAACTGGTCGCCGAGGCCCTCGCGCGTCTTCGGATCGATAATGGCGATGGGCGCCGACACGGCGATGCTGGCGGCCGTGCCGACGGTCGAGGCCGCGCCCACGGCGATCCGGCCCAGCTTGTCGCCGAGGCCGACGCCGGAGTCGCTGAGGGCCTGGCCGGCGACCAGCCGGCTGCCGATCATCTGCACCACCTGGGGCGACTGGGCGAAGGTGGCGTGGTTGATGGAATCCGATGACTGAACGCCCGTGAGGTCGATCAGGATGATGTCGTCGCGTTTCAGCTCGGAGCGGTAGGGCTCGGCCTGCGGGTTGATGGCGCCGAGGCGCGTCTGGCCCCAGACCCGACGCGAGAAGGCCAGCGCCTCATCGTCCTGCGAGGTAAAGATGACGAAGGGCGGCCGCTTCGGCCCGATGGCGGCGATCTGCCGGCGGAACACGTCGAAATCCACGTCAGGCGCCGCCAGCATCACACTGTTGATTTTCGGCGCGATGCGGCCGTTGCGGATCGCCATCTGCCGCAACGCCTCCAGCGTCACCCAATTGCCCATGGAGTGGGCGAGGATGGCGATTTCGCCCACCTGGGGGTCGCGGTTGAGGGTCGTGAGCAGCTTTTCCAGGGCGTCGCGGGAGAAGTTGCTGCTTTCACGGTCGAAACCATAGGAGAGCAGCCGCCCGCGCGACGGCCAGGTGAACAGCACCGGCATCGCCGGCGCGCCAGAGTCATGGATGATCTGGGTGAACCGGTAAACCGCGTCCTCGAAGTTGGTGTTGTAACCATGCACGAACACCAGCACCCGGCGCTGGCGCTGCTGACGCATGCGCTGGTTGAACGCCGCCATGGCCTGGGTCGGGCTCAGAACCCTGGCAGACAGGGTGGTGAAGTCCGTGGCGGGGTTGGCCGGCAAACGGCGCGGCCATTGCACGTCGCCAACCTTGCGCGCGCCGGCCGGCGGCACCGAGACGGTGATCTCGGCGAAATTGAGCAGATCGGAGCGCTCCCCGGTGAACATCTGGCCGGGGCGGGCGTTTTCCAGGCTGCGCGTCGTGGCCACCAGCATGCTGACAGGCGTGGCGCCGGGATAAACAGCCCCCTGTTCAGGCTGCAAAACGTTCCGGGCGCGGCCGCTGCACCCCGCCAGCAAGGCGGCGGCGATCGCGGTGACGGCTAGCACATATAGTCGGCGCATGGCGCGGCGGAGCTCCAGAACGGACAGTTGTCGGCGGTCAGACCCGGCGCGGCGCGCCTGTTCGGCCTGGGGGCGTCCCCCAGCAGCAACCGTTGGACGGGGCACCCTAGCGCGCGGTTGGGACGGGCGCCAGAAGCTCGCCGTCGCCGCATGGCGCGGGGCCGGGCGCCGGTGGTGTTTTTGCCACAGGCGACGCCTGACCCGACGGCGCGCGGCGCAGCAGCACGATGGCGCTGGCGCTCACCACCAGCGCGAGGCCCACCCAGTCGGTGATGGCTGGCGTTTCACCCAGCATCAGCATGGCGCCGATCACGCCGACGCCCGGTGTCATCAGCGTGCCAATGGCGGCGACCGAAGCGGGAGATCGGGTCAGCACCCCAAACCAGATCCATGTTCCGAGCGCCTGGGCGGCGACGATATTGTAGGCCAGCCCGAAAAAGCCGGGCGTCAGGCCATGGAAGGCAATGGCTGGTCCTTCGAAGGCCAGCATGCCCGCCGTCAGGATGGCCGCGGCGGCGCCGATCTGCCAGGTCGCCGCGGTCAGCGGTGGACCGCTGATCGGAAAACGTTTCATGAAAACGGCGCCGCAGGCCCAGGATAACGCCGAGCCAAAGGCCAGCGCGAGGCCGGCGGAAAGTCCGCCGGCGGCGAGGGCGGGCCACGCCAGCGCCATCAGGCCAGCGGCGCCCAGCGCCAGGCTGAGGGATTTGCGGGCGTCAAGCCGCTCGCCCAGGAAGAACACCGCCATAGCCGTCGCCCACACCGGCATGGAAAAGGCGATGATCGCCGCGCGTCCGGTTTCCATCACCATCTGCGCCCAGGCGTTGAGGATGTTGACCAGCGCCATGCCGAAAATGGCCGGAACCAGCACGCGCCACCACGCGCGCGGGCTGATGCGCAGGCTCTCGCCGCGCCACAGGGCCGCGCCAGCCAGCACCAGCGCGGCGCCCGACAGGCTCAGCGCCCGCGTCGTCCACGGGCCATATTCAAGGATGGCGAATTTGACGATGGGCCAGTTCAGACCCCAGATCAGGCCAAGGAGCGTGACCAGCGCCAGATTGTTGCGGGTGGGGTGCGGGGGCATGGCGCGGGACCTGATGTTGCTCCCGCGATTTGTGCAGCCTTCCAGACGTTATAACAAATGCGTCACGCGCGGGAGCCGCGCGCCCACGATGCGTCCATGGCATGGCTTGCCCGATGCGGCGTCATCCGCCGGTCCGCCGCCGCAAGTCCGTCCCCCCGCCTTTCGCGCGCGCCGTCTTTCCCGGGCCATGTGCGGCTTTCGTCGGGCCTTGCCTGGCGATGTTTTTCGTAGAAGTCTTGGCGCACGCTCCCGGTCAGGAACAAGATGGAGCGGTATTCTGGAGGAGCGCCGTATGACGGTTCGTTACTACGACTGGATCGCCCATCACGCGATGCGCACGCCGGAGCGGCTTGCGGTCGTCAATCTGGCGGACGGTCGTGAGTTTTCCTACGCGCGGATGCATGACCGCGTGGGCCGGCTGGCGGCCCACCTGTCGGTCAACCTCGGCGTCAACGCCGGCGATCGTGTGGCCGTGCTGGCCCAGAACGCGCCGGAGACGCTGGAGGTCCAGTTCGCCTGCGGCCGGCTTGGGGCGATTTTCGTTCCGCTCAACACGCGCCTCACGGTGGCCGAGCTGACCTATATCGTGGGCGACGCGGCCCCGCGCGTCATGGTGCACGACGCGGAGCTGGCGGCCACGGCGCTTGAGGTCGCCGCCGCGTGCCAGACGCCGGCGAGCCTGCAGTTCGACGCCCCCTACGAGGCGGCGCTGGCGGCGGTCCAGCCCTTGCCGCGCGCCGCCTGGGCCGATGTCAGCCATGATGACGTCTCCACCATCATGTACACCTCCGGCACCACCGGGCGCCCCAAGGGCGCGATGATCACCCACGGCATGACGTTCTTCAACTGCGTCAACCTGGGAGCTGTCGCCGGCGTCAGCCAGTCGACCGTCCAGTTGCTGGTGCTGCCGTTGTTCCACACCGGCGGCCTGAACTGCTACGTCAATCCGACCCTGCACGCCGGCGGCCTCGTGCTGGTCATGCGCGCCTTCGATCCGGGCGCGACCCTGCGGCTGATCCACGAGAAGGCCTTCGGGCTGAACCTGCTGTTCGGCGTGCCGTCGATTTACCAGTTCCTGTGCCAGCATCCGGATTTCGACAAAACCGATTTCTCGGGCCTGCGGGTCGGCGGAGTGGGCGGCGCGCCGATGCCGGTGCCGCTGCTGCGCATCTGGGAGCAGCGCGGCGTCGCCCTGCAACAGGGCTATGGCATGACAGAGACGAGCCCGGCCGTGCTGGCGCTCGACCAGGCGGACGCCGCCGCCAGGGCGGGCTCCGCCGGCAAGCCGGTGCTGCACACCGAGGTTTGCGTGATGCGCGAGGACGGAACCCTGGCGGCGCCCGGTGAGATCGGCGAGCTGTGGGTGCGCGGTCCCAATGTCACGCCAGGCTACTGGAACCGGCCGGACGCCAACGCCTCATCCTTCACGGACGGCTGGCTGCACACCGGCGACGCCACCCGCGTCGACGCCGACGGCTTTTTCTATATCGTCGACCGCTGGAAGGACATGTACATCTCTGGCGGCGAGAACGTGTATCCCGCCGAGGTGGAGGACGTGCTCTACCAGATGCCGCAGATCGCCGAGGCGGCGATCATCGGCGTGCCGGACGAACGCTGGGGCGAAAGCGGTCTCGCCGTTGTGGTGGTGAAGCCGGGCCAGCAGCTCTCGGAAGATCAGGTTCATGAACATTGCCGGGCGCGCCTCGCCCGCTTCAAATGCCCGCGCGACATCGCTTTTGTCGAAGCCCTGCCGCGCAACGCCACCGGCAAGGTGCACAAGCCGACCCTGCGCGGCCAGTTTGTCACCGAACCGGAAGGCGTCTGAACCCGCCGGGGTACACGCCCTGGCGGGGGGCGGGGGCAACACCTCAAACAGCCGCGCCGGCCGTGAAAGCCGGCGCGGCGCGACCAAAACGGCGGTATGCCTGAGAGTTTTGACTGTGACTGAGTGTTTTGACGATGTGCGCGCCCGGATGACCGGGCTGTTCTCCGGGTTTGAGCGTCTTGCCGGCGATGCGGCCCATGCCGGGCTCAAACGGGCGGCGGTGGCGATCACCGTGGTGGAGGATCCGCGCGGCGATGGCGGGCTGGCCTTTGTGCTGACGCGCCGGGCCCGCACCCTGCGCTCCCATGGCGGCCAGTGGGCGCTGCCAGGCGGCCGTTGTGACCCCGGCGAGACCGTGACCGAGGCGGCCCTGCGCGAGGTGTCGGAAGAAATCGGCCTCATTCTTGGCGCCGACGCGGTGCTGGGCGTGCTCGATGATTACCCCACCCGCTCCGGCTATCTGATGACGCCCGTGGTGGTGTGGGCCGGCGACGCCAGCGCCATCGTCCCCAATCCCGCCGAGGTGGCTTCGGTGCACTACATCCCCCTGACGCATGTGGCGCGCGAGGATATCGTCAGCTTCATCACCATTCCCGAGAGCCCGCGCCAGGTTATCCGGCTGTGGATCGACGACGATCACATCCATGCGCCGACGGCGGCGGTGATCTACCAGTTCCGCGAGGTGCTCGCCGGGCGCGACACCCGCGTGCACGAGCTGGAGCAGCCGGTGTTCGCCTGGAAATAATATCAGCCCTTCCCAAAACACCTCCGGCTGCGCGCCGGTTACCGGGAGTTTCAGCGTTCATGAGCAACTTGCCGACCATCAGGCCCGACGAAGCCGGCTTCTCCGTGGAGCGCCTGGAGCGGATCAACGCGGTGCTGCGCGATCATGTCGACCGCGGCCGGCTTGCCGGCGCGGTGACCATGCTGTCCCGCTTCGGCAAGGTGGCGCATTTTTCGGCCGTCGGCATGCGGGATCCGGCGACGGGCGAGGCGCTGCGGACTGACGCCCTGTTCCGCTGCTATTCCATGACCAAGCCGGTCGTTTCCACCATGATCATGATGCTGGTGGAGCAGGGGCGGCTGCTGATCACGGATCCCGTCGCCAAATATATTCCGGCGTTCGCCGCCACGAAGGTGGCGGTGAAGCGCGACGGCGTCCTGACCCTGGAGGATCAGGCGCGGCCGATGACCGTGCAGGACCTGCTGCGCCACACCTCGGGCCTGAGCTACGAATTCCTGGCCATGCCCGAACTGCAGCAGATGTACATGGACGCCCGTATTTTCCGGCGCAGCTGGACCAGCATGGAGCACGCGGAAGCCCTGGCGCAGCTGCCGCTCAACAGCCAGCCAGGAACCCGGTGGGACTACGGCCGCTCCACTGACGTTCTGGGGACCATCGTCGAGATCATCACCGGCTCCTCCCTCGGCGACGCCCTGCGCGAGCACATCTTCGATCCGCTCGGCATGGACGACACCGGCTTTTATGTGCCGGAAGCTTCGCTCCACCGCCTGGCTGAACCGCTGCCGCAAGATCCCGACACCGGCGAGGCGGTGAAGCTGCTCGACGTGACGAAACCGTTCCCGTTCGAATCCGGCGGCGGCGGCCTGGTGTCGTCGGCGATGGATTACGCCCGCTTCATCCAGATGATCCAGAACGGCGGCGTGCTCGGTTCAACACGGTTGCTCAGCCGCAAGACCGTGAGCCTCATGGCCGCCGACCACCTGCCCGAAGGCGCGTCCATCGGTTCGGACCTGTTGCCGCCGGGACATGGCTTTGGCCTCGGCTTCGCGGTGCGCACCCACGATGGCCTGGCGCCGTCGCCGGGCGGCGCCGGCCAGTTCTTCTGGAGCGGCATCGCCGGCACCACCTTCTGGATTGACCCGGAGGAGGAATTCTTCGCCCTGCTGATGATCCAGGTGCCGCCGAACCAGCGGGAGGAATACCGGCACCTGTTCCGCAATCTGGCTTACGGCGCCTTCGGCGACTGACGACCGCTCCGCCTGTCCCGCATATCCATCCGCGCTGGCGGGCGGAACCATGACGGCGGGCGGGAGGTTGCGCCTGTGCGCCTGGCGAGCAAAGGGAGCATGGGCGCCGCGCCGCCCTGGCGCACGCCATTTGCGCCCGGCGACGCTGGCGGGTAAATCCTGCCGGGTCGCCGCGCGCCCTGTTCGCCTGCGCTGCTCACCCGGCGCCGATGTCCGGGCGTGACGCGGCGTTTTTTCGCGCCTGGAAAGCGCGTCAATCAAAGAGGGAGCCGGCCCCGTTGCAGAGCGGGCAGTTCTTGCTCCCGTATCAGGATATCCCATGACCGCCTGGTGGCCGGAAATCGTCGCTGCGCTCCAGATCATCTGGATCGATCTTGTCCTGTCCGGCGACAACGCGGTGGTCATCGCCCTGGCCTGTCGCGGCCTGCCGGCCAACCAGCGCAAATGGGGCATTATTTTCGGCGCCGGCGCCGCCATCATCCTGCGCGTGATCTTCGCCCTGCTGGTCATCCAGCTGCTTCAGGTGCCGTTCCTCAAGGTCATTGGCGCCTTTCTGCTGCTGCGCATCGCCGTTGGCCTGACCCGGGGGCAGGAGGATGAGCACGGCGAGATCCGTGAGTCCGGCAAGCTGTGGGGCGCCGTCTGGACCATTGTCGTCGCCGATGCGGTGATGAGCCTGGACAACGTCATCGCCATCGCCGCCGTGGCCCAGGATCATGTCGGCATGCTGATTTTCGGTCTCGCCCTGTCGATCCCGCTGATCGTTTTCGGCGCCAACATCCTGGTGAAGGCCATCGACCGCTTCCCGATCCTGATCTGGGCCGGCGCGGCGCTGCTCGGCTGGGTGGCTGGCGGCATGCTGATCACCGACCCATGGATAGTGAAAACGCTTGGCGCCGGCCAGGTGGCGCTCTGGAAGCTGCCGGTGGAGGCGGCCGGCGTGCTGGTGGTGGTCGGTCTTGGCTGGCTGATGCGGCGGCTGGCGCAGCGCCGGCGGACCGCCGGCGCCGACGCCGACGTGGGCGGCGGCATCTGAAGCCCGATCCGGGCGCGCCATGCCGCCCGGCAGGCCCGCGTGCGGGACGCCGGCCTCAGACCTGATCGCGGAAGCGCGCGATGATGCGTTTTTGCAGATGATCACGCACGTCCCGGTAAGCCTGTAGCCTGTGGGCGCGGGAGCCGTGCGTCGCGGTGGCGTCCGGCGTGGGCCAGTATTCCACCTCCACCGCCAGCGTGCGCGTCAGTTCAAGCGCCGCGTGGTGCGCCTCTGGCGACAGGGTGACGATCAGGTCGAAGTTCAGCCCCTCGTATTCTTCAAGCTCGTCGAGGGTGCGCGGCCGGTGGCGGCTGGCGTCCACGCCCATCTCGTCCAGCACGGCGACGGCGAACGGATCGAGGTCGTCCTTCCGCACCCCGGCGGACTGCACATAGATGCTCTTGCCAAAATAGTGCCGGGCCAGCGCTTCGGCCATCGGTGAGCGCACCGCGTTGAGGGCGCAGACGAACAGCACCGCCTGCACGCGCGGTTTCGCGTCCTGGGGCGCCTTCGCGACCTGATCCGGCGCCTCGGGCGGGAGCGCAGCGATCAATTCAGCCCTTCCAGTGCAGGGCGAAGATGAGGGTGAACAGGCGGCGGGCGGTGTCGAAATCCACCGTCAGCTTGCCGGCCAGCCGCTCCTGAACCAGCGCCGCGGCTTCGTCATGCAGGCCGCGCCGGCCCATGTCGATCGCTTCGATCTGTTGCGGCGAGGCCGTGCGCACGGCGGCGAAATAGCTGTTGCAGATCAGTTCGTAGTCCTTGATCACCCGCCGGAACGGCGTCAGCGACAGATAATGCGCCGCCACCAGCGCGCCGCTGCCGGGCGGCTCGCCGTCCTCCGGCGTCTGCCGCACGGTGAACGCCAGCCGTTTTTCCACCATGGCGAGCTCAAGGGCGTAGGGACCCGCGTCGACATTGGGCACGGCGAAGCTGTTGCTCTCGATGATGTCCCAGATGGCGGCGTTGCGCTCATGCTCCTGCTCGGGCGCGCCGCGGCCGATCGATTGTTCGTCCAGCGCCACGGACGCCAGCCGGTTCCGGGAGGAAGCCTTGCCTGAAGAATCTCCGCTTGCGGACATCGCGGCTCCTTCCCGTCCTGCTGGCTGGGGCCGGCTGTTGGCGCATGATTCGTAAAAATCATGCGCAATTAAAGAAGGTGGAGCGCAGTGCGTTTCTGTTGAAACGCTTCGCGCCCTACAGGTTGAGGCGGATGGCCACCGAGCGGGCGTGCCCCCCCAGCCCCTCCGAACTGGCGAGGCTGATGGCGGATGGCCCGAGCTGGCGCAGCGCCTCCGGCGAACACGAGAGTATCGACGTGCGCTTCATGAAGTCCAGCACGCCGAGGCCGGAGGAGAAGCGGGCGGAGCGCGCGGTGGGCAGCACGTGATTGGGGCCGCCGACATAATCGCCGATGGCCTCCGGGGTGTGCGAACCGAGGAAGATCGCGCCGGCGTTGCGCACCTGCGCCGCCAGTTCCGCCGCGTTGGCGGTTTCGATTTCCAGGTGCTCGGCCGCGATGGCGTTGGCCAGCGGAACCGCTTCGGCCAGATCGCCGACCAGAATGATGGCGCCGTTGTCGCGCCAGCTGGCGGCGGCGATCCGGGCGCGCGGCAACGTCGCCAGCTGGCGCTGCACCGCGGCTTCCACCGCGTCCGCGAGGCTGGGGCTGTCGGTGATCAGGATGCACTGCGCCGCCGCGTCGTGTTCGGCCTGGGCCAGCAGGTCGGCGGCGATCCAGTCGGGGTTGGCGTGCTCATCGGCGATCACCAGCACCTCGGATGGGCCGGCGATCATGTCGATGCCCACCGTGCCGAACACCCGGCGCTTGGCCGCCGCCACCCAGGCGTTGCCGGGTCCGACGATCTTGGCTACCGGCGCTATGGTGGCCGTGCCGTAGGCGAGGGCGCCGATGGCCTGGGCGCCGCCGATGCGGTAGATTTCATCGACGCCGGCGAGGTCCGCCGCCGCCAGAACCAGCGGGTTCATGGCGTCGTCTGGCGTCGGCGCCACCATGACGATGCGCGGCACGCCGGCGACGCGGGCCGGCACGGCGTTCATCAGCACCGATGACGGATAGCTGGCGGTGCCGCCCGGCACGTAGAGCCCGACGGCGTCGATGGCCGTCCAGCGCCAGCCCATGGTCACGCCCAGCGCGTCCGTGAAGCTGTCGTCCTGCGGCTTCTGGCGACTGTGATAGGCCTCGATGCGATCGCGGGCGACGACGAGGGCGGCCAGTTCTTCCGGCTTGCAGGCGGCTTTCGCGGCGGCGATTTCATCGGCGCCGACCCGCATGCGCCCGCCGGAAATATCCAGCCGGTCGAATTTCGCCGTCAGCTGGATGACAGCCGCGTCGCCGCGCGTCGCCACGTCGGCGAGGATCGCGCGCACGCCTTCGTCCACGTCCACCGACGTTTCGCGCTTCTGGCCGAGCAGGCGGGCGAAAGCATGCTGGAAGCCGTCCTGGCGGGCGTCCAGTCGCAGCGCCGTGGGGCCTGTGTCAACCATGTCAAAGCTCTCCGTCGGTTTCTGATCGGCTTAATCTGTTTCATGGGCGGGACGGCGAATGGCCTCCCATACCGGGCCCAGGTCCTTCAGCTGCGCCTCGATGCACTCGACCTCGGCGCGGATGGCGCCGCCGCCAGAAAAAACCAGCCGCAGCGCGCCAGATGGGGCTTCGCCTGGTTCGAAGGAAATTGCCAGCAGATTCAGCGCCTGGGCCGCGGGATCAACGCCCTTGTGGACGACGCGGGAAACGCGGCCGAAATGCAGGGCGCTGAGCCGGCGTCGTGGCTGATCAGGCGGCGAGGACCAGTCGAAACGGCGCAGGGTCAACGCCAGCAGGCCGTCGCCGGGCCGCCAGACGATGTCGGCGGGCCGCAGCACGGCGTCCTGAACGTGGGCGGAAATCACCGCCAGATCTTCGGCGTCGAGCGCCATCAGGCCAAGGGGCGTGCTGTCGTCGGAGGTCAGTTGGCTCATGGTCGCCTGTCAGGCTGGCGTGGAAACGCGGGTCATGACCCGGGAAACATTTGCGGGAACAACGTTTGGGGCGCGCGGCGCGTAACGAACTGTGCATATATATCATGATTGATAACGTTTGCGGACGTTGGCGCGGCCGGCGGCCGCGGGCGCGTCACAATCTGGCTTGAAACGCCGGAAGCAATAACCCGAAAGACGCGCCGGACCGTTCGGCGGCAGGGTCAGGAGAATTTCCATGTCAGGAGAATTCCCATGAGGTTCCGTTCAGTGACGGGGCGCGTGGCCCAGGTGGCGACGGTAGTGACCAGGGTGGCGGCAAAGGCGACGACAGGGGCCGTGGCGATGGCCGTCGCGGTCGCGGTGACGGTGGCGGTGATGCTGCCGCAGATCGCCGCCGCCCAGCCGTCCGACGATGGCCGCCCGCCGCCGCCGCCCGGCATGCGCCCGCCGCCGCCGCCGCCACCCCCGCCCGGTTTCCGGCCGCCGCCGCCGCCTCCGGCGTTCAGGCCTCCGCCGCCTCCGCCGCCGCCGGCCATGCGCCCGCCGCCGCCCCCACCGCCGCC
>Ga0180216_1000544_pt1 | contig 39104 bp, 17 predicted proteins | sample eDN3rd37CBELigMG_FD_128879 | JGI IMG/M metagenome (GOLD analysis project Ga0180216, IMG submission 128879) | Enriched Miracle-Growth compost microbial communities from Emeryville, California, USA - eDNA 3rd pass 37_C BE-Lig MG (version 2)... ...
CTGATACATTATTGGCTATTCTGTCTCACGTCCGAACGAGTGGTTTGTCCGGCGTGGGGGAAGGTCAATGGTTACTGTAGTCCATGTCGAGCGAACTGGCGCCGGTCCGGAGGGTGCATCAAACCCCTTTCCCCACGAGGGTAGTGAAACGCACGCGCTCATACGTGTAGACAATATTTCCCACATCTTGTCTGCCTATGGCGCCGTCGTCGCGCATGCGGCGATCGCCAGTCTGGATCTCGTCCTTGATCGGCTGCGGTCTGAAGCCTGTCTGGTGCGGGTGTGGCGACCGGGGCTGATCGAGGTCTCGTTCGGGCATCGATCCCACGCCGAAGCAATGGCTTTGGTCGAAGCCTTGCTTGACGGCCTTTCCATCGAGGCAGTGAAGATCGAGGGGCTGAGTCTCCATTTGACCCTGTCCTGCGCAACGGGCGGTGCATCGGATGAGTATGCATTGCCGCCCTACGCCGCGGCCGGAGATGATGAGGCCTGGGCCCGCGAATATCGGAAAGCCATGCATTTGGCCGCCGAAGCGCTCGCTGCACTCCGTGAGGGCCGGCTCCTCATGGGCTGGCAGCCGGTTCGGTCCGCTTTATCGCCCGCTGAGGTCCTTTATTCGGAGGGATTGGCGCGCCTGACGACGAGCAGAGGTCGGGTTTTATCTCCTTCCCTGTTCATTCCTGCGTTGGAGGTGCTCGGCATGGCGCGCGTCTTCGACCGCCGTATCGTGGCCGCCGTGGTGGATGAGTTGGAGCGGTCTCCTGCTGCGATATTGGGCGTGAACATTTCCAGCCAGAGTGCGCGGCTCGATGCGTGGTGGTACTCGTTATTCACGCGGTTGCGGCAGAGGCCGGGTGTGGCGCAGCGCCTCATCATCGAAATTACGGAAACTGCGCCGCCGGCACCGGGCGTGTCTGATTTCGTCAGTGTCTTGCGCGGGTATGGCTGCAGAGTGGCGCTCGATGATTTCGGTGTTGGGTGCGCATCGGTGCGGAGCGCCATCAGGATTGCGCCAGACATCATCAAGATTGACGGCTCCTTTGTGCGGCACCCCGCTCTTTTCGGGAACAATTCCGCGCTTCTGGACCATCTGATCGGCGTCGCCGGCGCTGTTGCCTCCATCGTGGTCGTGGAGGGCGTCCAGGATGAGGGCCAGAGCCGGATGGCGGCCGATCTGCAAAAGCGCCTGACCGCGTCCGGCGGCTGCTGGCAGCAGGGGCATCGGTTCGGTCGCGTCAGCGCATGGCGGAGCTGCCGTTACAGCCAAAAGGAGGCGGAGTCAGTTCAGACTGTGCCGCTCCAGGACCTCTCTGCGCCCGCAGGAGATTTTCGCGCGCAAGATTGGTTTTTCCCGATGGCATGCGCTGGATGAATATTTCCGAGAAACGAAATTGTAACTTCAAGTAAAATTTAGAGAATCAAAAATGGTTTTATAGAATTTTTTCTTTCAGAAGCTGGTTCTGAAATAAGTTCATGGGTGATTTATTTATCACCTCAAGTTCATTGGAATTGGAATGAGCGTGAGGCATCGTCATATTCTTTTTGTTGCCGCCATGTTGTCCAGCGGTGCGGCGTATGCGCAGCAGGCTGTCGATCCGGGCCGGATCGATGAACGGTTGCGTCAGCGCCCGGCCGAGCCCGGTGTCTCTCCGCTGGTCGTGCCGGAACTGCCGCAACAGGAGGTTGCGCCTGAAAGCTCACTGCCTGTCACGTTGACGGCGGTTCGTTTTGAGGGGGCGACGGTCGTGCCCGTCGAGACGCTGGACCATATAGCGGCACCTTATCTCAATCGCGAAATGTCGCTTTCTGAGCTGTTCCGGCTCGCCGAAAAGGTCACCGCTGAATATCGCCGCCGCGGCTATGTGCTGTCGCGCGCGATCGTGGCGCCGCAGCGGATCGAAGGTGGCATTGCCACCATCAAGGTCGTTGAAGGCTTTATCGACCAAGTGCGCGTTGAAGGCGATGCCGGCGGCTACCGTCCTTATCTGGAGTCCTATCTGGCGCCGGTCCGTGGCGAAAGACCGACCTCCGGCGAGGATCTGTCGCGTGCTCTGCTGCTTGCCCGTGATTTGCAGGGGGCCGATGTCCGGGCGGTCCTGACTCCGTCAGAAACCGTGCCCGGAGCGGCCGATCTCAGTCTGGTCGTGAAGCGCAAGCCGGTCGAAGCCTTCGCGGCGATCGATAATCGCGGATCGCGCTGGCTGGGCCCCGTGCAGATTTACGCGGGCTTGATGCTGAACGATCTGTTCGAGGCGGGTGGGCGGCTGGCCATTACGGGCGTTGGTGCACCGGCTCAGGGCGGCGAGCTGGGTTTTGTTTCGGGCACTTATGATCAGCCTATCGGCGGGTCGGGCCTGCGCGCCAGCGCATTCGCCAGCTATGCCCGGACGCGGCCGGGCGATGAGTTGCGCGCGCTGGATCTTAAAGGTGAAAGTTTCAGCTGGGGTCTTGGTCTCCAGTATCCCTTTCTGCGCAGCCGCGCCACCAACATCCTCGGTCGGCTGAGCTGGGTGTCGCGCGACAGCAACTCCCATAACATCCTGCTGAACCCGATCTTCGACGACAAGATTCGGGCCCTCAGCGCCGAACTGCTGGTCAATCACGCCGATCAGCTGAGTGGGCAGATTACGGCGCGCGTCTCTGTCACGCAGGGGCTGGACGCTTTCGGGGCCACCAAAGATACGGATTCGGCCAAGTCCCGCGCGACGGCATCCGGCAGATTTACGCGTTTCAATGCCGAAGCCACGCGTATCCAGCCTATCTATCGCGGACTGCACCTGCTCTTGGGCGGCGCCGCGCAATGGACGACAGACAGTCTGCTCGCATCCGAGGAGTTCGGGTTGGGCGGCACGCAATATGGCCGTGCCTACGATCCGTCCGAGATTACCGGCGACAAGGGTCTCGCTGGCAAGGCGGAGCTTTTCTACACCATCTCGGCCGCAGGTATGGGGTCGGTCGAGCCCTATGTCTATTATGAGGGCGGCCGGGTTTATCAGAACGACCCGTTGCCGGGAGAACCGAGGCATTCAGGGCTCCAGTCCGTCGGTGCCGGCCTAAGGGTCGGGATCAAGGGGCGTATCGGCGTCTCGATGGAATATGCCCAGCCGATCCGCCGTGACGTGGCCGCCGAGGGTGGCCGCGATGGGCGGATCTTCCTTTCCTTCAGTGCAGCTTACTGACCGCCAGCGATGTCACGCGCGTGGGCAATTAATTTTTTGGAGAGTTTGAGATGAGTCAGCAACCCCCTGCTGGAACGGTCCTCATTCCGAACCGCCGTAGCACGCTCTCCGGTCGGCGCGCCGCATTGATGATGTCCGCGGCCGTTCTCGCATTGACCAACGCATCGCCGCTTATGGCGCAGGACGCCAATGCGCTGCCGACGGGCGGCGCTGTCGTCGGCGGATCCGCGACCATCGGCACACCCACGCCGCAGGCGACGCTTCAGATCACGCAGACGAGCGATCGGGCGCTTATCAACTGGGATAGCTTTGACATCGGCTCCGACGCGCAGGTCAATTTCGCGCAGCCGGGTGCCAGCGCCATCACGCTCAATCGCGTGGTCGGCGGCTCTGCGCCTTCGCAGATCGCGGGTAAGCTTACGGCGAACGGGACTGTCGCGGTTATCAACAGCAATGGCGTGATGTTCGCCGGCACTGCCGACATCAATGTCGGTGGGCTCATCGCGAGCGCCGTGGACATCTCCGACGCGGACTTCATGGATCGCGCCACGCTGAGTTTCGGTTCGTCGACCGATGCCACGGGCGAAATCGTTGTGAGCGCGGGGGCCGGCATCAGCATTGCCGATCAGGGGCTTGCTCTCTTCTTCGCGCCGACCGTGCGCAATGAGGGCATGATCACTGCCCGGCTTGGCCATGTAACCCTTGCTTCCGGCAGCAGCGCCACGATCGATCTCGATGGCACGGGCTTCCTGGAGATCGGCCTGGGTAGCGAAAATGCGCTGGTTGAGAATGGCGGGTCGATCACGGCGAGCGGTGGCACCATCCGCATGACTGCCAAGGCTGCCAGTGCCACGATCGACCAGATTATCAACACCGGCACTCTGTCCGTTGCGGGAGTCAGCGTCGATCCGGGCGGCATCATTACGCTGTCAGCGGACAAGAATGTCCGCCTTGGTGGCACGATCGATGCGGGCACGATCGGCTCTGCGAACTTCGTGGCCGGCAACGAGATCGAAGTGGCGTCCAATGTCTCGGCCAATGGCAATATTGCGTTGACCGCGCGTCACATCCTTGGTGCGGGCGACGTCAATGTTGCCACCGGCGCGCTCAGCCTTGCACTCGACATAGGTGGCGCGGACACGTCGAGCGAAGGCAATTTTGTCGGCGATGCGCTGGGCGTCATCGGCACTGGGGCGGGCGGCGCCACACTGGATCTCGGTGCGGGGATCTATGCCGCGGGCGGAACGATTAGCCGCGGCAATGTCACTGTCGACGGCGGCGGCGTGGCGACAATCCGCGTGCCGATCAACGGCAGCGCGATCAACGGACTGAACGTCAATGCAAACGACGCCACCGTCACGGGTCTGACCTTTACGAGCACATTGCCTGAGGACACTGCCGCCTGGGATTATGGCTGGGGCAGCTCGATCACCCGCGGCATTGCGGTCGGCAATGGCGTCAATAATGCGACGATTACCGGCAACACCATCCGGGGCGTGCGCAACGGCGTTCTCGTCGATGGGCGCGGTGCCACAACCCTGTCGATCACCGGGAATGTGATCGACAACACCAAGAGCGCGATCTCGGTGCAATATGTCGACGCCTCTGCGCCGGGCTGGACGATCAGCGGCAATGACGATGGGGCCTTCGGCAATGAATGGGGCATCATCCTTCACCTGAACGGCGTCTGGAACGGGACCACAACGACGTCCGGTGCCGGCCTTCTTGGCGACAATCCGTCGCTTGATGAGCAGGCGCGGTTGCTGGCGCTCAGCAACGCCAATGGCGGCATCTCGGTATACAATCAGGGCTACACGGCTTCCAACCGCACGCAGGTGTTCGTCGATCCCAATGGCGGCGTGAATGCTCAGGGGGCGGCGCCAACGCCGATCGACACGATCCAGGGCGGCATCGATGCCGTTGTGACTGGCGGGACGGTGAATGTGGGCGCCGGTCTTTTCGCCGAGACGGTCTCAATCACCAAGGGCCTCACGCTCCGCGGAGCGGGGATGGACACAACGGCCATCACCGGCGGCATTCTGCTTTCGGGTGTCCTCAGCGATCTTGCACTGAGCGATTTTACGGTCCGCGGCTCAGGCGGCACGTCAGTGATAAGCGGTGGTCAGGTAACGAATCTCACCGTTGATGCTGTGCGGATCGACGCAGAGGGCGTGGTCGGCCGCCATGGCTTCTCGGGAGGGCGGTATGGTGGTGATATCTCGATCACCAATTCCGAGTTTCTCAATATCCGCGGCTGGTCTGCCTTCGATACCCGCAGTGGGGCAGGCGCCGCGACCGACGGGACGCAGATCGCAAGCGCTGTTTTCTCGAATAATCTGCTTGATAACACCATTGGCCACATCGCCTTCCGTCAGCAGGCGGGGGCAGGCACCTACCCCGTTGTCACCATGGCCGACAATATCGTGCGCAACGCCGGGAATTCCGACGAGTCCTTCGGCGCCATTTTCAAGGCCTTCAGGGCTGCTCGGGTGGACTTTTCCGGCAACAGCGTGAGCGATGTCGGCATCAGCAGCTGGACGCCCGCTGGGGAAGCCACCTACGGTGCCGTGCTAATGACGCGCGATGTCGGCACGCTCAACGTGACCGGCAATACCTTTACCGACAATCACCAGGTCTTCGCGGTCGAGCCCGGCTACGGCCTGCCGGGGGTCGTCAATTTCACAGACAATAGCTTTTTCAACAATGGCTATTCGATCTACCTCCCGGGCAATCTGGCGAGTTCCGGAACGATCAGTTTCGCCGGCACCAACAATTTTGTCGCTGGTCCGGATACGGCCCAGCATATCGTCTGGCGCAGTGTCAGCGGCCTCGATCTGACCGGCGTTTCTTTCGATGGAACCCGGGCGAGCGAGCTCAGTCTGAACGATCTGTTCGCGGTCGAGGATCTCATCACCCATGGCGTCGATGTGAGTGGTGCCGGGCTCGCGCGTGTGGTGGCGGGGCAGCTGTACATCACGCCGGGGGCAGGGACGGACAGCATGCTGCGCGGCGTGGCGCTGGCGGCGGTGGGCGACACACTCAATATTTCCGCCGGCACGCATCAACTAACGAATACCCTGCTGTTGCAAAACAATATTGCCGTTATCGGACAGGGCCAGGGCGAGACGATCATCGATGCGAGCGGTCACGGCAGCTATGGCATCCGCGTCAAGTCGAGCAACACCACGCTGAGCGGCTTCACGCTCTACGGCTCCTCGGTGCCGACGGGTAATTCCAACTACGGGATCAAGGTCGAATCCGGCGGGGACGCATCTGCCCGCAATCTTGGCTTCTCGATCAGTGATGTGACAATCAGTGGCTCGCGAAAGACAGGACTCGACATCAACTCGGCGGTCGGTGTGCTCATTGACGGCGTGACCGTGATGGGAGTGACCGCAGGCAACGGCATTGCGATTACCGACAGCGCAGACGTGACAGTGCGAAACAGTCACACGTCGGGCAATGCCTGGGGTGGACTCGCACTTTACCAGTCGAACAACCTTGCTGGCGGGGGGAGCAATCAGCGGCTCACCGGCATCATGATCGAGGCAAATAATGGCTTTGGGGAGGCGAACGGCCTTTACCTCCAGGATTCGTCGGCGTTGTTCGATCCTGGCACGCTGAACATCCAGGGTTATGGTTTCACCGTCCGGAATGCGGAGCACCGACCTGACGGCGCGCAATTCACCTATTTCCAGAAAACCCGACAAGCCGCGTTTGACTATGGCGTGAACCTTGATGCGCCCGGGGCAAGCATTGTGCAGGGTTGGACCGGCAGCGCCAATGATGCCAACTTCTATGTAGGGCAGGGCGCGCTTAACGGTGGAGGCAACGCCGCGCTCTCGATCCAGGCAGCCATTGGCGCCTCCAGCGATGGTGCTGCCATCCATGTCGCATCCGGCACCTATGCCGAGCAGGTCTCGCTGGCCGGCGCGCGTGCGCTGGACTTCGGCGACGTAACGCTCGAGGGGGTGGCGATTTCTGGCTCCGGCAGCAGCCTTGTCGGTAATCTGAACCTCGCAAGCGCCGGTTTCACCGCGAAGGCTGCGGTGGTGCTGAGCGGCGATACCAGCATCCGGTCGCTTGGCGGCATCAGCATTGCAGGCCTAACCGGTAATGCCGCTCTGACGCTCGCAGGCGAGACGGTGAGTCTCGGCCAATCGTCATTGAGCCGCCTCGATGTCACCGCGGCCAGGATCAGGACGGCAGGCGTCGTGACCACCGATGCGCAGCATTATACGGGGGCAACCAGTCTGGGTGGCAGCTATACGGCGCGCGAGTTCTTGCTCGATGGCGCGGCAACGCTGACGGATAGCACGACGGTTGCCGTATCGGGCACAGCGCGCTTTGGCACGGTGAACGGTACCGTAGCGGGCGGTCAGAACTTCACGCTGAACGCCGGCTCGGCAACGCTGGGATCACTCGGCAATGAGGTTCGCCTGGGTGCCACTGCTGTCACGGCCAAGCAAACGGTGCTGAGCGGCGCTCGCTACGCTGCAAATAGACTGAGCTTTATGGGGCGCGATGCTGATGCCACCGTCCGGCTGACTCAATCCTTTACGCGTTTCGATGCAAGCCTGGTGGATGGAGATGTCTCCATTGGCGCCCATCTGATCGGCACGGCCAGCGGTCAACAGAGTGTCGAGATCACAGCGGGAGCTGGACTGGCCGGCGCAGCGAATGAGGGAAATATCTCGCTCGGTAACGTGGGCAGCGACGTGCTGCGGCTTGGTGGCCTCTCCGTCACCGGCGGCAATTTCTCCGCCGCGACTGTGAAGCTGGCGGGCAATTTCAACTCAAAGTTGAGTGGTAATCAGGTCTTCACGTCCAACACCCTCGATACGCTTGGCGATGTAAGCGCTTCTGTCGCCGGCAATGAAAGCGGCCCGATCCGCGCGGGTGGTTCCGTCGCTGTCGCCGCAGGGGGATCGGGCACCGGTTCGATCATCGCGGGTGGCCCCGTGCAGCTCAGCTATACCACGGACGTTGAGCGTGAAATTTCCTCACAGGGCAGCGTATCGGTCGTGTCGGACGGCGCGATCAGCGGCTCCATCAACGCCGCCGGTCCTGTCGAAGTCAATGCCGCCGGTCCCGTCAGCTCGTCCGTGACGACGGGGGGCGCGGCAAAGATCAAGTCAGCCGCCGGGGTCTCGGGCAATGTAACGGCCGGAGGCAGCGTAAGCGTCACGGCGTCGAAGGGCGACATCAGCGGCTCGATCAACGCTGCGGGTCCAGTGGACGTCAGCACCGACGAAGGTTCGGTAAGTTCTGCCATCTCCACCACCGGAGACGCGTCGGTCAAATCCGGATCGGGCAGTATTTCGAGCACGATCAATGCCGGGGGCTCGGTAGCCGTGTCGGCGCCCGGGGCAGTGACCAGCACAATCAGTTCGGGCGGTTCGATCAGCGTCACTTCGGATACGCCGATCGATGTCCAGGTGAACGGCGGCGCGGTGAGGGTCAACGCACCGGGCGGAAAGGTGGGGGGCGTGTTCAACGAGATCGCCACCGATGACGGCGGCTCGTTCGTTGTCAACGATCAGCCGGTGGTAGGCAGCGGCAAGATCAATCCACGGCAGATCATCGTCGACAGCTTCCTTCGCCCGGTGGGAGGAACGATTGGTGCCTCGGGCGAGATTGTGCTGCCGTCCAATTTTGCGCTCGGCCTGATCGCACCGGCTGGCCAGGGTGCGGCTGTGCGCCCGCCGGTGGTCGTCAATAATGTCGAGGACCTCGGCGATCTGCTGAGGCGCGGCTACACGGCAATCGTCATCCGGATCGATGAAAGCGGCGTCGGCATCAAGCATGAGCTCGCGTCCGGAGAGGTGCGCTGACGATGCACGATTCTTCCGACCATCCGACGCGGGGGGCATCCTCATCATCGCCGCCCGACGCCCCACCGCAAACCAGGCAACTTGGCTCGCAGAAGTCCGGCCGCGCGGCGAGCAGTGGGCCGGAACGTAAAAAGACCGCGGACATCCACATTCTGCGGCCATTTGCACCTGGAAGCGATGAGAGCATCGTCCAGTTTTCATTTCAGATCGAAAATTTCCCGCATATTCAATATGCCTACGGGAGCGTTGTTGGCCTGGAAGCCCTGGACGGCGTCCGGCGCATCGCATCGGACATCATCGGCTCTGACGGGACTGTTCTCGTCGATGCCAACGGCGCCCTGCGTATCCTGGTGCGCGATCCCGCCTCTCTGGGCGGCGGCGTGCTGTCGGACGCCTGCCAGAGGCTGGTCGAAGCCTTTTGCGAGGCGCTGCCCATGGTCGCGCTTCATACCAGCGCGGGCCCCATCTGCCTCTGGGTTTCGGGCGCCTGGTCGATCAGCAACAGGCCTGCTGCCGATGGCACGCAGACCTCGTCGGAGACTGGCGGGACTTCTCTCCGTTTCGCTGGTGGCTCGCCGCAGGAAGACGCGGCCTGGGCGGATCGCTACCGGGCCGACATGGCGCTGGTTGTAACCGTGATGACTGCGCTTGAGCGCGCTTTTGCCGGTCATGCGGAGCAGTTGGCGCTCTTCTGGCAGCCGGTGTGCGATGGCGAGAGGGTTCTGTATCGCGAAGCTCTGGTCCGTTTCATCGACGCGAACGGCGTGGCGCGATCCCCCGCCGATGAGATTTTGGCGCTCGAGCGGCTTGGCTTCATTCGCTTCCTCGACCGCTATGTTGTGGCTCGGGTCGTCGCGGAACTTGAGGATTCCTCGAATGTCTCGCTAGGCGTAAATATCTCCGCCCAGAGCGTGCGCGGCGATTGCTGGTGGGACGACGTAGTGCATCGCCTGAACCGCCGCAACGATGTTGCCAATCGCTTGATCCTTGAAATCACGGAAACGACCACGTTCCCGAACATGTCGGAGGCGGTTCGCTTCACGGCGCGCATGCGACGCTTGGGATGCAAGGTCGCCCTCGACGATTTCGGCATGGGCTTCACGTCTGTGAGGCAAATTCTCGCGCTCTCTCCCGACATCGTGAAGCTTGACCGTTTCTTCCTTCGGCGGGCGGGCCTGTCCGCCAAGGACCGCGCCACCTTCCTCCATCTGGCTCAGTTTGCTCAATCAATGGATGTCACGGTCGTGGTGGAGGGCGTCGAGACGCAGTCCCAGGCAAAACTGGTTCACGAAGCCGGGGTGCGTTGGCAACAGGGCTATTATTGGGGGCGGCCTACCACCTCGCGTGCATGGTTGGCGCAGGCCTTCGATACTGCGCCCGCCGCCCGCATCAGCGATGGCTCTCCGATCGCCGGGGCCGACACTGTTCCGTCATCGGTGGAGGTCGGCTTGTGAGGCATCTTGGCTCCTATGATGGCCGGTATCGCTGGTTCGGCCGCGAAGGCCTTTCCGCGCGGCGCGCGCAGGGGTGGCCCGACGACGGCCACAAATTCATTAAGGGATGTTTTCTGGTGGGGACGCCCATTTCTCTGCTGCTTTGGTGGGGCATCATTGCCCTGGTGAGGAGCGTCCTGTGATGGACGCCGGTATTCCTTTTCCCCTTTCACCGCAAAGCAGCTCCCGCTCGACAGATATCGGAGTCGTGCATGCCGTGCCGAGCGACAAAACTTCCCTCGGGTCGCGCCTTGGGGGGGCGAGGCGCAACGTCTTTCCCGGCGGCAAACCGTGTGAACGGCGTTGCGTCTCGTCTTGGATATGCGGGCCCGGGGGCCGGTCAGTGGTGCAGCATCCCGCTGGACGCGCGCTGCCGGGAAATTCTTCAGAACACTAGGCAGGACAATTGGTAGGCAATGGTGCAACTAGTCCGTCAATATCTGGGTCGGTTCGCTCCCTTCGACCGCGAAAGGCACGACAAGAGCCGCGCGCAGGATCTCTTCGAACGGGCCGCGCAGTTTCGCACGATGGCGCGGGATATTCTGGCTATGGCTGACGAAGCCGAGGCGGAAGCAATGAGTATGGTCGGATCGACCTTCGACGATGTTCCCTCCAAGTCCGAATATAACGTTCGATCCAGAGGGCGCTTCATGGAGAGCGCTAAATATCAATATGAATCCCGTCGTGTCCGCGAGCGTTTCTTCGAGAAGAAGATCTTCGGAGAGCCAGCTTGGGATATGCTGCTCGAGCTCTATGCCGGCGAACTGAACGACGAAAAAATATCGACGACGAACCTGATATTGTCGTCATCGGCTCCCAACAGCACCGCGCTGCGGTGGATCAAGCATCTGGAAGATGCCGGTCTGGTTACGAAGCAATCGTCTCACCTTGATGGTCGAGTTCAATATCAAAGAATAACTAAAAATGGATTCGAAAGTATGACGAAATATTTCGAATCAGTTTCTGAAAAATATTGATATCAAAAATTTAAGTAGTAATCAGTTTAATCTGGATTGGTGATTATGGCTAGGCTACTCAGTATCTTCTCGAGGAAATTCGATTCCGCCGTCCTGGCTCTTAATTATGACGGCGAGAACGAACAGGGCGCAATTCCATTCATTGAGAAAAATGGAAAGCTCGACGCCGCGCTTTTCGGCGATCTTGGCGAGAAGACCAGCGATATCAGATCGATCTTCACCGATCTTGACGGGAGGCTGGCCCACGTAGCCGCTCTGGCTGGCGACATCACCGACCTGCGTCAGAAATTCGGCTATTTCCTGAAGCTGTACCATGATCTCGCCCTGCTCAACGTGTCGTTGGGACGGGAGAAGGAGCGGCTGGAGACGGAGGGGCAGGCAATCGGGCAGCGCGCAGCGCAGCTTGAGGAGGACTATGAACGCCTCCGCGCCACGTCGGATGACAGCCAGGTGAGGCTGGACAAGGCGCTCGCCAACATCGAGGCCTACGAGCAGAATGTACAGTTGCTCGGCGTCGCAAAACGCGAGCTGGAGGCCAAGCTCGATCAGGCGCAAACGGCACTGATCGCTGCCGCGGACGAAGAAGCGGTGCTGCGCAGGGAATGTGACGCATTGAAGGCCAGGATCGATGGCGATGAGCTGCGGATCGACGAACTGTCCGAGCGATATCAGGACAGTTTCGAAGAGGCCACCAGCCTGCGCGAGCGCTGCCAGGCCTTGGAGGACGAACTGCGGCTCAAGGAAGGGCAACTCGCCTCGATGAAGGACGAGAATGTCAAGCTTGCGCATGAGGCGCATCAACTCGGCAAGGAAAAGATCTATCTGGAAAAGCTGGTCAACGACGGGCGCGCGGAAATGTCGGCCAGCTTCGATCGTCACCAGAAGGAAATCCGGCTTCGCGACGAGCAGTCTAGCGAACTCAAGAACGAACTGAAATTGGTGCAAGCCAGTGAACATGTGCTCCAGAAGGTCAATGTCGATCTGAAGAGCGAGAATGAGAAGCTCAGCCGGGAACTGCGAGACATCACGGAGACCAACCGGCAGAACGAGGTTCAAATTGCCCGCTATGAAGCGAAGGTGACCAGACTCGCCGCAGATGGCGAGGCGGCACAGGTCGCCCGTAAGCAGCTTGACCAGGCGCGCCTCGCCATGGTCAGCCGCGTCGAAGCTTTGACCCAGGCGCTCCGGGCCAGTGAGGTCGATATCCGGCGACTGGAAAATGAGGTGTCCACATTGAGCCAGAAGAACCTGGATATCGAGACGAGCTATGCCGCTTCACTCGACCAGCTCAGCTTGCGGATTCACGAACTTGAGGGGCAGCTCGAGCATCAGGTCAACGAGAATGCCTATCTCTCGTCGAAATTTTCAAAGGACGGCACAATCTAGTCTGTCTGCCGATCAAATGGAAACCTCAGGACGCCGCCGATCTGAACGGTGGCGTCCTTTTGCGTGGACTTGTCAGCTTCTCTTGGGCTTTCTCCTGGGAGGATTCCTCAGCAGCCCGAGGGCAGTGAGAAGCAGTGAGAGCACGAACAGGCTTTTGAGCACCGCTCGTGCATCCATCCAGTTAACGAAATAATAGGCAGTCACGAGCGCGCCAAAACCGTAGCCGAACGCCGTCCACGCCGAAATGGTGCCATTGACCGACCCGGCGCTGCCGCGACGACGAATGAGCATGGCCGTGGCATAGGGTGGGATTGCCGAGAGCAGCAGAAGCGGCGGCGAAAACAACAGGCAGGCGACCAGAGTTCCGGTGCCTTCCCGGCTCCAAAATGTCCAGTTCAACTGAAGCAGGTAATCGGCCAACACACGCCCATAGACAGCCAGTGCGCCGGACAGAAGGGACGCTGTTCCCAGGGTGACGATCAAGCGCTTCATGTGAAGTATGCCTCGGGCCATCAGTCTGCCGACAAATCGGCCCAGTGAGAGGCTCAACATGCTGGTGAAGAGCAACGCCCCGAAGGCTGCGGTGGCATTGCCCAGCCAGTGATTCAAGAGAACGAAGGCCGACACTGCCAGCGCGGCCGAATGATATCCGCTCCACAATGAAAACAGGTAGGGAAGGCGCCGATTCTTCTCTAGATTGCTAGTATATATGAACGTCGTCATTACCATTTACCGATCATGCCAGAATTGGAGCCATGATATGTTGTGGGGCTGGGAGTTATTTCTCCCCGAAGGATTCGGACATCGTCTTGATGAGCGGTTTAGCCAGAAACTTCAGGACCGTGTTCTTGCCCGTCTGAATTTCGGCAGTGGCGGTCATGCCTGGCTGAATGGCGACCGTTTTGCCCGGCCGCTTGTGCATGGTGTTTGTGTTGGCGTGAATGTGAACACGATAATAGACCTGCTCGCCATTGCCTTTCTGCTCCGTCAACGTGTCCGGGCTGATGTAGATCACCTTGCCTGACGCGGAGCCGAAAATAGATGGGTCATAGGCGTCGAACTTGACTGACGCGTTCTGCCCGAGCAGCACATTTGCGATATCGGCCGGTGAGACCTTGGCCTCGACGATGAGTTGCTCGCCCGTGGGGACGATCTGCATTACTTCGTCGCCGGGCCGCAGCACGCCGCCAATCGTCGTCAGACGGACATTCTTCACGATGCCGTCGGTTGGCGCCTCGATTTCGGTGTCCCCAAGCGATGCCAGCCGCTGGGTGAGAGTCTGCTCAGCGGTAACAAGACCCTCTTCCGTCTTCACATATTCGGTCTGAAGGTCCTGCAGATATTTGTTCTGCTTGTTGGCGATCTGGCCTTCGACATCGGCGACCGAGCGTTGCAACCGGATGATTTCCGACTTGCTTACATCTCCATTGGCCAGGAGCGGCATGTTCATGTTCAGCTCCTCGCGGGCGAGGCTGAGCATGGTGCGCAGCGCGGCGATGTCCTGCTGCTGGGCGCTGCGCCGCTTGATGAACAACTGGCGCTGGCTTTCGATGAGATCGGGAAAGTCGCTGATGTCGGAAGGAAATTTCAGAGGCTTGTTGAACAACTCGGCCTCGATCCGGCTTCGGGCAGCCTTGAGCGCCGCCAGCTTGGCGCGGCCTTCCTCCACGGATGCCTCGATCTTGACGCGGTCGAGTAGCACAAGCTTCTGACCCTTGCGCACTTCGTCGCCTTCTTTCACCAGGATGGCCTCGATCACGCCGCCGTCATTGCTCTGGAGGACCTGGACACGGCCGGCCGGGATCACTTGCCCTGTGGCGCGGCTCACTTGATCGATCTCCGCAAAGGCTGCCCAGGCGAGAAAGCTTGCGAGGCCAGCCGCGGTGATCGCGATGATCGACGTGGATGATCTGCGAGAAACAGCGGCCATGGTCAGGATACCCGATGAAGAGAGGGGCGCTGCCCGACAGCCGGCGTAGAGGCCTTGCCGCGCATCATATTGAGCATTGCACTGCTCGGCCCCTGATGCGCGATCCGGCCGTCCTTTATGATCAAGACATCCCTGACCAGCGACAACAGCGGGAGTTTGTGCGTGATGAGGATCAGGATGCCGTCGGCCGGCAGACCTTCCAGCAATGCGGTCAGCACGCGTGTTTCCGTTTCCTGATCGAGATTGGCCGTCGGCTCGTCCATCAGCAGCAGCTTCGGGCGGGCGAGCAGGGCGCGGGTCAGGCCGACCAGCGTCCGCTGGCCCCCGGAGAGCCCCACACCGCCTTCGCTGATGGGCAGGCCGAGGCCCTGGGGATGGTCCTGAATGACCTGAATGAGGCCGGTCTGATGAGCGGCCGCCATGAGCGCCTCATCGCCCGGATCTGGCAGCCCGAGCACAATATTCTCACGAAGCGTACCACTGATCAGGCGATAATCCTGCGCAATGTAACAGCAGGCGGTGCGCAGATCGTCTTCGGAGATCTGAAGGATATCGACGCCATTGAGCAGTACATGTCCCTCTTCAGGCGCATAGAGGCCCGCGAGCAGACGCAGCAGTGTCGATTTGCCCGATCCGATGGGGCCGATCAGGGCCAGGCGGCTGCCGCTTGATATGGTCAGCGCAGGGATCTCGATGCCCTCCCGCGCGCCACGATGCTTGAAGCTCAGGCCCTTGAGACGCAGCTCGGGCGTCGTGATCGAGAGTCGCGTCGGAACATTGTCGGCATGATGATCCGTGGCCATCTCCAGCAACCGATCAAGTGCGTTAAGCGAGGCGCGTGTATAGCCCCACTGGATGATCATGTTGGGCAGGGATGTAACGAGCGGGCCATTCACGCGACCGCCGATCATCGTGCAGGCGATGAGGCTGCCCTGTGTCAACTCGCCGGAGCTGACCAGATGGACGCCGACCAGAATGACGCCGACATAGGCCATCTGCTGGAAGACGGAGAAGGTGCTGCCCGCGATGGAGGACCAACGGCGCACGTGCTGATCGTTGTCATGGACGTCCTCCACCAGACGATTCCACCCCGCGAGCATGTGCCAGCCGCCTCTGTTGGCCTTGAGTGTCTCAGAGGCATCCAGTGCCTCGACGAGAATGCCGTTTTTTCGGTTGCTGCTTGCCTGCCCTTTGTCCGTTGCGGACTTGATAAGACGCGCGAAGATGAAGGCTGCCAGCAGCGATGTCGGGAACGCGACGAGCGGGACAAGCGCGATGGGGCCACCGATGGCCATTATGACGACGATAAACATCAGCGCAAAGGGGAGGTCGGCCAGGCAGAAGAAGGACGCGGACGTCATCATCGAGCGAATCTGGTCCAGCCCCTTGAGCTGCGCGGCCATCGTGCCGATGCCCGGCGGACGCGCGTCGAGGCGGACGGCCTGCATCCGGGCGAAGAAGAATTCCGACATCTGGGCGTCGATCTCGCCGGCCTCGCGATCGACGATGAACGAACGCGAGGTACGGATCAGGAAATCGATGAGCATCGCGATCAACATGCCGGCGGTAAGCACCCACAGGGTTGCGAAGCCGCTTCGCGGGATGACCCGGTCATAGACCTGCATTGAATAGAAGGAGGTCGCCAGCGCGATGATGTTGATGACAACCGTCGCCACGGTGGCTTCGACCAGCAAGCGCCGCCGGCTGAGCAGGGCGCGTGCGAAGATACGCAGCGCGCTTCCATGAACGGGCGGGCGGACGGTATTGGGAAGGGCCGGTTTTATCAGGCTGACGATGTCATCCCAGGGGCGCGACGCAACTCCGTCACTACTGAAGATCCGAATTTCCTGCTCACTGGTCCACTGATCGGCGATGCTCCAACCCGTCTGCTCGCAATAGGCGAGCAGTGGAAAATGTTGGGGCTTTGGCCTGCCTTGGAACGTCTCGGGGGGCGTCCAGCCTGCTGCTTCGCTGAGGCGAGTAATGGCATCGGGCTCGTGCAGGGACAGCTCTGCCGGAATATTGACTGCCCAGTCGGGTGCAAGGCGTGCGTCGACCCGGCGCGCGTAGGCGGTGACCATTTCAATGATGGGGGAAGTCACTGCATATCTCCGCCATCGTCAGGAAATGGCCAGCTGCCGCTACGCATCAGCAGCCGGTCCCGGGCTTCGTTCGCACTGGCGGCGGCGTCCACCGCGTCGCTCTCTGCGCTCGTGCCCTCCCGCACGGCGTTCATCACATCGAGCCAGGTGCGGCGCCCACTCGTAAACTGGCGGACGTAGGATTCCGTCACCCGCGCTGTGGCGCCCCGCGCGATGTTCGTGCTCTGGATGCGGTCCCGCGCTGACTCATATTCCGCAACATCGAAGATGGTCCGCTCGCGCAGGTTCCGCTCCGTGGCGGCAATCTTGAGTTCGGCTGCCTCTTGCCGCAGGCGCGCGGCGCTTGCGCTGGAGAAGCTGGAGAGCCCGCCGCTGGACTGCGCCTTCAGCACGAGCCCGACACGATGCCCGTAGGTTTCGTCGTAGCTATACTGGCCGCTGAGCTGCGGCAGGATGGATGCTCTGGCGGATGCCGCTTCGGCGCGCGCCGCCTCAGCTTCGGAGGTCAGCCGTTGCCGGGTCGGATCGAAGGCCAGCGTGCGCGCGACCAATTCGTCGCTATTCAGCTCGACAGGAGGCGCGTCCGGAGGCGGTGGGCCTGGATCGAGACCGGGATCGCCGACGAGTTCGCGCAGCTTCTGCAAGGCGTTCAGCCGTTGCGCGGCCGTCATCGTCACCTGCTGCTGAACTTGGGCTGTGCGGCTGCGCGCAAGCTCGAGGTCGGCCTGCGGGCTCACCTCCTGCTGAACTCGTCGCTCCATCGTCTGCACGAGATTGCGATGCTCGGTGAGGCTTTTTTGGAGAATCTCATATTTGCGATTGAGGCGATGATATTCGCGATAGCTTTGCGACACATCGAGCATGACCTGGAGCACGGCCTCCTGATAAGCCGCGATCGATGCCAGGCGCTGCGCCTTGGCGCGCTTGATGGAGCTGGAAATGCGCCCGCCCGTCCAGATCGGCTGGTCGATCACCAGGCTGGTCTGACGGCTGTTCGCCCTCTGGTCGAGCCAGAGGCCCTGAACCGAGAAGGACGGAAAGGCTTGCCAACGCGCGGCGCTTACATCTGCTCCCGAAGCGCGCACGGCTGCGCGCGCAGCCGCGATGGATGGGTGCGACGTTGCCGCTCGCGTCAGAAGAGTCTCAAGATATTGGTCGCCGACTGGATTAGTAGCGATTTCTTCGGCCGGCCTATTAGGCCCGCCAACCGGTGGTGCGGCGTCCGCGACGCCCGATGCGACGAAGGCTCCGGTTGCAGCCAGCAGCGGGAAGGCCAGTCGCGACGGCCGCCTTTTGCCCGGAATATAGTGAAACAACGCCACGCTCCTGGATGACTCTGGATCTGTCAGGGAATGGCGTCGGCACTATCCTATCGAAATAAGGGGTGCACAAGATAATTGGTACCAAATTGACATATTTTGAAGTCAATATGGAATATAATTTTAATATTAATTTCTAAAATCTGTCCTTATTTGGTGCAGTTTTTCTGTGAATGTCAATTGAAGTGGAAAATGTAAACAGAGAACTGCGCAGAAATATATATCAAATTTTGGGTTCCATGCTGTCATTCCGGGACAATCTTCAATCGGCAATCGTGGAAATGCAGTGCTAGCTGCGACGATGTGCCGGGCCGCCAGGGGGCGGTGGCCGGGGGGTGGTTGTTCGGAAAGGTGTTGCTGAAAATGGCACTCGTCGCTCGTATCGTGCCCGCAAATGGCGGTCGTATCATCGAAAAGCGTCTTGGGAAGGTGGCAGGCAAGCTTGCGGTTCCCGATGGCGCGCGCCTGGAGATCGTTGACAGCGAAACCGGGATGCACGTTCGCCCCGATGCCGCCAATGCTTCCGAGCAGGGCCTGCTTCTCACGTTCGCGACCGTCGATGGTGATGTCGCGCTCGAGCTAAGCGGCGCAGTCGCCGGGTTCGCCGAGGCGCTTGCCGAGGCGGCGTTTGCCGATGCTGCGGCGTCTGCCGATGCTACGGCTGCGGATCAGGTCAGCGAGGAACCGGAAGCGGATACGGCCAGTGAGTCTGGCGATGACGGCGCTGAGAATCGTGCCGGCTTCAGCCCCGTGTTGCTCGGTATTCTGGGTCTGGGCGCACTCGGAGGAATTGCTACAGCTGTCGGTAGTTCCGGCGGCTCCAGCGAGAAGGATACGACCCCGCCTGCGGCGCCCGCGTCGCTCGCCCTCGCCGAAGCCGACGATACTGGCGCATCGGCGAGCGATGGCATCACCAAGAATGGCTCCGGCCTTACCATTTCCGGCAAGGCGGAAGCGCAGGCGCGCATCGAGCTGTTCGACGGTGCGACCTCGCTCGGAACCGTGACGGCGGACGCCTCCGGCAATTTTACGCTGGATGTCGTGCTTCCCGAAGGGGTTCACAGCATTACGGCGAAGGCCGCCGACGCTGCCGGCAATGTCAGCGCGGCCTCGTCGGCACTCAACGTCACCGTTGATACCACGGCGCCGAGTGCAGCGATTGCAATGAGCGCGACGGAGCTTGCGGAAGGTGAAACGGCAACGGTCACGATCACTTTCAGTGAGCCGGTGACGAATTTCGGCATTGAAGATCTGACGGTCGGCTCGGGCACGCTGAGCGGTCTGGTGTCGAGCGATGGCGGCCTCACCTGGACGGCGACGTTCACGCCGGACGAAAATGTCACGGACCTGACCAATGTCATCGCCTTGGGGGCGGACTACACGGACATAGCCGGAAATGCGGGCGCAGCGGCTGTCAGCGACAATTACGCAGTCGAGACCCTGACCTTCACCGTCTCGGATGGCGACAGCGGCTCGGTTGATTTTGGCGGTTCCGCAACAGGTCCGATCACGATCACGCTGAATGGGGCGGATGAGGCTGTCTTCAGCCGTGGTGGCAAGTTGGCGGACTCTGTCGTCGGTTCCATTTCGACCAAGACGATGAACGTCCCGGAAGGCGGCGAGCTCAACATTGCTATCGATGGCGAGGCGGCGAGTGACACCTTCACGCTCAACGCGCCGAATGCGGCCACGTTAGTGTTCACCGGCAATGGCGGTGCTCTGGACGACGCGCTGAACATCATCATCGAGAGCGCCACCGATAATCCGGACCTGCGGACGTTGAAGATTGATACGTCCCAGCTCACCGGGGTGGAGACGATCCGGTTCGTCTTCCCGGAGGACGCAAGGGACGTTGTCAAGCTGACGGCTGACAGCAATCTTTCGGGTTTCAGCACGATCGAGGTCAGTAAGGGCGGCGTCGATCTGACTTCGGTCGAAATCCAGCCGGGTGTCGAGTTCATCGTCAACTCAACGCTGATCGTGACGCTGGACCAGTTCGAAAAGCTATCGTCGATCGTCTCCGTTACGGGCCTTGGTAAGCTGTCGATCAATCTGACCGCTGAAGAAGTCCAGTCGCATGCCCTGGAGAACTTCCTCGCATCCAATGCGGACAAGCCGCTGCTGATCGGAACGACGGTGACGGTGCACAACGCGAAGGGCGCCAGCATCCCGGTTCCGGAGGGGCTTGATGCCATCTCTTATGATGGCATCCCCGGGCTTTCCGATCGTATTGAAGCGCTTGAGCATCAGGTGAGCCATCTTGGCCTCGATGACATCGCCGACCTTGGCAGTGCGCTCAATGAAATCGATCGGGCGATTGCCGCCTTGGAGGCTGCAATAGGCAACGATGGTGAGTTGGCCGCGCGCATCGCCGCCCTGGAGGGCAAGCTGGACGGTATTGCCGACACCGTGACGGCCTATGTCGATGAAGCCATTGGCGCCGTGCAAGAGCAGCTCGATGATCTGGGCATTGATGGTGTCACCGATCTGGCCGGTACGCTGGCCGCGCTGCAAACCTCAATTAATGCGCTGAACACTCTCACGGGCGAGGGCGGCGACCTTGATGCGCGCATTGCTGGCCTGGAGGACAAGCTGGACGGCATCACGGACACGGTCGTGGACTATGTCCGTGAGCTGGTCGACGGGCTGAAGAATGATGCGGAGGGTGAGGAGGGGCCGACGCTCGACTCCATCGCCGGCCTGCGAAGCGCAGTCGAGGCTCTTCAGGACCTGGTGGGTGAGGACGGTCCGTTGAGCGGGCAGCTCAGCGATCTTCAGTCACAGATCGATGACATTGCATCGCATATCGATACCGTCGCACCGACGGTGCTCGACGTTGAGCTTTCGGCGACCGGTGCCGATGTGGAGGGGCATCTGAACGCGGGCGACGTCGTGACGGCGACCGTTCACTTCTCCGAAGCTGTTCTGGTGACGGGTCATCCGACCCTGCAGCTCATGATCGGCGACGACATTGTCGACGCGACGTTGGTTGGCGGCGCCGGCACGGACGTTCTGACATTTTCGTACACAGTCCGTGAGCAGGACTATGATGCCGATGGGATCAGTGTCGGCGAGGATGCTCTGAAGGTCGGCGAGGATAGCGGTATCACCGACAAGGCCGGCAACGCAGTTGATTGGCATTTTGCTGGCGCGCCGGCCGGCTCATCGCTGATCGTCGATAACGGTCCGCTCCATCTGGAACGCAGCGCTCTGGACATTTTCGGGGCGACTGCCGACGCGGATTCGGTCATCGTTGGCGTCCTTTATTCCGAAGAAGAAGGAGATGATGGGTCTCTGGTGACGCTCGCGCAATTCGATGCGGAGGGGCGTTTCGAGGTTCCCGAAGGCCGGCTCTACCTTTCCTATCAAGACTGGCTGATCGCCACTGCCGACGGCACCTTGAACGAGCCGAACGGCCAGACGCCCAATGACTGGATAGCCGATCACCTGATTGCCAGCGGCGAGACGGTTTCGATTAATCTGGATGACGCTCTTGTCGTTCGGACCGGCGAAAGCTCGCCAGGTGCTCTATTCAGCGAGGCGGCTCTGCTCGCATTTCTCCAGACCGACGGCGGGAAGTCGGCGTTGGAAGAGGTGGGTCTGTCGGCCGAGGCTTTCCTTAGCGAGTTCAGCAGGCCGCTCAGCAGCCTGTACGAGACGCTGAGCCCGACGATTACGCCCGAGTTCCTGGCGCAGATTGTAGGCCATGATCCTGCCGATGTCATACTCAACATCACCACGCCGCTCACCGTGGCGCAGGCGACGGCGCTGGCTGAGGCGGGCTTCGACCTGGGTGACAATGTCGGCTATTCCATTGCCGATTATTACACCTCGGTGCAGGCCGCGCTTGGCAATCCGGCCCAGGCTGCGGCGCTCCAGCACGCTGACCAGGTGCTGTCGCGCGGCGACGAGCTTGATAACCTCGTGTCGATGACCTCCTTCAACCCGCTCGTGAATCTGCGCAGCGAGCTGGGCGACGGAAACGATGTCTATAATTCTGGCCGAGGTGATGAAGAGATCCTAGGCCAGCATGGCGGCGACACCATCAATCTCACCTATAATGATAACAGCCACGACACGATTACCTTTGAATCCGTGCTCGATGGTCGCACCGGCAGCGTGATCGACGTCATCTATTCGACGAACGAAAAGAATTACCGTGAAGGCAGCATCATCACGGTCACCATCAATGGCCATGAATATGCCTATACGACCACGGCCTCGGGTGAGGACGGAGAGACGCCGGCGGAGGCCCTGCAGCATCTGGCTGACGCTGTGATGGCAAAGCAGGTCGGCAATGATCGGGTGATGGTCGGTATCAGCTATCGCCTCGATCACGGCGATCTGATCCAAGATGGCTTCATCTATGAGGACGAGCTCACCAACGGCAGCTACACAGTGCAGTCCGGCCATTACTTCCTGTCGGCGAGCGAATATTTTGGACTTATCGCTGATGGTGAGGATGTCGATCTCGCTGCCTTCGTTTTCAATGGGCTACGGGGCGGACAGACGTTCACGCTGACCGATGAAGACTACTTCAAGATCTCTAACGAGGAGCACCCGGCCTATTCCTCCACCCTCTTTGAGGGTCAGACGGTTCTGGTCGGCCGGGCGGCCTTTGAGGATTTCCTCAAGCACTATGCCGAGGATTTCGAGGCGCCCGAGGCTCTTCAGGCGTACATGGAAGATGCCGAGCGCTATCGCGACGTGACGCATGTCAGCCTCGATGCGGATCATGGCAAGCTGACCTTCACTGGCGATGTTCCCAGCCACGAAACGTCCGTCGAAGCCGGCTTTGCCGGTTGGCATGACGATCAGCATGATCAACAGGACGCCATCGAGAATCCGGGCCAATCGACCAAGGCATCGATCACCTTCTCGAGCGGAGAGGACGACTATCCTGCGCTGGTGCATGAGGGGGACCTCATTGCGTTCGACCGCGAACTGCGCGTCACGATCAGCGGCAAGACCATCACGGCGAACGTGATGCCGGGCGATCCGGAAGCATCGGTGGAAGCCCTGCGGCAGGCTGTTCTCGCCGCCATGGACCCGGAATCGCACGCGGCGATCACGGCGGCTCACGCGACGATCGATCTGGGTGCTTCTCTGACCGAGGATAGCGAGCTGGACAGCTATGAGCTGACCCTTGCGATCAACGGCATCACGGTGACGCTCAAGGATGATGATGGCGCGACGGTTGCGGACCTGATTGCGGCGATCCGTGGCGTTGGTGGCGTGGAATCCGTCGAGCTGGACGGCCAGAATCTCATCATCACCGGTGAGGTGCGTGGCGAAGTCGCGGAGGAAAACAGCGTGCTGGTTTCCGTGGCGAAGCTGGACGGGGAAGATTGCTCCACTTCGGCCACGGCGGCGGTCGGCGGTTCGCTGAGCGATCTCATTTCCGGTATCGAACGGGACGAAACGACACTCATCTTCACAGGCTTTGTCCCGGATACTGACGATGACGCCCCGGCCTTCACCATCGACAGCGGTGAGATCGACAAGGCGGGCGTGCAGCAGGTCGTGACGGTCAACTTCAGCAACGACGACGCCGATTATTATGCCGGCGGCAAGCTGCATGTGACGGTCAACGGCCAGCCGATCGAAGCCGATATGGTGGCCGGCAGCGCACATGACTCGATGCAGGCGCTGGTGGTGGCGATCAACGAGGCGGTCGGCGAAGACAGCAGTGGCGCCATGCTGCTCGACAAGGCCGTTCTCGAGCCACTGTCGGGTGGCGTCTCGGGGCAATTCGAACTGCATCTCGTGTCGTCGGTCGAGCGCCCCGATGCGCTGCAGTTGACGGATGTGAAGCAGGACTATCGCGGCGAGGAGCAGACGGCGACCATCTCGCTCGAGGATGCGTTCAGCTACACGGCGCAAGCCGGCGAACACGCCGCCGACGCTGATCGCTTCGCCAATGTCTATTATGAGGGCGGCAAGGTCTATGCCACCTTCGTGCCGCGCGTCGATGACGGCAATGGCGGCCTGATGGACGGCGAGCCGGTCACGGTTTCCGCCGACATGGTGATCCCAGGAGCTACATCCGCCATCGCGATCAGTGTGGAGGCGTGGTATTATATCGATCTCAAGGATCTCTCGCTCACGATAGATGGACGAGAATATACTGAAGACGATTTTGCTGATTATCTCTCCGACATGGGGAAGCAGATGGCTGGCAGCAGCGTCGACCCGTCGGTTGCGGCGAAATTCGCTTATTTGCGTGATTGGCTGGAAACTCTTGATGGGGTGGAAGAGGCTACGGTTACTTCTAACGGCGCAGTGACTATTACATATGCTGCGGGAGTGACGGGTACAATCGACGCGCTCAACCTCGTGACCTACGATAAAGATCTAACTTGGCTGACCTATGACAGTACTCTGACCCAAAGCCACGTGACCAACAGCCCGGGGGCGGCCTTTGAGGCGACGGCGCAGGCGCTCGCCGATGCGATCAATGCGGCAGCGCATCAAGTGGTGCATTTCGGGTTCGACATGGGCAATCCGGCCCACGAGGCGCTGTCGCTTGAGACTGCACTGGCGACGAGCGATTCTGCCAATCTCATCCTGATGCAGGTGGGCATCGATGACTTCCAGCCGTCCATCAGCCAAAACGGCGGCGCGGAGGGCATCGAGACGGTCGGGGACCTGCTCGACTTCCTGAACGGTGAATATGCCGGGCATGGCGTCTGGTCGCTAAATGCGGCCGGCAACGGCCTCGACCTGACGGTCGCAGCGGACGCGGTTGTCGATACAAGTGTTCCGCCCGTGATCGGCCTTGGCGATGTCACCGACCTGTTTTCCGCGTTGGACCTTGTCACGACAGACGAGGCGACACTACCCTTCATCGGCCATGCCGAAGTGGGCGAGGACGGCACGATCACCGTCACCGCGGCCGAGGTGGGCAAGGACACGTTCGAGATTTCGCACGTGAACATGGACTATGAGGGTGTCCATCAGATCGCGACCGCGCACTTTGATAGCGATGCCAATTATTATGTCGGCGGCACGGTCTCGATCGACATCGATACTACCCCTGGCGAGGACGGCGGTATCGTCCATGTCCAGGCTAACATGGTGGCAGGCGATCGCGCGGCGACGCTCCAGAACCTAGTCGATGAGATCAATTCCTACACCGTCGGCGGCGAGGACGCCAACACGGCCGCGCAGATCGTCCTCTTCCCCGGCGCGGATCTGAGCGACGAAACGACGAATGGAGGAGGGAATCTTGACGGCAAGCTCTACGTCTCCTCCTGGTCCGTTACGGTCGGCGTAGGGGAAGACGCCCACACCTATTCGGGGCATGGGGAAGCCGTGGTCGCAGATGGTGTCGTGGCGGAATGGAACGAACTCAGCGGGCCTGACGGTCACAGCGTATTCAACGATCTGTCGGACTTCCTTGGTTATATCAGCAATCTTCCGGGCGTCGGAGAGGCGACGTTGGGCGAGGACGGAAGCATCGTCATCACCAGCGAGGCCGCGGGCGGCGAAGCCTATGTTTCCGCCTCGTTCGATGTCGCGTTGTTTGCGAATGACCTGAATGGCCCACATCTGACCGGTTCGGCTTCCGATTATGGTTCGAGCGGCGCGCTCGCGGGCATCATCGACCATGCAGTTCTCGGCGAGGATGGCCAGATTACGCTGGTTTCGGCCGATGCGGCGGAGCAGCAGTTCTCCATCGTCGGCGCCGAAGTGACCAAGGAGCCCGTGCGGCAGGAGGCCACGGCGCACTTTGATCACGATAGCGAAGATTATTTCGAGGGCGGCAAGATCGGCATCACGGTCAACGGCGTTACCGTCGAAACCGATATGTTGATGAAGCCCGCATCGGCAAACGTCTCGGCAATGGGGGGAGAGCAATTGATCGACCCCAGCGTCTATGTCGGCTCCATTGATTCGGAAACTTTCGCCTTTTCAATCACGGTCGACGGGACGACCTATGACGAGGCCAACTTCGCCGCCTATCTGGCGCAACTGCCGACACCGCTCACCATCCCTAACGGTCTGGGCTTCACGAACGCGCCGACCTTCCAGAATCTCGCCGACTGGGTGATGACCCTGGACGGCGTGGACAAGGTTACTTTCGATCCGGCCAACGGGCTTGTCATCACTTTTGATCCGGGGAGCGACGGACAGATCAATTCCCTTGTCGGCCGGGCCTATCCTTCGCCCAGCGGTGTATTCCCGATGGAGTTGTCCGAGTTTCTGGAGACTGGTCACACGTCCGCCGACGGCAGCGGCGACCCCGAAGCCACGCTGGAGGCACTGCGCGGCGAGATCTGGCAGCAGGTAACGCACGCGACAGGTGTCATCGAGGTAGGCGATAGCTGGACCGAAGAAACGACCCTGGAGGGCGAGACGACGATCACCTCCTTGTCACAGAATCCGCAAATGACGAGTGGTCTCGGCATGACAGTCGGTCAACTGCTTACATGGATGCGCGGTCTGCCAGATGTCGCCTCGGCCGAACTGGTAGATGGGAAGATCGTCATCACTGCCGTGGCAGGTCAGGCGCCGTTCAACTTCGAGATTTCCAACGATAACTTCGCTTCCGGCACGCTTTACTGGCATATCGGCAACGATCTCTACGGCGCCTTCTCGTCGGTCACGGGGGGCGAGGGCGGGAATCTCCATTTCACCGCGGCCGATCCGGTCGATGGCTATGGCGAGATCAACGTCACGGACGTCTTCATGAGCGTCCCGGCGCTGGAGCAGATCACGCATGTCGATCTGAGCGATGTGAATTTCGCCACCGGCCTGCATTCCGAAACCGGGGATGGCGGCAATCCGGCGCAGGTGAGCATCACCGTCGCCGGGCACAGCATCACCGCTGAAACGCAGGAGAATGACAGCGACACCGTCCGGGCGCTGGCGCAAGCCATCATCGAGGCGCGTGACGGCGTCTACGCCGGCGAGGCGGTCGTCGCGGAAGCAGGTGACACGGCTGCGATCGTGCGCATTAACCTGCCCGACGGCGTCGATGGCGACACCCGGCTGGTCAAGGATGAGTTCGGGCACGCTACCGAAATTACGTTCGCCGCGCGGTTCTCGAACGATCCGGACGCACCGGTCTTCACCTTCGTGTCCGAGCCAACGCTGGATATGTCCGTCAGCGAGCTGATCGAGATACTGAACGGTGCGCTCGAGAACTGGGCCACAGCCGGCACTCCCGCTAGGCTGATCGGTTCGTTCTCCTATGACGCCGATGCCAACCAGATCGTCCTCACGTCCCATGCGAAAGGCGCGGATGCCTATGTGGCGGTCGACACGGCGTTCATCTCGGAGTTCTGGAACAGTGGCGAAGCCCATATCCAGGCGAACGGAGCCGATGCGGTCCTGTCGCGTCAATTCGATCCGGTGACCAGCGGTGAAGACGGGCTGGAGCAGACGGAGATCGACCTGCCGGACGGGGTGACGGGCGGCAGCTGGATCCATGGCGTCGAAGGAAACTTCCCGCTTGCTGAGGCGCTGACGAACATCCAGGTGACGTTCACTGTGGATGGGCAACCGGTCACATTCGCGGCACCGCCCAGCCTTGACCACGACATGACGGTGGCCGCGTTCATCGCCGCGCTGGACGATCAGCTGACGGTGTTCGAGACTGAGAACCAGACCGGCGATGTCGGCACGTTTAGCTTCGAGGACGGCCAGATTCTGTTCACGCCGGCATCGGACAATGCGGACCTGACGAGCTACCAGGTCACCGCGTTCGGTATCTCCGACTTCGTGGCGCAAGAGCATGTGATGGACCCCGGCGGGGGCATGGTCGCAGTCGGTGACCTCGCCGACACGGGCGAGAGTGGTGTGCAGGTGATGCACAGCGACAACCGGACGATCACGGCGGGCGATCCGATTTCGATGGACCTGGTCGAGGTCGTGTTCACGATCGACGGCGTCGAACAGAGCGCGACCTTCCGGCCCGAGCTGTTCGAGCAGCCGGGCGAGACCGGGTCGACGGTGGGCGATTTCCTGGCTTGGGTTGAGAATCATTTCGATGGCGCGGTGCAGGCTGAGATCGTCGATGGAGACATCGTCTTCTCGGGCACCGGCGGGCATATGCTTGGAAGCGCTGACGTCTCGCTCGAGTTGCTCGACGCGACCCGGAGTTGGTCGTCGGAAGCGGTCGGGCTGCCCGAGGAGTCGGGCAGCAGCAGCAGCATCACACTTGATGCGTTCGCCGGGCTCAGTGGCGATGAGTTGCTGGTTGGAGAGAGCGTCGACTTCGATATCTACGTCGGTGGCGCCACGGCCGGGATGATGATTTCCGTCTCCTACGAGATCGGCGAGGATTCGACGGTCGCTGACCTTCTCGACTATATTGAGAGCTACGCGGCGAGCCAGACAGGCGGGACTGCCTATCTGAACGCTACACTCGGCGAGGACGGCATCGAGCTGAGCGTCAACGGGGGCCCCGACCGGCTTTGGGTGTCGGCCCTGTCGCTGACCGTCGAGCAGGCGCGGACCGGCCAGGTCAGTGACGTGGCGGACAAGCTGGGTACGGTCCACTATAATGGCGAGGACGGCATCGATCTGCACGGTAACGGCACCGGGCCAGACCAGATCCATGTCGGCGGCTTTTCCTACGAACATGTCGATACGGAAAGCAGCACGTTCCAGCAGATCGTAGTCGAGTTCAACAACACGAAGCTCGACGACATCGCGAATGGAGCGCAGGTCAGCCTGACATTGCTGGGCCACACGACCAAAATCTTCGTCAGCACCGACGGAACGCCCGGCGATGGTGAGGTGGATGTCTCGACGGCGCTAGGCAATGCCCGCTCCAACGCGATTCTCGAAGCGCTGGTCACGCAACTCAGAATCGATCATCCCAATGATGCGCTCGATTTGGAGATCGTCCGGGGCTATCGAGATCCCGACAACGGCAACGCGTTCGTGGAAGATAGCATCGGCGGCAGCTCGGTTGTCCTGAAGCTCACGGCGGACGAATATGGCCAGCATGCCCTCGGCAATCCGCAGGATATCGTTGCGAAGATCATCAACCAGGCTGGGACCGGCCAGGAGCAGTTCTCGGTTGTTGCCGAGGAAATCCACGCCGGTGTGGTGCACTTCATCACCGGTTCCGATGGCGGAGAGATCCACGACGGCACGGACTGGACCGGTCAGGGCCAGGCCGGGCGCGATCAATCCACCATCAACTACCATGATAATGGCGGTGAGGATTCGACCGGAAGCTATACGATCATTGATGGCAATGGCAGCCATACGCTCGGCGAGGATCATGGCGGCGACTACGTCAATCTCGATATCAATGATGACAGCAAGGCCGGCGTCGGGCCGGGCAGCCTCGAGCAGGACTATACCAACCCCGGCGATGACCCGAGCTATTATGGTGAGGCAGGCGCGACCGGCGCGAGCGGCGTGGAGCAGACGCACCAGAATCCGGACGGCGGCTATACGGCTATCGACGGGTCTCCGGTGTATAATGACGGCAACGTCTCGACCGGCGAGGACTCCCTCCACGGTGGTGCCGCCGGCTATTATGACAGTGACGGACTCCATACCGATCATCATGATGGTCAGACCCCGGTCGCGGGCGAGGACTATTATGAAGGGGGTTCCGTTGACAGCCATAGCGAGGTCGATGGCGCATGGCATGGCCAGTCATCCGACTCCGACTCCGGCGAAGATGGCTTCCATGTCGACGAGATCAGGGACGGCTTCGCGGCCTTCACCTGGGATAATGCAATCCATCATGTCGTGGCCAATGCGAGTGCGCAGGGTGACATCATCAATCACTTCCAGGTCGGTTATGATGTCATCAACATCGACGGTGCCCTGCGGGCCAGCACGGCCGTCGGCGAAGTGGATCGGATGTTGAGCGACGGCTATTCCGACCTCGATCGCCGTCCCGGACCGCATATCGATCTCGACTTCAACGAGTTCGGTCTCGTCACGCAAGCCGGCAATCACAGCGCAGGGGCTACGGTCGACACTGCCCATCTGTCCAATGCACACGACATTGCCAGCCTGTTGAGCGACGCGTTCTACATCACGGCTGATGGCGAGGATGACCAGCTTAACACCACGATCTTCGCGGTTACGGCTGAGGATGATCCGAACTCCACGGCAATCTGGGTGCATACCCAGTCAAGTGCGGGTGATGGGACGATCGACGCGAACGAGTTGACGATGCTGGCGATCGTCCACTCCACCGGCGGCGACTTCGGCATGAGCAATCTGCAAATGCTGCAGTATCACTACGACGCTCCGCCGCCGCCCTGATCCGACCCGATTTCGTGGGAGCGGCGCGACCGCTCCCACGACAATCCCACTGCCTCCTGATGTCATGCCGCCGAGCGGTATCCTACCCGATTGGGACATGAATAGTGGCGACGATCTCGCTCGTTTCCGACTCTCCGCCGCTCAGCTGGCTGGGCCTCATGGCGGTTGGTTTGCTCCACATGGCTTGGCGACCAGCTCCGCTCAGTGATTGCTCTGCAAGTTCGCTTTCCTGCTTTGGCAGCGTGGAGCGTAGGGCATGAACCGCTCGGCGAAACCCTCGGGGGGCGATAAAAGATCTCCGCCGTTAAGGTTGATGCGCTGCCAGTTCGTTCGCGGTTTCTTCGCGGGGATGCCGCAGCCGTCGCTCGTCCTGAGGCTCTCTGTCAGCGATAACGTCAAGCGCTGGGACGCGCTCCATGATCTGCCTGCCGTGCGCCAGCGGCTGGCGCCTCTTTCGCTTGATCGACAGGGGGTTCGGTTTGCGTCTTCCATCTCGCCGACGGCCGCATCTCAGCGCGTGCGTCATGTGGTCGAGCAGGTCGACCATATTGTCGCCGCGCTCCAGGAAAGCGCGGGGCTCGCGGTTTTCGCCAGGGCACTGGTGACGCGTCTGGTCGCCCCCCGCACCATTCGCGGCACGATCTGGACCGTGGAAATGATGTTTCCATCTCCGCATCCTGCCATTCTTGCGCGGGTAGCGCCGGAATTGGTCCGCATCTTGAACATCTGGCTGGGCGGCAAGCCGTTCGAGATATTGCCGAATGCTCTCGAGAAAGTGGTGGCGCAGCTGGAAAAGTACGCGCCCCGTGGAAAGAACATGCGCCTGTTGCTGGACGCGGCTCACAGGCTGGACATCCCGTCGCGCCTGCTTTCCGGCCGGGTGACGCAGTTCGGCTGGGGATCCCGCTCGCGCCTGATGGATAGCACCATCACGGACCGCACTTCGGCCATCGCAACTGGCATTGCGCGTGACAAGCGCGCGACGAACCGGTTTCTGGCGGCACAGGGAATTCCCGTGCCGAGACAGGTCGAAGCGCCCTCGCTCGACGCAGCCCTTGCGGCTGCGAGGGAATTGGGGTTCCCGGTGGTGGCGAAGCCCGCCAATCTCGATGGAGGCGTGGCCGTAACGGCAGGTATCGAAGATGAAGCGACGCTCCGTCGTGCCTATGAGTTGGCGCGGCGCCATAGCCCTCAGGTCGTGATCGAATCCCATATCGCCGGCCAAGATTTTCGTCTCGGTGTCATTCATGGCGAGATGGCATGGGCCACGTCGCGGGAGCCGGCCGGCGTGCATGGCGATGGTCTCTCGACTGTCCAGCAGCTTCTCGATGTCGCAAATCTGGATGTGCGACGCGGGACGCGAAGCTGGTCGCTCATGACGCCACTCTCGATAAATGAGGAAGCCACGGCGCTGCTTGAGGCCCAGGCCGTGCAAATGGCCGATGTTCCCGAAGAAGGGCGGTTCGTCCGGCTGCGTTCCGCCGCGAACATCTCGTCCGGAGGACGCGCCAGAGATGTTCGCGCGCTTGTGCATCCCGACAATGCGGAACTGGCTGTGCGTGCAGCACGGCTCCTGCGGCTCGACGTGGCAGGAATCGACCTGATCATCCCCGACGTGAGCCGATCATGGCGTGAGGTTGGAGGCGCCATCTGCGAGGTCAACGCGCAACCGCAATTCACGCTTGACGTCCTCGACGCCCCGTTCAAGATCGTTGCGGGACTGTTCGAGGGTGACGGACGCATCCCGGTGATTGTCGTTCTTGGTGGAGCGGACGTCGTCGACTGGGAGGCTTTGCGGGATCAGTTTCTGGCCGTAGGGCTGCGCCCAGGCTTCCTCCGTCCGCCTGTCCCGGCGGCCGAGGCATCTGCTGCTCAGGGGAGCAAACATAGCGCCTTCGAGGCTCTGCAGACATTGCTCGGAGATCCTGATGCCGATGCGGTTGTCGCCCTTGTGGATGATGAAAGCTGGCTGGCGACCGGGGCGCCCACGGATAGGATTGACCTGCTGCTCTGCGCAAGTGGCGCCAGTGCACGGATGCGCAGCCTGCTGGCCCCGATGTGCTCGATTGCCGTGCGTGACCTCGGGGACGGGCAGTTGACAAACATGACGGACATCCAGGCTCTCGCTCAGGAAGCCATGGACCTTCTTTGCTGGCATGACGCGCGTGCTCCCTCAGTCGAGCGCGTCTCGTCCTCCGCCATTTCGGCCTCGCCCTATTGCCGCGCCATGCCGCCCATACCCGGCACCATTGGCTTGTGCATGATCGCGAGGGATGAGGCGCATGTCATCCGGAACAGCCTCGACAGTGTTCTGGGGCTGGTCGATTTCGTGCTCGTCGAGGATACCGGATCAAGCGACGGCACGCCGGAGATTGTGCGCCAATGGCTGGCCGAGAATGGGGTAGCGGGCGAAGTTCTCGAGACGCCTTGGCGCGACTTTGCCTGGAATCGTACGTGCGCGCTCGCGCATCTTCGAGCGCATCACGATGTCGATTATGCGCTCGTCCTCGATGCCGACGATCTCATCGTCCGGGAAGAGGGGTTTGATGTCGAGCAGTTCAAGGCCAGTCTGAGCGCCGACGTCTATGATCTGACGGTTCATTACAATGGCTTGCGTTTCCCTCGGCCCCATCTCCTGCGCAATGCCAAGGCCTTCGGCTTCCACGGCGTTCTGCACGAATTTGTCGATGTGCCGTCTGACAGTGTCGGCAGGGCGGCTGTCAAAGAGTTCCACATCCAGGCCTTTTCGCGTGGAGCGCGCAGCCGAAACCCGCGTAAATATCTGGACGACATCCAGACGCTCGACGCCGCGCTCAAAGTCGAGCGAGAGCCCAGATTGCGATCACGCTATCTCTTCTACCTGGCGCAAAGCTATTCTGATGCGGGCAATGACAAGAAAGCGCTGGAGCTTTTCCTGGAGCGGGCAGATTTCGCGTTCTGGCCGGAAGAAATGTTCGTCGCTGCCTATCGCGCGGCGAAATTGCGGGAGAAGCTCGGCCATCCTGGAGCACAGGTGGAAGCCGCATATCGGCGTGCCATTTCAATCATGCCCGATCGGCAGGAGGCGTATCACGGCTTGAGCCGGTTCTTCCGGCAGACGAAAAACTTTGAGGCGGGATTCCAGGTCGGCAACCAGGGCCTTTTGCAGAAAGCGCGCAGCGGTCTGTTCGTCGAGATATGGATCTATGACTATGGGTTGCTGATCGAGACGGCCATGAACGCATTTTCTGCGCGAAAATTCCGGGAATGTGCGGCGTTGTGCCGGCTGATTGCGGAAAAAAAGGATGTTCCGCCCTCCATTGCCGCGAGAGCCCGGCACATGCTTACAACGATTGCTTCTTCCTAAGTGGTTGACTTGCGACCTCGTGATCGGTTGACCCCCATGCACGGGGGCATGGATGGGTTCTACGCCGCCCCCGAACGACCAAGGCGGTCCGTCGAGCGATACCGCATAATGAAGGGAGTGGTGCGGAAGTGGCGTAGGCGGACCCTGCCCTGGAGGGGCAGGCGAGAGCCTCTGCCATGTTCGATTAGGCGCAAGGCATCTATGAAAAGCTCGGGGTCATCCACCAACGACTTGTTTCGTGCCTAGCGCCGCGCGGCCGGCAGGGATTCCTCTCGACAGCGCCAAGACCGTGAGATCTTATGGAACGGCATCTGTGGACGCCCCATTGGATGCAAGCAGTAAATCGGGGTATGTTGGCACGTAGTCGGATGCTGTCATCTGTCCGGCCTCGATGAGCAGCGCCATAGCTGCGGGCCAGTATGGGAGTTCGCGGACCGGATCCATTTCAGCTTTGCGCGCTTGGCTGGCGCTCTGCCGTTTCCCTGGTTCTTCCAGCCCCGTCTCGCCGACTGTTGTGCCATACCCTCCTTCGACCGCCTACGTCCCCGACGTCTCTGGCCGCTGCCCCGGCTTACGCCGCGACTGCCGCCGGAGCTTTGTAATCTTCCTGCCTGGTGAGCGGCGCCCAGACCATCCTTGCCATCTTGTTCGCCAGCGCGACCGAGACGAGCATGCGCGGCTTGCGCGCGAGCATCCGCTCCAACCAAGATCCGGCCGGCGCACCGAACCGACAAGCCTGGCGCACCATCGAGCTGCCGCCGATGATGAGCAGTCGCCTGATCGTCCGCTCGCCCATCTTAGATATGCTGCCAAGCCGCTGTTTGCCGCCGGTCGAGTGCTGCCGTGGCGCGAGGCCGAGCCAGGCCGCAAAGTCGCGGCTCTTGCGGAACGTTTCGATCGGGGGCGCCAATGCGAGGATAGCCGTGGCGGCGATAGGACCGATGCCGGGGATCGTCATCAGCCGCCGGGCAGCTTCGTCCTCCTTCGCCCGCCGCGCGATCTCACGGTCGCGCACGGCGATCTGCTTGTCGAGATCGGCCAGCAGCTCGACCATGAGCTTGAACATCGGCCGCGCTGCTTCCGGCAGGGTAGAGATCATCTCCTCATCCTCGAGAAGGTCGGCGAGCACCGCCATGTGCGCCCTTCCAGTGGGCGCGACCCAGCCATACTCGGCCAGATGACCTCGGATCGCATTGATGAGCTGGGTGCGCTGACGCACCACCAGATCGCGCGTCCGGAACACGAGGCCGGCAGCCTGCTGTTCCTCGCTCTTCACCGCAACGAAGCGCATGCCGGGGCGCTGCGCTGCTTCGCAGATCGCTTCCGCATCGATCGCGTCATTCTTGTTCCGCTTCACGAACGGCTTCACATAGGCCGGCGGGATGAGCCGTACTTCGTGTCCCATCGCCCGCAACTCGCGTGCCCAATGATGCGCGCCGCCGCACGCTTCGAGCGCGACCACGCAGGCCCTCTGACCGGCAAAAAAGTCGAGCAGCTTGGCTCTCGTCAGCTTGCGACTGAAAACCATCGCACCGCGTTCGTCAGCGCCGTGCGCGTGAAAAACGTTCTTGGCGATATCCAGACCAATTGTGGTAACTTCCGACACGGACGCCTCCCTCAATGGTGTTTCAACACCTCCACTTTGGCACATAGATGCCGTCGGGGGGCGTCCACCCCATCAGCTTTTTTCGTTTTGCGCTGGACCTTAAGGTCTGGTGGGCGATGACGGGCTCGAACCGCCGACATCTTCGGTGTAAACGAAGCGCTCTACCAACTGAGCTAATCGCCCCCGTCAGACGGGGCATGCCGCGTGGCGGCGCGCGGTGCCATATCGGGGCCGGGGTGTGCCGGTCAAGCCGGGCGTGACAGATGGAGTTGGTGTGGAGAAGCGTTGGGCTAGGCTGGCGCGGGCCCCCTCCGCCCATTCCATTCGGATCCCCAAGGGGAAAACAGTTGGGGATCGTTTCAAGCAACCGATCAAGCGCCGGTAGGTCGACGGGTCTTCGCCGTGGCGCGGCCCTGTTTCTCCGCACGCCTTGGTCCCGGCTTGCGCGGAACGGATCGCGGGCGACAGGGCCCAAAGTCTCGTCGCGGCCCCCTGAGCGCTCGTCAGTGTCCGCCGGCTGGCGGGAGCAGGCCGCCATTGCGGCGCACGGCGAGAGTCCACGCCGTGATCGCTTGCGCCGCCTCGTCGGTCAGTTCGATGAAGACGCGGCGCCCGTCTGCCGGATCGTCAATCCGCGCGAAGACGCCGCGTTCAGTGAGCTGGCGAATCCAGCGGAGTGCCGTGGTAGGCGGCACGGCGGCGGCAATGCACAGGCTGGAGACGGAGACGCGCTGCCCCGCCAGGCGCGCGGCCATGAGGTCCAGGATCATGTCCCAAGCCGGATCGGCGAAGAGATCCGCCGGCAGGAACTGTTCGCGCATTCGGCGCGCGCGCAGGAAGGCGCGGATTTCATTGGGGGTCGGTGCGCCGTCCGCGGCGGCGGTGGAAGGGCCCGTCGTCCGGGCGCGCCCCGCATCGCCACCGCGTTTCTCGTCGCCGGCCGTCCTGCCACGATAACTTGCGCGGGGCTCCATCACGCCATCGGACAGCGGTTCGCCGGGAAGGGTGAGCCGCTCGATGGTGCGGGCGAGCCGGCGCACTTCCTCGCTGAGTTGTTCGATGCGGGCGCTCTCGCCTTCGCGCGCGGTGTCGTTGAAGCGCAGCATCTGGACCGTCTGGTCGGCCGCGATGGCAGCCGTGACCAGCAGGCTCACGATATCGCTGGGCTGCGGTTCGCACAGAAAGTCTGTGGAGTCGCTGTCGAGCAGCGCCATCGCGTGATCGATGCCGGCAAGATCGGTGAGGACGATGAGGCGCGTCTCGCCGAGTGCATGCCGGTTTGAGAGCGCGCGGGCACAGCCCGTGTCGAGTGCCTGGCCGCGCAGGTCCATGAAAATGAGGTCGACCGCGACCGTCAGCGTGAGACGTTCGGCAAGCGCCTCCAGCGCCACGGCGCCGACGCAGCGCAGCCCGGCGCGATCGGCCCACCGCCCAAGCGGCGCCAGCGTCTCCGCAGGGCCCGCCATGAGCAGAGTCGGACGGTTGTCCCGCTGGATAAACGGCGCCGGCGCCCCGTCATCCCGCCCCGTGCTCTGCCATGCGTCCGGCGCGCCGCCTCGTGCGCTTTCCCCTGCCGTCATCCATGTCATGACCGATCCCCCGTACTTCATTTGTTCCCGATATGGCCGAAACGCCAAGCAAATTGAACCCATTTTGTTCCGTTTTGGATGGAAGGCGGCTTTTCGGCAGTGTGGACGTAGAAAATCATCCATTATGGATGAGATTGTACGGCGTGACGCCAGAGCGGCACCCTGTCCGCAAAGCTGCGAAGCGGCGGTCCCCATTGTTGACAGCCAAGGCGCAGCCGCTATGCCGCTTCGTGAATATCGATGGTGCCGCTGCGAGCGCGCCTGCCGCCGCGAGGCCCTGACTGGCCGGGCGACGCGCGAGTGCCAGAGGCGCCGCACCCCCGGTTCCGCCCCCTTCGCGTGCGCGGACCCCACGCAGCTTTTGGGAGTATGAGCAGATGACGGCGATCGGACAGGACACGCTCGGAACACGCGACACGCTGGAAGTCGGCGGCAAGCGTTACGACTATTATTCGCTGGCCAAGGCGGCCGCGAAAGTGGGCGACGTCTCGCGCCTGCCTTTCTCCATGAAAGTGCTGCTCGAAAATCTCCTGCGCTTCGAGGATGGCGGCTTCACGGTTTCCACCGACCATATCAAGGCGCTGGTGGACTGGCAGAAGAACCCGGTGACGGGCGCGGAGATCCAGTATCGCCCCGCGCGCGTGCTGATGCAGGACTTCACCGGCGTGCCGTGCGTGGTGGACCTCGCCGCAATGCGCGACGCCATTGCCAAGCTGGGCGGCAACACCAGCAAGATCAATCCACTCGTGCCGGTTCATCTCGTTATCGACCACTCCGTGATGGTGGACGAGTTCGGCACGCCACGCGCGTTCCAGAAGAACGTCGAGATCGAGTATCAGCGCAACCTGGAGCGCTATGATTTCCTGAAGTGGGGTTCCAAGAGCCTCGATAATTTCAAGGCCGTCCCTCCGGGCACGGGCATTTGCCATCAGGTTAATCTGGAGCATATCGCGCAGGCAGTGTGGACGAGCCAGGCGCCCGACGGTGCCACCATCGCCTACCCCGACACCTGCGTTGGTACAGACAGCCACACCACCATGGTCAACGGCCTGGGCGTGCTCGGCTGGGGCGTGGGCGGCATCGAGGCGGAGGCGGCCATGCTCGGCCAGCCGGTCTCCATGCTCATTCCCGAGGTGGTCGGTTTCAAGCTCACCGGCGCGCTGCGCGAGGGTGTGACTGCCACCGATCTGGTGCTCACCGCCACGCAGATGCTGCGCGCGCGCGGCGTGGTCGGCCGCTTTGTCGAATATTTCGGGCCCGGCCTCTCCACGCTCAGCCTCGCCGACCGCGCGACGCTCGCCAACATGGCGCCGGAATATGGCGCCACCTGCGGCTTCTTCGGCATCGACGACAAGACGCTCGATTATCTGCGTCTCACGGGTCGCGAGGAAGAACAGATTGCGCTCGTCGAGGCCTATGCCCGGACGCAAGGCCTGTGGCTGGACCCGACCGCGCCCGACCCAATCTTCACTGACATGATCGAGCTGGACATGGCCACCGTGGTCCCCTCGCTCGCCGGCCCCAAGCGTCCGCAGGACAAGGTGGTGCTGACCGAAGTGGACGACGTGTTCAACGCCGATTTGGCGAACGTCTACAAGAAGGAGGCCGCGCGCGTTCCAGTGGCGGGCAAGGATTTCGACATTGGCGACGGCGATGTCGTTATTGCCGCGATCACGAGCTGCACCAACACCTCCAATCCGGGCGTAATGGTTGCCGCCGGCCTTGTCGCCAAGAAGGCAAATGAGCGCGGTCTGAAACCCAAGCCCTGGGTCAAGACCAGCCTCGCGCCCGGCTCGCAGGTCGTCACCGATTATCTGGCAAAGGCCGGTCTTCAGCCGCATCTCGACGCCATCGGCTTCAATCTGGTGGGCTATGGCTGCACCACCTGCATCGGCAATTCCGGCCCGCTCGCCGAGCCGATCAGCAAGGCCGTGAACGAGAACGACATCGTCGCCGCTTCGGTCATTTCGGGCAATCGCAATTTCGAGGGCCGCGTTTCGCCGGACGTGCGCGCCAACTTCCTCGCGTCGCCGCCGCTGGTGGTCGCCTATGCGCTCAAGGGCACGGTGGTAGAGGATTTCACCGCCACGCCGATCGGCA
>Ga0180216_1000545_pt1 | contig 39028 bp, 29 predicted proteins | sample eDN3rd37CBELigMG_FD_128879 | JGI IMG/M metagenome (GOLD analysis project Ga0180216, IMG submission 128879) | Enriched Miracle-Growth compost microbial communities from Emeryville, California, USA - eDNA 3rd pass 37_C BE-Lig MG (version 2)... ...
CCACCCGCCTCCCCACCACCCACCGCGTCGCCTGCCCACCCCACCCCCGAATCCCGAATCCCAACCTCCGAATGCCAAGCGCATCCCCGCCCCCCGAATCCCACCCCCCGACCCCCACACAAAACTGCCAATATGGCAGCCATCCCCCTAAGTATTGCAGCCAAACAGCCTATCCGGGGTACTGATGAAAGGGTCCCACAAGAGTCTTGACCCACAATATCTCGGGGTGTTACCTTGAGCGTCCCACTATATGTTGGGCTGCACGATGAGCGGGCGCCACGCAACTGGGCAGCGCGGGGCGCGCCGTCAAGTCGCTGATCGACAACTGATTGTAGCGACGCTTACCAAGCGTTTCTTCATATACAAAGGAGGGTGAATGAGCCGTAACCGCACCACCGCGGAGCCGGAGCTGTTTCCGCCTGCGGTCTCGTACGAGCTGCCTGCCGATCTCCCCGCTGCCGATCTTTCGGAGAATGCGCGGATCATCCTGGCGCGGCGCTATCTGAGGAAGGATGAGAACGGTCAGCCGATCGAGTCGCCGGAGGAGATGTTCTGGCGGGTGGCGCGGGTGATCGCGGAGCAGGACGCGCGGTACGGTGCGAGCGAGGGCGCGGTCGACGCGCTGGCCCGGGAGTTCTACCGCTTGATGACGCAGCGGATCTTCGAGCCCAACTCGCCAACGCTCATGAACGCCGGGCGACCCCTGGGCCAACTCTCGGCTTGCTTCGTCCTCCCCGTGGAGGACACACTCTCGAACGGGGACGACGGCATCTACGACACCCTCCGCTCGATGGCGTTGGTCCATCAGTCCGGGGGCGGGACGGGCTTTTCCTTCAGCCGTCTGCGCCCGGCGGGCGACTTCGTCCGCTCCACCTCCGGGGTGGCGAGCGGACCCGTCTCCTTCATGCGTCTCTACGACGCCTCGACCGAGGTGGTCAAGCAGGGGGGGACTCGGCGTGGCGCGAACATGGGGATCCTGCGCGTCGACCACCCCGATATCCGGGAGTTCATCACCTGCAAGTCCGACGTCACGCAGATCACCAACTTCAATATCTCCGTCGCCGTGACCGACGCCTTCATGGAGGCGGTGCGCGCGGGGTCGAAGTATCCGCTCGTCAACCCGCGCACCGGTGAGGTGGTGGGCGAGGAGGATGCGCGGGAGATCTTCGACCTGATCGTGGCGGGCGCCTGGGCGACCGGCGAGCCGGGGGTCTTCTTCATCGATCGCGCCAACTACTACAACCCGGTCCCGAAGCTCGGGAGCTACGAGGCGACGAACCCGTGCGGCGAGCAGCCGCTCCTCCCCTACGACGTCTGCAACCTCGGCTCGATCAATGTCGGGGTCTTCGCCAAGACCGGGGTCCCGGCGGGCGCGCCCCTCGAGGAGCGGATCGATTGGGACGGTCTGCGCCACGCGGTGCACCTGGCGACGCACTTCCTCGACAACGTCATCGATGCCAACCAGTACCCGCTCCCGCAGATCCGCGAGCTGGCGCAGAAGATCCGCCGGATCGGGCTCGGGATCATGGGGTGGGCCGACCTCCTCGTCCGTACCGGCGTCCCCTACAACAGCGAGGATGGGGTCGAGCTGGCGCGGAAGGTCATGGCCTTCATCGACGACGAGTCGAAGAAGGCTTCCGAGCGCCTTGCCGAGCAGCGCGGCGCCTTCCCGGCCTGGGAGGAGTCGATCTGGGGACCGGACGACACCTGCGCCCGCGACGCCGAGGGGAACCGCATCCGCCCGCTGCGCAAGCTGCGCAACTGTAACACCACGACGGTCGCGCCGACCGGGACGATCTCGATCATCGCGGACTGCTCCGGCGGGATCGAACCCCTCTTTGCCGTGGCCTTCATGCGTAACCAGGCCGGCGTCCTGATGCCCGACGTCAACCAGGACTTCGTCCGGCTCGCACAGGAGCAGGGGTGGTACTCCGAGGGGTTGATGAAGAGGATCGCCGAGGAGGGGCACATCCACTTCCCGGAGGTGCCGGCCGACGTCCAGCGCGTCTTCGTCACGGCGCACGACGTCACCCCCGAGTGGCACATCCGGATGCAGGCGGCCTTCCAGGAGCACGTCGACTCGGCGATCTCCAAGACCTGCAACTTCCCCAACGAGGCGACCCAGGAGGACGTGCGCGAGATCTACCTCAAGGCGTACGAGCTCGGGTGCAAGGGGGTGACCGTCTACCGTGACGGCTGCCGCCCGATGCAGGTCCTCTCCACCGGTAAGACCGCGAAGGAGGTGGCCGGCGCTAGCAGCGACACCGAGGCGGCGCTCGCCGACGCCCGGGAGAAGATCCACAAGCTCGAGCACGAGGTCGAGACCCTGCGCCAGCAGCTCGCCGAGGCGGAGGCGCGCAACCAGAAGCGGCGGCACCGCCGCCCCCGGCCGGCGCTGCTGCACGGGATCACGCGCCGGATGCCGAGCCCGCTCGGCGACCTCTACGTCACCATCAACCAGGACGAGAACGGCAAGCCCTTCGAGGTCTTCGCCACGATCGGCAAGGCGGGTGGTGCGGCCATGGCTGACGTCGAGGCGATCGGCCGCCTGATCTCGCTCGCGCTCCGCTCCGGGATCCCGCTGGTAGATGTGCATAACCAGCTGCGCGGCATCTCCTGCGACCGCGCCGTCGGGATCGGACCCAACAAGGTCCTCTCCGTGCCCGACGCGATCGCGCAGGCCCTCGCCCTCTACGAACGCGAGGTGGCCGGCGTACAACAGGAACTCCCGATCGGTCAGGCTGCCGCGCCCCGGATGGCGAGCGGATCCGCCGCCAGCGCCCAGACCCAGCTCGCCCTCGGCGCCTACGACCCGGGCGAGGCGTTCCTCGGGACCTGCCCGGAGTGCGCCGCCGATCTGCACTTCTCCGAAGGGTGCGTCAAGTGCTACGCCTGCGGCTTCAGCGAGTGCGGCTGATCGAGGGATAGTTCCCAGTTGAATCGGCCGGTCCCTGTACACCGATTACGGTGAGGCGGGACCGGCCGATTTCTTTTTCATAACGCGGACATCGACATCGGGATGGGACATCGCGCCGCTCTTTCGTCGACCCGGAGGATCGACCGGGACCAACCCGCGGCTGCACCCTACTTGTATCCCAAACGCGTGGAGAGATCGTTGGCAGCTCGCACTACGTGCGCCGCGAGGCCGGGCATGTTGTCCCGGTTCACACGCGAGATCGGAGCGGAGATGGTCACTGCACCCACGATCGCGCCGGTATGGTCACGAACAGGCGCGCCGGCGGCAACCATGTCGCTCTCCAACTCCCCCCAGGTTATCGAATAACCTCGCTCTCGCGTCGCCGCCAGATCCACCAGGAACTCCTCGAGGTCGGTGATCGTGTTCGGCGTGAACCGCTCCAGCGGCTGCGGCATGATGCGCCGGACATCATCTTCGCTCCTCCACGCCAACAACGCCTTCCCGGAAGCACTGGCATGGAGCGGGATACGACGCCCTACCCATCCCACGTGCATGATCGGCCGCGGGCTGACCGCGCCCTCCACGTTCACTGCCACCGAGCCATCCAAAACCGCTAGATTCGAGGTCTCCCCAGTCACGGCCGCCAGCCACTCCAGCACCGGACGGGCCTCCCGCTGGATCGTCGTCGTCTGCCGAGCAACCTCTCCCAACGCGGCCAAGCGCATCGAAATACGGTATCGGGAGGTCTGCTCGTCCCGAACCAGGAAACCGGCCTCTTCCATCGCGCTCAGCCACCTGGACGTAGTACTCTTCGGACGCCCCAGCAGCTGAGCCGCCTCGATCACACCCAGATCACGCCGCACGAAATTGAAGAGGTCGAGTACTGCCATCGCATTTCGTAGCATGGGCCTCCACATCCGCTGAGGTTTCCGGTCTCTCCCGTCTTCAAAGTACTATCGTCGCTCAACCTAGAAAAGGATCAATCCTCCCTCTTGCGGGAACGAGGTGACGACGATATCATGATATCGAACCCTGGGACAGGATTCCGCAATATGGAACATACGCCGGCGCGTACCTGCCGCTTCTCCCGGGCGCCGGCGGTAACCTGAACATGATTTGCCGCTCTCGCGGCAGTCTCTGTCTTTATAGATCGTGACGCGGTCGGATCGGCTGGGTGCCAGCTCACCGATTCCGGTACGACGGAACGAGCGCGGGACGAGCGTTGCGGCTTGAGCTGCAGCGCCGGCGGTGGAAGGCCGTCTAGGTTCTGGTGCCCATCCTGTACGCGACCGTGGCATGGGCTGCGGCGAGGCGTTTCCGTCCGCGGGCCATGGGTGCGTTGCGGGGTGCGTCAGCGCGGACGATGGTCGTTCACGTACATCATCAGGTTTCCCGGGAGGTGATCCATGTCCGAGAGTAGGGTTGGTACTGGTGGTGTCTGGGCCAAGTGTTGGGTGCCGCTCGTCGCGCTCATCCTGTTGAGCGCTGCGGGAGCGCCTGCCTGGGCGCAGGGCGGTACGGTGCGTGGCCAGGTGACGCAGGTCACCGGTGAACCGATCGCGAGTGCCCAGGTCACGGTGGTCGGCACCAGGTTGGGCACCTTTACGAATCAATCCGGCGAGTTCCTCCTGCTGAACGTGCCCGCAGGCGAGCGCCAGATCGAGGTCAGCATGCTGGGATATCGCTCCGTCACGCAGACGGTGCAGGTCACGGCGGGAGGGGTGGCCCAGCTGCGGATCCAGCTCCCTGCGGCGGCCATCGCGCTGGATGAGGTTCTGGTGACGGGCCGTGCGGCCGGAACGGCGCGGCGTGAGATCGGTACCGTGGTAGCCTCGATCACGGCCGAAGAGATCGAGATGGCTCCGGTATCCAACGTCACGGAGATCCTGCAGTCCCGGGTGACCGGTGTCGCCGTTCTCCCTGGCGGCGGCAACGCGGGGATGGGCGGACGTATCATCCTTCGTGGCGTGGGGAGTCTGACCGAGGACATCGAGCCGATCATCTATGTGGACGGCGTCCGGCTGGACAACTCGAAGGAGTCGTGGGTGTCGTCGGATGCCGCCTGGACCGGGCTCGACGATATCGCTCCGGAGGACATCGAGCGGATCGAGATCGTGAAGGGCGCGGCTGCGGCGACTCTCTACGGTACCGAGGCGTCCGCCGGGGTGATCCAGATCTTCACGAAGCAGGGCAAGGGAGACTCCCAGCGCTGGACGTTCAAGTCCCAGTACGGGATCTCGCACTCCCCGGAGCAATATTGGGATATCTCGATCTACAGCCCCTGGTTCTACGACCACTTCGTCCGCACCGGTCACAACCACAACCAGACGCTCTCGGTGAGCGGTGCGATGGACGGCTTCTCCTACAACCTCTCGGGCACGCTGCGCAGCAACGAGGGGACGCTGGTCGATAGCTACGAGAAGGCCAAGTCGTTCCGCGCCAACATGCGATTCCTCCCCACCGAGCGGTTCTCCATCGCCATCAACAACGGGTACTATACCCGCCGGGTCCGCTACCCCGAGGAGGGTAACAACGGCGCGAACTACGCCTACAACGGGCTCCGCGGCGGTCAGCGTGGGATCCTTTATGCTCCGTTGGACCTGATCGGGGCCCGTGAGCGGATCGCGAATATGGGGCGCTATACGGCGAGCGTGAATCTCACCTACGCCCCGATCAACAACTTCGATCATCGTCTGGTCCTCGGCACCGAGGTCGCCAACTGGGATACGTGGCGCTACGTCGAGTTCGGCGAGGTCTACGATGAGAACGGCGAGATGTACAATCATCGCCGTGAATCGGTGACGTACAACATCGACTACACCGCGCGGCTGCGTTTCAACCCGACCCCACGCATCCTCTCGGCGACCGCGTTTGGTTTCCAGGCGTACAGCAAGGAGGAGGCGAGGACCCGCGCAACCGCTTCGTCGTTCCCCGGTCCGGGGCTCCGCAGCATCAAGGCCGCCGGGAGCACCACCGGGTTGGAGGGTCGGCTCAAGCGGATCAGCGCCGGTTACTTCGCGGAGCAGCAGTTCGGCTTCGACAATATCTTCTTCGTCACCTTCGGTCTGCGCGCCGATGGTCACAGCGCCTTCGGTGAATCGCTCGGCTACCAGTTCTATCCGAAGGTCGACGTCTCTTATGTGATCTCAGACCAGGCGTTCTGGCCCAAGCACATAGGAACCCTGCGTTTGCGGAGCGCGTACGGCACCGCCGGCCAGCAGCCGGGTGCGTACGCCTCCGAACGGACCTGGGAGTCGGTCCGGGCCTTCGACGGTCAGCCGGCGTTCACGACGGGGAACATCGGTAACCCCAATCTCGCGCCGGAGGTCAGCCACGAGCTCGAGATGGGCTTCGACCTCGGCCTCTTGGGCGATCGCCTCGCGATCGAGTACACCTTCTACGACCAGCGTACCAAGAACGCTCTCTTCAACAAGCGTTACCCCCCTTCGCTGGGTTTCGTGGAGACGCAGCGTTCCAACGTGGCCGAGCTCCACAACTACGGCCATGAGCTCGGGATCACCGGTCGGATCCTGCGGACTTCGTCGCTCAACTGGCAGGGGAGGTTCAATCTCTCGACGAACGAGAACAAGGTCGTCTCGCTCGGCGGCGCGCCGCCGATCGATGTGGCCTGGAGCCAGTGGATCCGGGAAGGTTATCCGGTCGGGGCCTTCTTCGAGAACCGTTACATCTTGGTGAACGGCGAGCCGGTCCTGGCGAGCGAGTACTACATCATTCGCGACGAGAACGGGAACCCCGTGGTCAACGATCTGGGCGATACCCTCCGGGTCGAGGGGTGGGATTACATCGGTCGTCCCTTCCCCAAGGTCGTCATGTCGCTCTCGTCGAGCATCCAGTACAAGCGGAACCTGACCTTCAACGTCGTCGTCGACTACAAAGGTGGGCATCACATCTCCAGCAGCACCACTCGCTGGGTCTACACGCAGAAGGTCGCCGAGGGCGAGCCGTTCTACGACCCGAACGATCCCAAGACCGAGATCTTCAAGCCTGGCAATCCGGTGGCGAAGGTATGCCACACGTCGAAGGACCCGATCATCCTGAAGACGTGCGACACCGACTGGGCGATCAACCGCGGTAACCACATCCACCCGGCCGACAACTTCCGGCTGCGCGAGGTGGCGATCGGCTACCGTGTCCCGGCTGCGAAGGCGAAGCGCCTCGGGCTCTCCGGGATCCTCATCAATGTCTCCGGGCGTAACCTCTGGCGCTGGCAGAAATACCCCGGCCTCGAGGCGGAGGCGAACTTCTCGACCAACAACCGGCTCTCGAACCAGAGCTACTTCGATACGCCGATCCCGCGCCAGGTCACGGCCGGTATCACGGTGAACTTCTGAACGGTGGAGCAGAGATGATGGATATCATGGACAAGCTCTGCAGCTGGTTGGGGGCTGGGGTATCCCATAACCGGAGCCGTATCCGGGCCCTTCTCGCGCTCCCCTTGGTCTTGGGAGCCTGCGATCTCAAGGTCGAGAACCCGTCGAAGATCTCGGACGAGGATCTCGAAGATCCCCTGATGCTCCCTGCGCTGGTGACGGGCGCCGCGAGCGACGTCGGGTACGCGGCCACGATCCCCGGCTTCGGCGGTCTCTTCGTGATCGGCTCGGTCCTGACCGACGAGCTGGTCGCGGCCGACACACGCGTCGGGCCGCGCTCGATGAGCGACGGCGTCGTGCGCAACGATCTGGAGGAGGCGCAGAGCTGGTGGGCGTACGCCGCCCGTGCGCGGTGGACCACCGAGTCGGTGGTCGCGCGCGCCAAGCGGCTCCTCCCCGACGCCGATAGGAACATCCTCGTGGCGCGTGGCGCGCTCTACGCCGGCTTCGCCAATCGTATCAACGGCGATGCGTTCTGCAACGCCGTGATCGACGGCGGCCCGCTCGAACCGCACACCGTCTATTACGAGCGTGCCGAGGAGTACTTCACCGAGGCGATCCGCGTCGGGGCCGAGGCCGGTGCTGACTCGATCGTCACGGCTGGCTACGCCGGTCGCGCGCAGGTGCGGATGATGCTCGGCGATTGGGACGGTGCGGTCGAAGACGCGGCGATGGTCCCCAACAACTTCGCCATCAACCTCGTCAACTCGACGGCTGGCCGTAACCTCAACCGCTACTGGACGTACGCGCGTAACGATGCACGCTACATCGTCTGGGGCACCCCCTTCTACGAATGGGGCGTCAACTACTCCGGCAACCGTAACATCGGCGATCCGCGCGTGGTCTGGGAGCCGCAGATGGCCGGCTCCGACTACGCCCGTGGCCCCGATCTCCGTCGTCCGCACATCAAGCAGCGGAAGTACACGGGGACCGGTACCGCCATCCCCTACGCCAAGGGGACCGAGATGAGGTTGATCGAGGCCGAGGCGGAGTTGATCAAGGGGAACTGGGAGACCGCGATCGACAAGATCAACGAGCTCCGCGACTACAAGAACTCGACGGCGCCGTCGGGGTGGGGGACCAACCGCCTCCAGCCGGTGACCGCGTCGAACATCGACGAGGCGTGGGAGGTGTTGATGAAGGAGCGCGGGCTCGAGCTCTGGCTCGAGGGACGTCGCCTGGCCGACCTGCGCCGCTGGGCTGTGGTCCCGGGGAAGGACAAGGTACCCTTCACCGTGGTCCGGAAGGCGGCAGCTTCGCCCAACGCCGAGGATGACCCGCGGGTCTCCGTCTACGCCGTCAACAACGCGCTCTGCTTCGAAGTGAGCCTCGACGAACGGCTCTCCAATCCGAACATCGATGGGGGGAAGAAATGAGACCTACAGTGGGTGCAACGAGCGGCGTCGCGCCCTCCGCCTTCCGGGGCTGGTGGCGCCGTCTGGTCACTCTGACCATGGGCTGCCTCCTCCTCCTCGGCGGTACCCCCGCCGCCGCGCAGAACACCGCGACGGCCCCGAAGACCGGGACCATCCTCGGTACGGTAATCGATGCCGCCGATGAAACGCGCGTGGTCGGTGCCCGTGTCGAGGTGCTCGGCACCGCGCGGGTGACCTATACGAGCTCGACCGGCGCGTTCCGCCTCGGGTATCTACGCCCCGGCACCTATCAGGTGCAGATCAACACCACGGGGTATCGGACGATGGTCCAGGAGGTCACCGTCCCGGCTGACGGCATTGCGCGTCCCCTCATCCGCCTCTCCAAATCGGCGATCGCGCTCGACGAACTGGTCGTGACGGGGCGTAGCCGGACGTCGACCCGCGCCGAGACCGGTGCCGCGGTTGCTACGATCCAAACCGCACCGCTCGATGCAGCGCTGATCTCCAACATGTCCCAGCTCCTGCAGAGCAGGGTGCCGGGGATGAACGTGCTCCCCAGCGGCGGGAAGCCGGGGCAGGGGAGTCGCATCATCCTCCGCGGTGTCCGCAGTATCGCCCGCGACTTCCAGCCCCTGATCCTCGTCGACGGGGTACGGATCGACAACTCGGCGATCAACGGGTTGCACGGCCGCCTCGGGACGCGCCACATCGGAGGCGAGTCGTGGGCCGGGATCGACGATCTCAACCCGGACGACGTCGACCGCATCGAGGTCCTCCGCGGCCCCGCGGCGGCTACCCTCTACGGCAGCGAAGGGGCCGGCGGTGTGATCAACATCATCACCAAGCAGGGGGTGGGCGATCGGCAGCGCTTCACCTTCCGCAGCGAGTACGGGGTCAACGATTCCCCGCGCGGCGCCTGGCAGATCACGCCGTCGTCCGACTGGTTCTACGACAACTACGTGCGCCGTGGCACCGTGCAGAATCACATCGCCTCGGTGCGCGGTAGCGCCGACAGGTTCAGCTACTACGCCGGCGCTTCGCTCCGTCGGGACGAGGGGGTCCTCCCCCAGAGCGGCACCGACCACTGGACCTTCCGCGCCAACATGCGGGCGATGCCCAAGCAGAGCATCGCCATCAGCGTCAACACCGGTTTCTCCTTGCGGGAGGTCGACCTCCCCTACGATGGCGTCAGCAACTTCGGTCTGGCGCGGAACGGGCTCCTCGGCGGCGAGCTCGGGGTGACCGTCTCGCCCGACGAGATCCTCACCTACGATGTCGGGTTGAAGGCCAGCCGCTTCACCGCCGGCGCCACGATCGAGCAGGTGTTGACCCCGAAGTTCGGGCAGCGGGTGACGCTGGGCGCGGACATCTTCAACACCGACAACATCGACTACAACCCGTACGGCACCCTGGTCACGGAGGGCGGCAAGAAGATCAGCCACCGCCGCCACTCCACGATCCTGACCGTCGACTACCGGGGCAGCTTCGAGCACGCCTTCTCCCCGACGGTGCACACCACCACGACCGTCGGGGCGCAGGGGCTCTCCCGGGAACAGGCCTATACGATGGCGCTCGGCTACAACTTCGCCGGGCCGGGGCTCAGCACCGTGGAGACCGCGGGTACCACCGACGGCGATGAGGACCGCAAGCCCTCTCGTGCCTACGGCTTCTACCTGACCGAGGCGGTCGGGATCGGGCAGCGGCTCTTCCTCACCGCCGGGGTGCGGTTCGACAAGCACAGCGCCTTCGGGCCGAACCGCGGCTTCGAGGTCTACCCGAGCGCGAGCGTCTCCTACCTCCTTTCGGATCACGACTTCCTCCCCTCGGCGATCGGGACGCTGCGCCTGCGCGCGGCCTACGGCAAGGCGGGCCAGCAGCCGGGTGAGTTCGCCTCCAAGCGGACCTGGATCTCGGTGCCGGCCTCGGGGGACGCGGCCGGGATGATCACCGGCAATATCGGTAACCCGAACCTGGGCGCGGAGGTCAGCACCGAGATCGAAGGCGGTTTCGATGCCGGGCTCCTCGACGACCGGGTCATCGTCGAGTTCACCTACTACCGGCAGCGCACCGACAAGGCGCTCTACCCGGTCTACGACGCGCCCTCGGCCGGGTTCCCCGATCCGCAGCTCTACAACGCTGCGCAGATCGACAACAGCGGGATCGAGCTCTCGGCCCAGCTCCTCCTCGCCGACAGCCGGAACCTGCGCTGGAGCGTGCGCGGCGCACTCTTCACCAACGAGAACCGGGTCGAAAAGATCGGGATCGGTGATCCCCTCCACGTCTCGGGGGCGCAATGGGTGCGTCCAGGGTACCCCGTGGCCGCGTTCTTCACCGAAGACGGGGAGTATATTGGCCCCGCTTTCCCGACCAAGAGCATCCAGCTCTCGACCGAGTTGCGGCTCTTCGACCGACTGACCCTCGCCGGTCTGCTCGATCATCGCGGCGGCAACTACCTCGAGAGCTACACGCTGCGCGACATCGTGAACGCGGGGCAGGCGATCCCGCAGCTCGGCACGCTCCCCGGCAACTACATCTTCCCGGCCGACTTCTGGCGGTTGCGCGAGGTCTCCCTCTCCTACCGTCTCCCCGAGCGTTGGCTCCGACCGCTGCGTGCGTCGGGCGCGGAGTTCACGCTCGCTGGGCGCAACCTCTGGTCGTCTTTCGACTACCCCGGCTTGGAGGTCGAGGCTTACGCCGAGGCGCTCCAGCTCTACATGAATCAGGTCTCGTTCAGCACCCCACTCCCCCGGCAGATCGTGGCGGGGTTCGGGCTCAAGTTCTGACGTGATCACCACTTGGGGGAGAATGACGACGATGTACGCACAGAACGACATGGATCGAATCGACCGGCGCCGCGCGCGGCGCCGGCATGCCGGGTTCGGCGCAGGGCTCCTGCTCTCGGCCCTGGCGCTCGGCGCCTGTAACCTCGACCTGGCCGACCCGGCCTCGCTCGAGGACAAATACATGGACAACCCCGTCATCTACCCGGCGCTCCTGCGTGGGGTGAGGGGCAGCTTCACCTATGCGACGGCCGGACCCGTCGGCGGGAGAGGGGTCTACCTGGCGAGCGCCCTACTCACCGACGAGGCCGTCCACTCCGGTCTCGAACCGGGGCTGCGCGCCTTCAGCGACGGGATCGTTTCCGATGAGTACCAGGAGGTCACCGAACTCTGGGCCGAGATCTCGCGCGCCCGGTGGACCGCCGAGGACCTCGTCGCGCGCTTCGATCGTTTGATCGCAGAGACCAACCCGTCCAACGAGTCGAGAATCAGGCAGCTCAACGAGTACCTCGCCGAGACGCTGATCTGGGCCGGGTTCTCGGGGCGGGTGCTCGGTGACAACTTCTGCGATGCCGTCATCAACAAGGGGCCGCTCCAGCCGCGTACCGTCTACTACGAGCGGGCGGAGGAGTTCTTCACTCGCGCACTCGACATCTCGATCGAGCATGGGCTCACCGAGTTCGAGCTCCTCGCGCGGGCCGGCCGGGCCCAGGTGAGGATGCAGCTCGGCAAATGGGCCGGCGCCGTGGAGGACGCCGGCGGGGTCCCGGTCGAGTTCGTTTACAACCAGATACACTTCTACCCGTCGGAGCGCGAGACGAACGGGTTCCGCTCGGCTTCGCTCCCGACGAACCCGGTCTTCACGATCTGGGGTACCCCCTTCGCCGATTGGGGTCGCCGCACCGGTACCAATACCGGTGATGACCGGATCCGCTACACGGTGGAAGGGCTGGTCGGCCACGATGCGCGCCGCCCCTTCTACCAGCAGATCAAGTACAATGTCTCCGCGGCGAGTATAGCCGTGGCCAAGGGGACGGAGATGCGTCTGATCGAGGCGGAGGCGCTCCTCGTCGCCGGGGACTGGGAGGGCGCGGTCGCCAAGATCCAGGAAGTCCGCGACTACCGTAACATCTCCCTCCCGTTGGCGAGCAAGCTACCGGCGGTCACCGCCACCAACATCGACGAGGCGTGGCATGCCCTGATGGTGGAGCGCGGGATCGAGCTCTGGCTCGAGGGACGCCGTCTGGGTGACCTGCGTCGGTGGTCGGTTACGCCCGGAAGGGATAAAGTAAATTTCAACGTGGTGCGGAAGGCCGGGAACGATGGGCCCGAAACGGATGAAATCCGCAACGTGCTCGACGTGCCGGGTCAGTTCTGTCTACCGATTAGCCGCATTGAGAGATTGACGAATCCCAATCTATAATAATGCGGCAACTACGGCCCCGTGGGTGAACCACCCCGGGGCCGTACTGGAGCGGAGGCCACGGTGGCCCCGCGATCTTCACACGATCCAGTTGTATCTGGAAATGTACACGAGGATGTCTACAGTATGGATTTTGCGCGCGCTACCTACCTGATCCTGGCCGAGGGGGCTCTCGGTATTCATACCTCCAAGACTGCGACCAGCGCGATCCGTTACCTCCGCGATCGAGTTTCGGCGGTCATAGATTCGACCAAGGCTGGCAAGACGGTACAGGATGTCTTGGGCTTCGGCGGTGACATACCCGTCGTCGCCTCGTTGGACGAAGGGATCGCGAAGGGGGTCGTCGCACCGAGCGCGCTCCTGGTCGGGGTCGCTCCCCGCGGCGGTCAGCTCCCCGAAGACGCGGCCGAGGTCATCATCGAAGCGGCCAGGAAGGGGCTAGATATTGTCTCCGGTATGCACCAGCACCTGAGCGACATCGCGGAGATCCGTGATGCGGCCGCGGCTGCCGGCGTCTCGATCGTCGACCTGCGCAAGCCGCCGGCGAACCTCCCGGTTTCGACCGGCCGTGCCCGCCTGGTCGAGTCGTTCAACGTGCTCATGGTCGGCACCGACTGCAACCTCGGCAAGATGACCGCGGGGCTGGAGATCCGTAACGCGCTGATCGGCGAAGGGGAGATGGTGGCCTTCGCCCCGACCGGCCAGACCGGTATCCTCCTCGAGGGGTGGGGGATCGCGGTCGACGCCGTCATCTCCGACTTCACCGCCGGCGCCGCCGAGCTCCTCGTCCTGGAAGGCGCCGAGCGCGCCGGTCCGGATGGGATCATCATCGTCGAGGGCCAGGGTTCGTTGATCCACCCCGGGTACTCGGCCGTCACCCTCGGGCTCCTGCACGGGTCGCTCCCCGAGGCGATGATCCTCTGCCACGACGTCTCCCGGACCACGATCCGCGGCGACAACGTCTACGACTGGGTCAAGATCCCGCCGCTCAGCAGGATGATCCAGATCTACGAAGAGGTGGCTGGGTGGCTCCGCCCGGCGAAGGTGATCGGGATCGCGCTCAAGACCAATGAGCTCTCCGAGGAGGACGCGCGGGCGGCGATCCGTCGTGCCGAGGAGGAGACCGGGCTCCCCGCCACCGATCCCGTCCGCTTCGGCGCCGGCCCGCTGGCGAAGGCGATCATCGAGGCCAAGGAGCGGCGCGACAGTGCGGCCCAGCGGCAAGGGGCCCTCGCCGGGGCGCTGAGGTGAGGAGGAACGGTCGATGAAGCTCGAGTGCGAGGTTCTGGAACTCCAGACCCGACATCCCTTCCATATCGCCAGGGCCGCGGCGCCTCCGGCTCGCCGTTCCGTCCTGGTACGTGTGATCGACGCCGACGGCGCCGAGGGCTGGGGCGAGGCCGCGGCTACCGCCTATTATGGCGAGACGGCCGAGACCGTCCTCGCACTCCGCGGCCGCCTCGAGGATGCACTCCGCGAGGCGGCTGGCGGCGATCCCTTCGCCCTGGAGCGGATCGAGCGGGCGATCGAACACTCGATCGGCCGCAACCCTGCGGCCAGGGTGGCGATCTCGGCGGCGCTGCACGACCTGGTCGGCAAGCGTCTCGGCCTCCCGGTCTGGAAGCTCTGGGGGCTCGACCCCGCCTCCGCGCCGCCGTCGTCCTTCACCCTCGGGATAGATCACCCCGAGGTGATGCGGGCCAAGCTGCGTGAAGCACAGGGGTACCCTATCCTCAAGATCAAGGTCGGTACGCCCAGGGACGAAGAGGTGCTGCGCCTGATCAGGGACGAGGCCCCCAACGTCCGGCTCTGGGTCGACGCCAACACCGCCTGGACGGCGCGCGAGGCGATCGCGAAGCTCCCGATGCTCGAGGAGTACGGCGTGGAGATCGTCGAGCAGCCCCTGCACCCCGACGACCTCGAGGGGTTCCGGCAGCTGCGCTCCCACTCCCGGATCCCGATCATCGCCGATGAATCCTGCAAGACCGCCGCCGACATCCCCAACCTCGTCGGCTGCGTCGATGGGATCAACATCAAGCTGGCCAAGTGCGGCTCGCTGCGGGAAGCTCTCAAGATGGTACACCTGGCCAGGGCGCACCACCTGCGCGTCATGATCGGGTGCATGATCGAGAGTACGCTCGGTATCGCGGCGGCGGTGCAGCTGACCCCGCTGGTCGATTACGTCGATCTCGACGGCGCCGCGCTCCTCGCCAACGACCCCTTCGTTGGACCGGGGCTCGAGCCGGACGCCATGATCCGCTTCAATTCCGCCCCCGGTCTGGGGGTCGAGAGGAAGACCACAAATGCGTAAAGCACTGGTCGTAACCCTCTTCCTGGTCGCCTCCGGGGCCCTGCCCCGGGGGCTCACCGCCCAAGAGAGCGATCTCTCCGCGAAGGTCGACGCTATCTTCGCCGACTACAAGAGCGATACCCCAGGCTGCGCCGTGGGCGTCGTCCACAACGGGAAGCTCGTCCACCGCAAGGGATACGGCAGCGCCAACCTCGACTACGGTATCCCGATCACCACCAATTCGGTATTCTACATTGCATCCGTCTCCAAGCAGTTCACCGCCGCCGTTGCCATCCTCCTCGCCGATGAGGGGCTGATCTCGCTGGACGACGACATCCGCAAGTATATCCCGGAGCTCCCCGACTACGGCACCACGATCACGATCCGGCAGCTCATCCAGCACACCAGCGGTTTGCGTGACTACCTGCGGCTGATGAACCTGGCCGGGATGCGAACGACCGATGTCCATACGGACGACGAGGTCCTCCAGCTCATCATCAACCAGCGGGAGCTCAACTTCAAGCCGGGCACCAAATACCTGTACAGCAACACTGGCTACTTCCTGATCTCGGTGTTGACCAAGCGCTTGACCGGGAAGTCGCTCCGCCAATATGCCGACGAGAAGATCTTCCGGCCGCTCGGGATGAAGAACACGCACTTCCACGACGACCGCAATATGATCGTCCCGGGGCGGGTGATCAGCTACAACTCCCGGCGCGACGGCTCATACTATATCGCCGACTGGAAGAACTTCGAGCAGGTCGGTTCGGGTGGTCTCCTCTCCACGGTGGAAGACCTCTTCCTCTGGGATCAGAACTTCGAACAGAACCGGCTCGCCGCGCAGGATCTCATCCCCCAGCTGCACTCTCGCGCCGTCCTCGCCAACGGCGACACGATAGACTATGCCTTCGGTCTCCGGATCGCAGAATACCGTGGGCTGCGTACCGTGAGTCACGGCGGGAGCTCGATGGGGTTCCGCGCGCACTTCCTGCGCTTCCCCGACGAGCGCTTCTCGGCGATCGTCCTTTGCAACGTCGGTAGCGCCGTCCCTGCCCGCTTGGCGGAGCGGATCGCCGACATCTACCTGGCCGACAAGCTCAGCCCCCCCAAGCGGGTCGCGGCGTCCCCCAGCTCTGGTAGGTCGACGACGCAGCGTCCCACGCTCAGCGCGAGCGAGCTGAGGGAGTTCGTCGGCACCTATCACTCGCCGGAGCTGAACGTCGACTACACGCTGAGCATCGAGGGCAACGCCCTCGTCCTCACCCGACCCGCAGCCGAGTCGGCGAAATTGAACCCGCTCCGGAAGGACACCTTCCGCGGCGGCAGTCTTACCATCGCCTTCACTCGCGACGCCAACGGCCGTGTGACCGGCTTCTTGGTCGACGCCGAGCGGGTCCTCCACCTGCGCTTCGACCGCCGCTGAGCGTGTCGGCGCTCCTTCAGAGGAGGTTCGTTACATGCTGAAGAGATCGCTCAGTCGCTTGCTGCTCGGCCTGATCCCGGCGCTCGTGCTCGCGCCGGCCGCGTCGGCTCAGCAGTACGACATCGTGATCCGCAACGGGCGTGTGCTGGATGGCACCGGCAACCCTTGGTACTACGCCGATATCGCCATCAACGGCGAGAAGATCGTCGCGATCGGCGACCTCTCGCAGGCGACGGCGCGGCGCGTGATCGATGCCAAAGGGCTCTACGTCGCCCCCGGCTTCATCGACACCCACTCACACGCCTCGAACGGGCTGGCCAGCAAGGAGCTGAGCGCCGGCCACCCGCTCCTGGCGCAGGGGATCACCACCGTCCTCCTCAACCCTGACGGCGGTGGACCGGCCGACCTCGTCGATCAGCGTCGCAAACTCGAGGAGCACGGGCTCGGGCTGAACGCGGGCCTCATGGTCCCGCACGGCTCGGTTCGCCGGGCCGTCATCGGTACCCAGGACCGCGCCCCCACGCCGGCCGAGATGCAGGAGATGAAGAACCTCGTCCGGGCCGGGATGGAGGCAGGCGCCTTCGGACTCAGCAGTGGGCCCTACTACGCGCCCGGGAGCTTCGCCAAGACCGAGGAGCTCGTCGAGCTCGCCAAGGTCGCCGCGGAGTACGGGGGGGCCTACAGCAGCCACATCCGTGACGAGGCCGACTACACGATCGGTCTTGTCGCCGCCGTCGAGGAGGTGATCACCGTCGCCCGGGAGGCGCGCCTCCGCGGAGTCGTTACCCACATCAAGGCGCTGGGGCCGAACGTCTGGGGGCTCTCCGACTCGATCGTCAAGATGATCGACAAGGCGCGCGCCGAGGGGGTCGAGGTCTTCGCCGACCAGTATCCCTACGACGCCTCCTCGACCAGCCTCGCCGCGGCTCTCCTCCCCCGCTGGGCACAGGCGGGTGGCCGGAAGGAGCTCGAGGCGCGGCTCGACGACCCCGCCACCCGCGCCCGCATCCGGGCTGAGGTGGTGGAGAACCTCGCGCGGCGCGGCGGGGCCGATCGGATCAAGTTCGCCCGCTTCACCAGGGACCGGTCTGTCGAGGGGAAGACCCTCCAACAGGTTGCCGACGAGCGGCAGCTGGACCCCGCCGACCTGACGCTGCAACTCGTCTACGGGGGGACGGCGCCGAGCATCGTCTCGTTCAACATGAACGAGAACGACATCGCCACCTTCATGCGCCAGCCCTGGACGATGACCGCATCCGACGGCGGGCTCGTCAGGATGGGGTCGGGGGTCCCGCACCCGCGCGGCTACGGTACCTTCCCCCGTAAGATCCGCAGGTACGTCATCGAGAAGGGGGTCGTCGACCTCGCCACCGCCATCCGCAGCATGACCTCGCTCCCGGCAACGGTCTACCGGATCCCGGAGCGCGGGGAGCTCAGGGTCGGGTACGTGGCGGACATCGTCGTCTTCGATCTCGACAAGATCAGGGACAACGCGACCTATGGCGACCCGCACCAGCTCTCGAGCGGGATGGTCCACGTCCTCGTCAACGGCGGCTTCGCGATCGAAAACGGCAAGTTGAACGAGTCGAAGCTCCACGGGAAGGTCTTGACGCGCAGTACCGAGGCGAGGCGGCCCGTCAGCTGATTGGGTTCGCATGACGGCGCCCGACGGAAAGTCATCGTAAACCCCGGATGTTTCAGGATTTCGCAATGAATTCATGCAACTCCGGCGCGACGGCCACCCCTGTCCCAACCCGGGACAGGGGTCGAGTCGTTCGTGCTGCAGCGCTCGTTTTCTCGTTGTTCGGCCTGGCCGTGTCGCAACTACACGCTCAGTCGGGCAGCACCGAACCAGCTGCGCTGGCGCGGCAGGTAGAGATCCGCCGTACGACGTACGGTATCCCGCACATCAAGGCCGAGAACATCCGCGCCGCGGGGTTCGCGTTGGGCTACGTCCAGCTCGAAGACTACGGGAGGAGGGTAGTCACCGGGCTCGTCCGTGCGCGCGGTGAGTTGGCGCGCTTCCAGGGGCGGGAGCAGCTCGATTCCGACTTCCGGCGTCGTTTGACGTACCAGCGTGCGCGCGAGACCTACCAGCTCTTGGAGGACGAGACGCGCGAGTTCTTCGAGGGGTTCGCCACTGGGGTGAATTACTACATCCAGCTGCACCCCTCCGAGTTCCCCGATTGGCTCGAGCCGAACTTCACCGGTTACGACGTCCACGCCCTCGGCATCGGCGTGCCCGATGAGGCCATCGTGCGCGCATTCCTCACGAAGCTCGGCGCTCAGACGACCGACGCGCCGATCCAACTCGAGCCGGAACCCGGCGAGACCGACGGCTCCAACGCGTGGGCCTTCGCTCCGAGCCGTACCAAGTCGGGGAAGGCGATCTTGATGCGCAACCCGCACCTCTCCTGGACCGCGGGCTACTACGAGGCGCACATCACCGTGCCGGGGAAGCTCAACTTCTACGGAGATTTCCGGATCGGTGGCCCCCTTGGGATCGTGGCCGGATTCAACGAGTACCTCGGTTGGGCCACCACCAACAACTACCCGAGTCTGGGCGTGATCTACGCCCTGGAGGTCGATCCCCAGCGCCCCGATCACTACCTCTTCGACGGTGCCTCTGTACCGCTGGAGCGCAGGGAGGTCGTCGTCGAGTACAAGGCCGACGGTGGGATGGCGACCGAGAAGAGGGAGTTCTTCTCCACCCGGATCGGGCCGGTCATCCACCGCGACGCGGAAAAGATCTACGTCATCCGGCACGCGGCTGACGGCGAGTTCCGGGCTAGCGAGCAGTTCTTCAAGATGATGAAGGCTCGCAACCTGGATGAGTGGTTGGACGCGGTCAGGATGCGCGCTCGCTCGCGGTCGAACCTCACCTACGCCGACCGGGACGGTAATATCTACTACGTCTGGAACGCATCCGTCCCCTCCCTCCCGCACCCCGTGCCCGCCGATTCCACCGCGGTACTCGCCCGGGGGAGCGGCGATGTCTGGACCAAGATCATCCCCTTCGATTCGCTCCCGCAGCTCCTCAACCCGAAGGGGGGATACGTCCGCAACGAGAACGATCCGCCCTACCTCACGAATCTGCACGTTCCGCTCGACCGGGCGAACTACGCGCCGAACCTCCCGGAGCCGCGGCTCTACCTGCGGAGCCAGCACTCGCTCGAGCTGCTTCACAACGACGAGAAGTTCTCGCTCGAGGATGTCGTCCGGCTCAAGCACAGCATGCGGATCATCCTGGCCGACCGCGTCAAGCCCGACCTGATCGAAGCCGTGCGCGCCACCAACCCTACCGGCGAGATCAAAGCCGCTATCGAGCTCTTGGAACGGTGGGACAACACGGTTGCGGCGGATAGCCGGGGCGGTGTACTCTTCCAGATCTGGTGGAATCGTTACGTACAGCGTGCGCCGCGGGCCCGTGGCACACCGGAATCGGTCGGGTTCAACGCCGAGGCCACCGCGCTCTTCCGCAAGCCTTGGACGATCGAGGAGCCGATGACCACGCCGCAAGGACTCGCCGATCCCAAGCGCGCGGTCGAGGCCTTCGTCTGGGCGGTGCGCGAAACCAAGCGTCGCTACGGGAGCTGGAACGTGGCTTGGGGCGACGTCCACCGCGTCCGGCGCGGCAAGGTCGACGTCCCTGTTGGAGGCTGCGCGGGGTCGCTCGGCTGCTTCCGCGCCCTGGACTTCCGTAACGACCAGGACGGCAAGCGCGTCGTCAGCGGTGGCGATGCCTGGGTGCTCGCCGTCGAGTTCGGCGATACGCCGCGGGCGTATTCGGTGCTAGCCTACGGCCAGAGCTCGAGGCGCAATTCGCCCCATTACAGCGATCAGGCGGAGCTCTTTGCGCGCAATGAGATGAAGCCTGTCGCCTTCACCGAGGAAGACATCGCGCGGCACCTCATCCGCTCCTACCGGCCGGGAGAGGAGGTCACCGCGCGGCGAAACCGGACTGCGGGCCAGCCGGTTCGCGGTAACGACTGAGCACCGCCGCAGAAGGGAATCGTAGAGATGAGATATCGTACGTCAGCGATCTGGCCGTCGCTCCTCGCCTTGGCCCTGGCCGCATGCAACAGCAGTGCTACGAGCGGGCCGTCGAGCAAGGTCGAGATCCAGAAGATCACCAAGGACAATCAGACCGCCATCTCGGGCACGGCGCTGGATGTCACCGTTCGTGTCCGGAAAGATGGCGCGCCCTACCCCAATGCACGAGTATCCTTCTCCGTCATCAAGGGTGGTGGCGCCCTCTCCGAGACCTCCGTCGTCACGGGCACCAACGGCGAGGCCTCTACCCTCTGGTTGCTTGGCTATCCCGCTGGCGAGCAGGTACTCCGGGCGAAGGTCGATCGGGACTCCGTGCTCTTCACCGCGACCGCGACCAAGCCACAGGCCGGGAAGTCCTACTACGGTCGCAAGAGTTACATCGAGTACCGTCCGGGCGATCTGCCGATCATCCTCTCGGCGCCGCACGGCGGCGACCAAACCCCGAGCGAGATCGCCGATCGTACCTCGGGAACGATCGGTCGCGACACTTATACCCGCGAGCTCACGGTCGAGGTCTCGAACGCGTTCCAGTCGCTCACCGGGAAGCGGCCGCACATCATCATCAACCACCTCCACCGCCGGAAGCTCGACGCCAACCGCGAGATCGTCGAGGCGGCGCAGGGCGATCCCTACTCGGAGCGGGCCTGGTACGAGTTCCAGCACTTCATCGATACCGCCCGTAAGATCGTCGAGCTGGATCACGGCCGCGGCTTCTACATCGACATGCACGGGCATGGCCACGAGATTCCACGCCTCGAGCTCGGCTATCTCTTGACCAGCACCGAACTTGCCCAGAGCGATGCCGTGCTCAATCAGGCGGCCATGATCAACAAGAGCAGCATCCGCACCCTCGCGACGCAGAGCAATCTCACCTTCTCCCAGCTGCTCCGCGGGCCGAACAGCTTCGGCGACATGCTCGTGCGCCGGGGGTACCCGGCCGTCCCGTCCTCCAGCGATCCGCACCCCAACGGCCAACCATATTTCAACGGGGGATACAACACCGGCCGCCACGGGTCGCGCAGCGGCGGGAAGATCGACGGGCTCCAGATCGAGCACCACAGCGCCGGCGTGCGCAACACCGCCGCGGCCCGGCAGGCGTACGCCCGCGCGCTCGCCGAGACCCTCATCGAGTACCTCGATGTCCACATGGGGATCAAGCTGGTGAAATAGCGGGCGCCGAATGCGGGAAGCGGGGGGCTGGCACGACCAGGTCTATATCCTGTGTCCGTCCAGCCCCCTTGCGCTACTTACCGGCTCCGTACGGCAAAGGTTGACAATTCACCTCGCACACTGTCCCTTGAGGTCAGGCGGCACCGCAATTGCCGGTGCAGATACCAGAACGGCTTCGACTCTCGAGGAGACATGCCATGCGTGTAGCACTGGATCCAGTTCCGCTCGTCCTCGGCATCTATTCCTATGTAGGCGAACTCCTCGCCCGGACCGCGGAGCGTCGCGAAGATGCGGATCCCGTTTCGCTCGGCAAGAGGTTCGGCAAGCAACGCGCGGAGAGCGCCGACCGCGAGATCCAGCAGCTCGTGAAAACGCTCCACGCCGATGTGAAAACCGCCGACAAGCTCTTCAAGAAGACCGCCGACATCTGGAAGATCTCGCGCGAAAGCGACCTCGTCGACCTGGTCGTCCTGCCCAAGAACGCCGATCAGCCCCAACCCGCGGCGTACGTGCTCCTGCGCCCCGCTCAGATCCGTGCACTCCTCGCTGCGATCCGTGACGCCGCCCGAGGCGCGGGCGAGGATGAGGAGACGATCGCGCAGCTAGACCGGATCGCCGACGCCATCGAAGGCCGACCCTCGGACTACCTCACCTTCGGCTTCGACCCCTGGGGGAGCTGACGGTGCCCTCGAACATGCGGTGAGCTGACGCCGGTCCTAGCGATCCGCACCGGCACACTGTCTACCTCCCCCGTCAGCTCTTCAACACGGTCAACAACTCCCCCCCGACGGCCTCCACCTGCCAGCGCCGAAACCCGGGGATCTCCGCGATCTCCTCCAGTGACGTCGGGCGCCGGCGCGCGAGCTCTTCGAGCTGCGCGCGCGGCATCAGGAACCCCCGGTCCAGACCGAGCCCGGCGGCGACCTCGTCGCGGACCTGCCGCAGCCGCTCGACCAATGCCTCGAACTCGGGGTCCGGAGGCGGCCGCTGCGGCGGCCGCGGCCTGACCGGCAACTCGCTCTCGGGGAGCTGCCGCGCGCGGTCCAGGGCCGACAACAGCTCGCGGCCGTAGCGGTCCACCAGCGAGCGCGAAGCCCCCGGCACCTCTGCGAGCCCACGTAGCGTCTCGGGTAGATGTCGTGCTATCTCGACCAGCAGATCGTTGGCGACGACCCGGAACGGCGCCAGGTCGCGCGCCCGCGCCACCCCCTCCCGCCACCCGTACAGCTCACGGAGCGCCGCCAGCTGCCTCGGCCGCAGGTCCCGGGTGTGCTTCAATCGGAGATACGCGTCCCCCGTATCCTCTGCCGGTTCCCACCGGATCGACTCCTCGAGCCGGAACTCCTCCTCCGCCCACCGCATCCTCCCCGCCTCCTCCAGCGCCTCGCGCAACCCGTCCCGCAGCGCCGGGAGATACTCGGTGTCCTCGGCCGCGTACTCCAGCATCTCGGGCGGGAGCGGACGCCGCGCCCAATCGGCGCGCTGGAACGCCTTCGTCAACTTCCTACCCAGGTACTTCTCCACCAGGCTCGCCAGACCGAACGCCTGCTCACCCAGGAACTGCGCCGCGATCTTGGTGTCGAAGACTCCGCGCACCGTCAACCCGAAGTCGCGCTGCAGCAGTCGGATATCGTAATCGGCATCGTGGAAGACCACCTCGATCGCGGGATCGGCGAGGATCGGGAGCAATCCGTCCAGGCGCGCCAGACTCAGCGTATCGATCACGAGGGTGTCGGTCCGCGTCGACAGCTGCAAGAGACAGACTCGGTCGAAATAACGGTGATAACCCGCCGCCTCCGTATCCACCGCCACCAGCGGCTCCCCCCGCAAACGGGCGACGGCTGTTTCTAGCTCCGCCTCGGTCGTTATATATTCCATCGATCCTCGATCAGCCAAGGGACGGCCTCCATTTGCATAGCGTGGGCCGGTCCCATAGGATACCAAAGATTGTCGTTCTGGCAAGGACGGACCGCGGTCCGCCAGATCGTGATACAACCTCTGACCTCGACAGGGGAACCCGTGCGCACCAAAGTCGTCGCAACCATTGGACCGGCCTCTGCGGCTCCGGAAACCATTCTCTCGCTCGCACGGACGGGCGTGGATGTCTTCCGCCTCAATATGGCCCATGGCACGCAGGAGGCCCATGGCCGTGTCATCCGCTACATTCGCGAGGCCGCACAGATCCTCGGCAAGCCCATCGCCATCCTCGCCGACCTCGCCGGACCCAAGATCCGCATCGGGAAGCTCGCCGAGCCCGTTCCCCTCGTCGACGGTTCGATCGTCGTGCTCGCCCCGGAAGCTTCCGCGCGGCCGGGCGAGCTCCCCACGACCTACGCCAACCTCGCCTACGACGTCTCGCCGGGGGACCGCATCCTCCTAGACGACGGGATCCTCGAGCTCCGAGTCGACGCCGTCGACCCGCCACGCGTCCTCTGCGAGGTCGTCCGCGGCGGCCTCCTCAAGTCCAACAAAGGGATGAACCTCCCCGGGATCCGCGTCAGCGCGCCGTCCCTCACGGAGAAGGACCTGGCCGACCTCGCCTTCCTCGTCGAAGCCGACGTCGACTACATCGCCCTCTCCTTCGTCCAGCGCGCCGCCGACATCGTCGACCTGCGCCAGCGCATCCCAGACGGGCCGCTCATCGTCGCCAAGATCGAAAAGGACACCGCCCTCGAAGACATCGACGCGATCCTCGCCGAGGCCGACGCCGTCATGGTCGCCCGCGGCGACCTCGGCGTCGAGCTCCCCTTCGAGCAGGTGCCTATCGCGCAGAAGCGGATCATCCACCTGGCCAACCTCTTCGCCCGGCCGGTGATCACCGCCACCCAGATGCTCGAGTCGATGATCGAGGCGCCCAGACCCACGCGCGCCGAGACCAGCGACGTCGCCAACGCCGTCTTCGACGGTACCGACGCAGTCATGCTCTCCGGCGAGACCGCCGCCGGGCGCTACCCGCAACTGGCCGTCGAAGCGATGGTCCGGATCGCCAGCGAGATCGAGCGGAGCAGCGCCTTCAGCGACGGGCCGAAGTACGACGTCCCGGTCTACAATCACCTCCCCGCCGGCGCCACCCCGACCGAGCACGCGGTCACCGCCGCTACCGTCGAGGCGGTCCGCCTCCTCGGCGCGCCCGCGATCGTTTGCTTGACGCGGAGCGGCTTCACCGCGCGGCTCGTCTCCAGCTACCGGCCGCCCGTCCCGATCATCGCCGCCAGCGATCAGGAACGCACCTTCCGGCGGCTCGCCCTCGTCTGGGGGGTCATCCCGGTCCGCTGTTTCACCGACGAGGTCACCTACGACACGCTCCTCGACTGCGCGCGCAAGGCCCTCATCGAGTCCGGGATCGGGAAGCGTGGCGACCGCGTAGTCGTCACCGCGGGGTATCCCTTCCACGTCCGCGGCACCACCAACATGCTGCGGGTAGAGGTGCTGTGAGGCTCACCTTCCTCGGCACCGGCACCTCCTTCGGCGTCCCCGTCATCGGCTGCACCTGCGCGGTCTGCACCTCCGCCGACCCGAGGGACCAGCGTACGCGGCACGCCGTCGTCGTCGAGAGCGACGACGGCACCCGCCGCATCCTCGTAGATACCCCCCCCGAGCTCCGGCTCCAACTGGTCCGCGCCGGGATCGCTCGGATCGACGCGGTCTGGTTCACCCACTGCCACGCCGACCACGTGCACGGAATCGACGACCTGCGGGCCTTCGCCATGCGCCCCGAATACCCGCTCACGGCCTACGCCGACCCGGAGTGCGCGCGCGTCCTGACCCGTAAGTTCGATTACATCTTCGACGCCTCGCTCCGCCCCCTCCCCGGCACCTCGAAACCCGAGCTCCACCTCGAGGTCTACCACGACCTGCAGCCAGTCCAGGTCGCCGGCTTCGACGTGCTCCCTCTCGCCGTCCCGCACGGCACCGTGCAGGCCTACGGCTTCCGCATCGGCGATCTCGGCTACATCACCGACGCCAAATCCCTCCCCGACCACGTGGTCGACGCCCTGCGAGGGGTCAAGGTCCTCGTCCTCAACGCCCTCTGGAAGGGGAAGCCGCACCCTACACACCTCACGGTCGAAGAGGCCGTCGCGACCGCCGCCGAGATCGGCGCCGAACGGACCTTCCTGACCCACCTCTCCCACCGCGTCCGCCACGCGGAGCTCGTCGACTCGCTACCGCCAGGGGTCGAGCCGGCTTACGACGGACTCACCATAGAGATATGAGCCGTATGCGACGTCGATGACCGCCCGCTTCGGCGCACCCTCCCTCTCCCCGATACGAAATCCCGATCCCCGGTTTCACTTGCAGGTGGTGCGAGTCTGCTCTAATCTACCGGGAGAATCGGTCGTGACCACTCACAACCCGACGGATGATGTCCGCTAGAATCGTTCTCGATTACAACCGTATGCTCGCGCCCAACCTGGGCGGTAACGGCATCCACCCAGAGCTGCTCGACACCTCCGCCGACCGATTCCGCGCCGCGGCCGCGGTCGTAGATCAGTGGCGCCGAGACGGCCGACTCGGTTTCTACGACCTCCCCGAACAGGGGGAATCGGTCGACCAGATCAACCGGTTCGTGGCATCCAAACGCGCCGAGGTCGACGACGTCGTCGTCCTCGGGATCGGGGGGTCCGCCCTCGGTACCATCTCCCTGCACAACGCCCTCTGCACCCCGGGGTGGAACGAACTACGCCCCGAGGAGCGAGGCTACCTCCCTCGGCTCTACGTCCTCGACAATATCGACCCGACGACGATCGCGCCCCTCCTCGACCGCCTCGACCTGCGCCGTACCCTCGTCAACGTCATCAGCAAGTCGGGCTCGACCGCGGAGACGATGGCGCAGTACCTGATCGTGCGCCAGCGGCTCGCGGAGGCGTTCCAGGACGACGACTTCCGGGGGAACCTCGTCTTCACGACCGACCCGGCTTCTGGGCTGCTGCGCCAGATCGCGGAGGCGGAGGGGATCACCACCTTCCCCGTCCCCCCCAACGTCGGCGGGCGCTTCAGCGTCCTGTCACCCGTCGGTCTCCTCCCCGCGGCCTTCGTCGGGATCGACATCGCCGCCCTCCTCGACGGCGCCCGCGCCGCGGTCGAACGCTGCCGGAGCTACGATCTCTACCAGAACCCCGCCGGTATCTTCGCGACCCTGCAGTTCCTCGCCGACACCGAGCTGCAGGCTCGCCTCCACGTGATGATGCCCTACAGCGATCGCCTCTACTCGACCGCCGATTGGTTCCGGCAGCTCTGGGCCGAGAGCCTCGGCAAACGGTACGATCTGGCCGGCAACGAGGTCTATCGTGGGCCCACGCCGATCAAGGCCCTCGGCGCGACCGACCAGCACTCCCAGACCCAGCTGTACATGGAAGGGCCCTTCGACAAGACGATCACCTTCCTCACCGTACGCAACCGGGAGCGCGACCTCCACATCCCCCCCCTCTACCAGAACGACGACGCCCTCGCCTACCTAGGCGGCCACACCCTCGGCGCCCTCCTCGACGCCGAGCAGGAGGCTACCGCCCGCGCCCTCGCCGCGCAGGGTCGTATGAGCATGAAGATCGAGCTCCCCGAGCTGAACCCGTTCACTCTCGGCCAGCTCCTCATGACCCTGCAGATCGCGACCGTCTACGCCGGCGCCCTCTACCAGATCGATCCACTCGATCAGCCCGGGGTCGAGCTCGGCAAGCGACTCACCTTTGCACTCATGAAACGCCCGGGGTACGAGGCGCCCCCCGCCCCGGAGCCCGACCCCCGCTGGATCGTGCGCTGACGGCGAGTTCGGTCTCGCCCCGGCCGATCATCGCGGAACAGAACCTGCATCTGACCGGCTCGACCGGTTCCGACTTCAGCAGAGGGAAATGCCCGTCGACCTATCTGATCAACTCGAGATCGAGACGCTCTCGCTCACGCCGGAACAGATCCTCGCCCACAGGTATCGACTCCTGAGCCGGCTGGTGGATGGGCTCGCCCACGAGGTCAAGAACCCGATCCACTCGGTCGTCATCAACCTCGAGTTGCTGCGCCGCAGGCGTGATCAGTCCGAACTGATCCTGGAACGCTCCGACCTGATCGAAAGAGATGTCACGCGCGTCCACGAGATCGTCGACGCGCTCTTCCAGCTCCTGCGTCCCAGGTACGGGGCCGAAGCGTGGTGTGATCTGGATGAAAGCGTCGCCGCCATCTTCCCCCTCGTCCAGGCATACTGCCGCGTGGCTAGGGTCGAGATCTCCTGCAGCGCCGGCGGCTGCGCGATCGTCCGCATCGACAAGCCGCACCTCCAGCAGATCGTGCTCGATCTCGTCGTGCACACGGTCGATAGGCTGCGACCCGGCGGAGGCTCCCTGGTCATGCAGACTATACTGTCCGAACGGGAGGTCCACCTCCACATCCGCGGCTCGCCCCACGCCGAGGCCGCCCGGTCCCGCGCCGACCAGGGAGAGGAGCGCGACGGCAACGACGCCGGACTGGTCGACCCCGGTCTCGCCGCCTCCCGCCTCCTAGCCCAGCAGGCCGGCGGCAACGTCCTGATCCAATACCCGGACGACGTCGCCGGCACCAGCATCCTGATCCGGCTCCAACGAGCCCGGCCCGGAGCTTGACCGGCCTGAGATCCGGGACATAACTTGTCCAAACCGGCCACCGGCCGATAACCCGAGCTTGCCTATGAGCCAGCCCAAGCTGTTGATTGCCGACGACGAGCGGCACGTCGCTGAAGGTCTCAAGCTCATCCTCTCCGACGACGGATACCACACCGAGATGGCCACCGACGGGGAGGAGGCCTGGCAAAAGGTCCAGACCGGCGAGTTCGGATTGGTTCTCGCCGACCTCATGATGCCCGGGATGGACGGCCTCGAGTTGTTCGCCCGGATGCGTGAAAAGGGGATCGACAGCGAGGTCATCATCATCACCGGCGCGGGGACCGTCGCCTCCGCCGTCGAGGCCATGCGCGTCGGCGCCTACGACTACCTCACCAAACCACTCGACCTCGCCCGCATCAAAGCGCTCGTCCCCAAGGCCCTCGAGAAGTACCAGGTCAAGACCGCCAACCGCCAGCTCCAGGAGCGGATCGAAAAGCTTACCCGCTTCGGCGACATGCTCGGCGAGTCCGAGGAGATGCGCAACATCTACCGCATGATCGAGGCGGTCGCCCCCTCCAACGCCAGCGTCCTCATCACCGGTGAGAGCGGGACCGGCAAGGAGCTCGTCGCCCGGGCCATACACCAGAAGTCGCCGCGCAAGAAGGGGCCCTTCATCGCGGTCAACTGCGGCGCCTTCCCCCGCGAGATCCTCGAGAACGAGCTCTTCGGCCACGAGAAAGGGGCCTTCACCGGCGCCATCAACGAGAAGCCGGGGTGCTTCGAGCTCGCCCACGGCGGCACCCTCTTCCTCGACGAGGTCGCCGAGATGGAGCCCGACATCCAGGTCAAGTTCCTGCGCGCCCTCGAACAGCGCTCCTTCCGAAGGCTCGGCGGCAAGAAGGAGATAGAGGTCGATATCCGCGTCATCGCTGCTACCAACCAGAACGTGCAGGAGGCGCTCGAAAAGGGGAAGCTCCGCGAGGACGTCTACCACCGCCTCGCCGTCATCCCCCTCCTCCTCCCCCCGCTCCGCGACCGCGGCGCCGACCTCCTCCTCCTCGCCAAAGAGTTCCTCCGCCGCTCCGCGGCGGAGTACGGCAAATCGATCACTGGATTCAGCGACGCGGCACTCGAGTTCATCACCACCTACCGCTGGCCGGGGAACGTCCGCGAGCTCAAGAACGCCATCGAACGGGCGGTCATCCTCGCCACCGGCCCGGAGATCACCCCCGCCGACCTGCAACCGCGTCAGTTCGCCCTCGATGAACGCGAGATCCACATCCCCGTCGGCAGCTCCTTGCGCGAAGCCGAACGATTGGTCACTCTCAAGACCTTCGCGTTCACCGGCGGTGATCATTCGAAGACGTCGACGATCCTCGGGATCAGTACGCAGGAACTTCGCGACCGGCTCCGCTCCTACATGGATGAGCCCGTCGCCGCCAACTAGGCACGACACCAGGTACAGCCGGGACCTCCACTCCGGCACCGCCTAAGGAGAGAGTGATGGCCGAACAGAAAGATGCACCTTACATCGTGGTCGAAAGACAGTCCTCTGGCGTGAGCACCTTCCTCTGGGGTGCACTCCTCGGCGCAGGGTTGGCGCTCCTCTTCGCCCCCCGCAGCGGGAAGGAGACCCGCCGCGAGATCGGGGAGGGGATCCGCAAGCTCCGCAACTCCGCGGAGGACACCATGCACAAGATGCAGAAGGCCGTGACCGGGACGATCGAGGAGCTGCGCGATCAGGTCAACGAACGGATGGAAGCCGCCCGTCAGGCGATGGAGGCCGGGCGCGAGGCCGCGCTCCGTAGCCGCGCCGAGCTCGAACGGCGCGTCCAGGAGGCCCGCGCGGCTCAGCGGTCCGGCCGACCCTTCGCCGCGGAGATCATCGACGAGGAGATCTACACCGCGGACGAAGAACCCGAAACGCGCGAAATCTGACGCGATCATCGAGAGGCCGGCCACGTGCCCGACGTTTCGGCCGACGTCCGGAGCTCCACCATGGAACGACCCGATACCGGCGCCCGCGCGGCTGATCCGCGACCGGAGCCGGTGCCGGTTTCGTACGCCCAGCCTCCGTCCCTCGTGCGACGTCTCGCCGGTCGACTCGACTCCGCCCGCGCCTTCTTGCGACAGGTCTACAAGAAGGCCGAGGCCGACAACATCTTCTTCATGGCCGGCGCGATCTCCTTCAACGTGCTGGTCGCCATCATACCGTTGCTCCTGGCGATCGTCGGTATCGCCGGCACCGTGCTCCGGCTCCAGAGCGCCGACCCGGCAGGGCAGCTCCTACAATACATCACAGGGAGCCTCCCGCCGGTCAGCGACGAGTTCGTGGCTCGGATCCGAGCCCTGCTGGAGGAACTGATCAGCCAGAGCACCGGCTTCCTCGGCATCGGTACCATCTTCCTGGTCTGGTTCTCGACTCGCCTCGTCGGTACGCTGAGAACCGTGCTCCGCGCCATCTTCGACGTCCCGGAAGATAGAGGGATCATCCGCGGCAAGATCTTCGACATCAAGATGGTCTTCGCCGCGGGGACCCTCCTGGCGATCAACGTCGGCCTCACCCTCATCTTCGACATCGCCATCGAGTCCGGAGTCCGCTTCGTCGGGCTCTCCCAGGGCCAGATCCGGGCGTTCCGCCTCATCTACGGGCAGGTCTTCGCCTTCCTCGTGATCTGGGCCATGTTCCTCCTCGTCTACCGCTATCTCCCACCGCGCAAACCGCAGTGGCGCACCGCACTTCACGCCGCCACCTTCACCGCGGTGCTCTTCGAGGTGCTGAAGCAGCTCTTCGCCTGGTACGCGACCTCGATTGCCAACTACGGCACTACCTACGGCAGCCTCTCCACCCTGATCATCCTCTACTTCTGGATCTATTACAGCTCTATCGTCTTCATCCTCGGCGGAGAGATCGCGCAGGTGGCCGCGGCCAGGCGCACGAGACGACGCCAGCTGGAGAGACTGCAATGATCTCAAGATTCGCCCTCTCCGAATCGCCGCGACGCCGCAAACTCCTCGGCCTGGCCCACCTCCTCGCCTTCACCACCCTCGCCGCCGCCCCGAACCAGCTCCACGCACAACTCTCGGCGACCGACCCCTCCCCCCGGTTCGACCTCGGCCCCGAACCCGAGGAACGGTTACCCCGCCCCATACTCCACTCGGCGGACCGTTACATCGTGATCCGCCTCGCCGAGAACCGGCTCTACCTCATGGAGCGTGACCGTATCATCTGGTCGGCGCCGGTCGGGACAGGTACCGGCTTCCGGCTCGAGGCCGCGGGGAGGAGCTGGCAGTTCGAAACCCCCCGCGGCGTGTTCCGCGTGCAACGCAAAGAAAAAGACCCGATCTGGATCAAGCCGGACTGGGCTTTCATCAAGGAAGGCCAGCCGATCCCGCCCCTCGACTCCCCCCTGCGCCGACAGGCCGGGATGCTCGGTACCACCGCCATCTACATCGGCTACGAGCTCGCCATCCACGGGACCGACCGCCCCGAACTCGTCCTCAAACCCGACCCCAACGAAAGGCGCGTCTCCCACGGCTGTATCCGCATGACGAATGAAGACGCCCGCGCCCTCTACTACCTGATCGACGTCGGCACCCCGGTCGTCATCTACTGACCCCCCCGGATCTTCCGAAACGGTGGCGTTCCGGCTACATTCCACGGCTATGAATAGGCCAGACAGAGACGCGAAGAAGATCGTCGCGAGGAACCGCAAGGCCCTCCACGAGTACGAGATCATCGATACCTGGGAGGCGGGCCTCGTCCTGACCGGACCTGAGGTCAAGTCTGTACGCGCCGGTAAGGTCAGCCTGGCCGAGGCCTTCGCACGGGTGGAGAACGGCGAGGTCTGGATGTACGGGATGCACATCAGCCCCTACGACCCGGCGAGCAGGTGGAACGCCGACCCGCTGCGCACCCGCAAGCTCCTCCTCAACCGCCGCGAGATCCGGAAGTTGATCGGCGCGACGCGCGAGAAAGGGCTGACCCTCGTCCCGCTCGACCTCTACTTCCGGCGCGGCTACGCTCGCGTGACACTCGCGCTGGCCCGCGGCAAGAAGCTCCACGACAAACGCGAGGCGCTCAAGGAAAAGGCCGCCTCACGTGAGATCGAGCGCGCCGTCCGAGAACGGAGATGAGACGACGTCGTACGCGGCTGATAACCGTACTCGCCGCAGCTTTGCTCCTCGCGCCGGCTCCCCTGCCGGCGCAGCAACCGTCGCTCCGGATCGCTCGCGGCGACTCCGATACCGTCATCTCCGCGGACCGGAGTCGCGGCTACACCGCCTTCCCGGCGACCGCCGTCTTCTCCGCGCTCGGCGCGGCGCTCGAGACTACCCCGCGCGGACTGCGCGCTCGGCTCCTCGGCGACACCCTGACCTTCGAGATCCTCTCGCCCATCTTCTACGCTGCCGCCGGGCCGCGGCAACTCGCGGCGCCGGTTTACCGCAAGAACGGCGAGATCTATATCCCCGGCCAGCTCTTCACCGATTGGCTCCCCGCGGTACGGCCTGAGCTCGTCGGCTACGAAAACGGGACGCTGCGCTTGTTGCAGCCTCCGCCTCGGCGAGACAGCCAGGTTGTTGCGGCAGGGCAGGGGACCGCCGCCGACGCCCGCGCGCGCACCGAAAACACCAACACGCCAGCCACGGCGCCGCGTAACACCACCAGGAACCAGCCACGCAACGCGGCATCGGCCACACGCGTCGTCATCATCGATCCAGGCCATGGCGGCAAGGACCCGGGGAAGATCGGGCCCGGCGGGATCCGCGAGAAGGATCTCACCCTCGCCATCGCGCGCCGCCTCGCGGACGAGCTCCGTAAACGCGGGGGATTCGAGGTCCACCTGACTCGGACCTCCGATACCCTCGTCGCCCTGGCCGACCGCCCTCACATGGCCAACCGCTGGAAAGGCAACCGGCCGGCCGCGCTCTTCATCTCGATCCACGCCAACTCCGCCGCGAGCAAGAGCGTACGCGGCTTCGAAACCTTCTTCCTCTCCGACGCCCGGACCGAGGACGAACGCCGCGTCGCCGAGATGGAGAACGCCGCCGTCGCCTACGAGAGCCCGGCCGGCGATACGCACAAGAGCGATCTGGACTGGATCTTCAACACGCTCCGCAACGACTTCTACGTGCGCGCCTCGAACGACCTCGCCGAGCTCATACAGCAGCGTATCTCGACGATTCACCCCGGGCCGAACCGCGGGGTAAAACAGGCGGGGTTCCGCGTCCTCGTCGGCGCCTTCATGCCCGCCGTGCTCGTGGAGACCGCGTTCATCTCCAACAAAGACGACGCCGCACTCCTCGGCGATGCCGCCTTCCAGCGGAAGATCGCCGGCGCCCTGGCAGATGCGGTCGAGAAGTTCTTCGCCTCCCACGAACACCTCTGGACCACCGACGCAGCGCAGACCGCCGCGGGGACAGCACGATGACCACCGCTCAGGAGCTCTTCGGCACCACCTTCCAGAACCCCGTGCTCCTCGCCAGCGGCACCTGCGGCTACGGTGAGGAGGTGGCGGACAACATCGATCTCGAACAGCTCGGCGGCTTCGTCACCAAGGCCGTCACCCCGGAGGTCAGGGAAGGGAACCCCGCCCCCCGGGTCACCGAGTTCGCCGCCGGGATGATCAACTCCGTTGGCCTCGCCAACGTCGGGCTCGAAGCTTTCTTGCGCGAGAAGCTCCCCTGGATCCGCACCCAAGTCCGCCGGGCCCGGGTCCTGGTCAACGTCGCCGGGAAGACCATCGCCGACTACCTCGAGGTCATCCACGCCCTCGACCCCGAGCCCGGGTTCGTCGGCTTCGAGCTCAATCTCTCCTGCCCCAACGTCAAGGAGGGGGGCGCCGCCTTCTCCAGCAGCGCCACACTCTTGAGCGAGGTCGTCTCCGCCGCCCGCGCGGCGACCAGTCGCCCGCTCATCGTCAAACTGGCGCCGAACGTCCCCGATATCGGCTCGATCGCCGCCGCGGCAGTCGACGCCGGCGCCGACGGCCTCACCCTGATCAACACCGTCCCGGGGATGCTCTTCGATACCCGCACCCGCAAGCCGATCCTCGGTGCGGGGACGGGAGGCGTCAGCGGTCCGGCGATCCTCCCGATCGGGGTCCACGCCGTCTGGCAGGCCCGACGCCGCGTCGCCGTGCCGATCATCGGCGTCGGCGGGATCCGTTCCGGCGAAGACGCCGTGCAATACCTGCTCGCGGGAGCTAACTTGGTGGAGGTCGGGACCGCTAGCTTCGCGGACCCCCGCGCCGCCCTGCGTGTACTCTCCGGGCTGAAGCGCTATCTTCGTGACTACCGCATCCAACACCTGAACGAACTGATCGGCGCAGGCCATCAGCGCTGAGCCGAACCGAACGAAACCTGCATGGCTGAGATAATCGTCGCTCTCGACCTGCCTACCGCCGACGAGGCGCTCCAACTAGTCGACCGCCTGGGCGATTCGGCGGGCTTCTACAAGATCGGTGCTCCGCTCTTCACCCGGGTCGGTCCGGCGATCGTCGAAGAACTCACCGGCCGGGGAAAGAAGGTCTTTCTCGACCTCAAATACCACGACATCCCCAACACCGTGGCGCGCGCGGTCGAGGCTGCTACCGCCCTCGGTATCTCGCTCCTTACCGTGCACACCTCCGGTGGTTCGGCCATGCTCCGTGCCGCACGCGAGGCTGTCGGCCAAGCCGGTGGCCCCCGCATCCTCGGTGTCACCCTCCTCACCTCCTTCAACGCCGCCGACGTCGAGGAGGTCTGGAACAAGGAGCTCCGCTCGCTCCGCGAGGAGGTCGCCCGGCTCGCGGGCGTCGCCGCCGACGCCGGGCTCGATGGCGTCGTCGCCTCGGCCATCGAGGCCGAATCCCTCAAACGACGCTTCGGCCCCGACTTCCTCGTCGTCACCCCGGGGATCAGACCCGCTGGACACCAGGCCGGGGACCAGGCCCGCATCGCCACCCCGGCCGACGCCGTCCGCGCCGGCGCCGATTACCTCGTCGTCGGACGACCCGTGCTCACCGCCGACGACCCGATCGCGCTCATGGAAGAGATGAACGAGCAGATCCGGGAAGCTCGAAAGGAACAGAGATGAGCAGACGAGTCGCCACCATCCTCATCGGACTCCTCCTCTCGATCGCGGCTACCGCCAGCGCTCAGGAGGCGGAGCTCGGTAAGGTGCTGGATCGACTCGCCGCCGCTTGGGCGCGCGCCGACGCGGCTACCCTCGCCGCGCTCAGCGCGCGCAACGGTGTCTCCATCGACGTCGATGGAGAGCCGATCGGTCCCCTCTCGCCGCGACAGGCCGCGGCCGTGCTCCGCAACATCTTCGTCGGACGGTCCACCGATACCCTCTCCAAAGGACTAGTCCGCATCGTCGGAGGACAGCCGCCCCGCGCCTTCGGCGAACTCTCCTGGACGGTACGCACCCAGGGGACCTCCATCCCCGAAAAGACCAAAGTCTTCCTCGCCCTCGTCTGGGAGGGCAACGCCTGGCGTATCACACAGATCCGTCTGTTGCGATGATGCAAGGTATCGGCTCCGCGATCCGGGCCAGGTTGGAGGGCGATTCCACGCGGCTAGCCTCCTGGAAGGACCTCTTCAGCTGGGAGGACTTCATCGTCGACTTCCTCCCCAATCTCTTCCAGGCCGCCTTCGTCGCCGTGTTCGCGTTCGGCTCCTATCGGCTGGTCAAATTCTTGACTCGCCGCCTCCTCGAGCGCGACATCGCCGAGGAAGACCCGATCGTCAAACGCAACCGCGAACAGCGCGCTCGCACCCTCGCGAGCCTGCTCAACAACATCGCGGCCGTCATCATCGCCGTCGTCTCGCTGCTGACCATACTCACCATCCTGGGGCTCAAGATCGCCCCGATCCTCGCCACCGCCGGTATCGCCGGGTTGGCCATCTCCTTCGGCGCCCAGTCCCTGGTCAAGGACGTCATCAACGGGATCTTCATCCTCGTCGAGGGCCAATTCGGCATAGGCGACGTCATCCGCGTCGGCGACATCTCCGGGCAGGTAGAGAAGATGACCCTGCGCGCCACCATGCTCCGCGACGTCGAAGGTGTCGCGCACATCCTCCCCAACGGCGAGATCACCCGCGTCAGCAACCTGACCAAGGCCTGGTCGCGCAGCATGCTCGACATACGCGTCTCCTACAAAGAAGACGTGGACCGTGTCATCGACGTCCTCCGCCAGATCGGGGACGAAATCGCCGCCGACCCCGATTGGGGTCCCCTCATCATCGACCAGCCCGAAACCCTCGGCGTCCAGAACCTCTCCGAGTCCGCCGTGGTCATCAGGATGGTCACCAAGACGCTCCCCCTCAAACAGTGGGAGGTCGGACGCGAACTGCGTCGTCGGATCAAGAAACGCTTCGACCAGGAAAAGATCGAGATACCGTTCCCTCACGTGACGCTCTACTGGGGGCAGGGGCAGAGTGAGTCGTCACGGAGTCAGATCGACACCAACACGGAGCTACGCCGTGAGCGGCCGCGCGACACCGTACCCGCAGTCGGTTCGAACCAGTTAGGAGATTGAGATGGCGCTCCATTTCTACAACACCTTGACCCGCTCGCTCCAACCCTTCCACCCGATCGAGCCCGGGACCGCGCGCGTCTACGCCTGCGGCCCCACCGTCTATCAGCTCCCCCACGTCGGGAACTATCGGGCCTTCGTCTTCAACGACCTCCTCCACCGCTACCTCGAGTGGAAAGGTTACCGCGTCACCTTCGTCATGAACCTCACCGACGTCGACGACAAGACGATCGCCGGCGCCAAGGCGCGCAACGTCTCCCTCGAGGAGTTCACCCGGCCCGTCATCGACGACTTCTTCGCCGAGCTCGACCGCCTCGGCATCGCCCGCGCCGACGCCTACCCTAGGGCCACCCGGCATATCGACCAGATGGTCGCCCTCATCCAGAAGCTCGTCGACCGCGGCCACGCCTACGCCGTCCAGGGTTCGGTCTACTTCGACATCTCCTCCTTCCCCCAGTACGGCAAACTCTCCCGTATCGACCCCTCCGAGATGCGGAAGGGCGAACGCGTCGCGGCCGACGAATACGAGAAGGGCGACGTCAGAGACTTCGCCCTCTGGAAGGCAGCCAAAGATATCGACCACGAAGTAGGCGCCGTCTGGGACACCCCCTGGGGCGAGGGACGGCCCGGGTGGCACATCGAATGCTCCGCCATGAGCATGGCCCAGCTCGGACCGACCTTCGACATCCATACCGGCGGCGAGGACCTCATCTTCCCCCACCACGAGGACGAGATCGCCCAGTCCGAGGCGGCGACCGGCAAGCCCTTCGTAAACTACTGGCTGCACGTCAAGCACCTCCTCGTCAACGGCGAGAAGATGTCCAAGTCCAAGGGGAACGTCTACACCCTGGACGACCTCCAGGAACAGGGCTTCTCCACCGCCGCGGTCAGGTACCTCCTCCTCTCCGCGCACTACCGTCACGAGCTCAACTTCACCTTCAACGGCCTCAAGGACGCCCAGGCCGCGCTCCGCCGCGCCGTCGACTTCCACGACCGGCTCCTCGAGACCAAGACCGAAGACGACGCCCCCGCGGCCGGGATAGACGCCCTGGCCACGACCGCGCGCCAGAATTTCGAGACCGCCCTCGACGACGACCTCAACGTCCCAGCGGCACTGGCGGCTCTCTTCACCTTCATCAGAGAGACCAACGCCGCCCTCGACAAGGCCGAACGCCCCAACACCGCCGAGGTCCGGCGCGCCATCGAGACCATCGAGAGCTTCGACAGCGTCCTCAACGTCATGAACCTGGCCCGCGCCCACGCCAGGTCCGTCGAGGCGCGGCTCGCCGATTGGGTAGAGGCCAAACTCGCCCAACGTCAGGAGGCCCGCGCGCGGCGCGACTTCGATACCGCCGACCGCATCCGCGACGAACTGACAGCCGCGGGGATCATCATCGAAGACACCCCGTCCGGTCCTCGTTGGAAGAAAACGCCCTGACCACTCGAGGGCGCGCAACGGCTAGCTTGACACCAACTGTTGTAGCGCATATAATAACGGTCTGTCTTAGAGCTGGCGTAGCTCAATCGGTAGAGCACCTGCCTTGTAAGCAGGGGGTTATGGGTTCGAGTCCCTTCGCCAGCTCCTGACATGTGGCGGGCTCGCCGGATCGACTCGAACGCCGGACCGCGACTCGACTGTCGCGGTCGCACGGGCCAGATGAGTTGCGATGAGGTCGGGTCGGTCATCGGCCAATGGGCCGGCCAAGGCGCGGGAAAGATGGTACTCGCGCCATCCTGGCACGTCTGGCGGCGACAAGCGGGAGTAGCTCAGTTGGCTAGAGCATCAGCCTTCCAAGCTGAGGGCCGCGGGTTCGAGTCCCGTCTCCCGCTCTGGCAGATTTCCGCGTCGACGCGAGTGGAGGGCGTGCGCTCCGCTCGCGTTCGCGCTGTACCCGCTCGCGTAGCTCAGTGGTAGAGCACTCCCTTGGTAAGGGAGAGGTCATGGGTTCGATCCCCATCGCGAGCTCCTGGATGGCAGATACAAACCGGTGAGGGGCAAAGATGGCCAAGGCGAAGTTTGAGCGGACGAAGCCGCACGTCAACGTAGGTACGATTGGTCACGTTGACCATGGTAAGACGACGTTGACGGCGGCGATCACGGCGATTCAGGCGGCGAA
>Ga0180216_1000546_pt1 | contig 39011 bp, 45 predicted proteins | sample eDN3rd37CBELigMG_FD_128879 | JGI IMG/M metagenome (GOLD analysis project Ga0180216, IMG submission 128879) | Enriched Miracle-Growth compost microbial communities from Emeryville, California, USA - eDNA 3rd pass 37_C BE-Lig MG (version 2)... ...
ATCAATTACTATAATACGAAACGGATCAAGGCAAAATTAAAAATGAGTCCGGTACGATACCGAACTCATTTTACCCACGCTGCCTAATAGAATAACCGTGTCTAACTTTTAGGGGTCACTTCAGTAACCACCGGGTCTTTTTTGCAGTTAGAATTCTATCAACACCTTGAGCGAACAGTCCTCTTTCCTTTCAACAAGCCGGAACCCTATGTCCGCCGTAGCATAAGGTAAAATATGGGAAATCAGTGATTCAGTCTTCACCTTCCCTGCACCAAGAAGTTGAATGGCTTTTATAATATCTTTCCGTGTGTAGGTGTAAGATCCGACGATCTCCTTTTCCTGGCCTTGCAGCTGCATTATATCCAGCGCCTGCTCTTCATGAAACATCGCCACTGTAACCATTTTTCCGCCACGACGAAGCAGGGATAAAGCCTGGTTCACGATCCCGGGTACCCCTGCCGCTATAAACACTTTATCAAAGGAACCCCCTGCCAGTTTTTTTGCTTCATTCACCCAATCCACACGCCCACGAATATTGAGCGTGGATGTGGCCCCTAGCTTACGCGCTGCCTCTAAAGCATAATCGAAAACATCTGTTGTAAGAAGGGTTGTCGCCCCTGCTGCGATCGCTGCAGATTGGGTTAGCAAGCCGATCGGTCCAGCCCCTAAGATTGCAACGCGGTCGCCAAGTGATACTCCTCCTTTAAAAACTGCATGTACCCCAACCGCGAAAGGCTCTACCAGGACGCCTTGATGATAGTCCAGCTCATCCGGTAAAACAAAAACTGTAGATTCAGGCGCTACAAAATATTCCGCCATTGTCCCATACCAATTTTTCACACCGGGCGCCAAACGATCCTGACAGTAATTGATCCTTCCGTTTAAACAGTCTTCACAAATACCACATCCCGCCTGTGGTTCGACAGTGACGCGATCCCCGATTTTAACCTTTGTAACCTTACTTCCCACCTCTACTACATCCCCAGCCACTTCATGACCAATAATAACAGGTGGTTTTCGAAACGGATGAATCCCTTTATAAGTGTGAATGTCAGAACCACAGATTCCGGCAGCCTTCACCTTTATTCGAACATCGGACTCCCCTACCACAGGATCAGTTACTTCCTTGATAACCACTTGATAGGGACTTTCCACTAGCACAGCCTTCATCCTACCGTTCCTCCTCCTAATATGAAAACATACTATATTCCTTGGTCAATAGAACTGATCAAGCGAAACAATTCTTTATTTCTTTGATATAAACCTTTAAAAATAGAATAGCCATTCCGATAAATTTTCTGATGCACAGGGTTTGGTACATAGGAAGTTATAATTGTTGCCTCGGGAAGATCTGCCACCGTTCCACCTGTTACAGAAAGTAAACCAAGATAAGCTGCCCCCAGAGAAGCTGTTTCTACATCCGAGGATAGCACCTTGATTTCTGTTTCCAAGATGTCTGCTTTGATCTGTGACCACTCTTTACTAAAATAACCCCCGCCAGTTCCAAGGAGTGATTCCATCGACCATCCTGCATCCTTTAATTCGTCCTGGATCGTCCTAAGGCCGTAAGCTGTACCCTCCATAATGGACCGAATCATTTGTGCTTTATCTGTACTCAACTGCAATCCAAAAAACATTCCTCTCACATCACTGTCCCACAACGGAGCCCGCTCACCAGCAAGATAAGGTAGAAAGATCAGCCCTTTCGAACCAGCTGGAATGGTTTTCACCATGTTTTCGTAATCCGTAAATGCATCCACTTGCCCGCTTCTCCCATCCAGCTGGTCACGATACCATTGAAGGGCCCCTCCGGATGAGACATGCTTCCTTTTAAGATCCATTGACCATCGACAGCATGTTTGAGCAGCGCAAGGTTGGGATGTGTGATGGGTTGGTCTAAAATCACTCCGATCCCTGAGGATTGACCAGACATTTCAAAAGCCTGATTTGGCTTAATTAGCTTTAATCCTAATGGAGCCGTCGCTCCATCTATGGCCCCCGCCACAACTGGAATCCCTTCACTTAATCCGAGAAGTGATGCCGCTTCAGCTGTCACCTGTCCTACAACCTCCATGCAGCGATAAATATCGGGTAATTTCTCAGAAGCTAATCCTAGTTCATAAATTAAAGCATCATCCCAATTCTGTTGATGAATATGATATAGCTGTGTCAATGCCGCATGGGAAACATCGATGGAGGCCTTTTTTGTCAACTGATATATGATCCATCCATTTGCTTGAATATAGGCGGTTGTCCGATTATATTGATTCCTTTGATGCTTCTTTTGCCAAAGTAGCTTTGGGAGCATATAATACGGATCGATTCGATTTCCTGATATTTGTTGAATCGTTTCCTGCCCGACAAGCGTTTTAAGTTCATTACATTCTTGTTCACTTCGGCGGTCCATCCAAATCAAGGCGTTCCCTAAAGGTTGACCTCCTGAATCAATCCCAAGAAGAGAAGGCGCCTGACTGCTCACCCCGATTCCACGGATGTTCCTAGCTCCCTCTTGCGAAACCTCGGTGACCTCTTTTATGGCCGCGCGGGTTGCCTTCCACCAATCCCATGGATTTTGTTCCACCCATAGTGGTTTAAAATGAAGAGTGGAATACTCCACTCTTCTTTGAACGATTACCTTACCATTTCGATCAATCAGTGTTGCTTTCACACCTGTAGTTCCTACATCAATTCCCAAAAAGGTGTCACGTGAGGGCATGAATAGGCCTCTTTCCTTGGATAAAGTGTAGAACATCCTTGACTACCATCTCCGTTTGATGATAAAGAATATCCTGCGAAGCTCCTCCGATATGCGGGGTCAAAATGATGTTATCCAGCTGCAAAAAAGGGTGGTTAGGATCCATCGGTTCTTCTACTAAAACATCCAAAGCAGCTCCGACAATTTTTTTGTCTACTAATGCCTGATAAAGATCCTTTTCATTCACTAAACCACCACGAGCAGTATTAATAAGATAGGCTCCCGTTCTCATTTTATTAAGCGTCTCTTTGCGTATGATGTTATGGGTTTCTGATGTGAGCTTACAGTGAAGACTGATGAAATCAGATGCGGTTAATACCTCCTCTAATCCGGATGCCACAACAATATTTTCTTTATCAGCTTCTTTTAGAAATGGATCATAGACCATAACATTCATGTCAAACCCTTTTGCTCGTTTAGCGACCTTCCTGCCGATTGCCCCATAGCCAATCAAACCTAGCGTCTTTTGCTCCAATTCAGGTCCCGCAAATCGCTTATAAGGTGTATTCCCCGCGATATCCCACGGAACTTCCGCCCATCGTTGCTCCATAATGTATCGATAGGTTTGCGGGATAAATCGCGAAATACCAATCATTAGACCTATGGTTAAATCCGCTACAGCACTCGCATTTCTGCCAGGTGTATTAGAGAGTGTAAGATTGTATCGTTTCACCAGTTCTACATCAATGTTTTCGATCCCCCCACGGGTGCAAGCAATGTATTGTAATTGTGGTAACTCCTTCAGGACATCTTCCGTTATGTCCTCATAACCAATGATGAGAATTTCACAGTCCTTTGCCCTCTCAACCAACTGCTTTGGGGTTAGCTTCACCCCCTCATAACCCCACCCTCCAAACTCAAGGGACAAGGATTGGGATAACGCCTTTATCCCTAGTTCTGTCAGCTGTGCTGTAACAAATGCTTTCATCTTTGCCCCTCCTAGCGCCAAGGATCAATCAGCACTTTAATACCCAGGTAATTGTTTTTCATCTCAAAAGCCTTTTGCCAATCTTCCAAAGGAACGATTTCCGAAATTAACTCACCCACATCCAATTCCCCGGAAGCCAACAATTCCAATACCTCACGGTGGATTTCCGGCGTCGAGGCGGAGGATCCCGTAAAATTAATTTCTTTATAATGAATGACGTTCGGGTCAATGGTGATCTTTGAGCCATGCGGACAACCGGCAAAAATCAGGAAGGTTCCTCCCTTTTTGACATAATCCAGGGATGTTTCAATCACCTTCGGAATTCCCACATCAATAATCACCACGTCTGCTCCTTCATTATTTGTAAGATTCAGGACTTGTTCCATCGTGTCTGCAGTTTGTGGATCTATTGTATGGGTAGCTCCACAGCGAATGGCCAGCTCCCTCTTCTCCGCCTGTGGCTCGATCACGATAATTTGGGCAGGTTTTTTCAGTCTCGCTAACTGTGTATGAAATAAGCCAATCGGGCCAGCCCCTACAATAATGACGGTATCCCCTGCTTTTAGCTGACTTCGCCCGATTCCATGGTAAGCGGCGGCAATCGGTTCGGACGCCGCTGCAATCTTGTCATCCAAACCCGAAGGGATTAAGATCACGTTCCCGCTTTCGATAGCGATTGCCGGAATTTTTACATATTGCGAAAAGCCACCATCCATTTCGTAACCGATCGTGGTGCGATTCACGCAAATATTTTTTCTCCCTCCGCGGCAAGCATAACAAGAACCACATGGAATCATTGGATAAACCGTGACTCGGCTTCCTAGCGCAAATTCCTTGACATTTCTGCCAACGCCAACCACCTCACCGACAAATTCATGGCCGATAATCCGTGGTGCTGGAATTTTCTTCGTCCCTTGATAAATCCGATTGTCTGTTCCGCAAACCCCTGCATAGGTAATCCGAACGAGAAGCTCATTATCAGCAATTACAGGAATATCTCGTTCCTCCACCTTTAAGTCCTTTGGCCCATAAAACGATAAGGATTTCATCTTTTTTGCTGACATTTTCTATCAACTCCTTATTTATAACTGGCTCTTATACCATTTCTAGCGTCAATTGGAAGAGGGCGCGCAAGTCCGTTTGAGATAAAATAGATCCGTGCATTATCCTCCACTTCTGAAGCAACCACAATGGCTTCCTCTAGTGTTTTTCCGACGGCTAAAACACCGTGGTTTTCTAGTAAAACAGCCTGACTTTTTAGAATCCCTGTACTAACTACCTCTCCCAATTCTTTAGAAGCAGGCAAACGGAACGGTGTTAAACTTACTGGACCAACCTTGGCTACAAGACTAGGTACAAAAGGTTGCATCATTTCTCCCGGGTTTAATGTACAGGCATAGGTTACGGCATGGATCGAATGGGTATGTGCGATCGCATTAATATCTGGTCTAGCCTCATAGACCGCGAGATGCATAGGTAATTCTTTGGTAGGTTTCAGTCCCTCACTATATGTCCCATTCATTTGCGCTTTTGTGATCGATTCTGGTGTAAGATGACCTAGTGACCATCCACTAGGGGTACAAAGTACGTTTTGCGGACTGATGCGAATCGATAGATTACCGCCTGTTCCATTGACAAGCCCTCTATCGTAAATTTCCTTTCCCCACTTGACGATTTCCCATCTAGCTTGCTCTTCATCGAGAACCAAATTGGCATCCATCCTTCACACACACCTTTCAATTCGGTAATAACACTACTGGGCCCGTTTGACACAAAGCCTGAATTTGTTCCGGGGTCGCTTTATGATCCGTGACAATATAGTCCACTTCGCTTAATTGTGCGACTCTAGCCAGATACCTTTGACCAATCTTTGTATGATCGGCAAGGACAATGAGCTCTTTTGATGAGACAATCATTTGCTTTCTTACCTCCAAAGAAACGATATTGGAGACCGTTACCCCACCCACCGGACAGAGTCCACTGCAGGATAAGAATAATTTATCAATCCATATTCCTTTTAGAGTGTCAACAGCAATCGAACCGATCACAGATCCAGTTCGATGACGCAGAATTCCACCGATGAAGATGACTTGGATAGACTCATATTCTTGTAATTGAAAAGCTATATGTATGGAATTTGTTACAACAGTCAGATCCTTTATTAAAGAAAGATAAGGAATCATTGCTGCGGTTGTAGTTCCGCCATCGAGACAGATTGTTTCCTTATCTTGAACGAGCATGGCCGCTCGTTTGGCAATCTCTTCTTTCTCTAATACATGTGTTCTTTTTCTTTCCTGAAATAAAGGCTCAGCATTTTCCTGATGTAAAACAACAGCCCCTCCGTGAGTCTTCTTCAAAATGTTCTCGCCTTCCAGAAAATCCAAGTCCCTGCGAATCGTTGTCTCCGACACCTTAAGGTTTTGACTAAGGTCTGAAACGGAAATGACCCCTTGCTCCAAAATCATCTTTCTAATGAGATTCCTTCTCTCTATAACAAGCATTTGATCACCTTTGGTATGATTTAATATGTAATTGCACGATTTTGATCGATTTTGTTGTTTTCTGCACACTTCTATTTTATATTTATTAGAATATTAATTCAATGCAGTTATAGCAGAATTATTAAAAAATATAACAAAAAAATGAGCATTTTTTCCTTTTTGGTAAAAAGCTCATTTCATGCTTTTATTGTATTTGTCTTTTGCACTTACACAAAAAGTGCTTTTCCATCCAGGACTTTGACGATTCCTTCTTTCATGACAAAACGAATATCGCGAATCGCCTCAATCCGAGCCTCAACATTGCCCTGAACAGCCACAAGATCGGCCTTTTTCCCAGATTCAATAGAGCCAATAAGATCTTCCCGTTCACACACTTTGGCAGCATTAATCGTAATCCCTTGAAGAGCCTTTGCATAAGTGGCTCCAATCTGTGTAAGGAAGATAACATCCTCATCCAATTGACCATGTGTGGCATCTGTTCCAACGGCAAATTTAATCCCTGCTTTTAACATCGCTTGGTGGCAGGCAAGTACTTCTTCACGGTTACGGCGAAACCCTTCGGCAACGGCCGGAGGAACCGTCAACCAACGATTGTCATTAAAAAAGATACTAGGGGTTAGAACGACCCAACGATCAGATTTGATCATATTATCGATCTGGGCTTCATCCGCAAAATACGCATGTTCGATGACATCCACGCCTTGCTCAATGCAGTGGTTCAGTCCATCCCCACCAATTGAGTGTGCAGCCACTTTTTTCCCCGCCATATGTGCTTCTTGAACTGCTACGCCAATCTCTTCCGGACTCATAAAATAGGGCATATATTCTGTTTTACGAATCGTATCGGTAATGAAAAGCTTCACGAAATCGGCACCGCGAGCAATATTCTCACGTACAGCTAAACGAATCGCTTCCACTCCATTAAAAACAGTCCCTACCGACCCGTGGGCGTGCGTAGTCTTAATCCCCCTGGTACAAGTGACAATTCTTGGCCCTTCAACAATCCCTTCTTCTACAGCGTTCTTCAGATACAAATCGATAAAGTTTTTGTCTCCCAAACACCTGGAGGTTGTAATGCCACGCGAAAGGTCTAGCTTCATATTCGTAATTCCCCGGAGCATTAACAACGGGTCAGGATCATTCATCAACATGGGATGGTTTGGAAGCTGAGGAGATAAGGACAAATGGTCATGGGCATCGATAAACCCCGGTAACAGAGTACAGCCTTCTAGATTAATGATCTCAGCATCTGCAGGGACCTCAACATTCCCAAACCGAACGTCAAAGATCTTGTCTCCATCAATCGTAATCACTGGATTTTTCTTAAATTCACCTTGTATACTATCAAATAGGAGGTCTGCTGTAATAAACTTAGGCATGTTGATTCTCCTTTTTCTTTAATTCGGCGCACATCCAGTTATAATACTTTTCCAATGACTCTTTAAAATCTGCCCGGGGTTTATAACCAATTTGCTCTTTAAATTCAGAAACAAGTGGACCGCGTAGTGGGGCCTGCTGGACAAATGGCTCCATTCCCTCTCCAAGCTTAATTTCTGCCCCTGGACATTTTTCAGACAAGAATTCAACAATCTCCCGATTGGAATACAGTTGCTCACTGCTTAAGTGAAGGTATTCTGGCGGGTTATCCACTTCAATGGCTCGACAGATCCCATCCACAACATCATCCACAAAGGTAAAATTTGCAATAAAATCAAGTCCCGATTCTTCCACCAATCTATTTTCTGTTAATACCTTCCAGGTATAATAGGCAATTGGCCCCGTGTTCCAACGTGGTTCTTTCAGCTCTGGTAGCGGGCCAAACACCCAAGAAACACGAAGATTCACCCCTTGGATGCCATAGTTCACCCGATAACAGTGGACCAACTCTTCACTGACTCGCTTTGTTGAGGCATAGGTATTCATCGGGGTAGCTAATGTCGATTCATAGATCGGGTCGGTACTTGTTTGGGTTCCAAAAACAGAACCGGATCCTACGTACAAGAATTTATTGACCCCGTATATCCGCGCTAACTCCAACAAATTTAAGGTTCCGATCGTATTCGTTTGAAAGGCATCGGTTGGATTGGCCTTGCAATACACCCCGTTTAAATTGGCTGCAGAATGTACAATGGTTTCTATTCTATATTTTGCAAATACAGTCGTTAATTGGAATAGATTGGTGACATCTCCACTCTCATAATAGATATTCGAGCAGCCCTTAAAAAAATCACTCCCCGGATCGATGACCCGATCAAAAAGAATAACCTCTTTCCCTTCTTCGGCTAACCTTTTGACAAGACTAGATCCAATCATCCCGAATCCACCTGTTACTAAAATCATGAAGATCTCTCCCTTTCTATTTATTAATCTTAAAATTCGTTGTAAATTTGCTTAATTATCGCTATATAATCGATATTTCCACCTTCTTCATCGATTAATTTCTCATAAAGTTCCTTCGACTTGAACAGTACCGGTAGCTCTAACCCTTCAGCTTTTGCCTTCTCGATTGCTAGCTTGATATCCTTTAACAGAAGGGCGGATTTAAAACTCGGCTCAAAGTTCCCTTCAATCATGAGAGGAGCTTTATGCTCTAAATGCCAACAATTGGCCCCACCTGACACAAGAACATCCCTTAATTTATAAAGGTCAAGTCCCGATTTTTTCCCTAAAGCAAGGGCTTCACTCATCGTCAAAGTCGTACCCGAAACCATAATTTGATTGCACAACTTTGTCGTTTGACCCGCTCCACTTGGTCCCATATAGGTAATTCGTTTCCCCATGCAAGCCAAAACATCTTTTACCTGTTCAAAATCTTTTTCTTCACCGCCGACCATGATTGAAAGACTACCCGCAACAGCCCCTACATAACCGCCACTAACAGGGGCATCAATATAGGAAACTCCCTTTTCCAGAAAAGCTTGGTTTATTTCTTTTGTGACTTCGGGCGAGATACTACTCATATCAATCACAATGGTTCCAGGTGTGACATATTGAATAAGGGCCTGTTCACTCAAAAGACAGACGTCCTTCACATGGGGAGAATTTGGGAGCATGGTAATAACGATCTCATTATCTCCGACAACCTCCTGCGGGCTCGCTGCTGGGTGGGCCCCTTCCTTCACCAGCTCATCAACCAAGGCACTTATCTGATCATATACCGTTACTTGATGTCCTGCTTTTACCATATTCATAACCATGGGTTTCCCCATGACACCTAGACCAATAAATCCTATCTTTTTCATGAATTATTCCTCCCCAAAATGAGAAGTGGGGGAGTTCCCCCACATGTTTTTTATTGAATAGAGCTTTAGCTTTCTTACTTCACGTCACGGATCCGTTGGATCAGGTTCGGTGCCCATTCGCTTTCAAACTGCTTTTCCACTTGGGCTTCTTCTACCTTTTTCGCAAATAATGATTTATCTACCTCTACTACCGTCATGCCCTCATCTTTTAATTGTTGAATATACTCTTGCTCTGATGTTTTCGTCAGATCCTTTTCATAGTTTCCTGCTTCAATGGCGGCTTCTTTAATCACTTTTTGAATATCTTCAGGGAAACCGTTCAGCTTCTTATTGTTCATTAGGAATATGAAGGGAGCAATCAAGTGCTCGGTTAGCATAACATGGGATTGTACTTCAAAAAATTTGGAAGTATAGATTAAATCAACTGGGTTTTCCTGGCCATCTACAACCTTTGTTTCCAAGGCTGAAAACAGTTCAGTAAATGCCATGGGTGTCGGGTTTGCACCTAAAGCTCTCCAGGATTCTAGAATATTTGGAATCTCGGGAGTACGAAGTTTCATTCCAACCAAGTCGTCAGGTGTTTTAATTTCCTTGTTTGCGGTAAGATTTCGCGGACTCCGATCCCACCAATCCAAAACGGTCGCATCTAAATTCTGATTAAATTCTGCTTTAATCTCATTACCTATTTCACCGTTAAGCACCTTATGTAAGTGGTCCACATCTCGGAAAAGGTAAAGGGAAGATAGACCCGCATATTTCGGAGTAAACATGGCGAATGCCGCATCACCAGTGATCACAAAATCAACCGCGCCAAATTTCATACTGTCAAGCATTTGCTTCTCGCCGCCCAGCATTCCGTTCGGATAAATATCAATTTTCACCTTACCATCGGTTCCCTTTTCAACCAATTCGGCAAATTTCTTTGCCCCCATTTCCACAGGACTATCCTGTGCATTGACAAATCCCATTTTCAAGACAACTGTATCTTTATTCTCGGTTTTGGCAGGCTCTGTTTTTGTAGATTCCTGAGGTTTACTTGCTTCTTGTGGTTTGCCAGCTTCCTGAGGTTTGCTAGCCTCTTGAGGTTTCGAGCCACATCCTGCAACCACCATAGACATCGCCAATAGGATTGCAAATGAACTAACAAGCGTCTTTTTCATTCCACGTATCCCCCTTCGGAATCTTATTCTTGGTATTATCCAATTTTCCAACGACATATTTTCTATATCAATTTCCAAAACCGCCCCCTCTCCATTAGTTGTACAGACTAGTAAAAATCGATTGAATATACTGCTAATATTATTTAAAAAAATATATCTATTACGTATCTTTAGCCTTTTAAGGATGACTCATTTGAAGCTGCTTCCAACGCCATAAAAGCTCTTTATTATTTATGTAATACTCTTTAAAAATTGGTAAAGCTTTCAAATAAAAAGAATGAGCGTCTGGTTCTGGAATGATTTGCATTTCCATGCCAACCCACTTTTTCCTCAATGAAGCCAGGTCCGAAAACAAACCGACACCTACCCCAGCGAGCATTGCTGCCCCTTTTGTTTCGGTTTCCAGTTCCCCAGGAATAAGTAGTCTTTTACCCAATATGTCACTAATGATTTGCATCCAAAGTCTGCTACGGGCTCCACCTCCACCTGCATATAGATAGGAAGGGTTGATCCCACATTCCTCCTTTAAGATGCCATCGTTATGGGCTAAGGCAAAACCAACCCCTTCAAGTACAGCACGAATAAAATGTGCCTTTTGGTGTTTCAACTGCAGACCGAGAAAGCTTCCATTCGCTTGTGGGTCCCAAATAGGAGATCTCTCCCCTGTCAAGTAGGGGACATACATCAATCCCTCAGCTCCACGCTGAATCGGCTCTGCCATCCTGTCCATTACCTCATAAATTCCGTTTACAGGATGATCTGAAAAAAGCACCCTTTTCAACCATTTCATCGATATCCCTGCACTGTTGACGGGGGTCATACTGATCGTCGGGCTTGCAGCATCCTGGACCGTATTCATGAATCTCAGATCCAAATGTTCATTTTCCACACAGATTCGGCCTACTGTGCCCATAATTAACGCACCACTGCCTGGTTCTACCCCTAACCCCACCCAAGCCCCGATAGTATCCATCGCCCCTGCGATAACTGGCGTTCCCGGTTGAAGTCCGGTGCGCATGGCAGCTTCGGCATGGACAAAACCAATCACCTCTGAAGAAGAATAGATTGAAGGCAAGAACTTGGGTTGAATCGAGAATAATTGACAGAGTTCATTGTCCCATCTTCTGTCATAGATATTGTATAGCATGGTACTAGAAGCTCTGCTGTGATCGATACTGTATACACCCGTTAAGCAAAACCCTAAGAAACTTGTAGGTACAAGGTAATAACGGATTCTATCAAAAGTCAGCGGTTCATGTTGTTTCAGCCAAAGAAGTGTAGGACCCCAAAATGCCCCAGAAGCTATACGGTTTCCCGTCTTATGAAATATCCATTCGTGTCCTAACTGCTCGATCAATTGGTGAACTTGGGTAGTAGCACGTTGATCTAGCTGCATAATAGCGGGGCGAAGGATCTGTTGTTCTGCATCCATTATGATCAAGGCATTTGTGCAGGTAATCCCAATTCCTTTGACCTTTTCCGCTTTTACTTTTCCTCTGGAAAATATCTCTTGCAAGGCATCACACACATGACTCCACCATAAGTGTGGATCAAATTCAACGTAAGCGTCTTGTGGAAGTGATAAGGCGTATTCGCGATAACTCCGATCAACCATTAATCCATGTTCTGTGTAGAAGCTTACTTTTAGTCCGGTCGTTCCGATATCGATTCCGGCAAGTAGATTTGTCAACGCTTTACCACCCCACTTCCCAAAGAATGAGCTATCTATGATTAAACCTTTGTTACTCAATTTTGAAGTTTTTTGCTCATTTTTGATTGTTTGTGATTATATTTTAATATATTGTGAATTTACTTTCAATACCAATATTTCTGTTTATTTTAAATGGTTATTACCATTGTTGTCTATTAAAATCAATTTTTAAACTTTTGGTGAGAACCATCACTTTCGATTTGACGGAAATCGCATAGAATCAAACTAGATTCTATAAGGAATTTACAACACAGGAGAAATGGGGATTTGATATGGAGAAGATGTCTTTAAATACAACAAGTCTCAAAAACACGCTTGACCGCTTCGAAAATAGACAGGTTGTTCTAAACTTCTACCAAAAGGACATGCTTGTAGATCGGGTCGGTTTATTTTTTGATACAATCAAGGTATCAAAAGACTCGGTGCATTTCCAAAAAAATGGAGACGACAAATATGTGCTCGATATTCATACCTATGACAACTTTCACACTTTAATGGGATTTAAACATTACTATTCTCTTTCCACCGGGGACAACAGGGTTGAGTTGTATTTTCCCTAAGGCTCTACCCTTCGGTTTCCTGTTTTGGAAAATTTATACAAAATATATTTCTTTCCAACCCCTACCACGGTATTCTTATGTTGATTTTACCAATCCTTCACTATTTCCCCCATATTTTAAGCTGTATTGAACCGAGAAATCAGGGAATCCCCCGACATACTTTTCCTACAAAAACTTTTAATATAATGATTAAGAGAGCTTTAATTAAAAGGAGAGCGGTTATCATGACGCTTATTGATGTGAATGAAGTATTTAATACATGTGAATATCCATTTTATAAGGACGTTATCTTAGATTCAGGTGCAATGACCTGTACACTATATAGCACTCATTCAGATTACAAGAAAATAATCAACATCCCGCTATTAAACTTTGATCAGGCCGTGCACTATATATCATTAAATATTATTCAGCTGCGATCCTATGAAATGATTCATAAAACCTTGGATTCCGATTAAAATCTACTTTTCATCCTTCTTAGCCCTAATCTGACCAGGATTCGAACTTAAATCCATTGTTTGCCAACCACTAAGTCCGAATCAGACTTAGATTCGGACTGAATTCCAATGCTTGCCACCCACTTAAGTCCGAATCAGACCAAGATTCGGACTTAAATCCATTGTTTGCCATCCACTGAGTCCGAATCAGACCTAAATCCTCCTTTTTAATTTTTTTCTGGGAAAATGGACACATTAGGTAAAGCTTATTATTGAAGGTTTTCAAAGAAGTCGTCGAGCCCATCAATAGAGGAAGCTTTCCCCCTACGGGGACTACAATCCCTTCTGAACAGGAAGCAAATTCGACGTAGTTCAGATGGAGACAGATGCTGTCATGCCGATAGGGAAGTTCATTCATAGATGTTGTACATTCCTATGCGGTAGGAAAGGCTGTCTTCATTGATCCATCCGAAAGGAGAATATATATGAGTTCAGGAAATTCGCAATTAGCGATTCAAACGACAAGCTTGATTGTGGGGTTTATGGTTTGGGTCATTCTTTCCTCACTAATGCCCTTTATCCAGGATGATATTGCTTTAACCCCCAATCAGATCACCTGGATTTCCTCGATTCCGGTTATCCTAGGGTCAATCTTGCGTATCCCTTTTGGTTTTTGGACCAATCGGTACGGGGGAAGAATCATGTTCGCCATAAGCTTTATATTCCTATTACTCCCTGTTTATTACATTAGTATTGCTGACTCTTTTATCGATTTGCTTATAGGAGGGTTATTTGTCGGGATTGGTGGAGCGCTCTTTTCCATCGGGGTTACCTCGCTGCCCAAGTATTATCCTAGCGAAAAGCATGGTTTAGTCAATGGAATCTATGGAGCGGGTAATATTGGGACAGCAGTCACTGCTTTTTTGGCTCCTGTGCTTGCCAATCATCTGGGGTGGGTGGCTACAGTAAGGCTTTACCTCATTCTTCTTGCCGCCTTTGCATTGCTCAATTTTTCCCTTGGGGATCGGCGTGAACCCCGTGTAGTTGCATCCCTAAAAGACCAAATATCACAGGTTTATAGGAGTCAAAAACTTTGGTTTCTTTGTATCTTCTATTTCCTTACCTTTGGATCCTTTGTTGCCTTTACGATCTATTTACCAAACTTCCTGGTCTCTCACTTTCAACTGGCAAAGGTTGATGCAGGACTGCGCACAGCGGGATTTATCACACTTGCCACCTTGATGAGACCAATCGGGGGATGGTTAGGGGATCGGTTTAACCCATTTAAACTACTCATGATAGTCTTTGCAGGACTAACTGTTGCCGGGGTACTCTTGTCGTTTACACTATCGCTTTTCCTTTACACCATTGGCTGCTTGACGGTTGCGTTCTGTGCAGGGGTGGGAAATGGGGTTATTTTCAAATTGGTTCCGCATTATTTTTCCAAGCAGGCAGGAATTGTGAATGGGATTGTTTCGGCCATGGGAGGGCTTGGCGGTTTCTTCCCGCCACTGCTTCTAACCATCGTGTTCAATCTGACGGGACACTATGCGATCGGATTCATGGCCTTGTCAGAGGTTGCATTAGCGAGCTTCATCCTTGTTATGTGGTTGTTCTACGAGGAAAAGGTACAGCATGCCACGACGAATCGAGGAGAATTAGGAGTCAACACTGCAGCAGGAGGATCTGTTCAGTTTAATTTCCCCACGTACCGCCTAAAAAGACGTGTTCGTGGTAGATCCTAGACTTACAACCAACCATCTTTCAGGGCATGTTGTGCTTGGGCATACTCCACAGGAGTATTCATATTTAAAAACTCATAAGGGTCGTTTTGGATAAGGGTTTTGATATTTAGTTCTTCAAGAACATCCATCACCTTCCTGCGGCCCGATTTTAATATTTGTTCAAAAACCGCTTGCGTGCTGCGGCGATAAAGAGCATATAGTGGATGCATCTTCTCATTTGCTATGGGTACAACCCCATCACAAGAAAGATCTAGTTGTAGCACTTGAACCATGTTCAAAATCGTCTCAGCTCTCACAAAAGGATAATCGCAGGCAACAACAAACTGCATCGGGTGTTGAGACTGCTCCATTCCGGCATGAATCCCGCCTACCGGACCGCAATTTTGATACAGATCCTTAACAAAATGAACCGTTGCAGGCAAAAAACCATAAGCAGAAGTATCATTCGACACCACCGTTACCCTATCACAAACTGCCTCAAGCTGCCTGCAAATCAAACGAAGGACAGGCTCGTTCCGAAGAATGAGCAGTTCCTTTGGCTCCTTCATCCTACGGCTTTGTCCGCCTGCTAAAATAATCCCGTGCAATTGCTCCATTTAGATCCCTTCCTCTAAAGCACTTTAATCTGATAAGTCAACTTTGCCTCCGTATCCACTGCAAGAAATTGGGGATATCCCCACTCTATTTTACTATGAATTGGAACTGCGATAAAAGTGGTTTCATCAAAATGAAAGCGGATATGCGTTGCATCCGGACACAGGCGCACATCCCACAAAATCTTTTGAACCGTAGGAGCGGTCTGCTGATCTTCTAAATCCATGATTTTGACCTCGATCGAGCACCCTTTATATTCCTTAAGTGCATCCATACTAGTGACAGCCACAGCCACCACATCCCTTCTCTTTTGCTTGATTCGGATATACCTGCAAACGATACCCTTGTAGCCATTGCCAAAATTCTGTATGCGCACGTTCCTCAAGAAAGAATAAAACCTCTTCTTCGGAGCGCCACTTTTCCATTCCTCTTACTTCCGCTACGACGATTTCATATTCTTCATTTTTTCTCCAATCTAGGTACCAATGCAAGGATTCCCCGAACAGGTTAAACAGTTCATCTTCAACAGCATCTTTTAAATTTTCTTGTTTCTCAAGAGGCGTGCAAATGAAACAGAAATCGAAGAAACACTCACTTTTCATTTGGATTCGCCTCCACGTTTTTGTGCCGTTTATAAATCCAAATCGCAATCGGGAAAAGCACCACGTTTAAACCAGCAAGGAGGAGTGTAATCCCGTAATTCTCGAAATAATATTGATGGACCGTAGCTTGCGTGATCACAATATTGAAAAATAAAATTAGGCATAACGACAGAACCCCACGATAACTACGCTTCATAACGTTTCACCCCTACCGCATAAATCGAACCACCAGCCACTTTTAGCACAATTTCAGGCAGCGCCCTTCTAGGAGGCCCCGCTGTTGGCTCCCCAGACTTCACATCAAAAAAGCCATGATGACAAGGACAAACCAACTGATCCCGTTCCTTACTCCAAAAAACAGGACAGCGAAGATGTGTACAAGCGTTTTGGTAAGCCACAAATTCGTTTTCACCTAACCGCACCAGCAATGCAGAATCGTGCTCACTAGGGTAGGCAAATTCCACCGCATCTCCAACCGCGACTTGATTTAACTTCGCAATCTCCAACTCCGGATATTTTTTATCATTAAGCCCCATTAATTCCTTAGCCGCTACAGCTCCCCAAGGGAGGGTGGAAACTGCAAATAATCCAGCAGCACCTGCCAGTGTCTTCATAAAAGATCTACGATCTAAACTCCGCTCATTATTTTTTGATATATTGTGGGTATAATTATCCTCATCAAAAGGGATCCGACCGTTTTTTTCATTTTCCATCTTTCCCAGCCTCCGTTCTATTTACCTAGAATAGCTTTACCTTCCCCTGTAGAATGCCTGGCAAGTTCATCTTGACATTCGTTTCCCCTTCCATATAAGGCACGCTTGCCATCCATTTCCCATTGTCCAATTGATGCTGCTCTTTCTTCTTGCTTAATTCTTCTTCCGTAATCCACTGCAGAGTATTTGTCGGGCAAACACTAGCACACATGGGCGGAATCCCGTCTTTTGTCCGATCAATACATAGATCACATTTATACATCAGGTTTTGCTCTTCATCAAATTTCGGAATTCCATAGGGACATGCAATCGTGCAGTTCTGACAGCCTATGCATTTTTCTACAAGGGCGGACAAAACTGCTCCCGATTCATGAATTTGAATCGCTTGGGCTGGACAGCTGCGGGCACAAGCAGGATTTACACAGTGAAAGCACATTAAAGGAATCGTCTGCCGGTTGACTAACGGATTTACGTCAACAACATAGTTTCTATTCCGCTGTTCATGTCCCCCACACTGTGTACAGGCTGCCAAACAGGAGCGGCAGCCTATGCAATTATCCATTTCAATATATAAAACTTGCTTCATCTAACGAACCTCCCTCACAGCAATCTTTTCAATTTCCGCAGCACAAGCCTTAAATTCAGGCATCCGAGATATTGGATCCAAGGCTGCATTCGTTAATAGATTAATAGATTTTTCATGGCCAAAGTGATAGGGAACGAAGACCGTGTCCTTGCGAATCGCTTCGGTGATTTTTACTTTATAAAAACTTTCCCCGCGACGTGTATACAACCTTACAACCTCTTCATGTTCAATCCCGTAACGCTTAGCTGTTTCCGGATGAACTTCGACATAAGGCTCTGGACACATATCCCTAAGGAATGGAATCCTTCTCGTTTGGTTCCCAGACAGGTAGTGATAGACTACGCGCCCTGTTGTTAAACGCATTGGATATTGTTCGCAAGGCTCCTCAGCAGGCGGCCGATAGGGCAAGGCGCAAATTTTCGCCTTTCCATCCGGATGATAAAATTTCTTATCCAAGAACATATGCGGCGTACCCGGATCATTCTCATCCTTACAAGGCCAAAATACGCCATCTTGTTTCTCAATTTTATCCCAAGTTGCACCATAGTAATCGGCATATCCGCCTTTGGAAGCCAAACGAAATTCGTCTGCTACATCCCGAGCTGTTTTTAGGTGACGGAAGTATTGTCCTCTTCCCAAACGCTCTGCTAGCTCCACTTGAATTTGCCAATCGGGTTTTGATTCCCCAAGTGGTTCCTGTGCTTTATTTATTTTAATAATCCGTCCTTCTAGATTTGTCACTGTTCCCTCATCTTCAGACCAAGTTACTGCCGGCAGGACCACATCGGCGTATTCAGCTGATTCAGAGAGGTAGAAGTCTGCACAGACCATAAAATCTAAGTTTTTAAAGGCAGCGCGGACAAAATTTTGATTTGGTGCAGATACTGCAGGATTAGAGCACAACAGATAAAGTCCCTTGATTGTTTTGTTCATCATCAACTCGATCATTTCGTAAGCGGAAACACCTGGTTTCGGCATTTCTTCAGGGGTAATCCCCCATACCTGGCAAACCTCTTCAACATGTTTAGGATTGGTAATTTTCCGGTAACCTGGCAATAAATCCGATTTTTGCCCGTGTTCACGTCCACCTTGACCATTTCCCTGACCGGTAAAGGTCGCTACACCACATTTTGGTCTACCAATTTTCCCTGTTACTAAGGCTAGATTCGTATAAGCAGATACATTGTCTACCCCTTTGACCTGCTGTTCAATCCCTCTCGCAAACATGACTACTGCGTTTGGTGCTTTCCCGTAAATTTCTGCAGCACGAATAATTTTGTCAGGGGAAACCCCGGTTATCTCACTTGTTTTCTCTGGAGTAAACTCTTTAACAAGCTCTTTTGTTTCTTCAAAGCCGTTCGTATGTTGTTCAATAAACTCTGGATCGGTATATCCATTTTCAATCAGCAAATGTAAAATCCCATTTGCTAAGGCTAAATCCGTTCCAGGACGTAAATCGAGATGAATATCTGCCCTTCTGGCAATCGGTGTTTCCCGTGGATCAGCAACAATCAAATACCCTCCGCGCTCCTGTACGGCCCAGACACGAAACATCGAAGTGGGGTGACATTCTGCCGTATTGCTTCCTGCTATAAATAAGCAGTCTGTTTCATGAAGATCTGTCCAAGGAAGCGTAGAGCCCCTGTCAACGCCAAATGAACGAAGGAATCCACCCGCTGCACTGGACATACAGAACCTGCCGTTGTAATCGATGTAACGGGTTTGCAAGGCAACGCGGGCAAACTTTCCTGTCAGATAACATTTTTCATTGGTCATGGAAACACCGCTGAAAACAGACAATGAATCTTTCCCAAATTCAGCTTGCAGTGCCTTAAATTTCCGGGCAATCAGGTCATATGCCTCATCCCATGAAGCTTCCCGGAAGCCCTCTTTCGTTCCCTTTAGTGAAGCATCCTCCCGAATCAGCGGGCGTAACAGGCGATCTTTATGGTTCGTCTGCTGATAGGCTGTTACCCCTTTCGGACACATCTTTCCAACCGTAACCGGCCATTCATAACGCGGCTCGACCCCGATGATTTTATTTGTTGTGGTATCCACCCGCAAATTCATTCCACACTGCATTCCGCAGTAACTGCAGTGAGTCTTGATCAGACGTTCGTTCGGGTGTTTTACATTCTCTATTACCTTAAAAAATTTATCCCTTTGCATTTTGATTTGCCTCCTTGACCTTTAACTCATGGGTCGGTATTCCTGTAAAACGCGAGATCCGATATTTGCGCCGACATGGTAAGCACAGTTCAGCCAGATTGAACCCTTCTTTCATCTCGAACTGCATTTGGTTTTGACCTAATACATCGATGACATCATTGGACTGTTCCACAGAAACAAATCCTGTGCCGCAAACCTTACATTTTTTCATTTCCTTAGCGCCATAATGTTGCCGGTAATTTTTCGCAAAGACACTCATTGGACGGAACGGAATATGTGCTAACTTCCCGAATGGCAAGTAAATTAAAGTCACAATGACGGAAAACTGGTGGATTAAAGAAATCACGGGTTGACCCACGCCGTGTAAAACCATATTGCTAAATGTGAGTAACAGACCTGTAATACTGACAAAGAGCAGTAGATAAAGCGGTAAAAAATCATATAGAAACGTCTGCTCGGCACGAGCCTGCATATTTTTCAACCTTCTATACAAGGCCATACAAACCCCGGTGATCACCATCACAGCAGAAATATTCAAGGCATTATAGGATAAGAAAGCCATCCATCCTTCAGCCGGAATTTTCACCAGATCCATTCCAAACAACACAACCGTATAAAACCCGTTTTCCTCCATCGTAAAATACATCCAGCTAAATACGAGTGGGAATGTCACCATACAAGCAAGAACACATCCCCAACCGATCAAGATGTGCTGTGTCCAGCGAAACACTCCTCGATTCCAGATAAAGCGGTAGGTTCCTAGATGTTCAACGGCCGTTTTCGGAGTAGTCCCCAAAAATAACTGGCGAATCCCTTTTTTCAAAATGATCTTTGTTGGCGGCCTTTCCCCCCAAGAAATAAAGCGGTAGAAAAACCCTCCAAGGAAAACAATAGTTCCGACCATATAGCCATACAAGTTTAAATCGATGTGTGTAAAAGCCCTTGTCCCGATATAAACAAGAACTGCTAAAGCAACTACAGAAACAAACATGGACTTCGCAAATTTACTCGCAAAGGCGCGATTCGGGTCCTTATTTGCTTTGATTTCGATTCGATTAACCTGTTCCATTCGTTCAATCCTCCCCGGACAAAATAAAAACCATCTGACTCTTATATTAAAAGAGTGGCAGATGGTTTTTAATCGGGGAGATTCCTGATAAAGCCGGGGAAAATCCCTGAAATTTATCCATGGGTATATACTACTGACTAATATTGTCTATTTCATCAAGCAATTGCCTTGTTCTTTTTGCGTTGCCCTCGGCAAAATTGCGCAGCCTAATGACCAGTTCAGCATTGTCATGAACTCTTTCCGCTGTGATCAAATAACGTCTCATTAGCTCGTTTTCCATTTCTAAGCTTTCCTGAAGGACTTCTTTCAGATTTTCGTTAGTTATATCATTGGTTGATTGATGTTCCATGTCCCTTCACCTCATCTACAGTGTGTACTTGCTTTCCCCAATACATACTGAATTATCTTCTGCTTTTAAGATATGTCCATCCCTCTTCTTGATAAACCAAGTCCTCTTTCATCAGCTTGCCCAAGGCACGTTTAAAAGCACCCTTGCTGATGTTAAACTTCTTGCGGATAATATCAGGCTCTGTATTATCTGTATAAGGCATCGCACCACCTCGATCCTGCAAAAGCTGGAGGATTTTTTGGGAATCCTCTTCATAACCTACTTTTTTACTGACCATTTGGGTGACGTTTAAATGTCCATCATCACGCACACTTTTTACCCTGGCTGTGATTAGTTCCCCTAAACGGGCAGGCTGTGTTCTTTCATCCCGATGTAGAAAACCAATATATCCTTCATTTGTAAACAAAAAGGCCCCGACGTTAATCACCCTGTAGATATGCCCACTAACCTCTTGATTGACCAAGTTGCTCGTTCCCTTTTGTGCTTGTTCCTCTAATTCTTTACCAATCCCTAATCGAGCGAGAAGCCTTCCTTTTTTATCATGCTTTAACCCAACAAACACCCTATCCCCTACTTCAGGCCAACTCGACCACTCCTGCGGCAGATCATCCTTGGAAAGGAGGAGCTCTTTGTGGATTCCTAAATCAAGGAAGACCCCCATCCGTCGATTCACATCTTTCACTGTAAGCCAACCAAATTCCCCTTGAACAATATGGGGCTGCTGCATCGTTGCCGCCAATCTGCCCTGGTGATCGATATAGAGAAAAACTTGTACTAATTCCCCTTCCGAAACAGTACCTTTTGTTTCATTGTTATGTAAAAGAACTTCCGTCTGACCATCCGAAAGAAAATAGCCGAATGGCGCCTTTCTTTCCACTTTCAATTTATATAAATTACCTGCTTGTAACATGGGTCCCTCCTGTATGTATCCTAAGGTACATTATTTGGATTATAGTTTACCACAACAGAGAGGGTTTCAATATCTTGAAAAGTGGTATCGCCTGGTTGGATATGATAAAGTTTGTGTAAAACACGGAAGAGGAATGGGTTATGGAAAACAGAAAAATTCAACTCAAACGGATCTATGATCCGCCATCAGAAAGCGACGGAAAAAGAATTCTTGTCGATCAACTGTGGCCGAGAGGGGTAAAAAAGGAACAAGCCCACCTGGATCTTTGGTTGAAGGAAGTCGCTCCAAGCCCGGAATTACGCCGATGGTTTGGACATGACCGGGAACGATACGGGGAATTTTGTATTCGTTACCTAGATGAACTTGCCAATGACCCGATAAAACGGCAAATAGTGAAGCGATTGCTTGATGATTCCAAGGTTCAGCAGATCACCTTGCTTTTTGCCGCAAAAGATGTGGAATATAACCATGCTGTTGTATTAAGGGAAATGCTTTTGGACTTGGAGAACACGGGAGGTATCCAATGATTGCTAATCGTAAAGGAGAATGGCTGGAGCTTGAAATTCCCCAGGAGTGGGATGGGTTGACCATAGAAGATTTGCTAAAGGTCAAGTGGAATGCACCAAAGGGTCTTATCCATCAGCTACGTATGGAAAAAGGTGTGCGGTTAAATGGGGATACCCTATCCTGGAAACAACCTTTACAAGTCGAAGAGCGAATATGGCTTCACCTCTTTGCGGAAGAAGATTATGGTGTGGAGCCAGAACGGATCGATTTTGATGTGGTTTATGAAGATGATCATTTGCTGATTGCGAATAAGCCGAGCGGAATCGATACCCATCCCAGTGAAAAGGGAAAAGGGGGAACGCTCGCGGGCGGTGTAGCCTATCATTGGAATATAAGTGGGGTGCAAACGAAGGTGCGCCATATTCATCGTCTGGACCGGGATACTTCGGGTGGGATCATTTTCGCGAAACATGCTTTAGCGGGTGCGATCATGGATGGGCTGCTAAGAGAGCGGTTAATCGGTCGAACCTATTATGCTTTCGTTTGGGGGCGATTGAAAGATAAGTCTGGAACCATTAAACAACCGATTGGGCGCGACCGTCACCACCCTACTCGGCGCAGGATTTCGGAACGGGGAGACCATGCTGTGACCGAGTATAGGGTATTGAGTTACGATCGAAAGCAAGATATTTCCCTTTTGGAGGTTAGGTTGAAAACCGGAAGAACACATCAAATTCGCGTGCATCTAAGTTATCTCGGGCATCCTTTGGTTGGTGATTCCTTATATGGTGGAAGATCACACCCCGCGATTCATCGGCAGGCTCTGCATGCCGGACGGATTCAGCTTCCCCATCCCATCACCCGTGAAAACCTTGAGTTCGAGGTGCCTTGGCCGTCAGATATGTTGCAGCTTCGTCAGTTGATTTTTTAAAAGGAAAAATGAAGCTACGATTCTGGGAAATGGTCTTCATCAAGGTTATGAAGGCCAAATCTCGTGTGAAATCACCCGTTAAATCGGTTTTCACGGACCCAGAATCCTTATTTACGATTAAAGTACAAATAATAGCCCTTTTTTGAAGAATAACGAATCTGTGCTCCGCCTTGCCTAAGAAGCAATCACAATACGGTTCCGCCCACTTATCTTCGCCTGATACAAAGCATGGTCCGCCTTTTCAAGCGAATGATCAAGATGCTCCCCAGTTGTATAGGCCGTCATCCCCATACTAACCGTGATATAGACCACCTGGTCTTTATGAATAAATCTTGTTTCGCCAATTTTTTTCTGGATCGAGTAGGCTGTTCTCTCCGCCTCCTCTGCCGTAATCCCTTGCATTAATATAACAAATTCCTCGCCACCCATTCGAATCACGATATCTGTTGAACGAATGCTTTGTCTCATGATTTGCGATACCTGTCGTAAAATTTCATCACCAAATAAATGCCCGTACATATCATTAATCTTTTTGAAACGGTCAACGTCCAAAATCAGTACAAAGGAGCTATCCACTTCGGCTTTCCTGGGCTGGTTTGATCTCTTCCGATGTTGGTCAAGATAGCGACGATTGTACAGCCCAGTCAAGGAATCTGTAATCGTTTGCTTATGTAAAAATTTAACCATCTTCTGCTGTTCAATGTGAAAGAAAGTTATGATACTAAACACAACCCACTGTACAACCGTCCCGGCGACCAACGTATACCAATATGCTTGTGTTGCCTGGCCTTGATACAAAGCCCATTCCGTCAAATATTCAACAGAGGTGAGAACTAACAAAATAAGCCCAGCCGCCCGCCAATTCGGTACCAAAACTGCGGGTACAATGAGGAATGTCCAGAAAAAGGGATATAAATTTGGAAATACGAACCGAAGTCCAACCGGCAGCAAGATCGTGACTAGGATCAAGGCCAGGGCAATGTAGTTCTTTCTCATTCCAATCCTTTCCTCCGTTTACTTTAAAATAAAAAGGTTCTATCTATTTATTCGGCATTTTCTATCATCGATATGAGCATTTTCAAGATTTTTTTAGACGGTCGCAAGTACAAACCAGATCATCGCAACAATGCTAAGCAAAATAATCAAGCCAAAAGCCCAAAAAACCGCCTTTGTCTCCTTTTGATTTTTACGCTCCTCATTATTCATCGCAATGCACCACCACTTTATCTTTTCGTTAGATGCTTATCTTTTGTCATCACTTCTACTCTACCATATTCACTAAGAAGATCATAGAAAATTATACAAAAGAATGCTTTATGGAAGGGAAAATAGCGTATCATATAAGTGCGGAAAGAAAAGATGCAAAGGAGATATATAAATGGAAATAATGAATGCAAAAGAAATTCCCTCCCTGCTGCGGGATCATTTACAGGATAAAGAGATTCGCGTAACCTTTGTTGGGTGGGAGTCAGAAGATCCGGAAGAAGATGAAACAATCACCGAATTTGATGGTGTTTTGGTTGAAACGGCTATAACAGAAAATAAATTCCAAGGGTTTGATGGACTTTTTCATTTTCAAGTAAACCATTCAGATGATATCACCGAAATTTTGATGGATTTTCCTGCGGGAATGGAAGATGTTGTGGCTACGCTAGAGGATGGCGTGATCCGAATTTATGGGGATGAATCCATGTTAACCCTGCAACAAATAGAGGGTCGCTAAAGCATCCCTTTATCAACTCTACTTCTTTGCACCAGTTGAGATACATACTATAGGAAAAGGAGGTGTCTAGGATGTTAAAACTTCCATTCCGCTATGTATTATCAGCTGGGTACGCCAAAATGGTCATTGAAAACATTGTTTTGGCAGCAGAGGCGATGACCCATGCCGGCTTTTTCAACCTGCTCGTACTACTTGACCCAGTGATGCGGCAACATTATCATTGGCATGACCTGTCTTCGGGAAAAGCGAATCCAGAACAGATTGCCAAATTTATGCATAAGGAACTTTTCCCCGACGAAGATACGGCACGCATTGTCAAAGAGGTATGCATTGATTTTAAACTGGGTGAAATCAAAATCACGATGTGGAATAAAATGAACGCAGGCTACGTTTTTCGCCGAATCTATCTGCCGATGGAGTGGAAAGAATTATTTACTGAAGCAGAAATTAAAGCGATTATAGGCCATGAACTTGGGCATCTCAAACTAGGTTCAGATGCAATGGTTCCTATGCGGCTCGTCAATCGCGTGGGAGACGAACTTTTATTTTCCATGTTGCCTGTACACACTACCGGGTATTTTCTGATTTTAATGTCCATTGTAAGCGGGAATCTGTCTTATCTGAAAGCTGTCTGTCTAACCTTTTTGTACCGCCTGATGCAACTGCTCGTTGAAAACCACTTTTCACGTAAGGATGAATATAGGGCAGACCAATATGGAGCAAAAGCATCCGGAGCAAAAGCAATGAGAGAGGCTTTAAAGAAAATCGACCATAAGGCTCGAACCGAATTGTGGGAAGGTCTCTTCCTTCTTACACCGATCAAGCAAGCCTACTATCGCTGGTTAGTAAAAAAGGAAGAAGGAATGTTCCGTGAAGCACTGCTGGACCATCCTTTTCTTCCAAAACGTTTACAAGCCTTAACAAGAATCGAACCAGTCCTATGAGCCTTCCGCAATTTCCGATAATTCCGCCCAGCGCTCCACCGTCTGTTCCAATTCTCTATTAACTGCCTCATGTTCCTCGGTCAAGTGTTGGATCTTTTGATAATCACCGCCAGCCTCCTCAATGGCTTGCAGCAGTTCTGCACACCGTTGTTCAAGGGAGGCTATTTTCTCCTCAATTTGTTCGTATTCCTTCTGTTCCTTAAAGCTTAATTTTTTCGGCTTATTTGGTTTGACCTCCGCGACAGCTTTTTCCTCTCGTTTTTCTTCTTTATATTTAGAGACATCCGCTTTCTGTTTTTCCAGATACTCGGAATACGTACCATTAAAATGAATGATCTGTCCATCGCCGGCAAAGTAGAAAAGATGATCAACCGTTTGATCTAAAAAATAACGGTCGTGGGAAACTATAATCACCGCTCCCTGAAATTGCTCCAAATATTCTTCCAGGATGGTTAGGGTTTGGATATCCAAATCATTGGTCGGCTCATCGAGAAGCAACACATTGGGGGCCTCCATTAATTTCCGCAACAAATAAAGCCTCCTTTTCTCCCCCCCGGACAGACGAGAAATGGTCGTCCACTGAACATTCGGCGGAAACAAAAAGCGCTCAAGCATTTGTGAAGCCGTCAACACAGAACCATCGGCGCCGTATATGACTTCTGCCCCTTCTTTAATATAATCAATGACCTTCATTTCTGGATCAAGTTCCATGCTTTCTTGGTCATAGTAGGAGAGCCGAACGGTTTCCCCCCGCTCGATCTGCCCTTCATCAGGCTGGATCTGAGCGGCCAGCATATTGAGTAAAGTTGATTTACCACAGCCATTCTCGCCAATAATTCCGACCCGATCATGCGGCAGAACAATGTAGCTGAAATCACGAATTAATACGCGCCCATTATTGCTTTTGGTTACACCCTCAAGCTGCAAAACCTTCTTCCCCAACCGACTTCCCTCAAGGGGTGCGAAATCCAGCTTTTCATTGGAGAATTGCATACCGTTATTCTGCATCTTTTCAATCCGCTCAATCCTGGCCTTTTGTTTGGTTGTACGAGCCTTTGCCCCTCTGCGAAGCCAAGCCATTTCCCGGCGCAAGATATTTTTTCGTTTGTCCTCTGAAGCGATCATTTGTTCGATACGAGCTGCTTTCTGATCCAGAAACTGACTGTAATTCCCTTGGTAAGTATGGAGTTCTGCTTGATCTAGCTCGATAATCTGACCCACCACCCGGTCAAGGAAATAGCGGTCATGGGTAATTAAAAGCAGTGCGCCTTTATACTTTTTCAAGTATTCCTCCAGCCACTCAACCGTTGCATGGTCAATATGGTTCGTCGGCTCATCCAAAATTAAAAGCTCAGCCGGATGAATCAGGGCTCTTGCCATGGCTACCCGCTTTTTCTGCCCACCTGACAACTCCGTTACAAGCCGATCGAATTGGGTGATCCCCAGTTTGGTTAAGATCGTTTTGGCCTGCGTCTCCAGCTCCCAAGCTTCCTCTGCATCCATTTGCGGCATGATTTGATTCAGCCTCTTTTGGGTGTTTTCATCCTGTGGATTTTTCTCAAGATCTAGCAATATCCTTTCGTATTGGTGGATCAATTTCATTACCTTGGCTTCCCCAGCGAAAACATAATCCAACACAGACTGCTCCTGTTCAAACACTGGTTCTTGTGGCAAATATTGTATTTTCACATGATTTCCAACAGCAATCCTTCCCTGATCAGGCGGGATAATCCCCGCAACCACTTTTAGAAAGGTAGATTTGCCTGTCCCATTGACACCAATGAGTCCGATCTTCTCTCCTTCCTGGATTCCAAACGTAATATCCTGAAACAGAGGTTTAATTCCGTAAGACTTTGATACTGATTCCATGGATAAGATATTCATATTTACCGATCCTTTATCTCAAAATGATGATGGATATGCTCCCGAATACCATGCCAGTCCCTCACGCGAACAATCCCCTCGGGAAGTTTGGCCTGGTTGTACGGCGTATCAAGCAGATAGACTGGGACCTGTAATTTGTCCCAAATCTCCAATGCATTCTCCAATCTGTCCTCAATCATAAGCTTCACTCGAAATTCTTGCAGAGCCTGAATCTTATCATGTGATCCCGTACAAACAAGACGCCGTTTCGGAAAACCGTGCCTGTTTAACCAGTCCTTTGTAAGCTCCATATAATCCTTGTACCTTGCCGTAATATAGACTATATTGAATTGGCTATCAAACCATTGAAGATGTTGTTTAGCACAAGCCCTAGGAATTGAGTTTTTATAGATTGGCACACTATGTTCATCAAATAGAGCAACAAAATCCTCGTAATCCATCCCAAAGATTTCGTGCAGATCATATTGTGTTAATTGTTCAGGGGTCACTTTAGTCCCTAGAAGATTATTCAGGTAAGGTAAAAAAGAGTGATATTCAGTTAAGGTTCCGTCTATATCAATCCCTATGTTTGTTTTATTCATGTTAAAAATCCCTCACTGCATTTTTTCAGTTAAACCTTTCTGGCCTTCATCTTATCATAGGAAAGGGTTTTATGTCATTTTTACAATTGGGGGAAAGAAGGATCGTCTGTCTTTGCATGAAAAAAACGCCTCTAGGGCGTTTTCTGCTTATGGCTCATACTTATGCTTTTTCTCGCTTGGTACATATTTCCGAATCATTTTCGTTTCTTCTGCCACTTGATTAAACGTGCTAGGTGAAATGACGACCCATTTCGGCGGCAATCGTTTCACAGCTTCCTGTTGTTTATCTTGCTTGGGCAATTCGGTTTCCATCAGGGTGCGTTTCAATTCTTTTTCAATATCATCCATGGGTTAACTTCCTTTCAGCGAATTTCCTACCTATTAGAATTCCGCATATGTCCTTGATCCATCCAAGCAATGACTTCTTCAAGCGAATCGATCATACCCTCATAAGAAACGCCTCGACTTACTAGTTCACCTTGATCCGCTCGATAAGCCAAAAATCGAATCCCAGCCAGTTGTGCCGCCATCCCGTCAATCCAGGAATCCCCAACAAAAAGCCAATTTTCCTTCTGGATCTTAGGATATTGCTGCAAAACAAAATGAATGCCTGATGGTGAAGGCTTAAGCTGTTCCATTTGCTCCCGACCAACAATATGTGAAAAAAAATCAAACGCTTGCGTATTTCGTAGAGCCCGCTCTGCTGCTTGAACCGCGTTATTTGTTAATACGACGGTGAGTACCTTTCGTCTACGGAGCTCTTCAAGTACATCCATAGCAAAAGGCTCAAGCTCGGCCTCCTTCATTCCTTCCGCTTCAATCTCGCCAATTAAGCGCCAAAGCTCTCCCTCGATCTCCGTGAACCCCAAATGTTTTCGTCCCGCTTCAATGATTTGTGAAGCAGTTTGCTCTTTCCATGGAAACCCTTGTGGGATCATCTGATGCTGATAAAGATACTCGTATACCGTTCGCTTCATCCTAGGAAAATCAATATTTGACTGCAGAAGCGTGTTATCCATATCAAAAATGACCGCTTGTTTGATCGCCGTCATTCTTCTAGTAACCTACTTCCACCGATGCAATAACAACATAGGCCAAATCATTTTTATCTTCCTTATCTTCCAATACAATACCACTCGATGTTAACATTCCACCTGGCACGATCTCAAAAGAAACCTGTCCATATGGAAGTTCGCGCTTCACTTGTTCCATATCCAATTTTTCTTGATCACAAGGTACAGCAAGCTTTACATTCACTTTCATATTTTGCAGACTATTTTCCGGGAGGACCGAACGAATTCCTGGCATCGAATTATGATGGATTGCATTTTGCACAGCCCGAATGGCTGCTTTTGTCACGTCTTGTCCATGCAAATCGACACCCATCCCAATTTCAATAAACATTAATTTCTCCATCAAAACTCCCCCTACTCCAAATTAAAGGCTTACCCGCTTGCGAATGAGATCCGGTATCTCCTTTTTCTCCGGAAAACGGTCCAATTCCTGTTTTGAAAAGATTAATTGGTCATCTACATATACTTCAAAGATCCCGCGACTTTTGGGAAGTAAGAGGATCTCGGTGATATCAAAACGAAAATTTGTGTCATCCATGAGTTCATCCACCAACCTGATGGCTGAAGGCAAAAAATTTCACATATTACAGTATTCAATTTTTACTTTCATCCTTCTGACCCCCCCTTTTACATAACTTGTCTCTTGTTAATTATATACAAATTTTCCAACATCGCCAAACGAAAGTCCGTTAATCTATTTTTCTTTCTCCTTGGAGAATAATGTTTTTCATAATTGAGATAAAGGAATTTCCGGCTTTGGACAAATACCTTCCTTTTTTATGGCCTATTACTAACTTCCTTGTCGGTTTTAAATCGGATATGGGTAGATACACCGGATGGTTTGACGGATATCCTCTAGTTACCATTTTTGGCACGAAAGCCACCCCCATCCCTGCCGAAACTAGGGACTGGACGGTTTCAATATTAGTACTTTCAAAAATTACCTTTGGCTCAAAACCGGCATCATGACAAAGCTGCTCCGATATCTTTCGAAATCCTTGGCCTTTTTTCAGAAAAATAAATGATTCTTCCGGACATTCGGCAAGCCGTACATCTTTTTGTTTTGCCAATGTGTGATTGGGTGGAACGGCAAGAAGAATATCCTCTTCAAGCAAGGGGATAATCTCCAACCCTTGTTCAGAAATGGGCAAAGAAAGCAGACTAAGATCTGTCTGACCACGAGCAGTTAGCATTTCCAAATTGGTCGTGGTCTCCTCGATTAACACTAATTCAATTCCTGGAAATTCCTTTTGAAATATTGGCAGCGCAGACGGCAGCACATGCGCACCTGTAATCGGCAAACTTCCAATAACCAATTGCCCCTTTCTCATGCCTGCCACATCCAGCATTTCCTTTTTTAATGCCTCAACTTGATCGAGGATCTTCGAGGCCTGTTCGATGAATCTTTTCCCTGCAAAAGTGAGTCCGATGTCGCCCGGACGTCTTTCGAATAACTGTACCCCTAGTTCCTTTTCCAGCTTCATAATTTGCTGACTTAAGGACGGTTGAGCAAGATGAAGTTTATCTGCTGCGCGAGAAAAGTTCCTTTCTTCTGCAACCTTAAGGACATATTGTAACTGTCTAATTTCCAATGGATTCGCCACCTTGTTATAGGAGAAACCTATAGTCTATATAGATATTATATCTTAGACCTTATAGAATAAAAATGTGAAAATAAACGTATTAACAATCCGTGAAAGGGGTATGAAGATGAAGCCAAGAACCATGTTTGAAAAAATCTGGGATAATCATGTGATCACGCAAGAAGAAGGGAAACCAAGCCTTCTTTTTATCGATCTACATTTAGTCCACGAAGTTACATCTCCCCAAGCATTTGAAGGACTGCGATTAGCTGGACGGAAGGTTCGCAGAACGGATTTAACCTATGCTACCATGGATCACAACATTCCTACTACAACGAATGACCGTTTTACGATTACAGATCCGATTGCCAAACAACAAGTTGAAACACTTGTCGAGAATTGTAAAGAATTTGGCGTTACACTTGCTGATTTGCACAGCCCAGACCAAGGGATTGTTCACATCATTGGACCTGAGCTGGGATTGACATTACCAGGAAAAACAGTGGTATGTGGAGACAGCCATACATCGACACACGGAGCTTTCGGTGCCCTTTCGTTCGGAATTGGGACAAGTGAGGTAGAACATGTTCTAGCAACGCAATGTCTGCAGCAAGCCAAACCCAAAACGATGGAAGTCAAGGTTATCGGGGATCTTCCGATCGGAATTACAGCAAAAGACTTGATCCTCGCTGTTATCGCTAAATTTGGAACAGATTTTGCTACCGGACATGTTATCGAATATACCGGGGACGCAATTCGCAAGCTTACGATGGAAGAACGGATGACCGTATGCAATATGTCCATTGAGGCGGGTGCCCGTGCTGGTTTAATCGCTCCAGATGAAACAACCTTCCATTATCTAGAAGGAAGACGCTATGCCCCAAAAGGTGAACAGTGGGTTCAAGCTGTAGAGGCTTGGAAACAATTAGCCACAGATCCTGGTGCTGTCTATGACCAATCGGTAGAAATCCATGCAAGTGAAATTGCTCCACAAGTTACTTGGGGAACAAGCCCAGGGATGGGAACTGATATTACAAAAGCTGTTCCGGCCCCTGAAGATTTGCCAACCGTAAATGAACAAAAAGCAGCTATTAATGCATTAAAATATATGGGTCTTGAGCCCGGAACGCCTATGGGTGAGATTGCGATTGACCGTGTCTTTATCGGTTCCTGTACGAATGGTCGAATTGAAGACCTGCGTGCTGCCGCATCTGTTGCCAAGGGCTATAAGGTGGCTTCAACAGTAAACGCGATGATTGTACCAGGTTCACAAGCCGTTAAGACGCAAGCGGAAGAAGAAGGCCTGGACAAGATTTTCATTGAAGCTGGATTTGAATGGAGAGAACCAGGCTGCAGTATGTGCCTAGGAATGAATCCCGATATTATCGCTCCTGGTGAGCGCTGTGCTTCCACCTCTAACCGCAACTTTGAAGGACGTCAAGGCCGTGGCGGACGCACCCATTTGGTAAGCCCAGCAATGGCTGCTGCTGCTGCCATTAAAGGACGCTTCACAGATATTCGGGAATGGAAATTCAACTAATAGAAAGGTGGATAAACAATGGAACCCTTTAAGAAGCTTACTAGTATTGTTGCACCGATCGACCGTGTTAATGTAGATACTGATGCGATTATTCCTAAGCAATTTTTGAAGCGGATTGAACGATCCGGTTTTGGCCAATTCTTGTTCTATGAATGGCGCTTCGACGAAAACGAAGAACCAAAACCTGAATTTGCATTAAACCAACCTCGATATCAAGGGGCTAATATTTTGCTTGCTCGTGCAAACTTTGGTTGCGGTTCTTCTCGTGAACACGCACCTTGGGCGCTTAAAGACTTTGGTTTTAATGTCATTATCGCCCCTTCCTTTGCAGATATCTTTTATAATAATTCTTTTAAAAATGGTGTTTTGTTGATTAAGCTTTCTGAAGAGCAGGTAGATGATCTGTTCAAGCGCGTCCAAGCAAAAGAAGGGTATGCCCTAACCGTTGACCTTGAAGAACAAACCATTACGGACAACGAAGGTCTGAGCATCTCCTTCGAGGTTGATCCTTATCGTCGCGAATGCCTATTAAAAGGGCTGGATGATATCGGAATTACCCTTGCTTACGATGAGAAGATTAAAGAATACGAACAAAAAGTCCCTGCTTATTATTCTGTAAAATAAGTAAAGATGCTACCCCACTTAATAGAGGGGTAGCATCTTTTTTTATCTTCTCCGATACGATTTCTGATCTACGACCTTATGACCTTTAGTAAGAATACATGGAACACCGTGCCCTACTGCACCGGGCTGCGACATTTTCTCCATATAGGCGATTCCCCTACTACATTGTTGTGTACAGGCATGACACGTATCTGACGTGACGATCTTCATATAGTGTTCCATTGGGTCTACTTGGCTTAGCGCTACTCTTTTTTTATTCTTTGGTGCCACACTCACACCGCCTTCCCCTAGGTCTACTCCACGATATGACGTTAAAAATCACCTTGTGTTAGGCGCTTATCCTAATAGGCCTTATTTAAACGAACACATCACACCCTGTACGAAAAATGCCTTTTTTGTTTAAGATAAAGAGAGAGGAAGAAAGGAGCGGATTCATAATGAAAATATTGTCTATAGAACCCACCCCGAGCCCAAATGCTATGAAACTGAGTGTGGATGAAACTTTGCCTGTTGGGAAGTCCTATAATTTTATCAAAGAACAGCAGGAGCAAGCCCCCGAACACCTTAAAAAAATTCTTTCAGTCGAAGGGGTAAAAGGCGTTTTTCAGGTTAATGATTTTATCTCTTTAGAACGGTTTCCAAAGGCAGATTGGAAAAACATTTTATCGGACCTACGTGCACTTTTTGGTGGAACTTCAGAGGAAGTGGGTGCAGAGGATTTACAGCCTGGTACCTTGTCCGGAGAAATTCAGGTTTTAGTGCAAACCTTTAGAGGAATCCCAATTCAGGTTAAACTGCTTTCTGGGAATGAAGAACGCCGTTTTGGTCTCCCCGACCTATATCGTGAAGCTGTTATGAAAGTACAAAGCGTCTCCAAAAACTATATATTGGAGCGGAAATGGGAGGAATACGGTATTCGATATGGCTCTTTTGATGAAGTCGGCGAGGAAATGGTGGCAGAATTAGTAGCCATATACGACAAACAGCGCGTGGAAAAATTAGTGCAGGATGCTTTAAACCAGATGGAAGACGGACCTGCCGAACCCGAAACGATATCCTCGCAACAGGTATCGACCCTGCTCGACGATCCAAATTGGGAAAAGCGGTTCGCAGCGTTAGAAAGAATGGAACCCACAGTTGAAGACATTCCTGTTTTAGCAAAGGCACTGGAAGACTCCAAGACCTCGATACGTCGTTTGGCCACGGTTTATCTCGGAATGATTGCAGACCCCGCCGTCCTGCCTTATTTGTATAAGGCGTTAAAGGACTCGTCCGTTTCCGTTCGCCGCACAGCTGGTGACGCTCTCTCGGATATTGGCAACCCGGCAGCCATCCAACCGATGATCGAGGCACTTCGCGATAAGAGTAAATTGGTCCGTTGGCGCGCCGCACGTTTCCTGTATGAAGTCGGTGATGAAACAGCCTTGCCCGCCTTACTTGAAGCCCAAGAGGATCCGGAATTCGAGGTTAGCTTACAAGCCAAAATTGCAGCAGAACGGATTGAACGCGGCGAGGCCGCCAGCGGAACCGTCTGGCAGCAAATCGCGAGAAGCAGATCAGAAAAGGAATAATGAACTTATTTTGCGCTCTTTTCTTGTGATCACAGTACGAGTATTAGGCTTCTACCATGGATGAAGGACTTTTCCCGCGTGTTCCAACTGGGATTTGTCCTTCATAAACCTGATGATGGCCGTTTTCAAAAATTTAATAAACGCATTTTTGTCTTCATAACCCCAAGGATGATCTTTAACCGCCATTTCCCACGAGAGATTTATCCCCATAACCACGTAGAGTAAAAAAAGGACCATTCACATGGTCCTTTTTTGGTTTCAAGCCGTTACCGGCTTCGAGGAGACATTATTTTGACCTTCGAGTTTACTTACCGCTTCCGCACTCGTATCCACACGTTTAACAAATATCGCTAATACTAACGCAACAATATTAACAGCAAAAGCAATATAGAAAGAATATTGAATTCCTGCTAACAACGCATGCTGCATCAATACAGCTTTTGAAACCTCCGTTAACGTTGTTGGATCAACTCCAGCCATTAAGCTCTGCGCTTCTGTTTTCGTAACAGTGTTCATAATAGTAACTAGAATCGCCGTCCCAATCGAACCAGATACTTGTTGCGCTGTATTATTAATGGCCGTCCCATGCGGATTTAACCTGGTTGGCAACTGGTTTAAACCGTTGGTCATAATCGGCATCATCACCATCGACATCCCAAACATACGCAAAGTGTAAGCTGAAATAATATAGGTATAACTCGAATCAATCTGTAATTGCGCTAGCATGTAGGTTGAAATGCCAGTTACCGCTAGACCGATCACCGACAACAATCTAGGCCCGAAGCGATCAAACAGCTTCCCTGTAATGGGAGACATAATCCCCATGACTATTGCTCCAGGCAGCATCATTAGGCCTGAATCAAGTGGTGAGATCCCCCGAACACTCTGTACATAGGCCGGTGTCAAAATCATCCCCGAGAACATCGCAACCGCATTGACAATCGCAATGACAGATGCAAGGGCAAACATCGGATACTTGTAAACACGCAGATCTAATAATGGCTGCTCCATTTTTAACTGGCGAACAATAAATGCTAGTAAGGCGATACCCCCAGCAATCAATGTAGACAAAACAATCTTATCTGTCCATCCATCCGCGCTGGACGAACTGCAGCCGTATAATATTCCACCAAAACCAATGGAAGACAAGACAACGGATAGATAATCCAACGTCGCTTTTTTGTTTTGTTCCATGACATTTTCAAGCTTCCATACAGCTAGCAATAAACTTATGATAGCCAGTGGCAAAATCATTTCGAAAAGAACACGCCAATCATGATATTCCACAATATAACCGGATAAGGTAGGCCCGATGGCTGGTGCAGTAATCATCACCAAACCGAAGACCCCCATTGCAGCCCCTCTTTTTTCGCGAGGAAAACTGACCAACATCACGTTCATTAATAAGGGCCCCATAATTGAAGAACCCGCAGCTTGAATCATTCTCCCAGTTAATAACGCCCCAAAGTTTGGTGCATAAGCCGCTAATGCAGTCCCTAACGTAAAAATCGCCATTGATGCAATGAACAAATGACGATTGGAAAAACGAGTTAATAAAAATGCGGATGCTGGAATTAAAATCCCGCTAACCAGCATATAACCTGTTACTAACCATTGTACAGTAGAGTAATCGGCAATTTTCAAATCAACCATAATCGATGGCAAGGCAACGTTTAATAATGAGTTATTTAAAAATGAGACAAATGCTCCCACAAATAAAATCACAAGCATTAAATAAGGTGGTTTTCTATCTTGAAGAGTTGTATTCATGTTTCCCTTCCCTCTTATCTGTTTAAATCTTACTCGGTCTATTTTATACCTGACGTTTAAAAAATGCAATATTTTTATACCGTTAGTACAAAACTGTGTTGTATTTCCAACTCAAGAGAATTATACTACTCCTATAGAGAACAGTTATATGGATTGGAGGATGAAATGAATAATAAGAAAAGGAAAGTTGCAGACATTGCCTTAAAATTATTTGTGGAAAAAGGGATTCAACAAACCTCGATCCAGGAGATTATCGAAAATGCTAACATATCCAAGGGAACTTTTTATAATTACTTCTCTTCTAAAAATGATTGTGTTGCAGATATTTTAGAATACCTTCGTTATGATGCAAGACAGCAACGGATTGCCTTGCAAATTGGCAAAGATACAAAAGACCGCGAGGTTTTTATTGAACAAATCACTATCTTGTTTCAGTTAAATGAGGAACGAAATTTACATCCGCTGTTTGAGGCCATTTTATCTTCCAATGAAATAGAACTAAGAAAATTGGTCATGCAACATCGAATGATTGAGTTAGAATGGCTATCCAATCGATTCATTGAAATCATGGGGGAAGATGTACGCGAATATGCATTTGAGGGAACGATTTTATTCTATGGCATGCTGCAAAATATCCTTTTTACGTTACGAATTACAAATAGTGCGTATTCCTTAAAACATGTGGTCGATGTCATCTTAACCTATATCGAATTGATTGTGCAGCATATGGTCAAGCATGGTACTTCCACGTTAAATCACGCTGCCATTGATCTATTAAGTACACATGTGGATAAACGAACCGTGACGATCAAAGAATTAAAGGAATTTGCCAGCCAGCTTCAGCAACAACATCCATTTACTGAAGAGCAACACGATTTAATGGAAGTTATTATGAATGAATTGCAACGTGATCGGATTCGAAAAATTGTCGTTCAACCCCTCCTAAAACCTTTCCAGCAATTATTTAACGAAACACCGATCAAATCACAGGTGCACACGTTTACGAATATGGTTTGGTACTTTTTAAAAATAGGAAATACCCGGTGAAGATCAAAGATCACACCGGGTAGTATAGGGTTATAATTTTAGTTACTTTAAAACATATTCTGCAAGCACGCTTTGTAATTGATAGATATTTAGGCTTTTATTAAATTTCTTTTGAATTGGTTCCGAACTACCCGAAATCCATATTTTCAATTCAGCATCTAAATCAAAATTACCTGCCGTTTCAATGCTAAAGTGTGTAATACTTCGATACTCCAGTAACAAAACCTTTAGCTTCTTTCTTCATAGATACACCCCTTTTATATTCCGCTTCTTAATGATCTTCTGTAATAATAAACCATCAAGATACTCATCAACGTTAATATAATTGATGGGTTATATAGCCCATATACGACTCCCACAATAGGCATTAATAATACTCTGACAACAAATTTCAATACTTCACTATCAGCAATAAACTGCGCAATGGGCGGAGAGTTTGTATAATAAAAATCCACAAAAGATTGACCAGCACTATTAGTTAATAAATAATCATCCCTGAATTCACGTAGTAGAGTAACACTTGGTTCAAATTTTGACCCATATGCAGCAGTAGCAATAAAGCATTCATCTACAGGTTGCTCTGTTCCTTCCACATTATTGACTACTTCTACATTTATAATTCTTGGTAAATCATCTGCAAAGGCGATGGATGAAAATGCGAGTGTGAATATGAATATTAGAAAAATGCCCCGCCTCATCTCATCACCAACCTGAAGCTATCGCAAATGTATACTGACCGCTAGTTATAGGTGAGTTTAATCCCTCTACAAATACCTTTAGTTCTCCCTCTGCTCCATCAACTTTCACAGATAGAGGAATTTCAATCTGTGTGGGATCTCCAGTTATTGCAAATTCAATAGTATTATCACTAACTCTTTTGTAGGTGACATTTGAGATTACATCTTCCTTTTCTTCGTAGAATGAGTTCCAAATGACGCCCCATGGTAAAACAAGTCTAAATCTATCCCCTTCTTTGATATCCCTATATTCATCCTCTCTGATTACCAATGTGGATGCTTCCCCATCAAAATCATATGGAACGCTTAATACTTTAGTTATAAAGTTAGTCGATCTACCAGTTGTATCTGGTAGTTTAAAAATACGCCACTGTAGTCATTGAAAATTCCCCCATTATATAATTAACCCACAGAGATAGATTGCGTTGGATGTGGGGAGCTGGGAGAGATGATCAAATTGAAACA
>Ga0180216_1000548_pt1 | contig 38909 bp, 41 predicted proteins | sample eDN3rd37CBELigMG_FD_128879 | JGI IMG/M metagenome (GOLD analysis project Ga0180216, IMG submission 128879) | Enriched Miracle-Growth compost microbial communities from Emeryville, California, USA - eDNA 3rd pass 37_C BE-Lig MG (version 2)... ...
CCCGAGGACGGCTACCAGGGCGAGTACGTGGCCGACCTGGCCGCTCAGGTCGTCGCCGACCATCCGGGCATCCTCGAGCTGCCGCAGGACGAGCAGCTGATCGCCTTCCGAGAGGCCGGCTACGCGCTGCAGCGCGCCGAGCACGAAGCTGAGCTGCACGAGTTCAACACCGACTTCGACGTGTGGTTCTCCGAGCGCACGCTGCACGACACCAACGCCGTCGAGCACGGATTCGACAAGCTGCGCGAGCAGGGCCGCCTCTACGAGTCGGACGGCGCGCTGTGGATGCGCACCACGGACTTCGGCGACGACAAGGACCGTGTCCTGCGCAAGTCCGACGGCGAGCTGACCTACTTCGCCTCCGACACCGCCTACTACGTCAACAAGCGCGAGCGCGGATTCGACCCCTGCATCTACCTGCTCGGTGCCGACCACCACGGCTACGTCGGTCGCCTCTCCGCGATGGCCGCCTGCGTGGGCGACCGGCCGGGCGAGCAGCTGCAGGTGCTGATCGGCCAGCTGGTCAAGATCCTCAGCGACGGCCAGGAGCTGAAGCTGTCCAAGCGGGCCGGCACCATCGTGTCGCTGCGAGAGCTGATGGACCTGATCGGTGTGGACGCGTTGCGCTACACGCTCGCGCGGTATCCCGCTGACACCCCGCTCACGCTCGACGTCGCCGAGATGACCAAGAAGTCCAGCGACAACCCGGTCTACTACGTGCAGTACGCGCACGCTCGGCTCAGCTCGATCCTGCGCAACGCGGCCGACCTGGGCATCGAGGTCGACGCGGCCGGTTACGACGCATCGGCGCTGGCGCACGAGCGCGAGGGCGACCTGCTGCGCGCGCTGGCCGAGCTGCCCCGCGTCGTGGCACGGGCGGCCGAGCAGCGCGAGCCGCACCGCGTCGCACGCTACCTGGAGGACACTGCTGCGACGTTCCACAAGTTCTACGACGTCTGCCACGTGCTGCCGCGAGGTGACGAGGAGACCACCGACGTCCACCGCGCCCGCCTGGTGCTGATCGCCGCGACCCGCCAGGTGATCGCCAACGGCCTGGCCCTGCTCGGCGTGTCGGCACCGGAGCGGATGTGACCATGCGGACTGGGAGGATGTGACGATGCGATCCCATGAAGCCGGTGCGTTGCACGGCCAAGCCGGTGATCGCGGTCCCGCGTGGCTGCAGGTACCCGAGGACCTCGATGCGCTGGTGCCGCAACTGTGGGCGCAGAACGTCTCGAAGATCGACGGCGTCCTGACGGTCGCCGGGACGTCGGTGGCCGACCTGGCCGCCGAGTTCGGGACTCCGACCTACGTCGTCGACGAGGACGACTTCCGGTCGCGTGCTCGCGCCTTCAAGGAGGCATTCGCCGGGGCCGACGTGTACTACGCGGGCAAGGCGTTCCTGTGCGTGGCCACGGCGCGCTGGATCGCCGACGAGGGGATCAACCTCGACGTGTGCACCGGGGGAGAGCTGGCCGTCGCGCTGCGTGCGGACTTCCCACCGGCGCGGATCGGGCTGCACGGCAACAACAAGTCGGTGACCGAGCTGCGTCGCGCGGTCGAGGTCGGCGTGGGCCGCATCATCATCGACTCGGTCGAGGAGATCGACCGTCTGGCCGACATCACCGCAGAGCTCGGCCGCTCGGCTCGCGTCATGGTGCGGGTGACCGCCGGCGTCGAGGCGCACACCCACGAGTACATCTCCACCTCGCACGAGGACCAGAAGTTCGGCTTCTCGATCGCCGACGGCGCGGCGCTCGACGCGGTCCGCCGCGTCCTGGCGGTTCCGGGACTGCAGTTCCTGGGGCTGCACTCGCACATCGGCTCGCAGATCTTCGTCACCGACGGTTTCGAGGTCGCCGCACGTCGCGTGCTGCACCTCCATGCGCAGATCGCCGACGAGCTGGGCGTCACCGGTGCCGAGCTCGACCTCGGCGGCGGCTTCGGCATCGCCTACACGACGCAGGACGACCCTTCGACTCCCGAAGACCTGGCCCGCGGGCTGCTCAAGATCGTCGACGACGAGTGCGCGGCGCTCGGCGTCGACGTGCCACAGCTGTCGATCGAGCCGGGTCGGGCCATCGCCGGCCCCTCGACCTTCACCCTCTACGAGGTCGGCACCACCAAGACCGTCGCGCTCGACGGTGGCGTGTCACGGCGCTACGTCTCGGTCGACGGCGGGATGAGCGACAACGTGCGACCGGCCCTCTACGGCGCCGACTACTCGTGCACCCTGGCCTCGCGGCGGTCCGAGGGGCAACCGGTGCTGAGCCGGGTCGTGGGCAAGCACTGCGAATCCGGTGACATCGTGGTCAAGGACGAGTTCTTGTCCAGCGACGTCCGTGCAGGAGACCTGCTGGCCGTCCCGGGAACGGGTGCCTACTGTCGCTCGTTGGCCAGCAACTACAACCACGTGCCGCGCGCGGCCGTCGTGGCAGTGCGTGACGGCGAAGCCCGCGTCATCGTGCGGCGCGAGACCGAGGACGATCTGCTGGGTCTCGACGTCGGCTGAGCCTCGTCGCCGGGTCGGCGGCACGCGCCGATACCCTTGACCGGTGAACTCGTCGCACGGCCAGCGTCCGCTCCGCATCGCCCTGTTGGGGTGTGGTGTCGTGGGCACGCAAGTCGCTCGCTTGCTGACCGAGGATGCCGACGAGCTGACGCAACGCATCGGCGCCCCCGTCGAGCTGGTGGGCATCGCGGTCCGCCGAATCGGCCGCGTACGTGAGGTCGATCTGCCCGAGGAGCTGTTCACCACCGACGCCAAGGCGTTGGTCTCGCGGGGCGATCTCGACGTCGTGGTCGAGGTCATCGGCGGTATCGAACCGGCTCGCGAGCTGATCTTGACCGCTCTGGAGCACGGAGCGTCCGTGGTGACGGCCAACAAGGCATTGCTGGCCGAGGACGGCGCCACGGTGTTCGAGGCCGCGGCCAAGGCCGAACGGGACCTGTACTTCGAGGCCGCCGTCGCCGGGGCCATCCCGATCGTCCGGCCGCTGCGCGAGTCGCTGGCCGGCGACACCGTGGAGCGGGTGCTCGGCATCGTCAACGGCACCACCAACTTCATCCTCGACGCCATGACCACGACGGGGCAGGGGTTCACCGAGGCGCTCGACGAGGCACAACGCCTCGGCTACGCCGAGGCCGATCCGACGGCCGACGTCGAGGGCTTCGACGCCGCAGCGAAGGCGGCGATCCTGGCGGAGCTGGCCTTCCACACTCGCGTCACGATCGGCGACGTGCACCGCGAAGGGATCAGCGACGTCACCGCGGCCGACGTCAAGTCCGCCGACGACATGGGATGTGTCGTCAAGCTCCTCGCGATCTGCGAACGCCGCGAGACCCCTGATGGTCCTGCCGTGTCGGCGCGTGTCCACCCGGCGATGATCAGCAAGAGCCACCCGCTGGCCAGTGTGCGCGGCGCGTACAACGCCGTCTTCGTCGAGAGCGCGGCTGCTGGTCAGCTGATGTTCTACGGTCCCGGAGCAGGCGGCGCGCCCACCGCGAGCGCCGTCCTCGGTGACGTCGTGACAGTCGCGCGCAACCGCCTCGCCGACGTGTGCGGGCCCGGCGAGTCGACACATGCGCAGCTCGAGGTCCTCGAGATGGGCCGGGCGCGCACCCGGTATCACATCTCGATCGACGTCGACGACCGTCCGGGCGTGCTGGCCCAGGTTGCCCAGCAGTTCGCCGAGCTGGGCGTCTCGATCCGCACCGTCCGGCAGGAGGGCAGCGGCCAGGACGCCCAGCTGGTCATCGCGACTCACGAGGCCGACGACGCCGCGCTTGCGGCCACGGTCCAGGCCTTGCGCGGGCTGGAGATGGTTCGCGACGTCAGCTCGGTCATGCGTGTCGAAGGAGGCCTGTGATGGGCCACGACGCAGGTCGTCAACATGACCACGACGGAGGTCGTCAACATGGCTAGACCGTGGCGCGGTGTCATCGAGGAGTACCGAGACCGGCTCCCGGCGTTCGAGACGGTGGTGACGCTCGGTGAGGGCGGCACGCCGCTGATCCATTCGGGCTGGCTGTCCGAGCTGGTCCGCGGCGACGTCTGGTTGAAGGTCGAGGGCGACAACCCCACCGGATCGTTCAAGGACCGCGGGATGACTGCGGCGATCTCCGGAGCGGTCGACGACGGCGCCAAGGCCGTGGTGTGCGCCTCGACCGGCAACACGTCGGCGTCGATGTCGGCCTTCGCCGCGCGCGCCGGACTGACGGCCATCGTGCTGGTCCCGCACGGACGCATCGCGGCCGGCAAGATGGCCCAGGCGGTGCTGCACGGCGGCGAGATCATCCAGGTCCGTGGCAACTTCGACGACTGCCTGGACATGTCGCGCGCCTTGGCCAAGGAGTACCCGGTCGCGCTGGTGAACTCGGTCAATCCGTTACGGCTGCAGGGCCAGAAGACCGCGTCGTTCGAGATCGTCGACCAGCTCGGCGATGCGCCGGACATCCACGTCCTGCCCGTCGGCAACGCCGGCAACATCTCGGCCTACTGGCTGGGGTTCCGCGAGTACCACCAGGACGGTCCGGCGACGACGCTGCCGCGGATGTGGGGCTTCCAGGCCGCCGGCGCCGCGCCGTTGGTCCACGGCTCTCCGGTCGCCGAGCCCGAGACGGTCGCGACGGCCATCAGGATCGGCAACCCCGCCTCGTGGACGCTGGCCGAGGAAGCTCGCGACGACTCCGGCGGGCGCATCAGCGCGGTCACCGACGAACAGATCCTGGCCGCTCAGCGCAAGATCGCCGCCAACGACGGGACCTTCGTCGAGCCGGCGTCGGCCGCAGGCGTGGCGGGACTGATCGCGGCCGTCGAGGCCGGCGAGGTCGACCCCGGCCTGCGCATCACGGTCACCGTGACAGGTCACGGGTTGAAGGACACCGAGACGGCGCTGAGCACGTTCGACTCGATCGCCGACGTCATCGTCGACGCCGACGTCCACGCCGCCGCGGCGGCTGCCGGGCTGGCATGACGATCCTCCAGCGACCCGTCACCGTTCGCGTGCCGGCCTCCAGCGCCAACCTGGGCCCGGGCTTCGACGCGTTCGGTCTGGCCCTGACGTTGTACGACGAGATCACGGTCGAGGCGATCGACGAGGGCTTGGTCATCACCGTCGAAGGTGAAGGGGCCGCTGACGTCCCGCGCACGGCGGACCACCTGGTGGTGCGAGCCATGGAGGCCACCTTCGACCTGCTGGCCGAACGTCCCGCCGGTCTGCGGGTCACGTGCGTCAATCGCATTCCGCACGCCCGCGGTCTGGGGTCGTCGTCAGCGGCGATCGTCGGCGGAATCGCGGCGGCACGAGCACTCGTCACCGACAGCCAGGAACGGTTCGACGACACGGCTGCCTTCCAGCTGGCGGTCGACCTGGAAGGACACCCGGACAACGTGGCGGCCGCCCAGTACGGTGGCTTCACGATCGCCTGGATCGACGGTGCGGCTGCGGAGGTCGAGCGGCTCGACTCCGACGTCGAGGTCACGGTGTTCGTGCCGCCTGTCGGCCTGTCGACCCACGAGGCCAGGGGCGTGCTGCCCGAGAGCGTGCCGCACGCCGACGCCGCGCACAACGCCGGGCGGGCGGCACTGCTGGTGGCCGCGCTGACCGGGGCTCCGCACCGGCTCATCTCGGCGACCGAGGACCGTCTGCACCAGCCGTACCGCTCCGATCAGATGCCCGAGTCCTATCGCTTGGTGCGCAATCTTCGGGTCGAGGGCGTCCCGGCCGTCATCTCCGGCGCCGGCCCGACGGTGCTGGCCTTCGCCCGAGGAGTGGGCGACGCGGCGCCTGCCGGGTGGACGGTGCACGAGCTCGACGTCGACGCCGTAGGCGTCGTGTCCCGCTGATCTGATCGTCCTCGCCCCGGTGCTAGGCTGGCAGCGGCCGGAGTCGAGATGTCTCCCCGGCCAGCCATCATTTGCCCGACCATCGGGCGAGTCCGGTTCATCAGGTCTGTCTGACCGCTCGGGCTCATGGCCACACACGAAGGAAACCACGTGACTGAATCCAATCCGACGCCCGAGTCCACATCCGAGTCGACGACGCCTGCGACCACTGCGGCCGCGGGCCAGGACGCTGCCCCGGCGGCAGCGCCCAGGAAGTCCTCAGGTGGACTGGGCGGCAAGGTGCTCGCCGAGCTGCAGGAGATTGCGGCCGGACTGGGCATCGAGAACATCCAGGGCATGCGCAAGGGTGCATTGATCGACGCGATCAAGGAGGCGCGCGGCGATGCGCCGAAGGCGGCCAAGCCGGCCAAGAGCAACGCCGAAGCGGCCCGGTCGTCGCAGGAGGACGGCACCTCAGGACGTTCGGACGCCGCTGACAAGCCGGGACGCTCCGAGGATGCCTCGGACGCTGACACCACCGGACAACCCGACGAGCCCCAGCACAAGTCCAGGCAGGGCAAGCAGGACAAGCAGGGCGGCAAGGACAAGCAGGGCGGTCAGGACAAGCAGGGCGGCCAGAACAAGCAGCAGGGCCAGAACAAACAGCAGGGCCAGAATCCGCAGGGCAAGCAGGGCGGCAATCAACAGCAGAACAACCAGCAGCAGAACAGCCAGCACAGCGACGACGAGGACGACGACGGCACGGGTCGCCGCCGCAACCGTCGCGGCCGCAACCGCAACCGCGGCATGGAGGCCGAGCCGACCTACTCCGAGGACGACGTGCTGGTGCCCGCCGCCGGCATCCTGGACATCCTCGACAACTATGCATTCGTTCGCACGACGGGCTACCTGCCCAGCGAGCAGGACGTGTACGTCTCGCTGTCCATGGTCCGCAAGTGGGGCCTGCGTCGCGGCGATGCGATCACCGGTCAGGTGCGCCAGCCGCGCGAGGGTGAGCGCAAGGAAAAGTTCAATCCGATGGTCAAGGTCGAGTCGGTCAACGGACTGTCGCTGGACGATGCTGCCAAACGCGCCGACTACAGCCAGCTGGTCGCCGTCCATCCGACGGACCGCATCCGGCTCGACGGCCAGGCCGGCGGCACGACTGCTCGCGTCCTTGACCTGGCAGCGCCGCTCGGCAAGGGGCAGCGTGGTCTGATCGTGGCCGGTCCTGGCGCCGGTAAGACCACGGCGATCCAGCAGATCGCGAATGCCGTCACCGAGAACAATCCCGAGTGCCACCTGATGGTCGTGCTGGTCGATCAGCGCCCCGAGGAGGTCACCGACTTCCAGCGCAGCGTCAAGGGCGAAGTCGTCGCCTCGCCGTTCGATCGCCCGGCCGCAGACCACGCCACCGTGACCGAGCTCGCGATCGAGCGTGCCAAGCGGTTGGTGGAGCTGGGCCACGACGTCGTCGTGCTGGTCGACGGCGGCAGCCGACTCGGCCGGGCCTACCTGAGCACGGCCTCGGGCTCGAACCGGTCCGCCGGCAACGAGACCGCTGCGCTGCTGCCGACACGCGCGTTCCTGGGAGCGGCCCGCAACGTCGAGGACGGTGGGTCCCTCACGATCATCTCGACCGTGGCCCCCGGTCTGATCGACGACACCGACGAGCTGATCCACGGCGAGCTGCGCTCGATCGCGAACTGGGTCGTGACGCTCGACCGTTCGTTGGCCGATCAGCGAGTGTTCCCGGCCATCGACCTGGAGGAGTCGGGCACGCGCCACGAATCGGCCTTGGTCGACCCGCAGGAGACCGAGGTGCTCAGGGCGCTGCGCGCCGCGACGGCCGACGATGCCGAAGCGTGCTGCGGTGGATCGGATCCGGCGATCACCAAGCGACTGATCGAGGCGGTCGAGTCCACGTCGTCGAACGCCGAAGCGCTGCTGAAGCTCAAGCAGGGCTGACGTCACCGCCATGGACATCGCGTGGGTCGTGGCGGCTCTGGAAGCCGCCGCGATCGTCGCGCTCATCGTGGTGTGGCGGGTGTCGGTGCGCAAGAGCCGATCGCTGGAACGTCGGCTACGTCGCACCAGCGAATCGACTCGGCGTCGCCGTCGAGCAGCACTGCCGACACCCGAAGCGGCCGTCAAGGCCGTCTGGGAGACCGCCACGCTCGTGCGGGACAAGGGTGTGACGGCAGCTCTGCGCCACTCCATCAACGACATCGCCGGGTGGGCCGAGGTCGAACGCTCCAGCATCGTGGAGCTGGCCGGCGTCGACGGCTGCGTGGCGATCGCGTTCAGCGACATCGAGGGATCCACCGCGCTCAACGACAAGCTGGGCGATCGCGCATGGAACGCCGTGCTCAAGCAGCACGAGAAGGTCGTCGCCAAGTACGTCGCACGACATCACGGTCACATCGTCAAGAACCAGGGTGATGGATACCTGCTCGCCTTCGCGACGGCCGAGCAGTCGGTGCGCTGTGCCATCGGCATCCAACGAGCCCTGGCCAAGCAGGCGCGCCCGGTCCGGGTCGGTCCGTCGATCTCGGTGCGGATGGGCATCCACTACGGTTCGGTCGTCCATCGCGACAACGACATCTTCGGCCGCAACGTGGCCTTCGCGGCACGCGTCGCAGGTCTGGCCGAAGGTGGAGAGGTGCTGGTCAGCGGCGAGGTCGTCGACCAGCTGGCCGACGTGGACGACCTGGACCTGCGGTTGACCGACCTGCGCGGAGTCGAGCTGCGCGGACTGTCCGGCGAGCACGCCATCGCGACGCTGGACTGGCACGACTGATCACGGCTCGACCCGTAGGCTGGGCGCCATGACCACTGCGCACGACTTCTCCGCCACGACGATCGACGGTGCCGAGCGCGCCTTGGCCGACTACCGCGGCAAGGTCATGCTGATCGTCAACACGGCCACGCACTGCGGTTTCACCCCCCAGCTGACGGGCCTGGAGGCGCTGCACGAGAAGTATGCCGATCGTGGCCTGGTCGTACTGGGGTTCCCGTGCGACCAGTTCGGTCACCAGAACCCGGAGGACGACGCCTCGACGGCCGACTTCTGCCAGCGCAACTACGGCGTCACGTTCGACATGTTCAGCATCGTGAAGGTCAACGGCAGCGACGCGCACCCGCTGTACCGATGGCTCAAGAAGGAGAAGAGCGGCCTCGGCCCCAGCGCGATCAAGTGGAACTTCACCAAGTTCCTCGTCGACACCGACGGCCAGGTCGTCAAGCGTTACGGCTCGGCCACCAAGCCTGAGGACATCGAGGCGGACATCGAGGCCCTCCTGCCCGCCTGATCGAGGAGCGTTCGGGCCGTGCAGGAGTCGGAATAGCACGAGGCCGATTTCCGTTGAGACGGGTGTGACTGGCAGACTTGCCCAGTCGCACGTTTGATCCCAGGTTCTGGTTCACGGTCCCGCCCCCATGGACGGCACCGACCCAGCGACCGCTCGAGAGGACACCATGAAGAAGGACATCCACCCCACCTACGTGGAGACCACGGTCACCTGCACCTGTGGCAACACGTTCACCACGCGCAGCACGGCGGAGAGCGGCTCGATCCGCGCCGACGTGTGCTCGGCCTGCCACCCGTTCTACACGGGCAAGCAGAAGATCCTCGACACCGGTGGACGCGTCGCCCGGTTCGAGAAGCGGTACGCCAACCGCGGCAAGTAGCTTCCGTCCAGCGCCGGCTCCACCGATCGGGTGGGGTCGGCGCTGTCGTGTCGTCGGACCACTTTCACCTCAGGAGGCCTGGTGTTCGAAGCCGTCGAGCAGCTCGTTGCCGAGCACGCCGATCTTGAACGGCGCATGGCCGATCCGCAGCTGCACGCCGATCCGGTGCAGGCCAAACGGGTCGGGCAGCGGTACGCCGAGCTGACGGCCGTCGTGACGACCTACCGTGAGTGGCAACAAGCGCAGGAAGACGTCCAGGCGGCACGCGAGCTCGAGATGACCGACGAACTGGCGGACCTGGAACGACGCATCCCCGAGCTCGCGGAGCGACTGCAGCACCTGCTCGTCCCGCGGGACCCGGCGGACGGCAAGGACGTGCTGCTGGAGATCAAGGGCGGCGAGGGCGGTGAGGAGTCGGCGCTGTTCGCCGGCGACCTGTACCGGATGTACTCCCGATACGCCGAGCACCGCGGCTGGCGCACCGAGATCCTCGACTCGACCGAGTCGGCGCTCGGCGGCTTCAAATCGGTCACTGTCGCGGTCAAAGCCAAGGGCACGCCCGAACCCGGTGAGGCACCGTATGCGTTGCTCAAGTTCGAGGGCGGCGTGCACCGCGTGCAGCGGGTCCCGGTGACCGAGAGCCAGGGCCGGATCCACACCTCGGCGGCCGGCGTCCTGGTGATGCCGGAGGCTGAGGACGTCGACGTGGAGATCAACGAGTCCGATCTGCGCATCGACGTCTACCGGTCGTCCGGTCCCGGCGGGCAGAGCGTCAACACCACCGATTCGGCCGTCCGCATCACGCACGTGCCGACCGGCATCGTCGCCAGCTGCCAGAACGAGAAGAGTCAGCTGCAGAACAAGGAACAGGCGCTGCGCATCTTGCGCTCGCGTCTGCTCGAGGCCGCACAGGCCGCAGCCGACGCCGAGGCCGCCGACGCCCGCAAGTCGCAGGTGCGCACGGTCGATCGTTCCGAGCGCATCCGCACCTACAACTTTCCGGAGAACCGGATCTCGGACCACCGCACGGGTTTCAAGGCCTACAACCTCGACCAGGTGATGGACGGCGCACTCGACGACGTCATCGGTTCGCTCGTCGAGGCCGATCTGGCCGACCGGCTCGCCGCGATCGACCCCGCATGACGGGTGTGCGTTCCCAGGCAGAACGCCTGCTCGACCAAGCCGCGGCCCAGCTCCGGGCCAGCGGTGTCGCGTCGCCGATCGTCGACGCCGAGCTGCTGCTCAGCCACGTCCTCGGAGTACCGCGAGCGATGCTGCGGCGGGCCTCGGTCGATGCGCCCCAGCGCGCGATCTATCTGGAGATGGTGCAGGCACGTGCGCAACGTGTGCCGCTGCAGCACATCACCGGCAGCGTCGGTTTCCGGTACGTCGATGTCGAGGTCGGGCCGGGGGTCTTCGTGCCGCGGCCGGAGACCGAGCTGCTCGCCGGGTGGGCGATCGAGTCTGCCGAGCGCGTGCTCGCGGAGGGCCGGCCGCCGGTCGTCGTCGAGCTGTGCGCAGGCTCAGGTGCCATCAGCTTGTCGATCGTCGACGAGGTCCCGCAGGCCCTCGTGCACGCGGTCGAGCTGGATCCGGGCGCGCACGCCTGGGCCGAGCGGAACCTGCACGAGACGGGAGTCGATCTGCGTCTGGGTGACATGGCCGACGCGTTCGGCGACCTGGACGGGACGGTCGACGTCGTGGTCGCCAACCCGCCGTACATCCCGTTGGACGCCTGGGAGTCCGTGGCGCCGGAGGCCCGTGATCACGATCCGGCGCTGGCGCTGTGGTCCGGCGACGACGGTCTCGATGCGATGCGGGTGCTCGAAGGCGTCGCCTGGCGACTGCTTCGCCCCGGAGGTGTCGTCGGTGCCGAGCACGCCGATGCCCAGGGTGACAGTGCGCCCGCGGTCTTCACCGACCGCTGGTCGCAGGTTCGCGACCACCACGACCTGGCCGGGCGTCCGCGCTACGTGACCGCACTTCGGCCGTAGCCGTCCGTGAGCTCCACGTGGTGACGACCGCGCGGCGATGACCTGGCCGCTGTCCGGTCACCACGGACCTCCTACTCACCACGGATTCCACGCACTCCTCATGGCATGCACGCCATGAGGAGTGCGTGAACACCATGACCTCATGGTGTTCATGTGACCAACGCCAGGAGTGGGGGTTGGGGGCGGCTAGAGTCACGTGCCATGGACTGGGGCGAGCTGATCACGCTCACCGTCTCGTCCTTGGTCTCGATCGCGGTCGGCATCGGTGCGGCCCTGGTCCCGATGTTCGTCAACGCCGAGGTCTACATCGTCGCATTGGCCGCGAACGTCAACAGTCAGACGATGCTCGCGTACCTGATCGTGCTGCACGTCGCGGCGACCACGGTCGGCAAGGCGTTCGTCTTTCAGCTGGCCCGCGTCGGCACCCGCCGTCTCAAGGTCGTCGAGCCGAAACCGCCACGCACGACGTTCGGGCACTGGTGGCAGCGGGCGAAGGAGCGCTACTCGCGCACCCGGTTCGCGGGCTGGATGCGAACCATCAGCGCCCGGTTGATCGCGCTGCTGGACCACCGGTACGGCGGGGGAGTGACGGTGTTCTTGTCCTCCCTGCTCGGCGTGCCGCCGCTCGCGATCGTCACGATCCTGGCCGGAGCGTCGAAGCAGCCGCGTTGGCTGTTCCTCACGATGGTCTTCATCGGCCGGTTGCTGCAGTTCCTGGCGATCGCGTTCATCCTGCACGGCCTGCCGTGGTTCGAGGACTTCCGTCACTGGCTGTCGGACCTGTGGTGACGCCGCTCTAGGATGAGCGGGTGCCGCTGTTCGACTGTCGAGATGCCGCTGCCCGTGACGAGGGTCTGCTGGCGGCCCAGCAGGCGCTGCGCGAGGGCAAGCTGATCGTGATGCCCACCGACACCGTGTACGGCGTGGGCGCCGACGCCTTCGACCCGTCGGCGATCGCCAGGCTGCTGGACGCCAAGGGTCGCGGACGACACAAGCCGCCCCCGGTGCTGATCTCGGCGGCCTCGACCCTCGACGCGCTCGCGGTCGACGTCCAACCCTGGTTGCGCGAGGCCGTCGCGACCTTCTGGCCGGGCCCGCTGACGGTGATCTGCCGACAGCAGCCGTCGCTGACCTGGGACCTCGGCGAGACCTACGGCACGGTGGCGGTCCGCGTCCCCGACGACGAGATCGCCGTCGCGCTGCTCGCACGCACCGGTCCGGTCGCCGTCAGCAGCGCGAACACCACGGGCGATCCCGCCGCTCGCACCGTGGCCGAGGCCCAGCAGATGCTGGGCGACTCGGTCGAGGTCTACCTCGACGGGGGACCGGTCACGTCCGGAGTGCCGTCGACGATCCTCGACGCAACCGGCCAGACCCCGCGCATCCTGCGAGCGGGCGGGGTGAGCCTGGAGCAGCTGCGCGAGTTCAACAACACCATCATCGGCCCCGACGACGAGGGCGACGGCTAGTGCGCGAGTATCTGGTCGTCGTCGGCGTCGCGCTCGGGGTCACCTATCTGCTGGCGACGATCGCTCGCATGGTCGCCGTGCGATTCGGTGCCGTGGCGCGCGTGCGGGACCGCGACGTGCACTCGATCCCGACCCCGTACTTCGGCGGACCGGCCATGCTCGGCGGTCTGCTGGCCGCGTACCTCGTGGCGACGCACCTGCCGTTCTTGTCGATGGCCGACGACTCGGTGTTCGACGCGGTGCGCGGAGTGTTGCTGGGCGGTGTCGTGATCTGTGTCGTCGGAGTGATCGACGACCTGTTCGAGCTCGACGCGCTGAGCAAGTTCGCCGGACAGGTGCTCGCCGGCATCGTCGTGGTCACGCAAGGTGTCCAGTTCGTCTACCTGCCGCTGTTCGGCAACTACCTGGGTCTGGACCGCGCGCAGGCGACGATCTTCACCGTCGTCTTGATCGTCGCCACGGCCAATGCCGTCAACTTCGTCGACGGACTCGACGGGCTGGCCTCCGGCATGGTCGGCATCGGAGCGGTGGCGTTCTTCACGTACGCCTTCATCCTCGCGGTGCAGAACGGCGAGTCGCGCGCGATGGCGGCTGCGCTGCTGACCGCATCGCTGGCGGGGGTGTGTCTGGGCATCCTGCCGCACAACTTCTTCCCGGCCCGCATGTTCATCGGCGACTCCGGATCCATGCTGATCGGGTTCGTGCTGGCCTGCTCCTCGATCAGCCTCACGGGGCAGTTCCCCGCCACCAGCATCCGCCAGGGCGTCGGTGGCGCCGAAGCCAGCTTCCTGCCCGCGCTGCTGCCGCTGATCCTGCCGTTCGCGATCCTGATGATCCCGTTCGTCGATCTCGCCCTGGCCGTCGTGCGGCGCACCAGGGCCGGCCGGTCGCCGTTCAGTCCCGACAAGATGCACATCCACCACCGGTTGCTGGAGATCGGGCACTCCCACCGCCGCGCCGTCCTGCTGATGTACATGTGTGCTGCGCTGGTGGCCTTCGGCAGTGTCGTCATCAGCTTGTTCAGCGGGTGGCAGTCCACCGTCGCGTTCGCGGCGCTGACCGTGCTGACGATCTGCGCCATGTTCTTGCTGCCCCGGGTCGAGAAGCGCATCTGGGGCAGGGCGGACGTCGCATGAACGTGGCCATCGGCATCGTCCTCGGCATCGGCGTCGCCGTGATCTTCCTCGGCTCGACACCCCTGCTGCTGCGGCCGCTGGTGAACGCCAGCACCGCCTTCTCGCCGCTGTCGGCGTTGCTGTTCTTCGCGGTCAAGGCGGTCGCTGCCACGGTCGTGCTGGCGCTGCTGTTCGACGTCGGGGGACTGGCCGACCACGTCGACCTGGTGGCCTTCGGCATCAGCGCCGCAGTGGCCTCGATGCTGTGGACCGGATGGCAGCTGCGCCGCTTCCGCCGGGACCGCACCCCCACGTACGACCTGGGTGAGAACGAGCAGTGACGTACTGGTAATCTCACCCGTGCGCGGCGACGGGATTCTCGTCCGCCGGGTGATGACGCAGGCCGACCCAACATCGGCCGACCTCCGCAGAGATCCAGCGCCACAGAAATCAAGGTGAACGCGTGACACTCACGTCCACGGTCTTTTGGGCTTCGTCGGGCCCGCCCAATCCTGGCCCGCGCGACTTCGACTTGCCGGGCGTCTTCAACATCGGCGAGCTGGCGGTCACCAAGCCGATGCTGCTGATCGTTCTCTCGGCCGTGATCGTGTCGGTGCTGTTCTACGCGATGGCACGCCCCGCCGCCGTGGTCCCCGGCCGCCTGCAGTTCGCCGGCGAGATGGCCTACGACTTCGTTCGCAACTCGATCGCACGTGAGTCCATCGGGTCGCACGACTTCATGAAGTTCGTGCCGTACCTGTTCACGCTGTTCCTCTTCGTGCTGGTCAATAACTTCTACGGCATCATCCCCTTCCTGCAGTTCCCGTCGATGTCGCACATCGGATTCCCGATTGCGCTGGCGCTGCTGACCTGGTTGATCTACAACGGCGTCGGCATCGCTCGGCACGGACTGTTCGGCTACTTCAAGCACGAGACGGTGCCCGGCGGGGTCAAGGGCCCGATCCTGCTGATCCTGATCCCGTTGGAGTTCTTGTCCAACATCATCGTCCGCCCGTTCACGCTGGCGCTGCGTCTGTTCGCCACGATGTTCGCCGGCCACCTGCTGCTGATCCTGTTCGCCCTCGGCGGCGAGTACCTGATCCTGCACTACTCACCGACCGCCGTCGGCATTCCGGCCGGTATCGCGTCGGTGCTGCTGGGCATCGGCGTCAGCTTCCTCGACATGCTGATCATGGGTCTGCAGGCGTATGTCTTCACGCTGCTGTCGGCCATGTACATCGGCGAGGCGCTCGCCGACGAGCACTGACAGCCCGCACCACCGTCCGTCGCCCGGCGGACCCCACAACTTCACACCGAACCTCCAAAGACGCATGTCGCGTCACAACGAAAGGAAAATGCCGTGGGAGGCACTCTCAACATGATCGGTCTCGGCCTGGCCGCGATCGGTCCTGCCATCGGCGTCGGCCTGATCTTCGCCGCGTACGTCACCGGCGTCGCTCGCCAGCCCGAGGCTCAGAGCAAGCTGCAGGGTATTGCGATCTTCGGCTTCGTCCTCGCCGAGCAGTTCTTCATCATCTCGCTCGCCCTTGCATTCGTCCTGAAGGCCTGACCACACCGAGAGCGGAGTTCTCATGATTTCGACGCGCCTGGTCGCGGCGACGGAAGAGGCCGAAGACCTCAACCCGTTGGTGCCGCACACGGCCGAGATCATCCTCGGTCTGGTCGTCTTCGCGCTGCTGTTCTTCATCGTCGCCAAGAAGATCGTCCCGATGTTCGAGAAGGCGTACGCCGAACGAACCGCGGCGATCGAAGGCGGCATCGAGGATGCCCAGCGGACCCAGAAGGAAGCCGACGAGGCGCTGGCCAAGTACAACGCCCAGCTGTCGGAGGCCAGGTCCGAGGCCGCAGCGATCCGCGAGGACGCCAAGGAACAGGCAGCAGCCATCAAGGCCGAAGCCCGAGCCGAGGCCCAGGCAGAGGCCGAGCGCATCGTCGCCACGGCCCACGCCCAGATCGAGGCCGAGCGCTCGCAGGTCATCGCCCAGCTGAAGGGCGAGGTCGGTTCGCTGGCCACCGACCTGGCCGGTCGCATCGTCGGTGAGTCCCTCGAGGACGACGACCGTCAAAAGCGCACGGTCGAGCGGTTCATCGCTGAGCTGGAGGGGTCGGCCAACTGATGCGACAGATGCGCGGAATTTCGGCGGAGTCCCTCACCCAGGTGCTCGCCGCCGTCGACACGGTCAAGGACCCGGGTGCGGTCGCGCCCGAGCTCTTCGCCGCGGTCGACGCCATCGACGGCACGCCGGCGCTGCGCCGCATCCTGACCGACCCGTCCACCGAAGCCGGCGCCAAGCAAGGCCTGGTCAAGAACGTCTTCGGCAGCAAGCTCAGTGCCGCTGCCCTGACGGTTCTCGACGCTGCGGTGGCCGGACGCTGGGCGTCGTCACGCGATCTGACCGACGGGCTCGAGACCGCCGGTGTCGCGGCGCAGGTCGCTGCGGCCGACGCCGCCGGTGACCTCGACGCGCTGGAGTCGCAGCTGTTCGAGATCGGCCGGCTGGTGCGATCCGACGACGAGCTGCACGGCGTCGTCTCGGACCGGTCGGTCCCGGCCGATGCCAAGGCTTCGCTGCTGACCACGCTGCTGTCGGGCAAGGTCACGGCGCCGGCTCTGGCGCTTGCCGTTCAGGCCGTCCGGGCTCGCGCCGGCTCGTTCGAGAAGACCCTCAGCACGTTCGGCGAGGTTGCTGCCGAACGCCGCAACCGGCTCGTCGCCGAGGTCCGGGTCGCCCAGGCACTCGATGCCGCCCAGGCCGACCGGCTGGCCGCGGCGCTGGGTACCAAGTACGGACGCGACGTCCACCTCAACATCATCGTCGACCCCTCGATCGTCGGAGGCATCGCCGTCTCCGTCGGTGACGAGGTCGTCGACGGCACCATGTCCAACCGCCTCGAGACCGCCCGTCGGCAGCTCGCAGGCTGAAACACCCTTACAGAAGGCAGGCACACACCATGGCCGATCTCGCGATCAGCCCGGACGACATCCGCGGCGCGCTGCAGAAGTTCGTCTCCGAGTACAAGCCCGACGCTGCCAAGACCGAAGAGGTCGGCGTGGTGTCGGAGGCTGCTGACGGCATCGCCCGTGTCGAGGGACTGCCCTCGGCGATGGCCAACGAGCTCCTCGAGTTCGAGGACGGCACGCTCGGCCTGGCGCTGAACCTGGACGTCCGCGAGATCGGTGTGGTCATCCTCGGTGACTTCGCCGGCATCGAGGAGGGCCAGAAGGTCCGCCGCACCGGCGAGGTCCTCTCGGTCCCCGTCGGCGACGGCTACCTGGGTCGCGTCGTGGACCCGCTCGGCAACCCGATCGACGGACTGGGCGACATCACCACCGACGGCCGCCGCGCCCTGGAGCTGCAGGCGCCGACCGTGGTGCAGCGCAAGTCGGTCCACGAACCGCTCGCCACCGGAATCAAGTCGATCGACTCGCTGACCCCCATCGGCCGCGGCCAGCGTCAGCTGATCATCGGCGACCGCCAGACCGGCAAGACCGCCATCGCGATCGACACGATCATCAACCAGAAGGAGTTCTGGGCGACGGGCGATCCGACCAAGCAGGTGCGGTGCATCTACGTCGGCATCGGCCAGAAGGGCTCGACGATCGCCTCGGTGCGCGCCGCGCTCGAGGAGTCCGGTGCGCTGGAGTACACCACGATCGTCGCCGCTCCGGCCTCTGACTCGGCGGGCTTCAAGTACCTGGCCCCCTACACCGGCTCGGCCATCGGTCAGCACTGGATGTACCAGGGCAAGCACGTCCTGATCATCTTCGACGACCTGTCGAAGCAGGCCGAGGCCTACCGCGCCGTGTCGCTGCTGCTGCGCCGCCCGCCGGGCCGTGAGGCCTACCCCGGCGACGTCTTCTACCTGCACTCGCGGCTGTTGGAGCGTTGCGCCAAGCTCAGCGACGACCTGGGCGCCGGATCGATGACGGGCTTGCCGATCATCGAGACCAAGGCCAACGACGTCTCGGCGTACATCCCGACCAACGTCATCTCGATCACCGACGGCCAGATCTTCTTGCAGTCGGACCTGTTCAACGCCAACCAGCGTCCGGCGGTCGACGTCGGCATCTCGGTCTCGCGCGTCGGTGGTTCGGCCATGACCAAGGCGATGAAGGCCGTCACCGGCTCGCTGAAGGTCGAGCTGGCGCAGTACCGCGCCATGGAGGCGTTCGCGATGTTCGCCTCCGACCTCGACGCCGCCTCGAAGGCCCAGCTGGCCCGTGGCCAGCGACTGATGGAGCTGTTCAAGCAGGGGCAGTACGCGCCGTTCCCGATGGAGCAGCAGGTCGTCTCGATCTGGGCCGCCACGACGGGCAAGCTCGACGCCGTGCCGGTTGCCGACATCAGCCGGTTCGAGTCCGAGTTCCTGGACCACGTCAAGCGCACCGCCGGCGGCGTGCTCGACGCGATCCGCGAGTCCGGCAAGTTCGAGGACGACAACGAGCAGGCGCTGGAGCAGGCCTACGAGGCGTTCCTCGACCAGTTCCAGACCAGCGACGGCCAGTCGATCAAGGTCGGCCACGAGGAGTTCGAGGCACTTGCCGACGAGGACGTCGAGCAGGAGCAGATCGTCAAGCAGAAGCGAGCTTGATCCATGGCAGCATCCGTACGCGAGCTCCGCGCGAAGATCAGGTCGACTCAGGCGACCAAGAAGATCACGCGCGCCATGGAGCTGATCGCTGCGTCGCGCATCATCAAGGCGCAGCAGCACGCGGCGGCGGCGGCTCCGTACGCCCGTGAGCTGACCCGCGCGGTGTCGGCGGTGGCGACGTTCTCCAACGTCGACCACCCGCTGACCACCGAGCGGGAGAACCCGACCAAGGCCGCGGTTCTCGTCATCAGCAGCGACCGCGGACTGGCCGGTTCGTACTCGTCGTCGGTGCTGAAGGAGGCCGAGCGCCTCGCCGAGAAGTTGCACGGTGAGGGCAAGCAGGTCGACTTCTACCTGTCCGGACGCAAGGCCGAGGCGTACTTCAACTTCCGCAACCGCGAGTACGTCACGTCCTGGACCGGCACGTCGGACAAACCCGAGTACAACACCGCGCGCGAGATCGGCAACGCACTGGTCGACGCGTTCAACGCCGACGAGACGGCCGAGCAGGCCGTGGACGCCGCACGGGCCGTCGACGAGCTGCACATCGTGTTCACGCGGTTCCGATCCATGCTGATCCAAGAACCCGACGTGATCCGCCTGCTGCCGCTCGAGGTCGTCGAAGGTACCGAACCGCCCGGCGAGGACGACCTGCTCCCGTTGTACGAGTTCGAGCCGTCCGCGCACGAAGTGCTCGACGCACTGTTGCCCAAGTACGTGCACAGCCGTATCTACTACTGCATGCTGCAGGCCGCCGCATCTGAGCTCGCAGCACGTCAGAAGGCCATGAAGTCCGCGACCGACAACGCCGAGGACCTCATCCAGAAGTACACCCGAATCGCCAACCAGGCCCGCCAGGCCGGCATCACACAGGAGATCAGCGAGATCGTCGGTGGCGCGAACGCGCTGGCCGATTCCGCTGAGGAGTGAGAGAGAACATGACTGCAACCATTGACGAGACCGGTTCCGACACGGCCGGCGGCACGACGGGCCGCGTCGCGCGGGTCATCGGCCCGGTGCTGGACATCGAGTTCTCCAGCGACCAGATGCCCGAGATCTACAACGCCCTGCTGGTCGACACCGAGGTCGCCGGCGTCAAGGAGACGCTGACCCTCGAGGTCGCGCAGCACATCGGTGACGGCATGGTCCGCGCCATCAGCCTGCGTCCGACCGACGGCGTCGTGCGCGGCGCCACCGTGACCGACACCGGCGGACCGATCTCGGTTCCCGTCGGCGACGTCACGCTGGGCAAGGTGTTCAACACCACCGGTGCGGTGCTGAACCTCGAAGAGGGCGAGACCCTCGACGTCAAGGAGCGGTGGGGCATCCACCGCAAGGCCCCGGCCTTCGACCAGCTGGAGTCCAAGACGCAGATGTTCCAGACCGGCATCAAGGTCATCGACCTGCTGACGCCCTACGTGCAGGGCGGCAAGATCGGCCTGTTCGGTGGCGCCGGCGTCGGCAAGACCGTGCTGATCCAGGAGATGATCGCTCGCGTGGCCAAGGACCACGACGGCGTGTCGGTGTTCGCCGGTGTCGGCGAGCGCACCCGTGAGGGCAACGACCTGATCGCCGAGATGGAAGAAGCCGGCGTCCTGGACAAGGTCGCCCTGGTCTTCGGTCAGATGGACGAGCCCCCGGGAGCGCGGTTGCGCGTCGCCTTGTCGGCGCTGACGATGGCCGAGTACTTCCGCGACGTGCAGAAGCAGGACGTGCTGTTGTTCATCGACAACATCTTCCGCTTCACGCAGGCCGGTTCCGAGGTCTCGACGCTGCTGGGCCGCGTCCCGTCAGCCGTGGGCTACCAGCCCACCCTGGCCGACGAGATGGGCGTCCTGCAGGAGCGCATCACCTCGACCCGCGGTCACTCGATCACCTCGCTGCAGGCTATCTACGTGCCCGCCGACGACTACACCGACCCCGCTCCGGCCACGACGTTCGCCCACCTGGACGCCACGACCGAGCTCAGCCGCGAGATCGCCTCGCTGGGCATCTACCCGGCCGTGGATCCGTTGACCTCGACGTCGCGCATCCTGGACCCGCGGTACATCTCGGCCGATCACTACAACACGGCCAACCGGGTCAAGGGCATCTTGCAGCGCAACAAGGAGTTGCAGGACATCATCGCCATTCTCGGTGTCGACGAGTTGTCCGAAGAGGACAAGACGATCGTCGCCCGGGCGCGCCGCATCCAGCGCTTCTTGAGCCAGAACACCTACGTCGCCAAGCAGTTCACCGGCATCGAGGGTTCGACGGTCCCGATCGACGAGACCATCGACGCGTTCACCAAGATCTGCGACGGCGAGTACGACCACGTGGCCGAGCAGGCGTTCTTCATGTGCGGCGGTCTGGACGACGTCGACGCGAAGTGGGCCGAGATCCAGAAGAACCTCTGATCACGATGGCTGAGACCTTGCAGATCGAGCTGGTGGCCGCGGACCGCGTCGTGTGGTCCGGAGAGGCCACCGAGATCTCCGCACGCACCGTCGAGGGCGACCTCGGCGTGCTGCGGGGTCACGCTCCGCTGCTGTCGCTGCTCGTGCCGGGCATCGTCACGATCCACCCCGCCGACGGCGGCGAGGTCGTCAAGGCCGTCGTCGGCTCGGGCTTTCTCTCGGTGGCCGACGACCACATCTCGGTGCTCAGTGAGGACATCTCGCTGGCCGGCGAGCTGGACAAGGCCGTGATCGAGGCCGAGCTGGCCGCCGCCCGCGAGTCCGAGGACGAGGACGCCATCCGGTTCGCCGAAGCCAAGGCTCTACTCGTCGCCTGACGCCTGAAGGGGGTGTGCCGTGCCACTGTGGCTGTGGCTGGTCGACTCCCTTGTGGTCATCCTGGCGATCCTGCTCGCCATGGTGGTGTGGATCGTGGTGCGCCGCCGGATCCTGATCCGGCGCTCCGGTGCCGCGTTCGACATGAGCGTCAACCGCTACGGCGAGGACGAGGGACAACGACACTGGACCCTCGGATTCGCGATCTACCGCGGACCGGAACTGCTGTGGTTCCGCACGTTCTCGGCATCGCTGAGGCCGCGCCTGCGCTTCGTGCGCGGTGAGGTGACGGTGCACGGACGGCGTGCTCCGCGCGGTCGCGAGACCGAGATCCTGCAAGCCGATCACGTCATCGTCAACACCACCAACACGCTCGGAGTGCGCCAACTGGCGTTGAGCTCGGGGGCGCTGACGGGACTGATGTCGTGGCTGGAGTCGTCACCGCCGGGGCAGCGCGTCAACAACGTCTTGTGACCACGTGCTCCACGCGCGACGGTTGACGTCTCACGACGCCCACGAAACAATCGAGAACAGGCAGCACGAGGGAGCTGCCCCGACCGAGAAGGTGTCACGTGTCCATCAAGCGCATTGCAGCAGCCGCCGCGATCTCGGCGCTCGCACTCGTCGGTGTCGCCCCGGCAGCGCACGCCGCTCCGGGCAACAGCGAGAGGGCCGTCAAGGTCTCCCCGCGCGCGATCGACTGGGACGCCGCCGATCCCGCGCCCCGCGCCATCGACTGGGACGCCCACAAGCCAGTCGTCCAGCGCCTCATCGACTGGGACTGACCGCTCGCGAGTCACTAATTCCCGCTCGCGAGTCGGTAATTCCCGCTCGCGAGTCGGTAATTCTCACTCGCGAGTCAGGAACTGCGCACACGTGCTCACAGTGGACATCGAGCGTCACCGATGAGAGCGTGACCGCCGTACCGACGGTGTGACTCGTCATCGCGAACGAGTGACTCGTCATCGTGAACGAGTGACTCGTCATCGTGAATAAGTGACTCGGCGTTCGGAATTACTGACTCCTCACCGTCTACGGCTCGCGCAAGCGCTCGCCGCCGGGCACCCACAGCACGTCCCCGGTCTCCCGGTTCGCGTAGCGGCCCAGGATGAACAGCAGATCACTCAGGCGGTTCAGGTACTTGGCCGTCAGGACGTTCGTCGTCTCGGTGTGCTCGGCGATGGCGGCCCACGTGGAGCGTTCCGCACGCCGCACGATCGTGCAGGCCACGTGAACGGCCGCGGCAGCCGGGGTGCCGCCGCGCAAGATGAACGAGCGCAGCTTCGGCAGATCCTCGTTGTAGTGGTCGCACCACTGCTCGAGACGGTCGATGTAGTCGGGCTCGACCCGCAGGGGAGGGTACTTCGGATCCTCCACGACCGGCGTCGACAAATCGGCCCCGACGTCGAACAAGTCGTTCTGCACATGAGTAAGCACCGCGAGAACGTCGTCATCGAGACTGCCGTCGCGGCGCCCCAGCGCAATGGCGAAGCCGATCTGCGCATTCGCCTCGTCGGTGTCGGCGTAGGCCTGCAGACGCAGATCCAGCTTCGAGGTCTCGCTCATGTCGCCCAGCCGCGTCGTGCCCGCGTCACCGGTGCGTGTGTAGATCCGAGTCAGGTTTACCATGATCACGAGTGTAGGGACCGCTCACCGAGGTCGATGTGAGGCACGACGCCCTGCCGGGCCGGTGACCCGCCACGTGCGGCGCGGTAATCTGGCCGGTATGCCCGAGAAGTCCGCATCCTTGCCCGAACCCGACCGTCCGTGGGTCATGCGCACCTACGCCGGCCACAGCTCGGCGGCGGAATCCAACGCGCTGTACCGCAAGAACCTCGCCAAGGGCCAGACCGGGCTCTCGGTCGCCTTCGACCTGCCGACGCAGACCGGCTACGACCCCGACCACGAGCTGAGCCGCGGAGAGGTCGGCAAGGTCGGCGTGCCGATCCCGCACCTGGGTGCCATGCGCCGGCTCTTCCAGGACATCCCGCTCGGCGAGATGAACACGTCGATGACCATCAACGCCACCGCGATGTGGCTGTTGGCGATGTACCAGGTGGCGGCCGAGGAACAAGGCGTCGACCCGACACAGCTGGCCGGTACCACGCAGAACGACATCATCAAGGAATACCTGTCGCGCGGCACCTACGTCTTCGGTCCCGAGCCGTCGCTGCGGCTGACCACCGACATGATCGCGTACACCGTCAGCCACATCCCGAAGTGGAATCCGCTGAACATCTGCAGCTATCACCTGCAGGAGGCCGGAGCCACACCGACACAGGAGCTGGCCTTCGCGCTGTCGACCGCCATCGCCGTGCTGGACTCGGTCAAGGACTCAGGTCAGGTGCCCGATGAAGACTTCGAGAAGGTCGTCGGACGCATCTCGTTCTTCGTCAACGCCGGCGTGCGGTTCATCGAGGAGATGTGCAAGATGCGCGCCTTCGGACAGCTGTGGGACGAGATCACGCGCGACCGTTACGGCGTCCAGAACCCCAAGATGCGTCGGATGCGTTACGGCGTGCAGGTCAACTCGCTCGGCCTGACCGAGGCGCAGCCGGAGAACAACGTCCAGCGCATCGTGCTGGAGATGCTCGGGGTCACGCTGAGCAGGAACGCCCGCGCCCGCGCCGTGCAGCTGCCGGCCTGGAACGAGGCGTTGGGCCTGCCGCGGCCGTGGGACCAGCAGTGGTCCCTGCGCCTGCAGCAGGTGTTGGCCTACGAGTCCGATCTGCTCGAGTACGACGACATCTTCGACGGCTCCCACGTCATCGAGGCCAAGGTCGCCGAGCTCGTCGAGGGAGCGAAGGCCGAGATCGACCGCATCCAGGCCATGGGCGGCGCGGTCGCCGCGGTCGAGTCCGGTTACATGAAGCAGGCACTCGTGGGTTCCCACGCCGAGCGTCGCGCCAAGATCGAGTCCGGCGACATCAAGGTCGTCGGTGTCAACAGCTACGTCGAGACCGAGCCGTCGCCGCTGACCGAGGACCTCGACGCCGCGATCATGGTCGCCGACCCCGAGGCCGAGGCCAACGCCATCGCCGACGTGCAGCAGTGGCGCAGCGACCGTGATCAGTCCGCTGTCGACGCAGCGCTGCAACGGCTCCAGGCCGAGGCCAAGACCGACACGAATCTGATGGAGGCCACGCTGGCAGCGGTACGCGCCGGCGCCACGGTCGGTGAATGGGCAGGCGCCCTGCGTGAGGTGTTCGGCGAGTACCGTGCACCGACCGGCGTCCAGGGTGTCTCGAGCGCAGCAGAGGCCGGCGCCGAGCTGACGTCGGTTCGTGAAGCTGTCGAGCGCACGGGCCGCGAGCTGGGGACGCGGTTGCGCTTCCTGGTCGGCAAGCCCGGTCTGGACGGACACTCCAACGGCGCCGAGCAGATCGCCGTGCGCGCCCGCGATGCCGGGTTCGAGGTCATCTACCAGGGCATCCGCTTGACCCCCGCACAGATCGTCGCGGCCGCCGTCGCCGAGGACGTCCACGCGGTGGGACTGTCGATCCTCTCGGGCTCCCACATGGAGCTGGTCCCGCAGGTCCAACAGCTGATGCGCGAGGCGGGCTTGGCCGAGGTGCCGATCATCGTCGGCGGCATCATTCCCGACTCCGACGGGCGCAAGCTCGAGGCGTCCGGCATCGCGGCCGTCTTCACTCCCAAGGACTTCGGCATGACCCAGATCATGGGCCGCATCGTCGAGGAGATCCGCAGGGCCAACGGCTTGGCCTGACGGCTCTGCCGCGTCTGGTGCCTGGCGCCGGACAGGTCAGCCAGACCTACGTGGCAACGGCCGTGACGTCTGGCTAGGCTCGTGTCACCGTCAGGCGGCCAGGTCCACCTTGTGTCGGGAGGCGGACTTGTTCTTGTCCTTCTTCTTGACCTTGACCAGCTTGCGCTTCTTGACGGTGTAGCCCTCGGGAAGCCGGCCTTCCTTCATCATCTGAATCGGACAGCGTTTGCAGGCAGGCTTGCTGCTGCAACACTTCTTCTTCGGAGGCTTGGGCACTGGAACAGAATAACAGTGTCAGGTGAGGCTTGCCTGAGCGAATTTGGTCACACGATGGGAGCAGGACATGGCAGCATCGGCGTTCGTCGACAAGCTCAACGAGCAGTTGGGGCACGAGTTCGGCGCCCACCAGCAGTACATCGCCATCGCGACGTACTACGACGCCCAGACCATGCCGCAGATGGCTGGGCTGTTCTACGCCCAGGCGCTGGAGGAGCGCGATCACGCGATGATGATGGTGCAGTACCTGCTCGACAGCGACGAGACCCCGGTGATCCCTGCGCTGGAGGCTCCGCGCAGCGACTTCGCCGACGTCGTCGAGCCGGTAGTCCTGGCCCTGGAGCAGGAGAAGCGCGTCACCGACCAGATCAACGAGCTGACCCGGATCGCTCGAGAGCACAACGACTTCGCCTCCGACCAGTTCATGCAGTGGTTCATCAAGGAACAGGTCGAGGAGGTCGCCAAGATGAGCGACCTGCTGGCGGTCGTCACCCGATCCAAGGACGACTACGAGCGCATCGAGGACTGGGTGGCCCGTGAGGACTCCGGGGACGACAACGACCCGACGGCACCACCGATCGCCGGTGCGTGAGGTACTGCTGCTCGGCGCGGCTGGGCTCGCCCTCGCCGGCTGCGGATTCTCGACCGAGTCGAACGAGGCGTCCGGGAGCGGTTCCGCGACCGAGCTGACCATCACGGTTGGCGCACAGGACGCCGACTCCGAGGTCATGACGCTCACGTGCGATCCGGCCGGGGGAGATCACCCACGGCGCGCAGCCGCCTGTGCGACGCTGCTGTCCGCCGACCCGGAGGTCTTCGAACCCGTCCCGGCCGGCCAGGCGTGCACCATGATCTACGGCGGGCCGCAGACGGCCACGATCGTCGGAGTCCTGGACGGCACGCGGATCGATGCCGCGTTCAGCCGCCAGAACGGCTGCGAGATCGCCCGCTGGGACGCTCTCGGTCCGGACGTCTTCGGCGTTCCTGTTCAGTGAGCCTGCCCCGACCGCACTGATACACCCCAGGGTCGGCCACGGATCCGTGGCCGACCGGAGTGCAGTTCAGTGGATCGGTGTCAACCCAATCCCCCCTCCCACACGTCACTTCACCATGAGCACGGTGTCGCAAGTCCAGGTCGCACTCGACCTCGACGCGTTCGTCGCCGACGACTATCCGAGGGTCGTGGCGGCCGTCGCGGCCATCACGGGAGACCGCGACCACGCGGCTGATGCCGTGCAGGACGCGCTCGTGGGCTATCTGGCCGGTCCACCGCGCAAGCCAGTGCGGAACGTCGCTGCCTGGATCACGGTCGTGGCGTCCAATCGCGGCCGCGACAAGCAGCGCAGTCGACAGGCCGAGAAGCGCGCGGTGACGCGGCTGGCCGGTGCGGTCGAGACCCGCTTCGTCACCGAGCCCGAGGACGGAACCCGGATGCTCGACGTCGACGTCAAGGCGGCCCTGGCCGCGTTGCCGGAGCGACAACGGCAGGTCTGCGTCCTGCACTACCTGCTCGACCAGTCGGTCGAGACCATCGCCGAGGGGCTGGCGGTCAGCTCCGGCACGGTCAAGACGCTGTTGCACCGGGCGCGCAAGACGCTGGCCAATCGACTGGGGACGGTGATCGACGATGCCTGATCTCGACGAACTGCTGCGCGAGAGCCTTCGGCGTGACGCGTCGGCGACGCCCGGAGCCTCCCACGACGTCGTGGCGGCCGTCCGCGAACGGCTGGAGGCCGGTGATCGCGGTCTGAGTGCCGGCGCGGCCGGACCGTGGGCACGACCGGCCCGGACCCTGCTCGGTTGGGCCGGGGCAGGAGCACTGGCCGTCGTCGTCGGGGGGACGGTCGGACTCGTCGGTCTGCCGGACAGTGGCTCCGCGGCACGACCGCAGGTGCCAGCCGTGGTGCGGACGAACCATGGGCTGGACTGCCCGAACGGGAGCCCGGTCGTGACGTTCGGGCCCGGCGACCGGGTACTGGCGGTGCTGCGAAGCCCGGACGACTCCCACCTCGGAGTCCGCAGCCCGTTCGACCGCGACGACGTCGTCTGGGTGCGATCCGACGGCGTGGAGCTCGACGACACGGCCGCAGCGCGAACGCTGCCGGTCGAGGACTGCGTCGACGGCGAGGTGTCGGCGCTGCGGGCCGACGATGACGAGAAGCCGGCGGCGCAACCCACCGCGATCGCGACCACTCCGCCGACTGCCGGCGACGACCCCGCACCGGACCCAGATCCCAAACCCCAACCGAAACCGAACGCCGCACCGAGGATCACCTCGGCCAAGGTGTCCGGCGATCCGTTCTGCGGCAGCGACCCGGCGTTCATCGAAGCGATGGCTACGGACGATCACGCCGTCACCGAGGTGATCATCAGGTGGACCGGTGCCGACACCGGCGGCTGGGTCGCGATGAGCCGGACGGGGGGCACCTGGCGATACACGTACCATCCGCCGTCGACGGCGTTCGGTGACGTCACGTTCACCGTTCGCGCCGCCGACGCGCAGGGCCGCAGTCATACCCGATCCGTGACCACGAATGTCGATTGTCTGATCTGAGGAGATGAGGGACATGACGATCACCCCGAGATGGCGGCCGTGGGTTGCCGGCGCCGCCGTGCTGCTGATCGCGCTGACCGCCGGCTGGGCCGGCTGGTGGCTGTCGGAGGGCTCGCAGGATGCTGCCGCAGCTAGCCAGGCAGCACCTCCGACGGCCGGTCCGCTCGAGGTCGTCGAGGATGTCCCCGACGAGCCCGAGGAGCGAGCCGATAGGGAACCGGACACGGCGACAGCACAGGACGCTCCGACGACGGCCGCCGAACATGGTGCCCCGTCCGAGGCCGGTCCCAGCACCGAGACGGCGGAGAGCTCGGGCGATCCCACGGACGTCAGCGACCTCGCCGGTGAGGGCGAGGACTACGGCCCGGAGGCTTCCGATTCGACCGACGAGGACGGCGGCTACGTCTTCTACATGCCCGAGCTCGATCCCCGATACCTTGCCGGCCTGTTCGGCGACGAGGAGGTCGACTGCCCGCCGGAGCTGACTGCGCCTGACGGCACCTGCATCGACTACGGCGAAGAGCTGAGCAGGTTCGGGAACGTCCCGATGCCCCCTGGCCACTGACCACCCACCTGACCGAGGAGATCGACATGACAGTGACGCGAGGCCGATGGATCGCCGGCGCGACCGTGCTGGCCGTCGCCGCCGCGTCGGGACTGGTCGGGCACCGCATCGCCGAACGTGATGGTGGGGACGACGTGGTACAGGTGCGGACGCTGCCCGTGCTGGGGCCCGTCGACAGCCCACCGATCGAGCCGGTCACCTCGGGCGAGGTGGCGCTGGCCCAGAGCCCGGTCCAGGCCGTCCGGGACGTGCGATACCTCGACGGCGAGCCGCAGCTGGGTGACGACCGGATCAGCGACGTGCTGGCCTCGCCCGACCCGTCCGAGTTGATCGACCCCCCGACACCGGGCGACGGCGACGGGCTCGGCACTCCGTCCGACGAGGCGGAGGCGCCGGCGGCCGGGGATGCCCCCACGCTCCGGATGCCCGAGCTGGGCTGGGTCGGCCTCTCGGACTGGTCATCGACCGACGACCCGTGCGCGCCCGTGGAGGGGGCGCCCGCCTCCGACTGCCCCGACGGCGTCGGGGCGTTCATCGGGCCGTGGCCGCTGCCGCGGATCACACCGGGCACCGTGACGTCGTCCGACGCGGCGGCAGGGGGCGAATCGGCGACCGACACAGACGATCAGGTCGGTGCCGGCCGCTCAGGGTTGACCGAGCAGCTGCCACCGCCTCCGACGACCATCAGTGGTCTGACGGCCGGGCTGATGGTGCTCACCGCCCCGCACCGCGGCGACGTGCGGGTCAACTTCAACGTGCAGTTGCTCGACCCCGGCGAGGAGCCCGACTGCAGCGCACCAGGGGACGATCTGCCGTTGGCCCACGGCGGCGTCGACAGCGGCACGATCCGGGTCGAGGAGTCATGGTTGCGCGAGCACCGCTACGACCCGTCCTTCACGAAGCGCAGCACGATCATCGTGATGGTGCCGGAAGGGCGCCGCATCCTGGGCTGCATCGCCGAGTTCGACGGCGACCGGCCCAGCTGGAACTGGAACCGCGCACAGCGGCGAACGTGGCGCGTGCTGGAATCGCCCGATCTCGCGCGGCCGTCGATCACGGCAGATGTCGTCGGACTGGCCGGGTCGCTCGAACGCGACTCGGTCGAGGTCGTGGTGAAGTGGCCCAACGTGCGGGCGTCCTGCACGGTGGTCCGGGGACCGTCGCGCGCCGGGAACGTCATGGCCGAGGCCGACCACGACGCCGTGTGCAACGGCGACGAGTTCGGCATCACCGGCGGTGACGCCGTGGTGTCCACGCGTGTCCGCTACGACGACACCCTGACGGTCTCCGAGTCGATCCTTCCGCTCGGTGCCGTGAACTGCGGGGGGTGCATCGTCCCGACTGCGAAGCGGTACGACATCCCGCTGCGGATCGAGACCGGACCGGTCCGGATGTGCGGCTCGGGCATCCAGGCGCCGTGCGATCCGTTGGCCGCTAACGAATCGGTGGGTACCGCCCACCTCCGCGTCACCTGGGAGCCGGGCGCGTCGAATGGTCGCGAATGGTGGGGCATGGGGGAGCAGGTGCACGAGGACGTCGAACAGGTCCTGGATCCCCTTCCGCAGATCGAGACGATCAACGAGCAGACGACGTTCACCACGACGGGTGCCACGCAGGAGCGTCGCGGCCACGTCGAGGGTCGCTACCGCCTCGTGGTCGATCGCCCGGTGGACTATCGAGTCACGGTCGACGGCGGGTGCTGGGTCGGCGAGGCGATGAGCCCGTTGACCGGACACACCGACGCTGCCGTGGAGCTGACGTTCCCCCGCATGTGCTTCGACGTCGACTACGGCCTGACGATCACCCTCACGGACGAGGCGGGCACGACCGTCACCTACGACCGCACCGACTGGCTGTACGGCACCTTCCGCACGCCCAAGTGGCAGCGGAGCGTGGCGATCGGATACACCGTGCGCGTCGAGCTGCCTCCGACCGACGCCTACCTGGTGGAGCGCGTCCTGCTGCGACTGGGCGACCGGACGATCGACCTGACGCCACCGGAAGGGGAGCGGTGCTTCTTCACCGACGTGCTCGACGTCGACCACGCGACGACCGCGGTGGTGGGCGTCGGCCAGCAGACGCCCGTGTCGTTCGAGGTCGACGTGGTCCCCACGCGCTCCGAGGACGGTGTGTGCCGTCGTCCGCCCTACGACTACTACGACGCGGCGCGGATCAGTGCCCGGATCGACATGGCGCAATGGGCGCTTCCGGGCCAGACTGTCGCGATCGACATGCCGCGTGACACCACGCCACGCATCGACACGTCGGGAACCGTTCGACTGACACCGAAGCGGGTCGCCCGCATCGTTGATTCAGCACCCAACATCGCAACCAGGAGGTAACACCGTGAGTCTTCGGACCAACCTTGTCCTAGCCGCGACGGTCGTCGCGCTCGGCTCGACATCGGCCTGTGGTGACGACCAGGCGCCCGCGACACAGACGACGGACGACCAGACGGCCACCCCGGCAGCCGCCAGCGAACCGTCCGCGGACGGGCCGCTGACGGTCGAGAATCTCGCCGACCGATGCGAGACGCTGGTGCCGATCGTGACGACCCTGCGGGCACAGCCCCCCGCCGAGGTCAAGGCGTCAGAGGCCAAGAACGCGACCGGTGACGGCTTCGAGTACCGGACTGCGCACTGCACCTTCGCGTACGAAGGAGACGACTTCAGCGACCCGAACCGCGTCGACGTCTACCTCGACGCGGCGCCGGACGACATCGCGGGGCTGAAGACGCACTGGGAGTCGATCGCGACCTCGGAAGCGTTGGCTGCGATCGACGGCGCCGACGCAGCCACCTGGTACACCATGACGGGGGTCGACGCGAAGTCGTCGGCCCGGGCGCTGGTCGGTGACAGCATCATCTCGGTCCGGGTCGCGGTTCCCAAGGACATGAAGGACGAGGTCTTCATGTCGAAGACGGCACTGGCCACCGCGCTGCAGGCCGTCGTCGACCTGCGATGAACGACCGGTCATGAGATCGCGCGTCCAGGGGGTCGGTACGTTGATCTCATCACTGCATCATCGTTCCCCGGGAGAATCGCCATGGACCTGTTCGAAATCGACGAGACCGTTCGCCTGCGCCGGGAGGAGGCCGCGGCACGATTGCGGGCGATCGCCGACGAGATCGCCTCGAAGAACTCGCTCGACGTGACGCGCAGCGGTCACCGGGTGACGCTGTCGGTCCCGGCCGAGGTCGACTTCAACCTCGAGGTCGAGGTCGAGGGAGACGAGAACTCGATCGAGATCGAGATCTCCTGGTAGCGGTCAGAACAGGCGAAGTGACGGGTCGTCGATGCCGCGCAGCTCGTCGTAGTCGACGACGACGCACTCGATGCCTCGATCGGTGGCCAGCGTGCGGGCCTGGGGCTTGATCTCCTGGGCGGCGAAGATGCCGCGCACGGGCCGCAGGTGCGGGTCGCGGTTCATCAGCTCCAGATAGCGGGTCAGTTGCTCGACCCCGTCGATCTCGCCACGACGCTTGATCTCGACCGCGACCGAACCGCCGGCCGCGTCCTTGCACAACAGGTCCACCGGGCCGATGGCCGTCATGTACTCGCGGCGCACCAGGCTCATCCCGTGTCCCAGGGCAGCGGTGTGCTCGGCGAGGAGCTCCTGCAAGTGCTTCTCGACGCCGTCCTTGCGCAAGCCCGGGTCGATTCCCAGGTCGTAGGAGGTGTCGCTGATGATCTCCTCGATGCGGATGCGCAACGTGTCGTCGCTCTTGGTGGCCGACACGGTCCACTCCAGGATTCCGTCGTCATCGGAGCCCTCGCGCAGGGTGCACGGTGGGCTCATCCAGTTCAACGGCTTGTACGAGCCGCCGTCGGAGTGGATCAGCACCGACCCGTCGGCCTTGACCATGATGACCCGGGTCGCCAGCGGCAGGTGTGCTGCGAGCCGACCGGCGTAGTCGACCTGGCAGCGGGCCACGACGATTCTCACCGCGGCTGCCTTGTGGTGAGATTCATACTGCGGTTCATCGGCTCCCTGTTCCGGTCGGCTCGGCCTCGCGCTAGTCTTTCACGACCCCTTTATTACCCAGGAGTAGGCATGCAGGAGATCGTCGACCAGATCACGGGCGAGAGCAGCGCCGCGCACATCGCACGCCGGTTGCTGTACCCGTACCTGAATCACGCGGCCACGATGTTCGAACAGGGGTACGCCACGGCGCCCGACATCGACGCCGCGATGCGCTTCGGGTGCGGATATCCGATCGGCCCGCTGGCGCTGATCGACGCGTTGGGCGCCGGCACGGTCGCCGAGGGCCTGAGCAAGCTCTACGCCGAGACCGGCGCCGACGTGCACGAGCCGGTGTCGGTCCTGGCATCGCAGGCCGCCGACGGCTCGACCTTCGCCGCGGCCGGAGCCGCCGATAGCGAGCCGGCGCCGCAGATCCGCCGCACGATCGACAAGGTCGGCGTCGTCGGCACCGGCACCATGGCCTCGGGCATCGTCGAGGTGTTCGCCAAGGCCGGGTACGACGTGACCTTCGTCGGTCGCAGCCAGGACAAGGTCGACGGCGTCGTCGCCGCCGTCACCAAGAGCCTCGACAAGGCCGTCTCCCGCGGCAAGCTCGACGAAGACGGCAAGTCCGCCGTCCTGAGCCGGCTGAACGGTGCCACCGACCGCGACGCGCTGGCCGACGTCGACCTGGTCGTCGAGGCGATCGCCGAGGACCTCCAGATCAAGCTCGAGCTGTTCGCCGACCTGGACCGCATCACCAAGCCCGGCACCATCTTGGCCACGACGACGTCGTCGCTGTCGATCAACGCCTGCGCGGCAGCCACGAGCCGTCCCCAGGACGTCATCGGCATGCACTTCTTCAACCCGGCCGCGGTCATGAAGCTGGTGGAGGTCGTGACGGCCGACGAGACCGCCGACGACGTCGACGAAACCGTTCGTGCGTTGTGCCTGGCGGTGGGCAAGCACCCCGTCTCGTGCGGTGACCGTGCGGGATTCATCGTCAACGCCCTGCTGTTCCCCTACCTCAACGACGCCATCAAGCTCGACGAGGCCGGTACGGCATCGCGCGACCAGATCGACGAGGCGATGAAGGCCACCGGCCTGCCGATGGGGCCCTTCCAGCTGCTCGACGTGGTGGGCAACGACGTCTCGCTGGCCATCGAGCGTGAGCTGGTCGCCACGTTCGGCCACGCCGACTGGGAACCGGCAGCCACGCTGGTGCAGCTGGTCGAGGAGGGCAAGCTCGGCCGCAAGACCGGCGAGGGCTTCCACCAATACTGACAGGCCGTCACCGACGAATTCGGTGCTGACCTGCGTGAACACGTGCTCGCGTGATGTGCTCATCACGTCCGGTCCGGGGTAACCCCACGATGGGTGCATCGTTGCATTAATCGGATGCCGTCCGAACCAGGAGCAACGATGCAGATCACCACGAGCTCGCCCGTCGCGCTGCCGCGCGCAGCGAGTCTGGCTGTGGCGTCTGCGGGCGTCGTGGTCCTCGCGACCACGGGTGGGTTCGGTCCGGCGACCGCCGGTGCGGACGTCGCCGTCCCGCCGCCGTCCGCGGCGAGCGCGGCGTCGCTGGATCAGCACATCCGAGCCCAGGCTGCCCTCGGACGCACGTGCAGCGCCCAGGCGGGCCTGACCGACGTCGTGCTGTTCGAGTCGGCGACGACGCACGACATCGTGGTGCTGACGTTCAACCAGGCCATCGCCGCGACCGCTGCGTGGTCGGGCTGGGTGCGCAGTTACTGCACGTAGGCGTTGGTCTCGAACGGTCGCACGTTCGCGTCTGCGTCGGCGACGGGAGCACTCACGTCGTTAGCATGGGCGGGTGTCTCCTCGTCGCCACAGTCGTCGCCCCGAGCCGGAGCCGCGAGGATTCTCCAGACGGATCGACCGGGTCGAGACACGTTCGGGTCGTCAGTGGCGCGTGCGAGAGCTACGCAGCGCCGAGAAGGAGTACCGCTGCCCCGGCTGCCAGCAGTCGGTCCGCATCGGGGCGACGCACGTGCTGGTGTGGCCGGTCGATCGGCCACTGATCGGTGCCGAGGCCATCGACGAGCGTCGCCACTGGCACACCGCCTGCTGGAGCAGGTTCAGCCCTCCGTGACGGGAGCCTGTTCCTCGGACTCGGCCTTGGCCTCGGTTTCGGCGGTGTCGGAGGAGGACTCCTGCTCGTTCTGCGGGGCTGATGCGTCCTTCTTGGCTGCCGCGGGGACCTCGGGGGCGAAGCTCGCGACGATGTCGCGCAGCTGACCCATCTGGGACATGATGCCGTCGCGCTTGCGCTGCAGGTCCTCGACCTCGGCGCGCAGCAGGCGAGTCTGGCGTTCGGTCTCGGTCACCGCAGTGGTCCGGATGTGCTCGGCGTCGGCTCGGGCGCCTGCGAGCAGCGTCTCGGCCTCGCGCTGAGCATTCTCCAGCAGCTTGGCGGCGTCGGACTCCGCGCTTTCACGAGCCTGCGCCGCCTTGGCGATCGCGTCGCGGGATCGGTCGTCCGCGGCCTTCGCGCGGGCCTCGGCGTCAGCGACCAGCTTGGCCGTCTGCTCGGTGGCAGCCGCATGGTTCTCCGTGGCCTCACGGGCCAGCCGTTCTTTCTCGACGGCCAGCACACGTCGAGCCTCGGTGACCTCACGGTCGGCAGCGGCCCGGGCCTGCTCCACTTCTCGGGTCGCGGCGATGCGCAGGTTCTGGGCTTCCTGCTCGGCGGCCAGCTTGACCTGGGCGGCCTCGCGTTCGGCCTGAGCCCGGGCGTCCTCGGAATGGGCCTTCGCATCGGCGTTGAGGGCCTCGGCGTCGGCCAGCAGCTGCTTGCGCTTCTCCTCGATCTCGCTGATCGCCTCCGCGCGGACCTGCTCGACCTCTCGTCGTGCCTCGGCGCGCACCGCAGCAGCCTCCTCCTCGGCTGATCGGATCAGCTCCTCGGCTTCCCTGACGGCGCGGGTACGGACGTCCTCGGCCTCCTGCTCGGCCAGGCCGAGCAGCTGCGCAGCATGCGTGCCCAGGCCCGTGTAGGTGGGGCGTTCGACGGCTTCGACGCGGTCCTTGAGCTTCTCGATCAGATCGCGCAGCTTGGCGTTCTCGTCCTCGACGTCCTTGAGGGCCAACGCAGCGCGCTGCAGCTCTCCGCTCTGGGTCCGCGCCCACGCGTCGACGGCGTCGCTGTCGTATCCGCCGCGGCGGGCCAGCGGGAAGCTCACGTCGGCCGAGCGAGCGGCAGCGTCGAGAGCGCGGGTGGAGGTGCTGTCAGACATGTTGTTCCCAGGGTGATCGAACCGTCGGATGGACCGTCGTCAGCATACCGGTCGAAGCGTCCGTCACGGACGGCCGACGGGGTCGCACCGCCGAAGCGGAGCGACCCCGTCGGGACGGCGATTTCTCAGATGCCGCGGAACCGGTTGATCTGCGTCAGGTGCTTGGCGCGCTTCTCCTCATCACGCACGCCCAGGCCCTCCTCGGGGGCCAGGCACAGCACGCCGACCTTGCCCTGGTGCAGGTTGTGGTGCACGTCGAGCGCGGCCTGACCGATGTCGGCCAGCTTGTAGGTCTTCGACAGGGTCGGATGGATCTTGCCCTGGGCGATCAGCCGGTTGGCCTCCCACGACTCGCGGTAGTTGGCGAAGTGGCTCGACACGATCCGCTTGAGGTTCATCCACAGGTAGCGGTTGTCGTACTCGTGCATGTAGCCGGTCGTCGACGCGCACGTCGTGATCGTGCCTCCCTTGCGGGTGACGTAGACCGAGGCGCCGAACGTCTCGCGACCGGGGTGCTCGAAGACGATGTCGATGTCCTCGCCGCCGGTCAGCTCGCGGATCTTCTTGCCCAGCCGCTGCCACTCCTTGGGATTCTGCTTCGTACCGTCCTCGTTCCAGAACTTCCAGTTCTCCTCGGAACGGTTGATCACCATCTCGGCGCCCATGCTGCGCACGATCTCGGCCTTCTCCTCGTTGGAGACGACACAGACCGGGTTCGCGCCGCCGTTGAGGGCGTACTGCGTGGCGAACCCGCCCAGACCGCCCGAGGCGCCCCAGATCAGCACGTTGTCGCCCTGTTTCATGTTGCCGCCGTTCTTGGAGACCAGCTGGCGGTAGGCGGTGGAGTTGACCAGACCGGGGGAGGCGGCCTCCTCCCAGGTCAGGTGGTCGGGCTTGGGCATCAGCTGGTTGGCCTTGACCAGGGCGACGTTCGCCAGTCCGCCGAAGTTGGTCTCGAAGCCCCAGATCCGCTGCTCCGGATCCATCATGGTGTCGTCGTGACCGTCGGCGCTCTCCAGCTCCACCGACAGGCAGTGCGCGACGACTTCCTGGCCGGGCTTCCACTTGGTGACGCCAGGGCCCGTGCGCAGGACCACGCCGGCCAGGTCCGAACCGACCACGTGGTAAGGCAGGTCGTGACGCTTGGTCAGCTCCGACAGGCGGCCGTACCGCTCGAGGAACCCGAAGGTCGGGACGGGCTCGAAGATCGAGGTCCACACGGTGTTGTAGTTGATCGCCGAGGCCATGACGGCCACCAACGCCTCACCCGGGCCGAGCTCGGGCAGCGCGACGTCCTCGACATGGAGCGACTTGCGCGGGTCCTTGTCCCGAGAGGCGACCCCCTCGAACATGTCGACCTCGTCCTTGTGCACCGTCGCAGCGGTGTAGTGGTCGGGCAGCTCGAGATGGCCGAACTCCTCCGGCGCGGTGTCGCCGGCGAGGATGGCGTCGAGGATCTGTTGCACGGGTACCTCCGGATAGACGTCCGAACGAAGAAGACGTTCTGGAAAGAGACGTTCTGGGCGATGTTACGCACCGGTCACCTCGGTGGGCCACGGAAAAGCCCTGTGACACCAGTCTCAGTGCCCCTTCGGTGTGGGGCGACCGGCGCGCGCGGTCAGTGGTGGGCGGCGGGCTGGACGAGCTCGACCAGGACCCCACCGGCGTCCTTGGGGTGCACGAAGTTGACGCGACTGTCGGACGTTCCGCGCTTGGGCACGTCGTACAGCAGGCGAACTCCGCGTTCCCTCAACGTCGCGGACACGGCGTCGATGTCGGCGACGCGGTAGGCCAGCTGCTGGATGCCCTGACCGTTGCGGGCCAAGAACTTGGCGATCGTCGACTCCTCGCTCAGCGGCGCCAGCAGCTGGATGCACGAACCGGAGTCGCCGACGGCGAGCATCGCTTCACGGACGCCTTGCTCCTCGTTGACTTCTTCGTGGATCGAGTGCAGGCCGAACGTGGACGCGTAGAACTCCAGCGCCTCGTCGAGGTCGGGGACGGCGATGCCGACGTGGTCGATGGCGAGCAGCAGGTGCTCGGGAACCAGGGGAACGGTGGACTCGGACATGTCCCCGAGGGTAGGGCACCGCGAGCACCGACCGCGGTGCCCGGGCCCCGGCGTGATTGATCGCACATCCGGTGACTCGGCCAGTTCGCGCTCGGTACAGTGGCCGCAAACGACTTCAGCTAGGAGCACTCATGACTCAGTCCGTGATCGTCGCCGGCGCGCGCACCCCCATCGGCCGCCTGCTCGGTGGCCTCAAGTCGTTCTCGGCGGCCGACCTCGGCGCCATCGCCATCAAGGGTGCCCTCGAGAAGGCCGGCGTCAGCCCCGAGCAGGTCGAGTACGTCATCATGGGTCAGGTCATCCAGGCCGGCCAGGGCCAGAACCCCGCCCGCATGGCCAGCGTCGGCGCGGGCATCCCGATGTCGGTTCCCACCATCACCGTCAACAAGGTGTGCCTGTCGGGCCTGAACGCGATCGCCCAGGCCGACCAGCTGATCCGTGCCGGGGAGTTCGACATCGTCGTCGCCGGCGGCATGGAGTCGATGACCAACGCGCCGCACCTGCTGCAGAAGTCCCGCGAAGGCGTCAAGTTCGGTGACACCGCGCTGGTCGACTCGATGGCGTACGACGCGCTGTTCGACCAGTTCACCAAGCAGCCGATGATCAACCTGACGGACGGCTGCAACGCCGCGGCACAGCAGTTCACGCGCGAGGAGCAGGATGCGGTGGCTGCCGCGTCGCACCAGCGCGCTGCTGCCGCCCAGAAGAACGGCCTGTTCGACGACGAGATCGTCCCGGTGGAGATCCCGCAGCGCAAGGGTGATCCGATCGTCGTGTCGGTCGACGAGGGCGTGCGCGGTGACACGACGGTCGAGTCGCTGGCCGGGCTGCGTCCTGTGGTCAAGGACGGCACCATCACGGCCGGTTCGGCCTCGCAGATCTCCGACGGTGCCGCCGCCGTGGTCGTCATGAGCAAGGCCAAGGCCGAGGAGCTGGGACTGACCTGGTTGGCCGAGATCGGCGCCCACGGCCAGACCGCCGGCCCCGACTCGTCGCTGCAGCTGCAGCCGGCC
>Ga0180216_1000551_pt1 | contig 38770 bp, 32 predicted proteins | sample eDN3rd37CBELigMG_FD_128879 | JGI IMG/M metagenome (GOLD analysis project Ga0180216, IMG submission 128879) | Enriched Miracle-Growth compost microbial communities from Emeryville, California, USA - eDNA 3rd pass 37_C BE-Lig MG (version 2)... ...
ACTTAATTTTAACAGATGGTGTTCTTTTTGTATTTAAAAATATTAAAGCCGTTGAAATTTTACTCGTCGTAAAATTTCAACGGCTTTCTTTGTTTGTTAGGGCTGGGTTTTGTCCCAGCCTCATCTCCGCATATCATATGGTGTTATTGCTCGAACAGCTTACGTAGGTTTTCTTCGTAAGGAGCTGTAACAATGCCTTTTTCCGTAATAATCCCTGCAACATATTCATTAGGCGTAATATCGAAGGCAGGGTTGAATACTTTAACGCCTTGCGGCGCAGTACGCTTGCCAAAGCCTTCAGTAATTTCCTCATCTGGACGCTCTTCAATCGGAATTTCCGCACCTGTAGGCGTGTTAAGGTCAATCGTAGAAAGCGGGCATGCAACATAGAATGGAATACCATGAGCTTTTGCAAGCACAGCAACGCTGTATGTTCCAATCTTATTAGCTACGTCACCATTTGCCGCTACGCGATCGGTCCCAACAATGACTGCATCAACCCAACCTTTAGACATGACCATACCAGCCATATTGTCACAGATAAGCGTAACATCGATGCCTGCTTGATGAAGCTCGAACGCTGTTAGGCGTGCACCTTGTAGAACTGGACGTGTCTCATCTGCGAATACACGAAGCTTCATGCCGCGCTCTTTCGCTAGATAGAATGGTGCTAGTGCGGTTCCGTATTTTGCCGTCGCTAGTCCACCTGCATTACAGTGTGTTAGAACACCCATATCTTCCTTGAACAAGGAAAGTGCATATTCACCAATTGCGCGGTTTGTCTCTTCATCCTGCTGTTGAATAGCAATCGCTTCGGCCTCAAGTGCTTTTTTGCTGTCCTCTAGTGAGAAGCCTTGCACCACAATTTGCTCAGCAGCAGCTTTCATGCGATCTAGTGCCCAGAACAGGTTTACAGCCGTTGGACGAGAAGTTGCAAGATATTCTGCAGACTCGACAACAAGCTGTTTCCACTGCTCTAAGCTTTCAGCTGCTTGGCTCGCCACGACAACGCCGTAAGCGGCAGCGATCCCAATAGCGGGTGCTCCTCGAACTTTAAGATGACGTATCGCTTCCCATACATCCTCTTTCGTTACTAGCGGTAAATATACAATTTCTTCAGGAAGCAAACGTTGGTCGAGCAGGTCAATTTGTCCATTGCTCCACTTAACGGATTCCAAGCCTACATAGGTTTCATTCATTTATCTAATTCCTTTCTCCTTGAGATCTATCTCTCTAGTTGTTTTTTAACAAGCTCTATAAGCTCTTCAATCGTCTCGATGGATCGATTACGAACAATAAGCTCTGTACCTATTGCTAGTGCTAATCGTTGTGCAGAATTGCGGATCGCAGCATCTTCAATACCATCGATGTCTACTACATGAGCAAGTCCTACAATTCGACGCACCATTTTTGCGCCAGTATAGCCAACCGTATCCTGAAGAACCTTCTTCATATAGTATTCCTTATAGCCCTTGGCTTCATTAGCCATTCTGTCCACGCCATGCGTTTTCCATAAAGCTAGGAACTTATCGTTGAATTGGTTCCAAATCGAAATAATCGTCTGAAGTAGATTGTTGCGGAAAGCTTCGCGGGCAGCTGCATCCTTCATCCAATACTCTTGTCCAGCATAATTCAATAGAAGATTTGCAAAAACCGCACCAATATCATATCCCATTGGCCCGTAATATGCGAATTCTGGGTCGATGACTTTCGTAGAATTCTCTTTAATAAAAATACTGCCTGTGTGCAGATCGCCGTGTAGCAGCGCTTGAGCCTGTGTTAAAAACTTTTCGCGCAATATCGCTATTTCTAGATGCAGGTCATCGTTTGCGCGAAGTGCAGCGGCTGCGTCCTCGATCGCAGGTTCATAATTGTTGTTAGATGAAACGGTGTACGGATCATCAAAGATAAGATCTTCAGTAATTTTACATAGATCAGGATTAATAAAGTTTTTTACTTGCAGCTTCTTATCCTGCTGGTTCATCCCAAGATCCGAAGTGTAGAATAACGTGTTTGCTAAAAAGGTAGAGATATGATCAGCGAAGTGTGGATATTCGTTACCTTCGATTAACCCCTTGCGCATAATCACGTGATCGCTCAGGTCCTCCATAATCGTAAGAGAGAGCTCTGGATCATATTTGTAAACTTGCGGCACTAAGCCTGGTGCTAGCTTGCCTTCGAGAATTAGCTTTTCACTCTCAATACGAGCACGATCTAAGGTTAGCGGCCATGAATCTCCAACGACTTTTGCATAAGGGAGAGCCTGCTTCATAATTAAGCTTTTACCACTTGTTGAATCTATTATATGAAAAACAAGATTCAGATTACCGTCTCCGATTTCCTTGCAGCTTAAAGAGGCGTTGCTAGGAAAAAACTGGTCTAGATTGCGTGCAATTTCTATGGCCTCTTGTTCCGTCAAAGGATGATATGTTGACATATCGTCCACCTCCAAATCATTATCGTTCTTACACCATAAAGTATAGTATAATAGATTATGACATCGCATGGAATATCAAATTTACCAATTCCATTAAAATTTATCGGAATAATATGTATTTCACATATTGCAACCGGGACAATGCGAAAATGTGAAGGAGATGATGGGATGATTCAACAAGCGAATCCAGTCGCATTTAAAGAATGGGCAGTTACAGTTGATTCCTTATTAAAAGGAGAACTGATCTTTGTACTTCGTAAGGGTGGCATAAGCGAGGAAACAAAGCACTTTGCGTTAAGCTCCCATCAGTTCTATCTGATGCCTGCATATGAGCACCAAAAGGAGCATCTGTTAAAGCCCGCATATCAAGGGCGCATTCCAGATACGATGAAGGGGTGGTCACCAGATCAATCGGAGATGAAGCTTGAGGGCTACGCAGAAGCGGTGGAGGATATTTTAATCCATGATATGGACAAGCTAAAGGCAGTCTCTAATCTTCATATTTGGACAGATCAGTTTGCGGAGGAAAGACTTAAATGGAAGAAAACCGAGCCATTGCATTTAATTGTGCTGCGGGTTTACCGTTTAATGGAGCCAGTAACTACGGCAATGCAGGACGCATATCGTGGATGCAGATCTTGGGTAAACATTGAGGAATCACTTCCAGAGCTGCAATATGAGCCAGTACTGACGGATGAGCAATTTTCCATTAAATATAAAGAACTGAAGCTTGCATTGACATAAATAACGGTGAAAAGCTTGTAAAAGCTGCAATAAAGTCGTTTATGATTGATTTATAACTAAAACTAAATTATAATAATTATTGAGAATCATTGAGAATCAACATATAAAGATGTAGATAACCGTGGAGGGATAGTATATTATGTCGACGAAATTTGTCATCGATGGCCTAAAAGCCGAAATCGAAGGAAAAGAAATTCTTAAAGGAATTAACCTTGAAATAAAAGGCGGCGAGATTCATGCCATCATGGGGCCGAACGGAACAGGTAAATCTACGTTAGCCTCTGCACTAATGGGTCACCCTAAGTACGAAGTTACAGGCGGTTCCGTATCACTTGACGGAGAAGACGTACTTGAGATGGAAGTGGATGAGCGCGCTCGTGCAGGTATGTTCCTTGCGATGCAGTATCCATCTGAAATTCCAGGTGTAACAAACTCTGACTTCCTACGCTCTGCGATTAATGCACGCCGTGAGGAAGGCAATGAAATTTCTCTTATCAAATTCATCCGTCAAATGGAAGGTAAGATGAAAGAGCTTGAGATGAACCCTGAGTTTGCACATCGTTACTTGAACGAAGGCTTCTCCGGTGGTGAGAAGAAACGTAATGAAATTCTTCAAATGATGCTTCTAGATCCTAAGCTCGTTATTCTTGACGAGATTGACTCTGGTCTAGACATCGATGCATTGCGTATTGTAGCAGAAGGTGTTAACGCTATGCGCTCAGAGGAACGCGGATTCCTAATTATTACGCACTATCAACGTCTACTTGACTATATTACACCTGACCATGTACACGTAATGATGCAAGGTCGCATCGTTAAATCTGGTGGCCCTGAGCTTGCACAACGTCTTGAAAAAGAAGGCTATGATTGGGTTAAAGAAGAACTAGGTATTACTGATGAAACGGTTGGCCAGGCCTAATCGGAGAAGGAGGCAATAGTAAATGAGTACACAATTAACAACTCCGACCGATCGTCAATCTACGGAGGCGCTAGCGAGAAGTAAAGGTGAGCCAAATTGGCTTGTAGCGCTACGTGGTCAAGCGGCTGAGCTAACAGCAACACTGCCGTGGCCAAAGCCTGAAAAGGTTAAAATTGAACGCTGGAATTTAACGGCGGTTGGTCAATATGAAGCAACAGCAGCAGTAAGCTCCATTAGTGAGCTTCCACAAACAGTTCAAGAGCTCATTGCTGAAGGTACTGAAAACTTGCTAGTGCAAAAGAATACTGGTGCTGTATGGTCAAAGCTTTCTAGTGAGCTAGCTGACAAAGGTGTTATTTTTACGGACCTTGAAACAGCGGTTAAAGAGCATAGCGAGCTTGTTGAGAAGTATTTGTTCCAAGCAATCAAGTTTGATGAGGATAAATTAACAGCACTAAACGCTGCACTATGGAACGGCGGAGTATTTGTATACGTTCCTAAAAACGTCGAGGTTGAACTTCCTCTACAGGCAGTTCTTTACAATGATAAAGCTGAAGCAACGTTTGCTCCGCATATTTTGATTGTTGCTGAGGATAATAGCCGTGTTACGTATGTAGATTCTACAGTAACCGTTAAAGATGCTGTAACAGAGGCGTTTACACATCCTTCACTTGTTGAAGTGTTTGTTAAGCCAGGCGCACAAGTACGCTTTGGTTCCGTTCACTCTCTAGGTGAAAGTGGAGTTGATCTATCGCTTCGCCGTGCGGTTGTTGACCGTGATGGCCGTATCGAATGGATCATCGGTGACTTGAATGATGGAAACACTGTATCTGATACGAAGTCTGTCCTAGTTGGTCATGGCTCAACTTCGGATACAAAAGTTATCAGTGTTGGCCAACATAAACAACAAATGAGTCTTACAACACAAGCCGTTCATTTTGGTAAGAGCTCAGACAGTAATATGATTACACGTGCGGTTATGCGTGATTCAGCTTCTGCGATCATCAATGGTGTTACTAAGATTGAACACGGAGCAACGAAAGCTAACGGTGTTCAAGCTGAGAAAGTATTGATGCTTAGCTCTAAAGCACGCGGTGACGCCAATCCAATTCTACTTATCGATGAGGATGATGTAACTGCAGGTCACGCGGCGAGTGTTGGTCAGGTTAACCCTGAGCAGGTTTACTATCTAATGTCTCGTGGTATTACAAAACCAGACGCTGAACGTTTAATCATTCACGGATTCTTGGCGCCTGTCGTTTCTGAGGTGCCAGTAGAAGCTGTTCGAGACCAGTTGAATCGACTTCTTGAAAGGAAGCTTGAGGGATGAATATAAATGCGATACGGGAACAATTTCCGATATTGCATCAAGAGATAAATGGGCACCCGCTTGTTTATCTTGACAGCGCGGCATCTTCTCAGAAGCCGCGTTCCGTCATTGATGCGGTGAGAAACTATTATGAGCTTGACCATGCTAATGTGCATCGAGGTGTCCATTCCTTAGGATCTCGTGCAACTGACGCATATGAGGGAGCTCGTGAGAAGGTAGCCAGATTTATTAATGCGCCATCTCCAGAGCAAATTGTGTTCACAAGAGGTACGACAACAGCGTTAAATCTTGTTGCATCAAGCTATGCGCGTGAAGTATGCCGTGAAGGTGACGAGATCGTGATTACTCCTATGGAGCATCACAGTAATCTCATTCCTTGGCAGCAGGTAGCAAAGGCAACGGGTGCGACATTGAAATATATTCCGCTTCAACCGGATGGAACGATTGATCTTGCAGATGCAGAGTCAGTTATTACACCGAAGACAAAGGTCGTTTCAATGACGTATGTATCCAATGTGCTCGGTATTATGAATCCGATCAAGGCCATTACCGAAATTGCTCATCGCAATGGTGCAATAATGGTCGTGGACGGAGCGCAGAGCACTCCTCATTTGAAGATCGATGTGCAGGAGCTGGACATTGACTTCTATGCATTCTCAGGGCATAAGATGTGCGGTCCTACGGGCATTGGCGCGTTATACGGACGCATGGAGCTGCTTCAAAATATGGAGCCGATTGAATTCGGCGGTGAAATGATCGACTTTGTAGAATTGTATGAATCTACATGGAAAGATGTTCCTTATCGTTTTGAAGGGGGAACTCCGATTATTGCAGGTGCCGTTGGTCTAGGTGCAGCTATCGATTTTCTTGAGGAGATTGGAATGGACGCAATCGAGGAGCATGTAAAGCATTTAGCAGTCTATGCTTCTGAAGTATTGTCCTCGATAGACGGCTTGACGATCTATGGTCCAAAGAAAGAACGTGCAGGTTTAGTTACTTTTAATCTTGAAGATGTGCATCCACATGATGTTGCTACCGTATTAGATACAAAAGGTATTGCCATTCGTGCAGGGCATCATTGCTGCCAGCCGTTAATGCGTTGGTTGAATGTATCTGCAACGGCAAGAGCAAGCTTTTATATATATAATACAACGGATGAAATTGATCAGTTAGCCGATGCACTTATTCAAACAAAGGAGTTCTTCGGCTATGGAATTGAATGATTTGTATCGACGTGTCATCATGGATCATTATAAAAACCCTCGTAATCGTGGGGAACTGGAAGACGAGTCCGTATCGGTCCAGCTTAATAACCCAACCTGCGGTGACCGCATCTCGCTGCAGCTGCAGGTGGAAAATGGTGTCGTTACAAATGCTCGTTTTACAGGCGAAGGCTGCTCAATCAGCATGAGCTCTGCGTCAATGATGACGGAGGCGGTTAAGGGACGCACGTTTGAAGAGGCGCTATCACTCGCAGAACGTTTCTCCTCGCTTATGCAGGGTGAAGAAGTTGAGTTTGACGAACTAGAGGATATTGAAGCTCTATCAGGTGTTAACAAATTTCCAGCACGCATTAAATGTGCTACACTTGCGTGGAACGCCTTGAAAAAAGGGATAGAGCCGCAAAAGCATTAACGTATAAATAAGGCAGTCAAAAAAGGAGTGTGACAGATCATGGCAAAGTCGATGCCGGATTTAGGTGAGTACAAATATGGCTTCCGTGATGAGCATAAAGCGATTTTCCAATCAGGTAAAGGTCTTACGGAAGAAGTTGTACGCACGATTTCTTCGATGAAGAACGAGCCAGAATGGATGCTCGAGTTCCGTTTGAAATCTCTTGAGCAATTTAACAAAATGCCGATGCCAACATGGGGCGGAGATTTGAGTGAGCTAGATTTCAACGATATTCAATACTACGTTAAACCTTCTGAAAAGCAAGGGAAAACGTGGGAGGAAGTTCCTCAAGAAATTAAAGAAACGTTTGATAAGCTAGGTATTCCTGAAGCAGAGCAAAAATTTCTAGCTGGTGTATCCGCTCAGTACGAATCTGAGGTTGTATACCACAGCATGCAAGAGGATCTTGAGAAGCAGGGCGTTATCTTCACGGATACGGACACTGCGCTACGTGAGCATCCTGAAATTTTCAAACAATATTTTGGAACGATTGTTCCTCCAAGCGACAATAAATTCGCTGCACTAAACTCAGCAGTTTGGTCTGGCGGAAGCTTCATCTACGTACCTAAGGGTGTACAATGTGAAATTCCGTTGCAGGCGTATTTCCGTATTAACTCTGAGAACATGGGTCAGTTCGAGCGTACGCTTATTATTGCAGATGAAGGCGCATCTGTGCACTATGTAGAGGGCTGTACAGCTCCTGTATATAGCACGAATTCCTTGCACTCTGCAGTCGTTGAGATTATCTGCTTGAAGGATTCAAAAATTCGTTATACAACGATTCAGAACTGGGCACCAAACATCTACAACCTTGTAACGAAGCGTGCGGTTGCTGACGAGAATGCATCGATGGAATGGGTAGATGGAAACATCGGCTCTAAGCTTACGATGAAATATCCAGCCGTTGTCCTTCGCGGTCGTGGTGCGAAAGGTACGGTTCTATCCATCGCTGTTGCTGGTAAAGGTCAATTACAGGATGCAGGTGCGAAAATGACTCACCTAGCTCCAGATACAAGCTCTACTATCGTATCTAAATCGATCTCGAAGCATGGCGGTAAAGTATCGTATCGTGGACTTGCTCACTTTGGACGTAATTCCGACGGAGCAAAATCAAACATCAAATGTGATACGTTGATTCTTGATAATGAATCTACTTCCGATACAATTCCATATAATGAGATCTTAAATGACAACATTATTTTGGAGCATGAAGCTACAGTATCCAAGGTTTCTGAAGATCAGCTATTCTACTTGATGAGCCGTGGACTTACTGAAGATGAAGCGACGCAAATGATCGTTATGGGATTTATCGAGCCATTCACAAAGGAGCTTCCTATGGAATATGCAGTTGAGATGAACCGTCTCATCAAATTCGAGATGGAAGGCTCTATCGGTTAATAAGTAACGATAATAGCTTAAATGTGGGAGACGAACTTCAAAGTTCGTCTCCTTCTGTTTTTGCATAAGCTTAGAAAGTTGTGGGGATAAAATGAAAAGCTATGATATTATATTTTTTGATCTAGATGATACCCTTTTCGATTTTAGGAGTGCACAGCAAGCAGCCTTTAGTAAGGTGTTTGAGCAATACAAGCTCAAAGACATTGAGCAATATGAGAAAAGTTACCGTAGTATTAGTAAGGTGCTGTGGAGAGACCTAGAAAACGGGTTAATAAGCCTTTCAAAGTTAGGCTCTGAGAGGTTTAGAAGATTATTTGTAGAACATGAGCTTGAATTAGATGACGTTACATTTAATCAAGATTACTTAAGATTTCTTGGAGAACAAACACATCTCGTTCAAGGCGCTGAGAAAGTCATTAAAGAGCTTTCACATAAGCGATTAGCTGCTATTACAAATGGTTTTACTGATGTACAGAGTTCAAGAATTAATAAATCGCCATTAGCAGGACGGTTTGAACAGATAATAATATCCGAAGCTACTGGATTCCAAAAGCCGCAAGCAGGAATCTTTGATGTTGCTTTTGAGAAAATGAAGATTACTAACAAAGCAAAAGTGCTAATGGTAGGGGACTCATTAACTTCTGATATGCAAGGAGGATTAAACTACGGGATTGACACCTGTTGGTTCAATCCTAATGCTGTAGAAAATCTCTCTTCGATTAAACCTACTTATGAAGTTAATCATCTAGAAGGCCTATTAGATATAGTGAAGTAATGGCTTGGAGTTAAGCTTCTTGAATTCATTTTTAGTTACAACGATGAACAAAAGGAGAGGAACAGTACATCTGTTTCTCTCCTTTTCAGGCTAGGGCGTATTACAATTTACAGCTACTTGGACGCATCTTCACTGCCTTGCACATGCAGTGGAGGAGGAAGTAGCCAGCCCTTGTTCTTATTCATTTCTAGAATACGCAAGCCTAATGCTGTCATCGTTACATGGTACTTACCATACAACGCACCAATGTCTTCACGAATCGATTGTCCCATCGCAGCACTGCACGCAGCTAGCGATGCAGAGGTTTCGACTGCAATCTTAGCTCCGATCTCAGGATCAGTAAAGCGTGCACCGATTGGAATATCGTCTAGCTCAACGGAAGGACGTTCTGGCATCGTAGGCGGTGGTGCAATGCCATTTTCAAGTAGGATGGCATCGGTCTCTTTAATCTCGAGCTTGGATTGATCAAGTAAATCATGAATGATTTTCTTCAAATCCTCGTCCCCGGCATGATTGAGGTACAATTGATAGCAGGAAACTGCACCCTTAGCAGCCCAAGAGGTCATCCATAGTGTATAAACCTCTCCATAGTGTATAAACCTCTCCGTAGTGTAATGGTTGTTCTTTTGGATTACCACTTAAAATACCCATATTGGTTATCTCCTTTATTACAATGTTATGGTTAGTTATTTAAATCATATAGCCCTGGTGCATGCTCGTTTGGCATCTCTGGCATTTGAGGAACAGGGAAACCAACTGGTGGCTGCATAACTTGTAAATTCCCACCATTGCGACTAGGGGATTGTCCGTTAAAAATATCTCCGAGCATATGCTGATCTAGACGGAAATCAAATAATGCATTGTGGAAGCCCATATCAACAAACTTTCTGCATTCCGGGTACTTGTTAATATCATAGTTAGGTACAGGGAATACTTTTCCCCAATCTACACCAAGCGTTTCCAATGCTTTTGCAAATGCGTTCTGATGAGCATTATCCCGTACAATAAGGAATCCTAGCGTTTCGCGGAAAGCCTTATTTGTGCTCATCTCATATATTCTTGATTTTTGGAGTACTCCCGTAGACTCTAATACGATGTTGTTCAGCATATCGGCTACAAGATTGCCGTGACAGTATACCCAGGAGCCGTTCCATGGGTTACCTCCAGCATCAACAGGCAGTGAGCTTTGTGCGCCCATAATAAAATGATGAGGATTCGCATTTTTAATAGCCTCATCAAGTGGCGCGCCATCGACACCTGCGTTACCGACTCCCGAATCACCTGCTCCGTTAAGTAATTGGTTTATCGTGTTTTGTACAAGCTCTACATGAGCGATCTCTTCGAGAAATACAGCTCGCAGCAAGTCACGATATTTTTTCTCTTTTCCTCTGAAGTTAGAGCTCTGAAAAAAGAACTGCATCATTGTACGCATCTCACCAAACTGACCACCAAGTGCTTCCTGTAATACTTTAGCCGCGGCAGGGTCTGGTTTATCTGGTACAATCATGTTAATTAGATCCTCTTTATAGAAATACATGATCGTGCTCCTTACTCAGCTTATTTAATGATAAGTGTTGATGCCTTATCAATTACATCATTAAATTATCCAATCGAGTCGTAAATATGTATGTTCAGAAATGAAAAAGCAGGATTAGCATTTTATGCCTTGTATCATTCTATTGAATTACATATGATAGAATTAGAAATAATAAGGTTGAAGAGATGGGATGGAGGATATAGATGAACAACAGAAATCAATATCAGCAAGGGTTTAGAATATATAAAGATTCAGATCATAGAACGACTATGTCTTCTAAACCGATATCCTCGGTCCAAGCGCAATCTCCTAGTCACGGAGATAAGCAAATGGAAATCGCACTGCTGCATAAGCTGCATGCAAAGACGAAAATCGTAGGTTTTCTTGTTTATCAAAGCGACATTAAAGGAATACGCTTTTACGATCCGACGAAGCGTAAATTCATTGATGTCGCGCCATGGCAGCTGAATAGATTTGCCTTAAGTAAGCTAAAGCTAATGGGAATTAGAACAATTGATTTGGTGCGTCATGAAGGTGGTCAGTCAGAAGGTACAGTGGTCGTCGAGTTTATATCGAAACAAGAAGCAGCCGGCCATTTTCGTGCAAATCGTATGGTTTCGAATGATCTGGCAGAGGCACTAAGTGGAATTATGAACTATATGTCCGAGGATGAATATCAAGCACTACTCAAGGAGTTTACATAAATAATCCGATAGCTCAATGCAGCTATGACAGCGTATTTCATAAATAGATCAAGAGACAGCCTAATGCAAGCTCAGGGAGGTAATGATGAAGCAGAAGCTTTATATAAATGGACAATGGACAGAGGGACATGAGCGGGATATTGAGCTCTTATCACCATATACCGGAGAGAAAATTGCTTCTGTTGCTTGTGCTTCTCAGGCACAGGTGGATGAGGCTATTCAATTTGCTGTATTAGCGAAAGAAACTATGCGTTCAATGACTGCCTATGACAGAAGTGTAATTCTTGAAGGTGTAAGCCAACAGCTTGTCGCCCGTAGAGAAGAAGCTGCTCGAATCATTTCCATGGAGTCCGCTAAGCCGCTGAAGGCTGCATATATAGAGGTAGATCGTACAGCTACGACGTTTAAGCTTGCTGCAGAGGAAGCGAAGCGACTCTATGGCGAGATGATACCAACGGATAGTGTGCCAGGTGGAGAGCAGCGACTCGCCTTTACAAAAAAAGAGCCTGTAGGCGTTATTGGCGCTATTACTCCCTTTAACTTTCCTATGAATCTTGTTGCTCACAAGCTTGGTCCTGCTTTTGCTGCTGGTAATTGTGTGATTTTAAAGCCTGCAGAGCAGACGCCATTGTCTGCTTTGCTTATTGCGGATCTGTTTCATGAAGCTGGCTTACCCGCAGGTGCATTACATGTTGTCTGCTCGAGAGGGAAGGATATTGCAGAGTTTATCGTAAAAGATGAGCGAGTAAATTATATTTCCTTCACTGGAAGTCCAGCTGTTGGTGAGCAGGTTCGCAGCAATGCACGTCTAAAGCGTGTAACGTTGGAGCTTGGATCTAATTCTGCAGTAATAATTGATGAAGATACTGATCTAGATAAGGTTGCAGCTCGCTGCGTCGCGGGTGCTTTTTCGAATCAAGGACAGGTGTGCATCTCCTTGCAGCGTATTTATGTTATGGAGAATATATTTGATGAGTTTATCGAAAAATTTGTCGCTTGTACGAAGCAGCTTGTTATCGGAGATCCGCTTGATCTAGCCACTGATGTGTCGGCTATGATTAACTCTGCTGCCATTGAGCGTTCTTTGTCATGGGTGCATGAAGCGCTGCAGCAAGGTGCAGGAATAATGTCTGGCGGATATGCCAAAGATCGAATCATGATGCCTACGATACTTGTCGGTGTACCTGAGACGGCAAAGGTGATGCAGGAAGAGGTATTCGCACCACTGGTAAGTATTAACCGAGTATCGAGCTTAGATCAAGCCATTGAGCTAGTCAATCAATCCAACTATGGCTTGCAAGCAGGAATATATACAAAGCAGCTAGAAGCAGCACTTCATGCGGGGGATCAGCTACAAGCAGGCGGAATACTTATCAATGATATTCCAACCTTTCGATTAGATCATATGCCGTATGGTGGGTGGAAAAATAGTGGGATCGGGCGCGAAGGGATTAAATATGCAATGGAAGAAATGTGTGAGACCAAGCTAATTATCATTAATCGTAGTTAATGAAAACAAGAAAAGGAGCGATCTCGTTTGTTACGAGAGTCGCTCCTTTTTCATATTGTGGTGCTTTCCATTGCAAGTATCAGATAGATAAGATTGCAGTATTATCACTTAGCCTTGATCGTTAGAAGATACAGCAGGTTGATTGCTTTTCTTGCTATCTGTTTTTCTAATAAAGAATGCTAGCAGCAATGCTAGAATACCAAGGACTAGACCAAGCGCAAAAGCTGCGCGGAAGCCTTCAATCGAAGCAAGCAGCTGCTGTGCTGGATCTAATGGGTTCTCACTGTTCTGAAGAAATGCCGCTGCGCTGTTACTCATACGAGAAATGAACAATGCTGTACCGATCGCTCCAGCAACTTGCATTAAAGTACTGAATATTGCTGTACCATGTGGATATAAGTCGGGTGTAAGCTGATTCAGACCATGTGTTTGAGTAGGCATCATCGCAAGTGCAATACCAACCATAAGTATAATATGATAAGTAATAATTTGTGCACTTGTAGTGTCACTTCCGACGCCCGTGAATAGCCATATAGCAAACACTATCAAAGCGATCCCTGGCACAATGATGACGCGAGGACCGAATCGGTCAAACAGCTTTCCAGTTATCGGTGCCATAATCCCGTTTAGAATGGAAGCAGGCAGCATAATTAGACCGGATTTGAATGCAGTAACAAGCAATACTGTTTGTAAAAATAGCGGCAGCAGAACCATAGTCGAAAACATAGACATCATAACGACGCACATCAGGACAACGGTAAGTGAAAACATCGGAAAACGGAATGCACGAAGATCGAGGATAGGGCTTTCCACTCTCAATTGTCGTAGGATAAAGAGTAGAAGGGACACTCCACCAGCTATCATCGTGGTGTAGACGATAGGATCACTCCAGCCATAATCCCCTGAAGCACTAAAGCTGTATACGATACCGCCGAAACCAATCGTTGATAGGATAATAGATAGCCAATCTACCTTCGGCTTGGTAACAACAGTTACGTTTTTCATATATAACGCACCGAGTATAATCGATATTGCAGCCAGTGGAATAACGATTATAAATAACCAGCGCCAATTCAACTGATCAACAATAATACCTGATAAGGTCGGTCCAATAGCCGGGGCAAACGTCATAACAAGCCCTATCAGGCCCATTGCTCCGCCACGCTTTTCAGGTGGAATAATTACAAGGATCGTATTCATCATTAATGGAATCATTAACCCTGTACCTAAAGCCTGAATAATTCTTCCGATAAGTAAAACTCCAAAGCTTGGCGCTATAGCAGCAATAACGGTACCTATAAAAAAGCTAACCATTGATGCTAAAAACATTTGTCGAGATGTGAGCCATTGTTGCAGAATAGCAGTAACTGGTACAAGCACACCCACGACAAGCATATAACCTGTTGTAAGCCATTGAATGGTTGCGTAGCTCACTTGTAGATCTTCTACAAGGACAGCTAATGCGTTACCAAGTAATGTCTCATTCAATAACGAGACAAACGCTCCGACGATAAGTGCAATAAAAATCGGTATGATTTTTAGCTTGCTTACATCAACTTGTGACGTATGAGTTTGTGTGGTGTTTGGATTCATGTTTCTCTCCTCTTTATTTAGTACTTTTTGCCAACACTTATAACTATACTGAAGGCTTTAGCATATGGCTAGATAATTTTTTCTTAATTACTAAAATATTTAAAGCATAAAAATAAGCAATGACAATGCGTGTTGGCATTAGTCATTGCTTACACTTTCAGTACAATTAGAAGTAGACGTGAATTATATCAAGTGTACGTTCTTGTGTCAAATCAATAAACTCGGAGTCAACTTGAATGAGCGGACTAAAATATTCCGTTGGGTGAGTCATAACGATCATGCCTGTTCTTCCGTCGTTAAGTTGAACGCGCTTACCAATAAAGTTAGGAATCATATGAGCGATAAATGCGTGAGTAATGATAGGATCTAATTCGGTAAAGCTCAGACGATATAATTCCTTAAGAACAAATAGCAGATCACGTTCCTTTTGATAGGCACGCGAAGAAATCATGGCGCTATAAATATCAGCGACGGCAATAATTTTACCGAACAATGAAATTTCATCACCTGATTTGCCATGTGGATAACCTGAACCGTTCATTCGTTCATGGTGATCTAAAGCGCCAAGCGCCGTTTCATGATCACCAGTAGAGTTGCGTATAATTTCATAGCCGTAAAGGGTATGACGTTTAATTTCCTCGAATTCCTCTGCTGTTAGCTTCTCTGGCTTATTAAGCACTTGCGGATCAATTTTACATTTACCGATATCGTGCAAGAAACCCGCATTACCTACTTTTGTTGATTGCTCATTGGATAGTCCAATCCAGTTAGCTATGTAATAGGAAAGCATGCCAACCTGTACAGAATGCTGATAAGTATAGCTGTCAGAGTTATTTAATAGCAGCAACAGCGATACGACATCGCGTTCCAGCACTAGATTCTGTATTAAAGGCTCAAACTCGGCAGCTGCTTTATCAGTATCGATCTTATTATGTTCACGTGCACTATCGAACATTTCTTTTACGTTTTGCACAACGGAATCATACAATGGCTTCATATGCGGAACCCATTTGGGAGTAGCTGTAGACTCTAATGTGCGTTCTAACATATCTAAATCTTCAAGACTACTATTAATGATCGAACTTCGATCCAGTATTTCAATATATTCGATGGAATGCTGAATTAACTTACTAATTTCCTTACTATGTAGTACCGTGTTTTTAGATAAAATATGAAGACCATAGCTGTTAAAAACATCTTCACGCAGAACATCACTATCGATGATATCTGTTACATGGATACGCATAGCCCACCTCGCTTGTTTATGTTTCTTGTACTGGTAAAGAGGGTAATTTTAACCAAACTAGTCTTGTGATCTATATTATCAAACCGTATTCTAACTTTCAATAATTAATTGCTAATATTACCAATTTAATGTTAGATTTCAACAAATTTCTTCAGTATATTTACTGCAAATTCGACATCTTCAGTCCCTTGTATCATAATTCGATGATCAGGGAACAATATTAGATTGATTTGATCAGAATATTTAATTTTTACGAGATAGCGATTGCGCTTCGTTTCATAGGTTTTTTCATATAAAGCAGCGAATTCATCTAATGTGTAAGGCAATGGTTCAGCTAAAGTAAGCTGTATTGTTTGCCGCCCGCAAATGCTAGTAGAATGAATAAGAGATGCTTCGTTTAGCCAATCTCGACTACCTTGGGAGCAGCATGGACATTGCTCATTTTTTGCATGTGAGATATCAAGGCTCAATTGCTGCAGGCTCCAGCAATCCAGCTGTAACAGTGCTGAATTGCATTGCTTCTGTTGACCAGTCGCTAGCTTCATAATTTCAGCAGCCTGGATGGATGCAATCATATGCACGATCGGACCCAGTACTCCAGCTGTATCACATGTATCTACTGCGCCGAGCTCTGGTGGCTCAGGGAATAAGCAACGAAAGCATGGAGTATGCTGCGGAATAAAGGTTGCTGTGGAGCCGCTTGTACCTACGACAGCACCGTATACCCATGGCTTATTATAGGAAACACTATAATCATTTATTAGATAGCGAATGGTGAAATTGTCGCTGCCATCAACGATGAAATCTATACCATCAAGAAGCTGCTCAATATTGCCAGCATGTACATCTGCAATAATAGGATCAATAGTTATTGAAGAATTTACACGGCGCAGAGCATGAGCAGCTGCTATAGCTTTAGGCATAAACTGCTCGGCATCCTGTTCATTATAGAGCGACTGGCGATGTAAATTGCTAATTTCTACAAAGTCACGATCAATGATGCGCAAATAGCCGATTCCTGCTCTTACGAGCAGGTCGGCTATTGCGGATCCGAGTGCACCCATGCCAATAACAGCACAGGAAGCTGTAGCAAGCTTGTCCTGTCCAGTGGAGCCAATCGAATATGCTTTTATTTGCTTTGCATAGCGAAGCGTTGGATCAAACTTCATATACTTCTTTCCTTTTATTCATAATTTGTGGTCAGAACATGTTGTTTTCGGTGGTTTAGAAGGCTAACATGTTTAGTTTTTAACAGGTGCAGTTGGATCCCAAGGACCAAGCTGATGTCCTTTCCATTCTGAGCCATCTTCCCATATTTCCTTCTTCCAGATAGGAACGATTTGCTTTAACCGTTCAATCGCATAGCGGCTTGCTTCGTAGCAATCCGCTCGTCTAGCAGTTGCGACAGCAATGACGACACTAATTTCTGCCAGACCAACCTGACCAATCCGATGGGTTATCGCAGTATCGGCATCCTTCCAGCGCTCGGCGATTTCGTCTCCGATCTGCCGCATCGTTTTAATAGCCATCGGAATATAAGCCTCATATTCAAGGAAAACGGTACGCAGTCCTTCTGTAAATTCACGTGTCGTTCCAACAAAAAGCAACGTGGCACCACATGCAGGAGTGATGACTTTGTTCATGACTTCTTCGACTTGTATTGGTCGCTCTGTTATAACGAATTTGTCAGAAGTATTCCCAGTCTCCTCAGAAGCTTTCGAGTTAGCTTCGCTTTGTCCACCAGAGACAGGTGGCAGAAGCGCCAGCTCGTCGCTTGCCTTTACAGATTGCTCGTCACGGCAATAGGCCTGATTAGCAGCAACGTAGCAGCTCTTTAGAACACGTTGCTGCTCAGGATATTGTTCTATTAAATATTGCTTTAATTCTTTAGCAGTAAGCTCGCTTTGTGCCAGTTCAAGTGTAATGCTAGGTTTTTCAAAACGCTGTGCAAGTCCAGCGAAAAGTTGAATTTTCCATATGTATGTCATAATCTACCTACTTATAATTGTAATCTTAAGTAGTATTAGCATACCATAGTTGAAGGAAAAATGTTATTCTTAAGAGTAGCAAAGAAGGGAAGTGACAGCATGCGGCAACTTAAGGATTCATTTGGCAGAGTACATAATTATTTGCGACTATCAGTAACAGTTGCAATTTACGATGCCTATACTGCATGCCTGAAGAAGGTATGGAGTTCGCTGCGTCAGAAACACTTCTTTCCTATAATGAAATGGACGTAAAGCCAGATCATGAAATGGCTGCAAAGCTTAAATATGGCGTACTAAGCCACACACCAACAAGTCGGCGTATGTCGAAATTAGGTGGCTAGCAGCTCAGCGAAACAAATTGAGTGGACTTAAGCTATGGTGGAGAGGTGATTCAATGTCAATAAATGATGAATATGACACTGCTATTGAGGTTGTTATCTTCCATAGTAACGATCTACATAGTCGATTGGAGCAGGCTGCTAAAACGGCAACGATCATTGAACAGGGAAGACTTAAGTACGGGACAGAGCAAGTAATAGCTGTAGATTTGGGCGATCATATGGATCGTGCAAGGATGGAGACTGAAGGAACGGATGGACTTGTTCATCAAGCGATTATAGAGGCTACTGCTTATGATGTCGTAACGCTTGGTAATAATGAAGGGCTGACTTTTTCTGCTGAGCAGCTGGATGCGGTATATAGTGACAGCTCATTTCAGGTAATCTGCTGCAATTTACATAAGCTTCATGGAGACAATCCATCATGGCTTACTTCCTCTACTATTATCGAACGTGCTGGGTTGTCCGTTGGATTTATTGCTGCAACAGCAAATTTCTATCAGTTTTATGAATTGATGGGTTGGCAAACGACGGAACCGATCATTGAAATAAAAAAAGAGATTGAGCGAATACGGTCTTCTTGCGATGTTATTGTGCTCATGTCACATCTCGGCATTAAGTATGATGAACGTATTGCTGATGAGTGCGAGCATATTGATGTCATTCTTGGATCACACACGCATCATTTGTTTGATCCTCCAGAGCTTCGTAATGGTACCCTGATGTGTGCCGCTGGAAAATTTGGTTCCTATGTTGGTAAGGTAAACATTTCATATAATAAAGTGCTTCAAAAAGCAGTGATTACTGGTGAAGTCATTCCTACAGCCGCTTATCCAGAGAATGAACAGATTATGGATATTATTGCGCAAGGAAAACTAGATGCACAGAAGAAGCTGTCACGTGTTATTGAAGTACTCAAGGAACCGCTTGAGGTTAGTCATTATCGTGAGTCACCACTTTCAAATTTACTAGCCATTGGTCTGCGGAGCTGGTGTGACGCCGAGATTGGTATTGTAAACTCGGGGCAGCTTCTAGGCAGCTTGGCGATAGGTCCGGTAACGGCTGGAGAGCTGCATGCGATCTGTCCATCACCAATCAATCCATGTGTTTTGATGCTAAAAGGTAGCGAGCTTATACAGGCACTTGAACAATCTTTGCTAGTGGAGTATCAGGATTTTAAGCCGAGAGGCTTTGGATTTCGTGGAGAGCAGCTTGGAACGTTAGCGGTCGATGGCTTAGAGGTGATATATGCTTTAGATAAACCGCCGCTTAACAGAATTCAATCTGTTTATGTCAATGGAGAAGCTTTAGAGCTGCAACGCTCGTACCGAGTTGCAAGTATCGACATGTTTACATTTAAAGTAGGCTATACAAGCCTAGCAAATTTCGAAAATGCCACCTATTATTTGCCAGAGTTTATTCGAAATATTATGGAAGTAGAGCTAACCAACGCTGAGCATATTGAGCAAAGTAAAACAAAAAGATGGATAAGAAGCGAATAAACGTTAGATCCTATCATTCCTGCTCAAAAAATCTGATGCTAAATACCTAAATTATTTAAATTTATTTAGCAGGGTTGTGACATTATTCGAGTTCAGGTTAAAATTAATGTACAGTTAACAAACAGAAGGGATCAGAAGGATGCGTCTTCTTACTATCAAACAATGTAAACCGGGCATGAAGCTGGCGAAAAAAATTTTCACAGAAGATGGCATTGTGCTCCTTGGTGAAAATATGGAGCTTACAGCTAGATTGATTGCCAGATTAGAGGAGTGTAATGTACAGTACGTATATATTCATGATCCTCGCACAGAAGATATTAATAATGATACGTTAATTAGCGAAGAGACTTTTCGTGTTGCAGTGAAGGAAATACGTAAAAATTTTTCGTTAATGATGGAGCCAGTCTCTACGAATAAAGGGGCGACGAGACCTTTTATCGCTAAGCCTCTAAAGGATATGATGGGGCTTATTATTGATGATCTCTCTAGTAATAAGGACGCCATGATTATGCTGATGAATATGGGAATTGTAGATCATTACCTATACCAGCATTCGCTGAACGTATGCGTCTATACGTCGCTACTAGGGATGAGCTACGGGTATTCTCGCGAAGAAACCATTCATCTAGGCCTTGGTGCATTGCTGCACGATATTGGAAAAACAAAGATTGACGTTGATATATTAAAGAAGCCGGATGCATTAACGAAGGAAGAATATGAGGAGATGAAGCTTCACACGAACAGAGGCTTCGAAATTTTAAAGGACGAGCCGAATTTGCCATTGTCTGTAGCGCACTGCGCTTTGCAGCATCATGAGCGACTGGATGGTAGCGGTTATCCAAGAGCATTAAAAGGCAACGATATTATGGAGCATGCGAGATGGATTGGTATTGTCGATTCGTACGATGCGATGACGACAAGTCGAGTATACAGCAGCCCCATGCTCCCTCATTTGGCGATGGAGCATCTATATGCTGGCTCTGGTACATTGTATGAGCAGTGGATGCTTGCTCATTTCCGAGATAAGGTCGTTATATATCCTATTGGCATTACGGTAAAGCTTAACTCAGGAGAAACGGCAGTTGTTGTTGACTATGATCCGAGCTATCCGCAACGGCCGATCGTACGTGTGCTTACGAACGAAATCGGCGAGGATCTGACGGTGCCTTACGAGATAAATTTGTCTCGTGAGCTAAGCACTATGATTGTAAAAGTGAATGACGCTGCTTTATGAGTTGGAAAGAAACCGCCTAGCGAGGCGGTTTTTCTTGTTGCTAAAATTGATTTCATTGATTCTAAGTAGGAAGAACTATACAATATACTTGTATTAATAGAATAATAAGGTGCGATTATATGATGACAAAAACAATAATTCCATTATCACCCAATAATGATCCGTGGGAAGCTATACACTCCTTAGAAAAATACGGGAAGCATCGCTTGACAAGCGTTGAAATGACCGTATCTAATCTGTGCAATATGCGCTGTGAGCATTGTGCAGTTGGAGACACGCTCGTGCTTAAGGAGCCAGAAAAGATACCGCTGGAGCTTATGTTGAAGCGTTTGGACGAAGTTAAGGAGCTTACAACCATTAGTATTACTGGTGGTGAGCCGACATTCATGCAAAAAACGGTAGATGAATATATTGTCCCGCTGTTGCAATATGCGAGAAGCAGAGGGATCTATTCACAGATTAATTCAAATGTGACGCTTCCTTTTGAACGATATGAGAAAATAGCGAAGTATTTAGATGTAATGCATATTTCGTTCAATTATACGGAAGCAAAAGACTTTCATGAGGTTGGATTTGCCAAATCTGGGCATCCTGTACCATTAGAGGTTGCACAGAAGCTGTATGAGCGAATGATTGATAATGCAAAGCGGTTAAGTGATGCAGGGGTGCTTGTGTCTGCTGAATCTATGATTAATTATCGTACACATAACAAAATTTCACGTATTCATGAGCTTATCGTGGAGATGGGCTGCCAGCGCCATGAGGTGCATCCGATGTATCCAAGCTCATTTGCAAAGGATTTGCCTGTATTATCTAAGGAGCAAATGCGCAAGTCGATTGAGCAATTGCTGGAAACAAGAGATCAAAGCGTATGGATGCTGTTTGGGACGCTTCCATTCTACCATTGCAGCTCGAACTCAGAGGAACGCAAGCTGCTTGCAAGATTGGCTAACGAAAAAAATGTTACGGTGCGCAATGATCCGGATGGTCATAACCGTTTGAATGTAAATTTATTTACAGGAGAAGTTTTTGTAACGGATTTTTCAGATGTGCCTTCCTTCGGAAGTATATATGATTCTAACTTGGATGATATCTTTGATCAGTGGCAAATGCATAAGTTGGCACAAAGCGTCAATTGTCATTGTCCAGCAGTAGCCTGCTGTGGACCGAATTTGCTAGTTAAGGATATGTATTATAAAGATGTTGATTTCTTAGCACGTCAAGCGATTGTAGAATAAATAGTGAGGAAGTGATCTATTGACCGTTCGCGCAATGCTTTCCGTTGCAGTTGCACTTGGTTTGCTGTATTTGTCTTTTACAGCAGGAGCTCCGTTTTTATTGGCTCTCGTCGTTGCGATATTTTTAGAGCCTGTTAATTTATTTCTAATAAAACGGCTTCGATTAAATCGCCTAGTTTCTGCAATTATAACCTGCACGCTGTTTACAATCGGTTTGCTTGGGCTAATGTTTTTAATTGGTCTAAAGGTGCTCAATGAAGTGATTGCTTTCGTGGAGAAGCTGCCTCGCTATTTCTCTAATTTAAGTGTATTTGCTAATGACTGGTTATCTCAGCTGCGTAAAACGTATGAAAACCTTCCGCCTGAATCGGTTGAATCGATCGAACAATATGTGATGTCGCTGCTCGATTGGCTGACAAAACAAGCGATGGGTTTATCCGGCAGACTGGGCGGCGTAATATCTAGTGTACCGAGCCTGTTTATTTTCTTCATTGTGTTTATCGTTGCCGTATATATGTTTAGCTTTAGCTTGAATACCCTAAAGCAATCTGTGCTATCGTTTTTCCATGAAGGATCGAGAGATAAAGTTAATTCAGTGCTTGAAAGTCTTAGAAATTCAATCTTCGGGTTTTTACGCTCGCAATTGATTCTAAGTGCGCTTACTTATATTATTTCTCTAGTAGGATTACTTGTACTGCAAGTGAAATATCCGCTGGCTATTGCACTATTAATTATTATCGTCGATATTATGCCTATTCTTGGAACAGGCTCAGTGTTAGTACCGTGGGCGATCTACTGCATTTTTGTAGGGGATATATTTACAGGAATCGGTCTGTTGCTATTATTTATCGTAATAACGGTGTTCAGAAGAATTGTGGAGCCGAAGGTGCTGGGAGATTCTGTTGGCATTAGCGCCTTGTCAGTTCTTATAAGCTTATATGTAGGCTTGGAGCTTGTCGGCGTAATCGGAGTCTTTCTTGGACCACTCGTCGTCATTATTTACAAAGCCTGCAGACAAGCGGGTATTATACCAACGTCAATAAAGCTGTAAAGCTCACGAAGGACGGATCATAAAGGCGCAGCAACCACTGCTTGAACGAATGGAAATAAACGGTTGCTGCGCCTTTATATTTTCTTAGTTGATAACAATATATGGTATATTATTATTGTTTAACAAGTACATGCGAAAAGGAGTCATATTCATGAAGCCATCATTCCTTGCTTTGCTGCGCTACAGGCCCACCAAAATGATAGCAGCCTCAATTCTTGTTCTTATGAGTTTATGGATTGCATTGCCTGTCTTTGCACAGGAATCCGAAGCGGAGCTGCATGTTTCGATCCTCGTTCCGTTAATGGTCATTGGACTTTACTCTTTGTTTATAGTAACCGTTCATCACATGCTATTCAGAGATCAACAGCTGGTTGACCAAGCATGGCTAATGAAACGAAGAATGCTATTAAGCGGAGCATTAATACTTGGATTATTGATAAGGCTATTATTAGCAGCGTTCAATGAAGGCTACGTGAACGATTTGAACTTGTTTCATTATTGGGGTAACTATGCCTTTAATGAAGGATTACTTAATCTTTACCATGGTGATTTCTTTCTTGATTATCCTCCTGGCTATCTGTACGTGTTATATATTGTTGCTGCAGTGCAGAAGCTGTTCGGAATAACATATGGCAGTGCAGCATTTCTTATCCTGTACAAGCTTCCAACGATCATTGTTGATCTGTGTGCATCCTACTATATATACAAGCAAGCAAATAAAAAGCTTTCGTTCCCAGTCTCGTTCGGATTAATGATGATTTATCTGTTCAACCCTGTCGTATTACTTGATGGCGCCGTATGGGGACAGGTAGATTCTATTTTCACTTTTCTTATTATCATTAGTGTTGGTCTCTATACAGATGGGAGACTAGGTAAAGCATCCGTCATCTTTGCTCTTGCAGCGTTAACTAAGCCGCAAGCCTTTATTTTTATGCCAATTGTGCTGCTCGTTCTACTCTATAAAAAGCGCTGGAAAGCGGTAATAACGTGTGCTGCATGGGGCTTTGGTACGTTTTTGTTGCTTTCATTGCCTCTATTTCTTAAGGGCGGAGGACTATGGCAGCTTATAGACCTCTATCGCGGGACATTATCGTCCTATGCCTACGCCACTTTGAATGCATTCAATACATACATGCTGTTTAACCTTAATTGGGTCTCAACTGAGCATATAGCAGCTGGTGCTACGCTTGGATTCTATGGAATGATTGCTATTTTTGCTGCGGTTGCCTACGCTGCATTTATCGGAATTCGCAGTAAAGCAAAATCATCCTCGCTGTACTTTATAGCTGCAGCTTTACTTATTATCGTCTTTATGTTTGTAACCAAAATGCATGAGCGTTATATGTTTGCAGCAATCGCTCTGCTCGTTATGGCCTTTATACAGAGTGAGGATCGACGACTACTCTACTTAAGCTATGGCTTTACATTTACGAACACATTGAATTTATATGTCGTACTTGAAGCCAGCAAGACGACAACCTTTATTCCATATGACGGAGTCGCAATTCTATGCTCTGTCGCAAATCTTGTAATGACTTTCGTGCTGCTCTATGTTGGTTATGATCTCTATGTGAAGGAGCGGGTGTTCAAGCTATTCGTACGTCATGAGCGAGAGCATCATCAGCATGCTCTGGAGCGTGTGCTTTCAGCTAGCTCTACAGATTCGCAGCAGAAGGATCGTGCTTGGTATAATATCGGTATGACTCGTAAGGATTGGATTATCGTGGCAAGTGTGACGGCTGTTTACACGATAATTTCGTTGATTAACCTTGGTAGCACCAACGGACCGAAAACAGTGTGGCAGCCGGCGACCATTGAAGATACTATCGTGTTTGACCTTGGAGAATCCAAGCAGCTTCAGCGAGTGATCTCCTTCGGCGGTGTGGGGGATGGCGAATATCGATATTCTTTTTCAAACGACGGGGTAAGCTGGACCGACGAGCAAACCTTAATACATGATCATGTTGCTGTGTTTTTGTGGAAAGAAGCGGATGTACAGGTTGCTGCACGATATGTAAAGCTTCAGCCTGTTAAGCTTGGTTTTAGCTTACATGAAATGGGCTTTTTCGAGGTAGGCTCGCAAACCCCGCTGCCTGTACAAGTATCAACAGTATATGAGCCTCAAGGTGCAGCCCGCGGAGCGGCAAGCCATCTGATTGATGAGCAAAGCATTGTGCCTTTCCATCATACGTATAGTGTTGGCAGCTATTTTGATGAGATTTATCATGCCAGAACGGCATACGAGCATTTGGAAGGCATACAAGCCTATGAAAGCACGCATCCACCGCTTGGGAAAATATTGATTTCTTTTGGTATACAGTTATTTGGTTTAAGTCCTTTTGGCTGGCGAATCGTTGGTGCGATATGTGGTGCGCTTATGCTTCCGATCATTTATCTAATGGCTAAAGCGATTCTGCGAAGAAGCGGGTATGCCGTGGGGGCAATGCTACTTTATGCCGTAGACTTCATGCATTTTACGCAGACGCGTATTGCTACGATTGATGTGTATGCTGTACTGTTCATTATGCTTATGTTTTACTTCATGCAACGCTATGCGAGCATGAATTTTTACAGAGATAGGCTACGCAAAACCTTTATTCCACTCGGCTTAGCGGGATTGTTTTTTGGTTTCGGTATCGCCTCCAAATGGATCGTGTTCTATGGGGGGGCAGGCCTTGCAGTGATGCTGGCTATCACGCTGCTCCAGCGCTACTTCGAGTATCGAAGTGCCGGTGTGCTGCTTCATGGGCAGAACAGGGACAGCATAGAAGAGAACGTGATCGCTCGTGCACAAGCGATACGTGCTAGATTTTTTCCGTACACGATCTCTACGATAGCGATCTGTTTGCTATTTTATATCGCAATTCCGCTTAGTATCTACGCTTTGGCGAATATTCCCGTGCTTAAACCAATGGAGAGTGGCTACACGCTGAAAGCGTTAATTGATTATCAAGTAAATATGTACAATTACCATAGCAATCTTGTTTCGTCACATCCATTCTCCTCAACCTGGTGGGAGTGGCCATTTATGAAGCGGCCGGTGTGGTATTACCTTGATTCCGCGCCTATGGAAGGAATGCGCTCTACCATTGCAGCATTTGGTAATCCACTTATTTGGTGGTCAGGCTTGTTTACAATGCTGGCTACGACTGTAATAAGTATTAGAAGGAAGGATCAAGGTGCAATCATGCTAGTTATTGCGTACTTCTCGCAATATGTACCATGGATGCTCGTACCGCGTGAAACTTTCCTGTATCATTATTTTGCTATGGTTCCGTTCATGATTGTTAGCATCATGTATGTATTTAAGCTGCTTGAGGAGAAATTTAAATGGAGCCGAAATGTGCGTCTAGGATATATTACTGCAGCTGTCGTGCTGTTTGCTATGTTTTATCCTGTGCTTTCAGGAATGCCAGCTTCAGAGGACTATATTGTTCATGTGCTGCGCTGGTTCCCTTCATGGTTATTTTAGAACAAACTTGAGCGAAGGAGTCTAATGATGTCACATGCGTTTATTAGTGTAATCGTACCGATGTACAATGAAGAGGAAGTAATCGGCACGACATTTAAACGGCTAAAAGAGGTAATGGATTCAACAGGTGATCACTATGAGCTGATCTTTGTAAACGATGGTAGCAAGGATCGTTCGGCAGACATGATTCGAGAACTGTCTCGTAAGCATAAGGAAATTGTGCTCATCGACTTTTCACGTAATTTTGGTCATCAAATCGCCATTACTGCAGGGATGGATTATGCCCAGGGCGATGCAATAATTATCATTGATGCTGATTTGCAGGATCCACCAGAGATTATGCTGGACATGATTGCCAAATGGCGTGAGGGCTACGAGGTTGTATACGGTAAACGAATAAAACGCAAGGGAGAAACTTGGTTCAAAAAGACGACGGCTATGCTGTTTTATCGCACGCTGCGCGCGTTAACAAGTGTAGATATCCCAAGCGATACAGGTGATTTCCGCTTAATAGATCGGAAGGTTTGCGATGTACTGAAGGGGCTTAAAGAAAAAAATCGTTTTGTGCGAGGTCTGATTAGCTGGATTGGGTTTAAGCAGACGAGTGTAGAATTTGTTCGCGAGGAGCGCTACGCAGGTGTTACAAAGTATCCGCTTAAGCGTATGCTAAAATTCGCGCTTGATGCGATTACATCGTTTTCGTACAAGCCTTTGCGGATCGCTAGCTATATTGGATTTACGATTTCATTTGTCAGCTTTATATACTTGCTTATCGTCCTGTATCAGCGTCTCTTTACCGAATCAACAACTGCGGGCTGGGCAAGTATTGTTGCGATAAACCTGCTGTTTAATGGGATCATCCTCATTTTGCTTGGTGTGATCGGAGAATATATCGGTCGAATTTACGACGAAACAAAAAATCGTCCACTTTATATTGTGCGTGAAGCGGTAGGCCAGCAGCTAGACAGTGAGCATCATGCTCGTAAATCAGAGGATGAACGATGACTGAACAAGGTATGGTAAATGAGAAAGCTCAAACAAAACCGAATAAAGCGATTCGGCAATTTTTATCGTTCAGTATCATCGGTGTGCTGAATACAGCAGTAGACATTGCCGTATACTGGCTGCTGCTGCAGCTTTCTGTAGTGTATGTGCTGGCGAACATTGCTGCCTATGCTGCCGGGATGCTGAACAGCTTTATATGGAATCGAGCGATTACTTTTCGAACAAAACAGCGAGAAAAGCATGCTTTTGATGTAATCCTACGCTTTGTGCTGTGGAATCTGTTGTCTTTGCTGCTCTCAAGCTTGCTCATTACGCTGCTCATTGAAGGTCTACAGTGGCATGAGCTGTGGAGTAAGCTTGTCGCGACTGCATGCATTGTAGTGTTTCAGTTCATCGGAACGAAAAAATGGGTGTTTCGTCAGTAATTTGTCTAGCCTATTTTTTCTATATAGGTAACAATCCCCTTCAATGAGACATATTATATGTTGACTGTATCCCTTGACCTTGGTATACCATAACACCCTGGCAAGGAGGGCTGAAACACATTGAGGGACAACGACCATAAAAGCAAGTTTCTATTAACTCATCGTGAGCGCGAAGTATTTGAGTTGCTCGTGCAGGATAAAACTACAAGAGATATTGCCCAGCAGCTCTTCATTAGTGAGAAAACTGTACGAAACCACATCTCAAATGTGATGCAAAAGTTGAATGTGAAAGGTCGTTCGCAAGCAGTTGTAGAGTTAATTAAGTTGGGAGAGCTGAAGATTTAGTCGCTCTTGCCAGATTCTCTAACTCCTATCATTTGCCATGTGAATGCAAGGCTTGAGAGTTAATTAGCACATTCTTGTGCTAATTAAGCTCTCATTTTTTGTGTTGTTTTGAATATATGCTTGTCATATTAGTAGTTTTTGAGCCATAATACGAAGATAGTAACAATTTATCAGACCACATAACTAGGAATATGGTATTATGTTCTTTACTGGTTTAATTGCTATATACAGAAGGAGACACAATGCGTAGAAATATATGGTTAATTGCAATTAGCAGCATCGTCCTACTCGTCGTTGTTAACAATGTAGTATTTTTCTATATTACTCGTTACCTGCTGCAACAAGAGCTTGATCAGCAATTAATTTCTTTAAGTGCACAAGTTAGACAGGCTGCAGAGCAGAGACGGGTAGGACTTGACTTATTCGAGGAGCAGATCAGTCGAGAGCTGCGTGCGGCATCTATTGCAGCAAAGTACGCGCTGGATGAAGATGTTGAAAACATTACAGCTGAGCAGCTTGAAGCACTCGCTAAGGAACTGGACTTATCACATATTACACTATTAAAAAAGCTGGAAAACAACGACATTGTCTTATATCAATCATCTGATCCGAAGCAAATTAATAAAAGCACAGCATCGTGGGATCCTTGGCATCGTATTTTTCATGAATTATTCGAAATGAAAACGATTGATGAAGAATGGCTTGGAACGTCATTGCCGAATTTCTGGTCTGGTCCCTACGAGGTTTCATCCACGGATTACACGAATATTTACAAATGGGGCTACTTTTATGATGGTACAACCAATTACATGATAGACCCTTATATAGATTACACAGCAGTCAATACGTATAATGAGCTAACTGGCCTCGATCGATTGTTTGAGGATCTTGTACAATCCAATGAGTCACTCTTGGAAATTAGTATAGTCAATCCGCTCACATTCCCAAATGATCAAGTGACCATTGAAGAGGATGGGAGTGAACGAAAGCATATTGTACAGCGTCCTGTGCTATATGGCAGCTATAATTATAAATCTAAGCATGATGAGCTGGATGTAAAAAAAGCGTTTAATAGTGGAGAACGAATTACACGTACAGAGAGAACTGCTAAAGCCTACACGTACAAGATGTTTATTCCTGTATCAGTTGAAGAAGAGCGTCTAGCAATGGTGGATGAGGAAGGACAGCCTATGGAAGGCTACGTTCTTGTTATCACTTCAAGCTACGAGCATATCGCTGAAAGCTTGAGAGAAAGTGTCGTTCGTGTTGCTTTAATGACGATATTGATTACATCCATTATGCTTCCTGCTGTTATTCTTGTCATGAATTACTTTAAAAATTTACGAGAAGAGGCAGTAAAAGTTGCTCAGGATACCTACATTGAAGAAATTAATGCATTGTTTCAATCGATACGTTCTCAGCGGCATGATTTTATTAATCAAGTACAAACGATTCACTCACTTATTAAGCTGAAGCATTATGACGAAGTAGAGAAATATGCGGCAGAGATTGCCGGTGAAATTCATTTTATTAATGATTATATTAATATTGGCAATCCAGCAGTAGCAGCTCTTATTCGATCCAAGCTATCTCAGGCTGAGGCTTATCATATTGAATTTACGCACGATGTAAAGGCGGTTAAGCTGACGGAGCTGGCGGGACAAGCGTTAGATATTAATCGTATTCTCGGTAATCTGATTGATAATGCCTTTGATGAGGTGTTGAAATACGAAGAGAGCGATCGGAAAATCTCGCTTTATGGACGGGAAGAGCAGCATACATTGCACCTGAAAATTAGCAACTATTGTGAAAACGCAAAAGAAAAAATAAATCTACCGCTATTCAAAAGCGGCTTCAGCACAAAGCTTGGAGAGCATCATGGCCTAGGCTTGTCTATTATCGAAAGTATTGTGAAGCAGTATAAGGGCGATATTCAAATGAGTGCACCTGACGATGAGACGATCGTGTTTGAAGTTAGAATTCCGTTGAAAACAAACTAATTGAATGAACGAGCACAGGTTTTTATTCTATAACCTGTGCTCGTTTTTTTATGAGCCTGCATATAGTATCCAGTATCACACCAATAGCATCTTAGTAGTGAAATTAATCACAATAGTATTTAATCAAGCAGAAAAATAAAAACATTCCCGAAATATTATAGTAGCCCCGTTTTTTTGATATAATAGATAGAATGGAGAGATATGAAGTGGGGTGACTCAAGAGGCGTGCAAATGTATAATCAGCTGTTAACTGCCTTTGATGAGCTATGTCAGGAGGGGCGATTTGCCGCAAACGTGAAACGTGCGTGGCAGTTGTTCCAAGCTGAAGCCGTGCAAAAAATAACGGTTTACTCAAAAAATATGATTAATGGAATTGTAAAAGATATAGAACTGCATGCTGTCGTCATTGATTCAGAAAACATTCGCTACAGCAGCTGTACCTGTCATCATAGTGAGTTTTGTGAGCACATTGGAGCTTTGTTTTTTCAATACTGTAAAGGTCTTGAGAATGGGAAAGTGTTAGCTGAGCAGGCTTATTTTCAATTGCTCGGTGTTACAAGAGCGTCTAAGTTCATTAAACCATCTGATTCGGAGCTGCTGATCAACCAGAATACGAACCCAGCTGAGCTGTTTCGGCTTATGCACGAGCAGTATGGAGATGACTGGAAAAAGTGCAAGCATTCATTCCATCCCTTATCTCAAACGCTAACGTCGATTAAAGGATTAGCTAAGGATAGTCCCTTTGAGGTTCAACAATTGCATTGGTGCGCGTCTACCTTGTATGTATTGTACCTAGGAGAACGTGCTTTGCAGGCTTCAGACAGCTTTAGTCGTTATTACCATGAAATGACCTTTAAGCGAATTGCAGAGCCATGGATTGCCAATTTAAATGACCTTCTGACTGAGATTAAAAGTAGCGAGCTTCAAACCTTTCAGCTTGCATGGGTAAAACAGCTGCTTGCCTTCGTATATGAATGTGCGGCGAAGTCTGAAAAGCCGACAATTGAGTGGGATTATATACATTATCATTTAATAAGCTTGCTTGCCGGCAATGCTGATCAAGAGCATGAATTTATAACATTATTCATTCGTAGACTTGATGCAGAACAGGGGCCATATATGCGTAATATGCTATACGGTTCACTTGCAGCGCTCAAGCTGTATGCTGGCGAGGATAAAGAAGCGATCAGCTATATAGAGCAATGTCAGTTTGAGAAAGTGCAGAGACTTATTTATCCGTATGTTGAAAGCAAAATGCTGGAGCAGCGATGGGATAAGGTGCAGCTGTGGATGGATATGCTGCTTCAACATTTCACTAATGGGAATAATCTGCGCTCGGTTGGACCATTTCTAGCACTTTGCCGAAAAGCGAGCCAGCTGCAGCCTGAAGATGATCGATGGCAAGCCATCATGCTGATGCTGCTGCCACATTCCTATTCAGCGCTTGCTGAGCATTATGCCGCTCATGGTAAGTATGAGGCTTGGGCTGATCTACAGATGTACATGGGAAGGAAGCCAGAGGATTTTAAGGGCAATGAGCTGCAAAGCATTGAGAAGCATGCCCCAGAGGTCGTACTACCCATGTACCATCAAGCAGTAGAAGCAGCTATTCATACGAGAAACAGACAAGGATATCGAACGGCTGCTCGACATATGAAAAAGCTTCAAGCGCTTTATGAGCAATTAGGTAAGCAGATGACCTGGGACCGGTACTTTGAAGCTATGCAGTTAAAGTACAGTCGGTTGAGAGCATTTCAAGAGGAGCTATTGAAAGGAAAGCTAATGTAATGACAATAAGCAGTGGACTACAGTCTTTATCGATTGATGGGATATGGAGTACAAATGAAGAGGGTTATGGTGTCGTCTTACGTGTAGATGGCTGGCGCGAAGCTCCTTATGGACAGCTTAGAAGCTATTTATTCGGCTGGGATGCCCGCACATGGTATGGGACGGACATCGATGAGAGTAAGCTGAATGGAAGAACAATTTTAAGGCTTAGCCCTCTACAAGCATTGGAATTTTTAGCTGCACCTGGCTCATTGCGAATGGTTAAGCTCCGCCACAGTGAGCGTTTGCAGCTATTGAAAAATATGTCACACCTATTGATTGAGTGCTTGGAGCATGGAAGATTTGAACCAGATGCTTCTACTTGGAGCGCGGAGAAGCCAGGCTGGAGAGCAGTATTTACGCCAGCTGAGCAGCAAAGCTGGGAGCAATGTCTTGAGTCGGCGAAAGCTTATGGCTTCGAGGGAGTCAATCAGTGGTTTAGTTTAGTCATTAATGAATTAATTGAAGTTCAGACAAATGTTAAGCAAAGCTGGAATGCTCTGCTCCATGAGGTTGGTGATGGCATGCTGCTAACGAAGGTTGTAGATGAGGAGGAATGGCTTACTGCAATCGGCTATAAGGAGGATACCCTTCCTTATAAGCTTGCCATTGCATTGCATGAACCGCTTGGCAGGTCAGGAAGCTGGATGCTTCGAACCTCAATCTATGATGCGGATAGCGAGCAGTGGTATACCCTCACCTATAATAAGCTTGAACAACGTTGGCTAATGGAGCAGGCAGACGGAGTCATCATTGGTGTGCCAAGCCATTGGAAGGATACACTTGGAGATAAGCTGCAGCGTGAGAGGCTTAGATATGCCGAGGTTATGGGAGAGCAGCCACTAGTAGATGAGTACGGTGTCCTTCAGCAGCCAATGACTGAACAAGAGGCATGGACATTCCTAGAAACATCGAGCCAACAGCTTCTAGCAGCTGGCTGCAAGGTTATATTACCTGCATGGTGGGAAGGCATACGCAGCCGACGATTGAAGATAAAGGGGAAAGTTCGCCACTCCGTTGGTTCCGCAGCGGAGCCAATGTTCGGACTTGATCAAATCGTACAATTCGATTGGCGATTTGCGCTTGGTGATGCTGAATTAAGCGAAGAGGACTTTCTTAATATTGCGGCAAGTAACCGTCAGCTTATTCATATTGCTGACCAATGGGTTTATTTAAGCACAGAGGATCTTGCTCAAGTTAAAAAATGGCTAAAGCAGGTACATCGAAAGAAGGGTTTAACGTTCAGCGATGTGCTTCAAATGCATCTGAGGGGCGAGCATGCAGACTGGCTTGATGAGGATGCAGAATTTGAGCTGGAAACCGAGATTGAGCTCAATGATCATCTGAAGAGATGGCTATCGCAGCTGCAAAATGTTAGTGAAATTCCTCTCATGGAAACCCCATCGTTGTTTTTAGGTGAGTTAAGGCCTTATCAGCAGCAAGGCTCATCTTGGCTCTTGTTTTTACGTAGCTACGGTCTTGGAGCAGTGCTTGCTGATGATATGGGCTTGGGGAAGACGATACAGTATATGGCCTATCTAGCATCAATAAAAGAAAAGGGCCAGGCAATGGATACACCTTCTCTGCTTATCTGTCCAACCTCAGTCATCGGGAACTGGGAGAGAGAGCTAGAGCGCTTTGCACCTCATCTGAATGTTGTATTGCATTATGGATCAAAAAGGCCGAAGGCGGAGCAATTTTTTGATTCGATAAGGGGCTCAGACCTTGTTATTACCTCGTATGCATTAGCACAAATCGACAGTGAAGAATTACAGCAAATCAGCTGGGATTCGTTGTGCTTAGATGAAGCGCAAAACATAAAAAATGCGTACACTAAGCAGGCGATCGCTATTCGTAAGCTTCATGCCAAGCATCGCATTGCTTTAACAGGAACGCCGATGGAGAATAGACTAACTGAGCTGTGGTCTATTTATGACTTTATTAACCCTGGCTATCTCGGCAGTTTATATCAATTCCGCAAATCGGTTATCGCACCCATTGAGCGTGACAAGGATGCGAAAAAAATTGAAGCGCTCCAGCGCTGGGTTAAGCCGTTCATGCTAAGAAGGGTGAAGAAGGATCCAAACATCTCACTATCATTGCCTGAGAAGCAGGAGAGCAAAAGCTTTATTCCGTTAACGAAAGAGCAGGTTTCATTATATGAGGGCATCGTAAGTGATCTGCTGAATAGGCTGGAGAAAGAAGGGCCGATGCAGCGTAGAGGATTAATTCTTGGTTCATTAACGAAGCTGAAGCAGCTCTGTGACCATCCAGCGCTTGTATTACAGAAGCAATCGAAGCGACAATGGGAGATTACGCGATCTAGTAAACTAGAGCGACTTGTCGAGATTGTTGACCATATATACGAGCAGGAGGAACGCTGTCTAATCTTTACACAATACATTGAGATGGGCGAGCAGATTCAGAAGATATTATCTCAGCGCTACGAGCTAGAGGTGCCTTATTTACATGGAGCGGTGCCGAAGCAAAAGCGTGACGATATGATTGCCGCTTTTCAAAATGAGGAGCTCCCTCATGTTGCCTTTGTACTAAGTCTTAAAGCAGGCGGAACGGGCTTAAACCTTACTGCAGCCAATCATGTGATACACTTTGATCGCTGGTGGAATCCTGCTGTAGAAAATCAAGCGACGGATCGTGCATTTCGAATTGGTCAGAAAAGACAAGTGCAGGTGCATAAATTTATAACGATAGGTACGCTTGAAGAAAAAATTGACGAAATGATCGAAGGAAAGCAGCAGCTTAACGATCAAATTGTACAGCAGTCAGATCAATGGATAACCGAGCTGAGCACAGATGAGCTAAAGGATTTGTTTACGCTAAGGAACAATTGGCTGAAGGAGTGACGTACGCGTGAAGAAGCAGGAGGAACATGCAGCGAATCATATCGCGCACGCCTTGAAGGAAATAGAGCAGGCGAATACTGCAACGAGTGAAGAGATCAGTTCAGTGCCCATGCAGGTCGATGCTGATCAGGAGGAAGCTCCGCCAAAGACTGGAAGCAAGCAATGGAAAGCATTCTATCAGAGGGTTTCCGAATATGCAAAGGAATTGCGCGAGAGTAGAAAGTAAATGTATGAACAAGGGGGGACAGAAGCTAGAATGGCTTTTGTCCCCTTTACTGCTTTAATACCAACGATTACCGCATCACGTGATCAAAGGTCAAATCATGCAATATATAGGCAAGGAAGAAAATGACCGATGGGTTCTCATAGCGATGTTGAATATGGGTAAGCTGCTGCTCGTATTTGGACGCGTAATGAGGATTGTTACGTATCTCAAGATTGCTTTTAATGAGTGCATCGATTTTATCTGCGATGTCAACGAGTAGTCCCTCGTAGGTGTCGTCCTTCGCATAGACTAAAAAGTCCATCATATCCTCGATCATAAAGCTAGGCAGCTCATTGACCATATCCCTTGCAACTTGAGCCTCGAACTGCGCGAAGGCTTCCTTTACATCGGCAGAGGAATGCTTAATTGGCGATGCAACATCTCCGCTTACACCTTCGACGACATCATGCATGATCGATTTGCCGAGCAAACTGTATAAATTGATATCCTCGATCTTATATTTTTCTTTTTCCAGATGAGCATGAAACAATGCAATAGCTGCTACACGGAAGCTATGCGTTGCATCGTTATCAGGGATGAGATTAAAGCTGCCACCCCAGCGCTCGATCATATCAAGATTAAGTATATAATCTAAAAATTGCGCGACACCTTGATCCTGCTCCATGGCATGTAACAGCCAGCGGATCGAATCATAGCTGCTCGATAATAGCTGCGTTCTCAGCTCTTCGTAGCGGGCTGTAAAATACCCTCCTTGCTGCAGCTCGCTTTCGCGCTTGCAAAACAGCATCGCATCAAAGGAATCAATGTCACGAACTAGTCCTCCAGTATAGCTCGCATCTTCGGCTTGGACGATATACTGTGTAAAGGAATATTGAAGTGATTTTGATAAATGACTGACAAGCTGCTGATTGACCTCACTTTCAAGTCTCTGGATATGCGCAATCAGCGTCTTCTCTTTTTTTGTTACATATTTAATAGACCCTGTAACTGTCTCGTTCAGATCATGAAGTAAAGCTTTACCTATTAATTCCGCAGGAGATATTGCTTTCATTAACAAACGTTGCTCAATAATGCTAATGAGAACGGCAATTGCAGCGCAACGGAAGCTGTGACTGGCTGCATTGTCCTGGTGTCTTGGTGAATATTCCTGCCAACGTCGAACATATTGCATCTGGAAAATAGATTTGTAATAATGACTATTGTTCATAACACACCTCATCCTTATCATCTGAACAAACGATACATATGTATTTATGATATTATACAGTTAATTGTAAGGAACAACTAGTGGATTCAAGGGATTGCGAGCCTACTTCACTAGCGCGTAGTGGGCCATTTATGAAAAAAGTTTACAAAACTTTTACAATCGGAAGCTAGTCAAAGCGATCTGACGAGAGTACGATGAATAAGGACATGATCGAATGACAAAGGAGGGCGCGTAGTGTTAAGCTTTCGTGCGAGATTGACGACGATTATTATTTCTATGGTCGCATTATCTGTTATCGCTTCAGGCTTATTGATGCTTAAAACATTTAAGGAAAACCATATTAATGTACTAGAAGATACACTGGAACGTGAAATGAGATTGATTGCCGCGCAGATGGAATGGATTAGCGGAAGTGATGAACTCCTTATTGATTTTTATACGCCACATGTACAACAGCTGAAGGAGCTGATGGAAACACGAGTTACCCTTATCAAGGGTGACGGCACCGTCATAGCAGATTCAGATTATAATCCACGCGATATGGACAACCATGGCCATCGTGAGGAAATAATCGGTGCGATTGAAAATGGAATTGGAAAATCAACACGCTCGAGTGACACTCTACAACAAAGCATGCTGTACGTTGCTATTCCAGTGACGAATACGGTTAGTAACGAAAACTACGTGCTGCGGCTCGCAATCAGCCTGCAGGAGGTTGAGCAATCGATAAGCAGCTTAACAGTCGTACTCGTTGCAGGCTTAATTATTTTATTTGTAGTAGCAGCTCTAATAAGCTATCGTATAGCGCTTGGTTTGACAAGACCGCTTGAGAAAATTACACAGGTTGCAAAACGAATTAAGAATATGGACTATCGTGCCCGTGTTGATGTGCAAAAGAATGATGAGATCGGTGAGCTAGGACATGCGATCAATGCAATGGCAGAGAGTCTTCAGATTCAAATGACCCGCATTCGTCAGAATGAAAATCATCTGCAAAGCGTGCTTAGCAATATGATTAACGGCATTGTCATGATGGATGCAAGCGGCTCGATTCTCATCATGAATGAACGTGCTGAGCAGATTCTAGGGATTTCTGCAGCCAAGCTCATAGGTAGACATTATCGTGAAATGAAACAGCAATTTGAGCTGTCCCAGCTCATAATAGAAGGCTTTGAAACGAAAAGTCATATTCATGAGGAGATTACATTCTATTACCCAGAGGAACGACTGCTGGAGCTGAATATTGTTCCAATCTATCAAGGCAGCAGCTCTGATCTCGGAGGGGTACTGCTTGTATTGCAAGACGTATCGGCCATTCGCCGATTAGAGCGAATGAGAAGTGAGTTTGTCGCTAATGTTTCTCATGAACTAAAAACACCGATTGCAGCAGTAAAAGGCTTCGCTGAAACATTGCTGGGCGGTGCTGTTAAGGATGAAGAAACGACTAAGGCGTTTCTTGGGATTATTTACGATGAGAGTGAACGTCTAAATCGTTTGATTGGTGATATTTTGGAGCTGTCTAAAATTGAATCTCGTCGTGCTCCGCTTATATTATCTCCTGTAGATATTAAGCAATTTATGACTAATACGATTGCCATCCTTGAGGTTAGTGCAGATCAAAAGCAAATCGAAGTAAATCTTACTTCTCCTGAGGAGCTTTATATGGAGGGGGATGAGGATCGATTAAGACAAATTTTCGTTAACCTGCTGAGTAATGCAATATCCTACACACCAGAAGGCGGGAAAATTTTCGTTAACATATCACTTACTGAGCAAGAGAAGGTACAAATTACGATTAAAGATACGGGTATTGGTATTCCAGAGAAAGATCTTCCACGTATCTTTGAGCGATTCTACCGTGTGGATAAGGCACGTTCCAGAGGTTCAGGCGGGACGGGACTAGGTCTATCGATCGTTAAGCATTTAGTTGAGATGCATAGAGGGACGATCACTGTGGAGAGTGCAGTTGGAGAAGGGACAACCTTTACACTAGAGCTTCCGTTAATGCATTAATTGTTTTACATTTTTTTAATATTAGTGTTACACTATGCTTAATTGAATTATTGTTTCGTATGGAGGTCAAGCAATGTCGAATAAAATACTGGTCATTGAGGATGAGCCGACACTTTCAAGGTTATTATCTTACAATTTGACACAAGAGGGATATGACACTACTGTCAT